>OKRW01001983.1_pt1 | contig 15911 bp, 18 predicted proteins | sample 1601151 | NCBI WGS metagenome assembly OKRW01 (sample SAMEA3541471, study PRJEB24748) | human gut metagenome | biome: human gut; feature: human-associated habitat; material: faeces | place: China | collected 2012 | reverse complement strand
CCGAGCCGAGCCGAGCCGAGCCGAGCCGAGCCGAGCCAAGCCGAGCCGAGCCGTGTCGAGCCGAGCCGAGCCACGTTGAGCTGGACCATGCCTTCGCCCAGGCCCTGCGCGGCTACGCCCGCGCTTGCTCCCGTCCGCGGCTGCCCCTTTCCCTCCCGTGTGTGCGCTCTGTGAAATGTTGACAGCTTAACAACCTTCCCTAGAATGGACTGCGATCGAGTTGTTAATCAGTCAACAAGCGAGGCGCAAGCGACCTGCTCGGCGGAACGGACAGCACCCGGATGCCGGGCGCGCCTCGCCACGACCACGGGAGCACCCATGGCAGATGCCCAGCACAACCCCACCGACGGCGAGCGCTTCGAGGAGTTCGTTGGCCTCGTCTCGTCCCTCGAGAAGGAGGTCCAGCGCATCCGCGCCGTCGAGTGCGAGCGCCTGGGCCTTCGTGGCGCAGACCTCATGTGCCTGTACTGCCTCGGGCGAAGCGATTCTTCCCTCACGGCGGCCGAGCTCTCGCGCCGTGCCGGCGTGACGCGCGCCGCCGTCTCTCGCTCGCTCGCGCAGCTCGAGCAGGGCGGCCTCGTTGCCGTGGCCTCCGCACCAGGCGACGCCCGCCTCTACCGCGCGCCCGTGAGCCTCACGTCCGCCGGCCGCAAGACCATGGCCGAGGTCGACGAGGCCGTCTCGCGCGTCATGGCCCGGGTCGACTCTGCGCTCGATGACGACCAGCGCACGCGCCTCTACGCCTCGCTCGCGAGCGTGCTCGACTGCCTGCGCGCTATCGGTCGCTAGGATACGGCGCTCGCAGCCGTCAGCTCATCTAATAAACCGCAGCTTATCCCATGCGTCACATATCGTGGCGCAACCCTGTTCGCTATCGAAAGGACCAATCATGCCCGTACGCATCATCACCGACTCCGCCTCGGACCTCACCCAGGAAGACATCGCGGCCCTAGGCAACCCGCGCCTTACGGTGCTGCCGCTCTCGGTCACCTTCGGCGAAACCACCTACCTCGACGGCGTCAACCTCAACCACCGGCGCTTCTACGAGCTACTCGTCGAGGGCGACGAGCTGCCCATGACGGGCCAGGTCAACCCCTATGCCTTCGAGGAGGCCATCTCCGAGGCGCGCAACGCCGGCGAGGAGGTCGTGGTCATCACGCTGTCGTCCAAGCTGTCGGGCACGAACGGCAGCGCGCTCACGGCGGCCGCCAATTTCGACGAGGGCGTCTACGTCGTGGACAGCAAGAGCGTCACGGTGGGCGAGCGCATCCTCGTGGACTACGCGCTGCGCCTCGTGGGCGAGGGCCTCGGTGCTGCCGACATCGCGTGCGCGCTCGAGCAGGCCCGCGAGGACATCCATGTGGTGGGCCTTCTCGACACGCTCGAGTTCCTCCGCCGTGGCGGGCGCATCCCGGCATCTGCCGCCGCGCTCGGCAAGCTGCTCTCCATCAAGCCCGTCATCACGATCACCGACGGCGTCGTGGAGCTTCTCGGCAAGGCCCGCGGCTCCAAGAACGGACGCAACCTGCTCACGCAGCAGGTCGAGGCCGCTGGCGGCATCGACTTCTCCATGCCCATCGAGCTCGCCTACGCGGGCCTCGATGACGCGCTGCTGCGCAAGTACGTCGAGGACAGCCGTCACATCTGGGAGGGTCACGTGGAGCTTGACGACCTGCCCGTCCACACCGTGGGCGCCACGATCGGCACGCACGTGGGTCCCGGCGCCATCGCCCTGGCCTTCTTCAAGCGGTAGAGACCAAAGGGGACGGGTTCGTTTGGTCCGCCTGCTCGTTGCCGGGGTGCCAAACTAACCCGTCCCCAATGGTCCGCATGGGGCGTATAGTCTCCTCACGAGCAAAATCGCGAGAGGAGACGCGCATGTCCTTTAGGGAAGTCGATCTCAAGAGCCTCGAGTTCAGCCCGTTTGCGAAGATCGGCGACGAGTGGGCGCTGCTTACCGCCGGTACCACGAGCGGCTACAACACCATGACGGTGAGCTGGGGCGGCATGGGCGTGCTGTGGGGCAAGGACGTCGTGACCGTCTACGTGCGCCCGCAGCGCTACACCAAGGAGTTCGTCGACGCCAACGACCGCTTCACGCTCTCGTTCTATGCGCCCAAGCACAAGGAGGCGCTGAGCTACCTGGGCACGCACAGCGGCCGCGACTCGTACAAGGCCACCCACGTGGGCTTCACGCCGGCCTACCTCGACGGTTCGGTGGCCTTCGAGCAAGCGAGTCTCGTGCTCGTGTGCCGCAAGCTCTATGCGGACGACATCAAGCCCGAGAACTTCCTTGACGCCTCCATCGACGGCCGCTGCTACCCCGAGAAGGACTACCACACCATGTACATCGCCGAGGTGGAGCACGCGCTCGTCTCCGAGTAACATGGGTCGGCCGCGCGTCTTGCGCCGGCTGTCACCGTCCCTTCGATCCTGCCAAGGAGTCCCATGGCAACGCTTATCCTCGCCCTCTTCTTCCTGTTCCTCCTGTCGCTGTGCATCTCGCTTCTCATCAGCGTCATCGGCATGGCGTTTGGCCTCGTTGGCCTTGCGTTCAGGCTGCTGCCCGCCGTAGCCGTCATTCTCGTGGGGCTCTTCTTTGCGCAGGGCGGCCACGTGCGCCGCGGCGAGAATGGCAACGTGACGCTCGAGCTGCCCAGCAGCTGGCGTCGCAACAAGTAGGGGCGCGTCATGCTGGACGCAATCGCGGTGTTCGTCGGCGGTGGCCTTGGCTCGCTCGGGCGCTGGGCGCTCACGTTCGTCCCGTGGAAGACGGTGGGCGAGGCGGGCTTTCCGCTCGCCACGCTCGTGACCAACGTCGCGGGCGCCTTTCTCATCGGCATCGTCGTGGCGGCCGCGCCTGCCGCCGGGCTCTCGCCGCGTACCACGCTGCTGCTCAAGACCGGCGTCTGCGGAGGCTTCACGACGTTCTCGACGTTCGCGCTCGAGACGGGCGACCTTCTCGAGCGTGGCGCCATCGGCGCCGCTGCGGCCTACCTGCTGTTGAGCTTCTCGCTCGGCGTCGCCGCATGCCTTGCCGCCCAGGCGCTCGTTGCCGGTGCCTCCGCTCGCTAAGGCGCGCGCCGTGTGGCGTCCTTGCGTGATGCCGCGTTAACTCCCGCCGTGCGGGGTACACTTGCCCGTGGCTAACTTTCACGAATCGAGAAGGAGCTCCACATGGCAGACAAGCCCAAGCAGACAAAGATCGTCCTGCTCACCGGCTACCTCGGCGCGGGCAAGACCACGCTGCTCAACCACATCCTGTCCAACGACCGCGGCGTGCGCGCGGCCGTGCTCGTCAATGATATCGGCGAGATCAACGTCGACGCGAGCCTCATCGCCAAGGGCGGCCTGTCGCAGGTCGACGGCGAGCTCATCCCCATGACGAACGGTTGCCTGTGCTGCACGCTGTCCGACGACCTCGCCCGCCAGCTCGCCCAGATCGCCGACTCCGGTGACTTCGACTACATCATCATCGAGGCCTCCGGCATCTGCGAGCCCATCCCCATCGCCTACACGATCTCGCAGTTCTGCGACGAGTCCAAGTACGGAAGCGCCGCCCCGCTCGACCTCGACAACATCGTGGCCGTGGTGGACTGCGCGCGCATGTGGGACGAGTTCCACGGCGGCCGCGACCTGCTTGCCGATAACATCGACGAGGACGACATCGAGGCGCTGCTCATCCAGCAGCTCGAGTTCTGCACCACCGTCGTACTCAACAAGTGCGATACGGTCACGCGCGAGCAGATCGACGAGCTCAAGGGCATCGTCCGCAGCCTGCAGAAGGAGGCCGTGATCGTGGAGGCCGAGCAGGGCAACGTCGACCTCGACCAGATCCTGGACACCAACCGCTTCGACTTCAACCAGGCCTACGGCTCTGCCGCCTGGCTCGACGCCATGGAGCACCCCGAGGAGCACGATGACCCCGAGGTTCTCGAGTATGGCATCGAGACGTTCGTCTATGACCGCCGCCGCCCGTTCGACATCGACAGGTTCGCCGACTACGTGCGCACCTGGCCCAAGGAGATCATCCGCGCCAAGGGCCAGCTGTGGAGCGCCCAGGATCCCGACATGTGCTACATGTTCGAGCAGGCCGGCCAGCAGAGTATGCTCTCCGAGCAGGGCAAGTTCATCGCGAGTGCCCCCGATGACATCCGGGCGCGCCTCATCGCCGAGAATCCCGAGGTCATGGATGATTGGGACGAGACCTGCGGCGACCGCGAGACCAAGATCTGCTTCATCGGCCAGCACATGGACAAGCAGGCCCTCGTGGCCGGGCTCGATGCCTGCCTCGTGGACTGGCGGCACTAGGCTGCGGGCAGGCTCGTGAGCGAGGAAAGGGGAGACGTGGACAACCAGAGGAAGGCCTCGTCTGGCCTTGACCCCTCGGGCGTTGTGCCCTACGAGACGACCTACCACAAGGGTCCCGTCATCCTGCGCGGAGACATGATCCCCGATGAGAGCACCTCGGAGCACCTGCTGCGCCCTGACGACTCCCCGGACTGGCTGCACACAGACCCTTGGCGCGTGCTGCGCATCCAGGCCGAGTTCGTGGACGGCTTCAGCGCGCTCGCGGGCCTGGGGCCGGCCGTGGCCTGCTTTGGGTCTGCTCGCACCGGGCGCGAGGACGCCGCCTACGCAGCCGCCCGCACGGCCGGCGGGCTTCTCGCGAAGGCGGGCTATGCCGTCATCACCGGAGGCGGCCCCGGCATCATGGAGGCCGCGAACCGGGGATGCGCCGAGGCGGGCGGCAAGTCCGTGGGCCTGGGCATCGAGCTTCCGCACGAGGAGGACATCAACCGCTGGGTCAACATGGGCATCACCTTCCGCTACTTCTTCGTGCGCAAGGTCATGTTCATGAAGTACTCGAGCGGCGGCATCGTGTTTCCCGGAGGCTTCGGGACGCTTGACGAGGCGTTTGAGATGCTCACGCTCATCCAGACGCACAAGGCCAAGACCATGCCGGTCGTGTTCTTTGGCAGTGAGTACTGGGGTGGGCTGTTCGACTGGATTTCCGGTCCCGTCACGAGCCGCGGCATGATCTCTGCGCCGGACCGCACGCTCGTCACGATCACCGACGACGTGGAGGAGGCCGTCCGCGTGGCCACCGGGGCCGCGGCGCGCTAGGATTTAATCGGTATACACCAGGCGTCCCAAGGGGCCGCCCCAAAGGGGGCGGGGACCTTTGGGACGCCGTTCGCGCAAGGAGCAACCATGGAGCGCATCGCGAGCTTCTCCGTCAACCATCTGCTGCTCGAGCCGGGCGTCTACGTCTCGCGCATCGACCGCGACCCGGCCACGGGCGCGGCCGTCACCACGTTCGACCTGCGCCTCACCGCGCCCAACGACGAACCGGTCATGAACACGGCCGAGTGCCACACCATCGAGCACCTGGGTGCAACGTTTCTGCGCAACCACCCCACGTGGGCGAGCCGCGTGGTCTACTTTGGCCCCATGGGCTGCCGCACGGGCTTCTACCTCGTCGTCTTTGGCGAGGTGAGCTCCGAGCAGATCCTGCCGCTCATGCGCGAGATGTTCGGGTTCGTCCGCGACTTCGAGGGTGACATCCCCGGCGCCGCCCCCGAGGAGTGCGGCAACTACCTCGACCAGAACCTTCCCATGGCCAAGTGGCTCGCGGCCCGCTACCTTGAGCGCGACCTCGCCAACATCGACGAGAGCCACCTCACGTATCCCACCGGCGAGTAGGGCCGCCTGCGCATGCCCGCGCCACGTGGCACCTACCAGCACATAGACCATGGCTTCGAGCCCGTGTTCGACGAGCGCTCGTGCGTGCTCGTGCTCGGGAGCTTCCCGAGCGTGCTGTCCCGGGCGAATGACTTCTATTATGGCAACCCCCAGAACCGCTTCTGGCGGGTTGCCGCTGCATGTCTCGGCGAGCCCGTGCCCGCCACGATCGCCGAGAAGCGGCGGATGCTGCTCGCGCACGGCATCGCGCTGTGGGACGTCATCGCAAGCTGCGACATCGTGGGCTCGAGCGACGCGAGCATCAGGAACGTGCGTCCCGCGGACATCGGTCGCGTCACCGGCGTGGCCCCCATCGAGCGCGTCGTCTGCAACGGTGCCGCGGCCGGGCGTCTCTACCGTCGCCATCTCGAGCCCGTCACGGGCCTTCCCGCGACGGTGCTTCCCAGCACGAGCCCGGCCAACGCCGCGTGGTCGCTTGACCGCCTCATAGGGCGTTGGAGCCAAGAGCTTGGGTGACGGGGACGCTCCCTTTGTCAACTTTGCGTTCTGCCCGCTCGCCTCAGCTTGACGCGCTATCATGGTCAACTGGAAATTCGCGGGCCTGGCGGGCCTGCGTAGCGTCTTCATCGGAGAGGATAACCACATGAACGTTCTCGTCATCAACGCAGGCAGCTCTTCGCTCAAGTACCAGCTGCTCGACGTCGACACCCGCGAGGTCTACGCCAAGGGCAACTGCGAGCGCATCGGCATTGATGGCTCCTTCATCGGCCACTCTGAGATGGGCGGCGACAAGCAGCAGCTCGACGTTGTCCTGCCGGACCACAAGACGGCCATCAAGCACGTCTTCGAGATCCTCAAGGCCGTCGACAAGCCCATCGACGGCATCGGCCACCGCGTCGTCCAGGGCGGTTGGTACTTCCCCGAGTCCAAGGTCGTCACCGACGAGACCCTCGGCTGGGTCCGCGAGGTCGCCCCGCTCGCCCCGCTGCACAACTACGCCGAGGCCGACGTCATCGAGATCTGCCGCGAGATGTTCCCCGAGATCGGCAACGTCATCGTCGCCGACACCTCGTTCCACTACAACATGCCGGCCGAGGCCCACAACTACGCCCTGCCCAAGGAGGTCGTCGACAGCCTGCACATCCGCAAGTACGGCGCCCACGGCACGAGCCATCGCTTCATCTGGCGCTCGGTTGACGAGGCCTCGAACCACACCGCCCACAAGGTCGTGAGCTGCCACCTCGGCTCCGGCGCCTCCCTGTGCGCCATCCAGGACGGCAAGTGCATGGACACTACGATGGGCCTCACCCCGCTCGACGGTCTGATCATGGGCACCCGCTGCGGCACCGTCGACCCGGCCACGGTCTTCTACCTCTCCCGTGAGGGCCACTACTCCATCGACGAGATCGACACCATGATGAACAAGCAGTCTGGCCTCGCCGCCATCTCCGGCGTCTCCAGCGACTGCCGTGACATCGAGGCCGGCGCCGCCGAGGGCAACGAGCGCTGCCAGATGGCCATCGACATGTGGAGCTACCGCGTGGCCTCTCAGTTCGCCACGATGGTCCAGGCCATGAACGGCGTCGACACCATGGTCTTCACCGCCGGCGTGGGCGAGAACTCCGCCCACATGCGCAAGGAGGTCGTGAAGCGCCTCGCCTGGATGGGCGTCGAGATCGACGACGACAAGAACGCCATCCGCTCCGACGACCCGCGCGAGATTTCCACGCCCGACTCCAAGATTCACGTCTGGGTCATCCCGACCAACGAGGAGCTCATGATTGCCCTCGACGTCAAGGAGCTGCTCGGCTAAGAGCTCGGCTTCGAAGCCGCTTTGCGGCAAGGCTCGCGTGTGGCGGGTAAATGAGAGAACATATAGGGGTGGGAGACGAGCCGAAAGGCCGCTCCCACCCCTTTTTCGTGGCTCTGTGGCGTGTGAGACGCTCACCGTTGGGCTGTGTGACGTGGAGCACGCGCCGTTTGGCCGCGTGGGAGATGAGCCGCTCGTGCCCGTTTGGCCGCGCGCTACATGGAGCCGGCCGCGCCCGTTTGGCTGCCTGGTCGTTTTGTTACAGTCCTATTTCCCTAGCAGGTTTGTAGGATTAATTCCCACTCCTTTTGGGTAAGGTATCAAACTAACTTATTGGCACTTTCTACCATGCTTGGTTTTACGTAAAAGGGAAGGAAGCATCATGAGCAACAAGAACTTCAGCCGCCGACAGTTCCTCTCGCTGGGCCTTGGCCTTATGAGCAGCACCGCTCTCGTTGGCCTTGCCGGCTGCTCCGAGGGACCCTCGACCGACGCCGCAGCGACCACCACTGCCGCCACCGACGCCGCCGACTCCGCCACCGGTGTGGACAAGGATGCCTTCAACGCGCTCGTCGCCTCCGTCGAGCAGGCCTCCGACGATATCATCAACGCCAACGCTTGGGCCAAGTCCGTCAAGGAGGCCGGCGCCATCCGCATCGGCGCCACGCGCACCTCGGCCATCTTCTCCCAGCTCGACGAGACCGACAACAAGGTCTATGGCTTTGACGCCGGTCTCTACCTGGGCCTCACCCGCTACATCCTGGGCGACGAGAACAAGTACGAGTACACGCAGGTGACCTCCGACACCCGCGAGTCGGTTCTCCAGAACGACACGGTCGACGCCGTGTTCGGCAGCTACACCATCACGGACAAGCGCAAGGAGGTCATCTCCTTCGCCGGACCCTACCTGTCGACCCAGTACGCCATCCTCGTGCTCGCCGACAACTCCGACATCAACTCCGTCGACGACCTCGCCGTCAAGAAGGTCGCCGTCCAGTCCGGCTCCACCGGCCCCGACGTCATGGCCCAGTACGCGCCCAAGGCCGAGGTCCAGGAGTTCTCCAAGGACGACGAATGCCGCGCCGCCCTCGAGCAGGGTCGCGTTGACGCCTACGTCGTCGACAACACGCTGCAGATGGGCAACGTCGTCAAGAATCCGGGCAAGTACCGCATCGCCGGCGACCCGTTTGGCCCCGAGGAGTTCCTGGGCATCGGCGTGAAGCACGACAACACTGACGCCATCGACTTCATCAACGACTTCCTCAAGAAGTTCGAGGACGACGGCAAGTGGGACGAGCTCTACAAGATCTCGATCGCCGAGCGCTGCGGCATCGACACGATTCCCGAGCCGCCCGCGATCGGCGCCTAAGGCCTGCGCTTGGGCCTGCTCGAGCATGGGGTATAATCCCGCTGCTTGACATGGGTTTCTAATAGCTGGGGCCCTCCGTCCATCGGGCGGTGGGCCCTTCCCTGTAAGGAGGTACCATGGGGCTGCCAGAGCTCATCGCCGGCTACGGCCCGATGTACCTGACGGCGCTTCTCACCACGTGGCGACTTACGATCGTCTCGTTTGCGCTCGTCATGGTGTTCTCGGTCCTTTTGACCGTCATGCGCGTATCGCCGTTCAAGCCGCTGCGCGTCGCGGGCGACGTCTACGTGCAGATCTTCCGCAACATTCCCGGAGCGGTGCTGCTGCTCATCATCGTGTACGCGCTGCCGCACCTCAAGCTGCTGCTCGACTACGAGCCCTCCGTGGTGCTTGCCACCGTGTTGCTCGGCGCCGCGTTTAGCTCCGAGAACTTCATGAGCGGTATCAACACCATCGGTCCCGGCCAGATCGAGGCGGCCCGCGCCCTGGGCCTTTCGTTTGGCAAGATCCTGCGCACCATCGTGATCCCGCAGGCGCTGCGCTCCACGGTGCTGCCCATGACCAACCTCTTCATCGCCGTCATGCTCACCACGGCCCTGGGCTCGCAGGTCCCCATGACCCCGCAGGAGCTCACGGGCGTGGTTACCTACATCAACACGCGCGAGTCGGCGGGCATCGTCACATTCTTCGTCAGCGCCGCCGGCTATATCACCACCGCGCTCGTTGCGGGCTTCGTGGGTAACGCCATCGACAAGAGGGTCAGGGTGATTCGATGAGCGCCAAGACTATGAGGGACGCCCTCTACGAGGAGCCGGGTCCCAAGACGCGCAGGAAGATGATCATGGGCTCTGCCCTGTCGCTCGTGGCCCTGGTCGTCCTGCTCGCCTGGGTGGTCTGGCGCTTTTGGGTCACCGGCCAGCTTTCCGCCCGCTACTGGGAGCTGTTCACGTGGCGCACCACGTGGCGCTACCTGCTCGCCGGCCTCGAGGGCACCTTTGCCGTGGCCTTCACCGCGGCGGTGCTGTCGCTCGTCCTGGGCCTCGTGCTCATGCTGGGTCGCACGAGCCACATCCGCCCCCTGAGCGCCCTGTGCGCGGTGCTCACCAACGTCCTGCGTGGCGTGCCGAGCCTGCTGTTCATCTACTTCTTCTTCTTTGCGATGCCCAACCTCGGCATCAAGATGTCGGCGTTCTGGATGCTGTGCCTGCCGGTGACGCTCGCCGCCTCGGGCGTGCTCGCCGAGGTGTTCCGCGCGGGCGTCAACGCCGTGCCGCGCGGCCAGACCGAGGCGGGCCTGTCGATTGGCCTGTCGCGCTGGAAGGTCAAGACCAAGATCGTGCTGCCGCAGGCCATCCGCTACGTCATTCCGTCGCTCATCAGCCAGCTGGTCGTCGTGGTCAAGGACACGGCGCTTGCCTACGTCGTGAGCTACCCCGACCTCATGCAGAACGCCCAGGTGCTGCGCACCAACTACGACGCGCTCGTCTCGACGTTCCTCGTGGTCGCGGTTATCTATATCCTCATCAACAGTCTCATCAACAAAGCGGCCGTCGCCGTCTCGCGCCGTACGGGCGTCAAGATCATCCGTTAGCGGCGAAGCCAAGGGAGAGAGCCATGAACCAGACAACCACGGACGCCCGGCCCGTCATCGAGCTTCGCCACGTCGAGAAGAACTTTGGCGACCTGCACGTCCTCATGGACATCAACCTGAGCGTGACCAAGGGCGAGGTCCTCGTCATCATCGGCCCGTCGGGCTCGGGCAAGTCGACGCTGTGCCGCACCATCAACCGCCTCGAGACCATCGACTCCGGCGAGATTCTCATCGAGGGCAAGCCGCTGCCGCAGGAGGGCAAGGAGCTCACGCGCACGCGCGCCGAGCTGGGCATGGTGTTCCAGCAGTTCAACCTGTTTGCCCACAAGACTGTCCTCAACAACGTGACGCTGGGGCCCGTCGAGGTCCTGGGCCTGTCCAAGGACGAGGCCAAGGACCGCGCCATGGAGTTGCTCGCCCGCGTGGGCGTGGCCGAGCAGGCCACCAAGGTGCCCGCGCAGCTCTCGGGTGGCCAGCAGCAGCGCGTCGCCATTGCCCGCTCGCTGGCGATGAACCCCAAGGCGATGCTGTTCGACGAGCCCACGAGCGCCCTCGACCCCGAGATGATTAACGAGGTCCTCGACGTCATGACCGAGCTCGCGCGCGGTGGCATGACGATGGTCGTCGTCACGCACGAGATGAACTTCGCCCGCCGCGTGGCCGACCGCGTGGTCTTCATGGCCGACGGCGCCATCATCGAGCAGGGTGCCCCCGACGACTTCTTCGACCACCCGCAGTCGCAGCGCGCCCGCGACTTCCTCAACTCGATTAAGGAGCACTAGAGCATGGCAGATTCCGAGACGGAGCATAAGCGCAGACCCGTTATCGTCGTCGCGACGCGCATCGAGGAGGGCCGCATGCACCGCGAGGAGCAGCTGGCACCCAACGAGTGCGGCGCGCGCGTCTTCATCGACGCGATCCTTTCCGCGGGCGGTCTGCCCGTACAGATGGCGCTCACCGATGACGAGGATGTCATCGACAGTTACGTCGAGCTGGCAGACGGTGTGGCCATCCCGGGCGGCCCCGACGTCGATCCGAAGCTGTGGGGTGACGCGAGCAGCTACGACGAGTCGCTCCTGTGCCACGTGCGCGACGCCTGCGAGCTGCCGCTCGTCCAGAAGACCGTCGCGGCCGACAAGCCGCTGTTCACGACCTGCCGCGGCACCCAGATGCTCAACGTGGCGCTTGGCGGCAGCCTCGACATGGACGTCCCCTCGATTCCGCGTCGCGAGGGCTCTACCCACCACGACCACGCCGACCTGCTCACCCGCAAGATCCACACGGTCGAGATCGAGCCGGGAAGCCTCCTCGCGCGCGCGAGCGGATCGGTCGGCTATGCCGTGAACTCGGCGCACCACTGCTGCGTGAAGGACCTGGGCGAGGGCCTCGTGCTCTCCGCGCAGTCCGACGACGGTATCCCCGAGTGCATCGAGATGCCGGGCAAGCGCTTCGTGCTGGGCGTGCAGTGGCACCCCGAGTACACCTGGCAGGAGGGCGGGGAGGACTTCCGCCTTTGGAAGGCCTTCGTGGACGCCTGCGCCGAGTAGGGGGAGCCTGCCTGTCGCGAAAACTACGCCAATTAGGTAACCTGCTTTGAATCCTAGGCTTTTCTAGTTTTTCTGACGGCCGCTTATCTGGGGTTTATGACCTCGGATAAGCGGCTGCTTCGTATGTCAGCTAGGAGGTTACCTAATTGATTGAATTTCTTTTGGCTGAGTGTTGTTGCGCGGCGGTCATCGGGCCTCCCGAGTCATTCGTGCGAAGGGTTACGGCTTTAAGCCTGATTGGCCGCGCTAGAATTTGCCCGTCAGGCATGCGGGCGCGCGCCCGCGCAAACGATTGTCCGGGAGGACCCATGGCTCAGGAGCTCATCTTCACCAAGCCCATCTTCCACGAGAAGATCTGGGGTGGCAGGCGTCTCGACACGGTGTTTGGCTATGACATCCCCGACGGTGCCATTGGCGAGTGCTGGGCCATCAGCGCGCACCCCGCCGGCGACTGCGTGGTCGAGGGCGGCCCGTACGCCGGCTCCACGCTGTCGCAGCTGTGGGACGAGCACCACGAGCTGTTTGGCAACGCCCGGGGCGATCGCTTCCCGCTGCTCATCAAGATCCTCGACGCCGACGGCGACCTCTCGATCCAGGTGCACCCCGACGACGAGTACGCGCGCGTCCATGAGAACGGCAGCCTGGGCAAGTGCGAGTGCTGGTACGTGCTCGACTGCGAGCCGGGTGCCACGATCATCGTGGGCCAGAAGGCCGAGGACCGAGCCGAGTTTGCCCAGCTCGTCGAGGAGGGCCGCTGGGGCGACCTCGTGAACGAGGTGCCCATCCACAAGGGCGACTTCTTCCAGATCGACGCGGGGACCCTGCACGCCATCAAGGCCGGCACCCTCATCCTCGAGACCCAGCAGTCGAGCGACGTGACCTACCGCGTCTACGACTATGACCGCGTCCAGGCCGACGGCACCAAGCGCGAGCTGCACCTCGAGCAGAGCATGGACGTTGTCGACTATGCCGCCCAGGCGCCTACCTCGGGCGCCATCACGGCCCCCGAGGTCGATGGCATCACGAGGCTCGAGAGCAACGAGCGCTACACCGTCGAGCGCGTGCGCGTCGAGGACGGCCGCACGCTGCCCCAGCCCCACGACTTCATGTGCGTGAGCGTCATCGAGGGCTCGGGCTCCGTGAACGGCCAAGCGCTCAGGTGCGGCTCCCACTTCGTGGCGCCCGCCGGCAGCGGCGACCTCGCCTTCGAGGGCGACATGGTGCTCATCTGCTCCTGGGCCTAGGGTCTAGGGAGCTGCACCACCGCTCTGCTCGAGCAATAAAACGCAGGTAAACGAGGGACCGCCCGCATCTGGCGTGATGTGGGCGGCCCCTTTGTCTTGAGCCGGCATGGCAGTGCGTGCGTGCCAAGGGGTCGGGTCTGTTGGCACATATGACGGAGGGACGTGCCCCTTGTCATATGGCAGAAGGCACGTCCCCTTGTCTTACCCTTGTCTTACAGCAGCGTGATCTTGAACGTGCGGGTCACGGTCTGGCCGGGCGCGGCCACGATGAGGTTCTGCTTGTGCTCGAGCACGTCGTCCTCGTCGGTGCGCGTCGCGGTGCCGCACCACGGCTCGAGGGCAACGAACGGCGTGGGTGTGCCGTCGGCCGCCGCGGGGGCGCTCCACACGCCGATGTGGTCGAAGCCCTCGAAGTCGACGCGCACGCCGTGGCCGGTGGGCCCCACCATCGAGACGGTGCTGTCGGGCACGCCCTCGAGCACGAAGGAGCCCGGCGCGAACAGCTCGTGGGTGAGCGGCAAGCGCCGGCCATCCTCGAGGAGCGTCCGCATGCTGGCGTAGTCCTGCAGGCCGTCGGCGGTGAGGGCCGCCGTCGTGGCCGTCCAGGGACGGCTGAACCACAGGCTGTAGTCCTCGAAGCGCTCGCCGGCTACCACCGGCACGTTGAAGGCGGGGTGCCCGCCCAGGAAGAACGGCAGGTCGACGCCGCCGGTGTTAGTGACGGCGTAGGTCTGGGCGAGCGTCGCGTCGCCCTCGAGGGCGTAGGTCATCTCGAGGCGCCAGTCGTAGGGATAGCTCTCGCGCGTCTCGAGCGTGCTGTCGAGGCGCCAACGCAGGACGTCGCCGCCGTTCTCGAGCAGCTCGTGGTCGTAGTTGCGCGCCACGCCGTGGCGGCCCATGTGGCACTCGCCCTGGGCGCACGTGGCAAAGCCGTCCCTGAGACAGCCCACGATGGGGAAGAGCACCGGGGCGCTCCTTGGCCACCAGCGCTCGTCTGCCTGCCAGAGGTACTCGACGCCGTCGAGCCTGAGGCTCCTCAGCTGGGCGCCGTGCGCGTCGACCGACGCCTCGAGGCGTCCCTTCGAGATGGTTGCGATGTTGGCCATGGCTTCTCCTTGGACGGGTTGTTCTTGTGCGGCTCTTCGTGCTTCTCGACCCTAATTCTAGCGCGTGGGACGCGACGACGCGGGGCCCGCGTTCGCGATGGTGAACGTGGGGCATGTGCCTCGCCCGTGGCGCCAACGTGGGTGCTACCATTACCAGGTCCGTACAAGGGCCCGAGAGCAACGTCGCAGCGTCGGCGTGACCTCGAGGGCCGCAGGGAAAGGAACACCATGACCACAAAGCTCACGAGGAGGGGATTCGTCGCCCTCGCCGCAGGCGAGCTGCTCGCTCTTGCCGGCTGCGGCCAGGCGCAGTCCGCCGGCTCGCAAGCGGCGACGACCCAGGCCGCAGACCCCGTCGAGGTGCGCGTCGCCTCGCTCAAGGGCCCCACGTCCATCGGGCTCGTCTCGTTCATGGACAAGGCCGCGTCCGAGGACTCGGGTCTTGCCAACACCTATGACTTCACCATCAGCGCCGCCGCCGACGAGATCGTCCCCAAGGTCATCTCGGGCGACGTCGATGTCGCGCTCGTGCCCGCCAACGTCGCGAGCGTGCTCTACAACAAGACCGAGGGCGGCGTGCTCGCCCTCGACGTCAACACACTGGGCGTCCTCAACGTCGTCACGGGCGACGCCTCCATTCAGGCCTTCGAGGACCTCGCGGGCCGCACCGTCTACCTCACGGGCAAGGGCGCCTCGCCCGAGTACGTCATGGGATATCTGCTCGACGCCGCGGGCATCGCCGACCAGGTCACGCTCGAGTTCAAGAGCGAGGCCACCGAGGTCGTGAGCGCACTCGTCGCAGACCCCAGTGCCGCGGGCATCCTGCCCGAGCCCTTCAAGACGGCCGCGCTTGCCAAGAACAGCCAGCTCGCGAGCCCCATCGACCTCACCGACGTCTGGGACGCCCACGCCAAGGACGGGTCACGCCTGCTCACGGGCGTCACGGTGGTGCGCGCTGAGTTCGCCGAGCAGCACCCGCAGGCCGTGAGCGAGTTCGTGGAGCAGCAGAACGCGAGCGTCGAGGCCGTCAAGGCCGCCCCCGACGACTGGGCACAGTCCGTGGTCGACCACGGCATCGTCGACGCCGCTCCCATCGCCGCCAAGGCCATCCCCGGCTGCAACCTCGCCTGCCTCACGGGCGCAGAGCTCGCAAGCGCCCTCTCGGGCTACCTCGACATCCTGAGCCAGTTTGACGCCTCCTCGATTGGCGGCACGCTCCCGGGCGACGACTTCTACTACGACAAGCTCTAGCTCGGGCTCATTCGTGGCTGCACCGTCTTTTAAGGATAAGAAGAACGACTGCTACGGCGCTCGCATGGTCGTCGCTCGCGCGGCGGCCATCTGCGCCTGGCTCGTCGCGTGGCACCTCGCGAGCGTGGCCGTGGGCCAGCCGCTCATCCTGCCTGGCCCCGTCGAGGTCGCGGGCTCGCTCGTGGCGCTCGTGGTCATGCCCGCTTTCTGGGGCCAGGTGGGCTTCTCGGCCGCGCGCATCCTGGGCGCGCTCGCGGCCGCCTATGCCTGCGCGCTGGCGCTCGCCG
>OKRW01001977.1_pt1 | contig 15977 bp, 15 predicted proteins | sample 1601151 | NCBI WGS metagenome assembly OKRW01 (sample SAMEA3541471, study PRJEB24748) | human gut metagenome | biome: human gut; feature: human-associated habitat; material: faeces | place: China | collected 2012 | reverse complement strand
CGCTGACCGCAGCAGTCAGGGTGATGCCGCCGTTGAGATAGCACACGCCGAACTTTTTCGTCACCGTGAGGGTGCCATCGGAGACAACGCTGCCGGAAAAGCTGCTGTAGTTCGCTTTGCTGTAGTTGCCGTCCGTGATGATGTTGGCATTGATATATAGCTCGTTGGTGGACAACTCCAGCAACGACTGCCCGACCAGCTTCAAGCTGCCCCTGGACAGGGCAATGCTGCTCTTGGTCGTCCCTCCAGCAGCACTGAGCACCAGACAATAGCTGTTGTCCACCAGCTCCGTCTTTAACCCGATGCTGGTGGCGTCAATGACCGCCTGTATGTCAATGGCGTTGCCGCTCAAGATCGCACCGATGAGTTGGGCGCCTGTGATGGTGCCCGTGGCGGTGATGTCTTGAGCAAAAAGGGTATCCGTGTCGATGCGCCCCCCGTTGATCTTGGTCACCCCGTTCTCATCCTCCACCGTCAGCGCACCCAGCTGTGCCACCTCCGCCGAAAGGCTCCGCAGCTTGCCGCCCAGCACGCCGTCATTGCGCACCCCTGCCCCAGCGCTCTCCCCCTGTCCCAGCGCCGTCACATGGGTGGTCACGCCGCCATCATAGGTGTGGGTCAAACTCATCACCGGCACCGAACAGGTGGTGCCATCATCCAAGGTCAGGGTGATGAGATCCCCTACGTCCAGCCGTAGATCCCCCAAAAAGGACAGCTCCGCCGGTCGATAGGTCATCCCGCCGATGCCGCTCCACACCCCATTCAGCTGTGCCTGGGTCATGAACGGATTCTCAATGAGCGCCCCCGTCCCTTGGGCAGAGGCCGGAGACAGGGTCTGGGTGTTGCCGTTGGTGTCCACCACTGAGACAGAGAGCATGGAAAAGACACTGTCGCTCTCCTGGATCTCATCCATCCCCTCATAGCATTCCTTCCGGTGCAGGGTCATCCCGCTGGCACTGTACCAGATAAAGTCCAGCTTCCCCGCTCGGTCTATGACTGCATTGCACCCGCACAACCCAGCGATCCACCCCACTACCGTCCGATGGGTGTACCCCGCTGTGAGGGACGCCATGGACACCTCAGAGAGCACATTCTGATACCCACTGGCACGAGTGGACAACGCCACCCCCGCCTTGGCCGCCACATCGTTCAAAACCGCCCACGCCGTGGCAGCAGAGCCGGTCAAGGAGGGCTGATACAGCTCCGCCAGCGCAACCCCCATGGCGTCCACCGCCGTCACCGTGGTCTGTCCCCCACGGGTCACCGCCTCCGTCACTGCAAACGTCCCCAGCGGCAGTGTCTCCGCCCCCGCCTGGGCGGAGAGCGCCAGCGAGCCCTCCAAAAATCCGGTCTGCACTCCGGAAAACTGCATCTGCACCGTCTTTGCACAGGTGTTCCCCACCGTCAGCAGGGACTGTTCCCCGTTGACGCTGGCCGTGATAGTCAGGGACAGCAGCGCCCCTGTCACCGCCGTCCCGTTCAGCGTCAGCGACAATTCCTTCCGCTCCGCCCCACGCCAAAGGCTATCCGTCAATCCTGTGTACATTCTCTCACCTCACTGTTCAATGCCGGTCACCGACACGTCCCGCAGATACTGCCGCCCATTGGCCCAGGAATAGACCGTATAGGTGGGCGTACCAAAATACATGGTCTTAGTCACGGTGACGCCCGTTGCATCCGTGAATTTCACCGGTACGAAAGGGTTGTCCCCATCGGAGACAGCACTCTCGATCACCGCCACCTGATCCGGTGTCAGCGGCGGCCACTTGATCTTGATGGTGGTCTTTACCGCCACTACCGTCCCCACCATCTTTCCTGCTGCCGTCCGACCAGTATTGGCAGACCAGATCTTTTCTCGGGAGATCACCACCCCCTCCAACGCGGGGGTGGGCATTTTTTTGCTGTTGATATATAGATCGCTGACGGTGATATTCGCCATACGCTATCCCTCCCCAATTCATTCAAATGGTGGCGCTGAGGGGATTGACTCCCGTTGCCCGCGCCTGTCGATTGATGTAGTTGACCGTGCTGTTGGCGATGACTCGTCCATCCAGCACACACTGCACCACAATAGGGCTGCCGTTGCTGACCCGCTGCGCCACACGCTCCGCCACCAGATCCAGCCACTCCGTGTTATGCTCCAGGGGCACGATGGCTTCTCGTCCCGCCTCACCTACCACGGTGCTGCCGAACAGCGTTGCTCCGTTGACCACGCCGCCTCGAGCGGCAAATTGCAGGGTCGGCCACTTGGCGCTGCCGAACAGTATCCGCGCCACGGTTTTCTTGAAGCTGCTCAAACCGCTGGTCACCCAGGTCAGCTTCAGCCGGATATTTTTCCTAAATGAGCCGATGAATCCGGCCAGTGTCCGCCAGCCGCTCTTGACCAAGCCGATTTTGGCCTTCACCGATGTCCGCGCACGGCCCACCCAGGCTGCCACGCTGCTCCATCCGTTCTTCACCAGCCCCACCAGCTTGCTCACCGCACCGCCGGTGTGATCGTTGACCCATTCCTTCACCGTGCTCCAGGTCTTGCTCAGTCCAATGACCTTGCTCACCAGACCTCCAGCCGCATCCGACACCCAGGCCGCCACCGTTGTCCAGCCGTTCTTGACCAGCTCGATGGCTGCGTTGACCTTCCAATCTGTCTTGAAAAAGCCCTCCAGTTTGTCCGTCTTAGGCTGGATGCGATCCAAAATGTCACTCAGTGCGTCCATCGCCTTGGCCAGGTTGTCCATGAATTTGGGGCCGCCATCCTGAATCGCCCACTGAGCCAAGGGCAACAGCACATTCTCGTAGGCATCCGCCAGCCGATCCTCCGCCACATCCGCCAGATTGCGGAAGCTCTCCAGCAAGCCGCCCAGGCTTTCCAGCGCCGGCCCGAAGTCCAGATTCTGCGCCCACTGTGCCGTACTGTCCGCCAGACGCCCCACCCATTCCAGGGCGTCCTCCAGGATGCCGTACACTGCGTTGACGATGCGCTCCCCGTTGCCGCAGCTCTCCCAGGCGATGCGGAACCGCTCCGCCAGTGTCCCTGCCACATCACAGACCTTGCTGACAATCTTCAAGACCGCCCCCACGATCTTCTCCCCGGCCTTGTTTTTCCAGATACTCAGCCAGGTGGAGCCGACGGACTTGACCAGCTTGCCGATCTTGCCCATGGCGTTCTGAAAGCTCTTCATCACCGTCTCCCCATGGGTTTTCCACGCCTTTCGGAAGGGCTTCCAAATATCTGCCAGCACCTTGCGCACCTTCAGCGCCCACTGGGACACACCAATCTCCATCCCACGCAGGCCGCCCAGCCCGCCGGAGCCTTTTCCGCCGCCCCCGCCGCCGGTACTCTTGTACCCGCCGCCGCTGGTACGGTTCTTCCGGTCACTGAGCTTGTTGATCTGGTCAAAGCTCATCAGATCTCTCTGTGCCTTGGCCAGCGCCTTGGTGGCTTTCGCCGCCGATTTGGCGCTCTTGCCCGTCTTGCTCAAGGCGCTGGACGCCCTGTTCAGCGAACGCACCGTCCCCGACAGCCGCAGGCCGAACAGGGTGCTCACAAAAGACGCCACCCCTTCCGCCAACGGCTGGAGCACCCGCAGCAGTCGGCTGAATAGGTTCAGCCCCACATTGGCCACTGGCACCATGGTGTTCCCCAGCTGCCGCAGCTGACCGGTGACCCGACTCATGGCGTTGGACACATCATTCTGCACCCGCACCGTGTCGCTGCCCAGCTGGCTCATTTTCCACCGAGTCTCCTCCAGCGCCTGATTGAGCTGCTCCGTCTCCCGCAGAGTATCCTGATTGCTAGCCACCGCCGTTCCCTCCTTTCGCCGCCATCCGTTCCATCCGACGGCGGTACTCGTTCAATCTCATCTCATTTACCTCATCGGTCGTCCAGAAGGGGAACACCTCATAGATGGGCAGCTGCTTCTCTCCGGCCAGATGCCGGCACAGCACCGCCGCCTGTCCCCAGGCGATGAGGGCTTGGTTTTGCAGCAGCCGCCGCTGCCGCTCCTCGTCTGCCTCCACCACCCCCAGCAGCTCCCCCCAAGTCCATTCCCCGCTCTCCAGCGGAGACACGCCGCACCCCCAGGCCAGCGCTTCCAACGCCTGGGTAGTCAGCCCTGCTTCTGCTGGAAAGGGCGTTCCTCCTCCGGCACTTCTTCTGCCTCTTTGCCCTCCCGAATGTCCGCATAGGCGTCCGTCACCGCCTTGGCCACCGATTCCTTCAGCGTCTTGGCTTGTTCCGCCGTCACCAGTCCGGAACAGGCGGCAATGTCAAAGGCCAGCCCGCTGAACTGAATCTGACCGCAGTAGCCCTGATCCACCAGCAGGTCATAGAACCGTTCTCCATCGGTCACAGGGTTCTCGTTGCCCTCCCAGTTCAGTGCTTCCTCCAGCAGCGCCACCATCCGACGGCTGTCGGTGGCAGCCCCCAGCACCGTCTGAATGGTGTCCTCCTGGAACCGCTCTCTCAGGTTGTTCTGCCCCCGAATGGTCAAGCGCAGCCGGTACTGATCGTCCCCCAGCCGGAGGGTGTGATATTTTCTGCTCATATGTGTGCTCCTTTCTCATATCAGTGTTTCCGCTGGATGCAGGGAAAGGGAACACCGGATGGTGTTCCCTTTCTGTCCCCTGCACCATCAGGACGTAGCAGGATTGGTCACCGTCCAGTCGCTCTGCAAGCTCACAATGAGCTTGGCAATGACCAGCTCATCCACCTTAGCGCCGGACACATAGGTGTTCACATAGCCGCTGGTGGAAAATTTGGTTCCGTCCGGAAATTCCACTTCCACATCCACTGCGTTGCCAGCCGTCTGAAGTGCCTTCAGCTTGCGATAGTCAGAGTCAGCGGCACTGTTGTCAAAGAGGTAGGTGACCTCAAAGGACTTGGTGTCCTGGACGCCCGGAACGTTCTTCTTCATGGTGTCCTTGAGGCAGGTAGCGTCCAGCTCGGAGGGCGTCCCACCGATGTCCCCGATCTCCTGCACATAATTCATCTCAGTCTTGTTGACCGTTACCTTCATACCAATGGAGGCAATGCCCTGTTTTGACATGGTATCATCCTTTCTTCATTGCGATTCTTTTGGGTTAATCCATCAAACGCATCCAGCGTTTATCCACCTTTCTGCCATACCGGAAGGTCTTGCGGCAGTATCCCGCCGGTTCCTCTGACCGCTCGTCCGGCCCAGCGTATTCCCGCAGAAAGCCCATCCCCAGCAGCGTCCGGTTCACCGCCTCAGACAGGGTGACCACCGTCCCCCGATCAAAGGCCCACAGGTCGATCTGATAGGAGAGCTTGTCCACCACCGGACAGTCGGTGGACGTATTGGTGTACTCGCCCACCGTCACCAGCACCCCATCCTGCGTTGAGCGGGGATAGCGCCCACGGACGGTGTAGGCCACGGAGCATTCCATTTCCTCCAACGCCTTGCGCACCTGGGCACGGCCGTCCACCAATGTCAGCGCCGCTTCGGTCACGGCACATCACCTCCTTATCTCAGCCGCTGGAGCTGGAACACCCGGTGGCAGGGCCAAATTTGGATGGCACGCAGCTCATACACCACCCCGTTGATGACCAATCGATCAAAGACCGCCGCCTCCAAGCTGCCGTACACCACCCCTTCCAGGATGCCTCCGACCCGTTCTCCTCCGGCGTCCACCCGGCCGCCGGAGGACAGATTGCCCCCCGACTGCCAGGTGCGGACGGACTGCCAGCAGATGCCGTTCTCATCGCCATCTGCCACCGTCACATCCGGATGTTCCATATCGTACACCGCCACGGCATCCCCGTAGCGATCCGTCCCCGCCTTCCGCCGGTGAAGCGCAAACCCCTTCCGCCAGGCGGCCGGCGTCCTGCGGCTCAGCATGACACCCCCCGATAGCGGGCGATGCGTTCCAGCACTTCCGCCTCTGCCTGCTTGAGCTGGCTGGGTGTCAGATAGCTGTCCGACTGGGTGACCTGCCCTTCGGTGTAGCTTCGGCTGGCATACCCCCCATCCTCGGACTGCTTGTCCTGCTGATAGTACAGCGCCGCCAGCTCCACCACCGTCCCGTGGAACCGTTCTTCCAAAGCGTCCACGTCCAGATAGAGCAAGAGCTTTCCCTCCGCATCGGACAGCTCATCCGCCAGCAGCGCCAGTTCCTCGCTGTCTGGGTTGGGCAAGGACAGCTTCCGCTGCAACCGCTCCAACAGCGTCTCCAACAGCACTTCTGTCATCCCGTCACCGCCTTCGATCAGGTACCGCTGCCGCCAGCGGTGGATGCAGTCTTGCTGGCCGTGGCCACCACCAGACCGGTAGGCTGTACCACCTTCGCGCCATACACATGGAGACCCTTCACGCCATCGCAGAAGTTGTTCTCCACACGGTAAGCCTCCAGCTCTACCAGCTGTTCCGCATAGGAGCCAGCCGCAGCCGTGCCCGCCAAAATCTTGTACTTGGCGCCATTGGTGTTGGGCACGTTGTTGGACAGATGGATCTGGAAACCAGCGGCCTCACCGACCAGACCGCCCTGGAGCATGGCCTGGTTGAAGCCAGTACCGTTGCCCACAAACCGGTCATCCTTCAGCAGCAGACCGTGGAACCAAGGGGGAACCACCACCCAGCGGCCATACATGGGTGCGTTGGCCTCGCTCAGCGCCACGCCCATATCCACCAGCAGGTTGTAAGCAGTCTCACTGGTGGGCACGATAGGACTGTCATCGCCATACAGGACGTTGGCAGTGGCAGTGCCGGTGACCAGCAGGTTGGCCAGATATTTGTCGATGACGTCGTTCATGTTGTAGCTGGCGCGCACCATAGCAGCGTCCACCAGCTTGGGGTTGGACTGCGCGTTGTCAATGTCCTTGACAATAAAATTGAAGTATTTTGCCTGGTCGATCTCCAAAGTCTGTTTGGTGCTGTCCAGCTCCTGCGGGGTGCCCAGGGCGCCGCCAGTATAGTTGCTGATGGTGATGTCCCCCAACAGATTGATGTGAACGGTATCACCGTAGGCTTTGATGTCCCCCTCGTAGTCTCGGTTCATCAGGTTTGCATACACATGAACCTTGTCCATGTGTTCCAGCAGTCTTGCAGACCAGATTTCAGGGATAAAGTTGCTAAATGCCATCTTGATTCCTTCCTTTCGTGTGTAAGATTATCTTCCAACGGCCTCTCAGCCGCCAGATTCCAACGCCTTCTGCACCGCCGTCCAGTTGGCGTTGATCTCCTGATGGGTCATGTTGCGCAGTTCTTCCCAGCTGTAGCCCCGAGGAGCCTGGGGCGCTTTGGGCGCACCGGAACCGCGCATCCGGCTGGTCACCGCCTGGGCGATGGCTTCCTGGAACAGCACCTCAAAGGCATCGATTCGCTGGGCGGATTCCTCCGCCGTCTCCCCCGCCAGCCACAGGGCGAAGGCAGCGGGCAAATTGCGCTTGCACAGCTCCTGCCCTACCGCCACTTCCATCCGCTGCCGGGCAAAGGCCGCCTTCTCCTCCTCCAGCGCCTGCCGTTCCTCCGCCAGACGGCGGGCTTCCTCTGGCTCCGGCGCTTCTTCCGGTGCCGCCTGCTCTGCTTCCCACGCAGCACGGGCCTCCGTCACAGCGGCGGCAATGCGTTCCTCCAGCTGTTCCTGGAGCCTGGGATTTGCCGCCATCAGCTGCTCCAAATTTTCTCGATCCTTTCTGGCCATATCACACCTCCAAATGGTTTACTGCTCTTTGCCGTCCTCCAGCGCCTTCTGCCGCCGGAGGTTGTCCACTGCTTCTTTCGGGTCGGACACGAACCAGAGCTGGCTGAGCAGGGTCTGGTCATCCACGATTCCCTGCAAGCGGGCAACCATGTCCACCACTTCCCCCTCATTCACCGGCAGATTCACCGTGAATACCACGTCCACATCCTCGATCCCCACCGGCTTCATCTCCCCCATGGTGACCAACCAGTGATTGTAGAGCTGGAACCGCTCCTTCAGCCCCTGTTCCATCTGCCGCATCTTGCCCTTGACCAGCAGCTCCATAGTCAGCAATTTCAGCTTCAACGCCTGTCCGGAGCTGTTGCCGGCGAATTTCTCATCGCTCATGTCCACCGTCAGGGTCATCTTGTGCATCTCCCGTACCAGCGCATCGGCCAGTACCTGCACGCTCTGTTCATCGAACGTCTTTTGAATGTATTCCGCCCTGGCGTCCAAAGGCGCCCCATCTAAAAACTTCTCTTGCGCCAGCTTTGCCTCGTCCCCATCTCGGAGGGTCATCCCGAAGAACACCAGCAGCGCATCCACGAACTTCTTTTTGTCGGTCAAGCGGCTGCTCATCAGCCCGTTATAGGCATCGATGAGACTGGTGATCTGTTCAAAATCTCCCTGCCGTTCCCGGTTGTTCCCGTAGTCGATGACGGGCACCGCCCCGAAGAAATGTTCTCGGGTCTCCCCCACCTGATGGAAGATGGCGTTTTTCAAGCTGTCGCTGCGATAGTCCCGCTCTGTCCGATCGGTATACAGAGTCAGCGCATAATAGGGCACCCGCTGGGTCGTCTCCCGTTTCTCCCAGATCAGGGCGCAGAGCTTTCGATGTTCTACCGTGGTGTCACACACTAAAATCCCATTCCGCGGGTCAATGGATGCGCTCTTAGGATAGGGATGGGCATCGCTGGAAGCATAGCACAGTTCCAGCCCTTCCCCCATCACCCCCATGCTCCGGCCGATCTCCAAATCCGTCTGGCTGATGTGTTGGCAGTCATAACACCGTAGCAGCGGTGCCAGATCAATGGCGCTCTCCCCCACAGGAAGCCCTTCCTCCTGCCACCCCGGCAGCGCCGCCCCACGGCGAGTCGGGTTGTGGTCATACTTGACAGGCTGCCCCAGATAATACCCCAGGGCAATGTCCACCACATACTTGGCGTAGTTGATGTACACCCGTACCTCATCCGCCTCCGGCCTAGGGTAGAGCAGAGGATAGTCTCCACGATAGTAACGTTCCAGCCGAGTGTAGCGCCCGTTGGCCTGCTCCGCCTTCTGGATCAGATAGAGCAGTACCGCAGGCTCCAGCGCCTCCACATCCCCCAGCTCTGCTCGGTCAATGTAACAGATCAAAAAATCCCTCCTTTTGTGCTATATCCTTCTAAGAATCAAGCCCCGCAGGGCGCATTAAGCTTTTTGGGTTTCCTTTTTCACGAAAAAGGGAACTGGGGTTCAGGGGCAAAGCCCCTGGTCGCTGACCGCAGTCAGCGCCGCAGCGTTCAGAAAACTTGCCAGTGGCAAGTTTTTAGCGTAGGCCATGCCTGTTTTTACAGGCATGGTACGTTGGTTCTTACGCAGAACAAAAAGGAGAGAGCCGAAGCTCTCTCCTTCTCTTTTGCATCATGCTCACCACCACAGCCATTCATATGTGAAGCGCACCTTGCTGCTCCGGCCGCACAAGTTCCGCAGGCTGATCTCCTCCCCGTCGTTGACGATCAACGTGTGGTCAGAAACCGTCCCTACGAAATAGGTCAGGTCGGGCATCTCTCGGTCAAAGCCGGAGACGATCATGGCACCGTCCTCCCCGTAGCTGAGGGTCTCGTTCCCCTCCAGCTCGGTCTGGACGCCGGCGCCGAAGTTGTAATAGATGGTCTTTTCCACATAGATGCTGTGGTGTTTGATCTCGTAACAGTCGATCACGGGACTTTTGTTCACGCTGTGGACAAAGCCCACGCTGAACCAATCCCCCTCCGCCATGGGATACCGGCCATAGGTCTGGCCGGTATCGGCGCTGCGCAGCACCAAGTACCCGCCCTGGTTCCCCAAGGCGGTCACCAACGCTGCGTTCAGCAGGAGCAGAAGGGTCAATCCCAGACAGACGCTTCTCTTTTTCACCCTTCGCTCGCCTTGCTCTTACGACGCTTGTTCTCGATGATCTGAGCGACCAGAACGATAGCCAGAGCCACCAGACCAGCCAGGTCGGACAGGGTGCCCGGGATGAGCAGTGCCAGACCGCCGGCAGCGCAGAGGATTCGACCCAGGGGGTTGACCTCGTGGATCAGGTAGCCTTCCAGCGCAACGCTGATGGAGATCATGCCGATAAAGCTGCTGACCGCAATGAGAACAACTTCATACCAGACCGTGTCGATGAAGAGCATGGCCGGGTTCAGCGCAAAGACGTAAGGCACCAGGAAGGCGGCGATGGCCAGACGAGATGCGTTCAGTGCCGTGCGCATGGGACGGGATTTCGCGATGGCAGAGCCTGCGTAGGCGGCCAATGCAACGGGCGGGGTGATGTCGGCCACGATGCCGAAGTAGAACACGAACATATTGGCAGCCATAGCGCTCATGCCCATGCCGGTGGTCAGGATGGGGGCGCAGGTGGTGGCCATGATGACGTAGTTTGCCGTGGTGGGGACGCCCATGCCCAGGATGATGCAGGTGATCATGGTGAGCACCAGGGCGATCATCAGGTTGTTGCCAGCGATGCCGACAATGGCACTGATGAAGATCTGACCCAGGCCGGTCATGGTGACCACGCCAGCGATGATGCCGGCGATGCCGCAGGCGATGGCGATGGACAGGCAGTTCTGAGCGCCGGAAGCCAGGGCGGAGAAGAAGGTCTCCACATCCATGGCGTGGCATTCCTCCTCCAATTCCTTCAGGCTTGCCGCTCTGTTGCCTGTGGCGTTCTTCTCCATCAAGCGGAAAACGTAGGGCACCAGTGCCACTGCGATGCAGAGGATGGTGGAGATGATGGCGGAACGAGCCATGGTCTTGCCGCTGATGATGAGCCAGACCAGCACGACCAAGGGGATGAGCAGGTACAGACGGGGCAGCAGGCTCTTGAGCTTGGGCAGCTCATCTCTGGACAGCCCCTTCAGACCCAAGCGCTTTGCCCGAAAGTGAACCATGAGGAAGATGCCGGAGAAATACAGGAACGCTGGCAGGATGGCACGGACGACCACTTCTGCATAGTCCACGCCGATCATTTCCGCCATCAGAAAGGCGGCAGCGCCCATGATGGGGGGCATGATCTGGCCGCCGGTGGAGGCGGCCGCTTCCACCGCTCCGGCGAATTCTCCGGGATAGCCGGTCTTTTTCATCATCGGGATGGTGACGGAGCCGGTGGTAACGGTGTTGCCCACGGAGGAGCCGGAGACCATGCCGCACAGAGCGGAGGAGATGACAGCGACCTTCGCAGGGCCGCCGCTGGCCCAGCCGGCGATGCGGTTGGCGCAGGCGATGAAGAAATCGCTGATGCCGGTGGCCTCCAGGAAGGCGCCGAAGATGATGAACAGGACGATAAAGGTGGAACAGACACCAATGGGGGTGCCGATGACACCAGTGGTGGTATAGAACAGGTTGTAGATGATGGATTTCAGCGTTTTCCCCGCCACAAAGGCGTAGATGACAAAGCAGCTGGCCACGCAGAGGATGGGCAAGCCCACCACACGGCGGCAGCACTCCGCCAAAACCAAGATGCCGATGACTCCCAACACGATCTCCAGATCGGTGATGCGGGTGGCACGCTGGAGGATGCTCTGATTATTGATAACGAAATAGAAAAAGCTGCAAGCGCCGACCAGTGCTAGAATGATGTCATACCAGGGAATGCGATTGACCTTGCCTGGATGCCCCTTCCGTGCCGGATACAGGGCAAAGACAAACAGAATGACCAACCCCAAGAACAAAGGTCGTCGGAACTGTTCTCCCCAAGTTGCAAACAGGTTCATCCACATCACGAACAGCGCAAAGGCTGCCAGCAAGTAATGGAGAATCTTCTGCGGGATCCCCTCATAGATACGAGTATTGGATTCCCGGTCGTACTTCTTCATGATCTCCGCCACGTCGTCTGCCGTGCCCACTTCCACATCGTGGTGGACCGCAGGTTCGACTTCCGGCTGGGAAACCACAGTTTTCTTGTCCTTAAAGTCTGCCAAATTGTTCGCCTCCTTGTTTACTATTTTTCTCTCACCGGTACAGGCGGATGCTTGCATCTCTCTGCGTTCTCTCTCGTTTTAGGAACTTTTTGGGATCGTAACGGGCCGGTTAAAGGGAAAAAACGGCTGCAGCGGCCGAAAAGGCAACTGCAGCCGCAAAAGATATGGTACCCATTTCCCCACGTTCCAGGCTGGGGAGATGTTGTTGTCAGTTAAGCAACGTCAATGCCCTTTTCCTTGAAGAACTTTGCAGCGCCGGGATGGAACTTCACGTCGATACCCTTGGTTGCGTCTTCCAGCTTCAGGTTGTTGAACTTTTCGTGTCCCTTGATCAGTTCGTCCTGGTTGTCGAACATGGCCTTGACCAGCTCATAGACGACATCCTCAGACAGTTCATTGGAAGCGATCAGAGTAGCGCGGACGGAAACGGTCTCCACATCGGCATCCTGACCCTTGTAGGTGCCGGCGGGGATGGTGGTCTTGGTGTAGAAGGCATAATCCTTCATCAGGGAGTCCCGTTCTGCGCCATCGACGGGGATGACATAGACCTGAGAAGCGGTGGACAGGTCAACGACAGCGGTGGTGGGAGCGCCAGCGACGACGAATGCAGCGTCGATCTTGCCGTCCTTCAGGCTGTCAGCGGAGTCGCCGAAGCTTGCGTTGTTAACGGTGATGTCATCAAAGCTCATGCCATAAGCGGCCAAAACCTGCTTTGCGTTGAATTCGGTGCCGGAACCGGCGTCGCCCACGCAGACGGTCTTGCCCTTCAGATCCTTGACGGACTTGATGTTGGCGTTGGTGGTAACCAGCTGCACGGTTTCATCATACATACCGCAGACGGAGGAGAAGGTGTCATACTTGCCTTCTGCCTCGAACAGATCCGTGCCGGTGGATGCGTAATGCATCACGTCATTCTGGACGATGGCCAGATCCGCTTCGCCGTCAGCGATCAGCTGGATGTTGGCCTTGGATGCGCCAGTGGAGGTGACGGTCAGGGAGCTGTTGGTCAGCTTCTTGTTCAGGACGGTGGACATGACGCCGCCCACTGCGTAATAGGTGCCGGTGGTGCCGCCGGTGGCCAGGGTCAGGCTCTTTGCGCCTGCTGCCGCGCCGGTGGAAGCGGAGCCAGTTGTCGAAGTGCCGCCGCCGCAGCCGGTCAGAACCAAGCTGCAAGCCATGGCAGCAGCCAGAATCAGTGCCAGTGCTTTCTTCATAAGTAGTGTTCCTCCTAAATTTCGATTTTTGCAAAGCTCTGCCTGGAAAGAAGCTCTGCGATGAACGTACACGTTTTACAACATAATATTATATCGGGAAGCGATTCATCTGGCAAGCCCTAAAATACGCAAGATAGGAATATTTTTTCTCCCTCCCTCAGCTGGATTATTTTTTCATTTTTCGGTTCCATCTGCATCTTTTCTCGCATTGTCCGCTCTGCTCTGCATCCTTCTACCACTCATCCCTTCGTGTTCTCCCGTCTTTTCTCCGGTTTTCCGTTGTATTTTGCAGCTTTTAGCGGCACTTTTCAGCATATTTCAAATTCCTGTATACGAGCCTGCATAGATACCGTTTTCTTCTCCCGTTTCCGGCCATGCCAGACCCCTTTTGCCGCTCCAAATATAGCTTTTATGTTATATTTCGCTTGTTATGTTGCTATAAAAGTTTCGCCCCCCTCTTTGCTTTTTCAGTAAAATCCGCTATACTGGAACAGAGGGCTTTTGGACACACAACAGAGAATTTTGTCCACAGCTCACGGAAACCAGAAGAAAAGAGAACACGAGTATGCGACATATCTTCATCATCAACCCCAAAGCCGGTCAAGGCGGCAGTGTCCAGCGCATCCAGACCCTGGCAGAGCAGCTGGGACAGCGCCACCACATCGAAACTCTGACCCTCCTGACCCACGGCCCCGGCCACGCCACCACCCTGGCTCGTTCCCTGGCAGAGACTGGCGAGGCGCTGCGCCTGTACGCCTGCGGCGGCGACGGCACCATCAACGAGGTGGCCAACGGCATCGCCGGTTTTACCAACGCCGCCATGACCGCCATCCCCACTGGGCTGGGCAACGACTTTCTAAAGAACTTCGGCGCAGACGCTGAGAAATTCAACGATCCGGAACAGCTGTGGGACGGCCCCGTGACCCCCCTGGATCTCATCGACTGCAACGGCCAGCGCTGTGCCCTGACCCTGGCCTGCAATGGCATTGATGCCCGGGTGGCAGCGGACGTCCACAAGTACAGCGTCCTCCCGCTGGTTCAGGGCCAGGGGGCGTACATCGCCTCTCTGCTGGTGAATTTCTTCTTCAAGGGCATCGGCTCTCACTGGACGGTCTATTTGGACGGTGTGCCCCAGACTGGAACCTTCTCCCTGGTCACCGTCTGCAACGGCCGCTACTATGGCGGCGGCTTCCTGCCGGTTCAGGAAGCCAGCATGACAGACGGCGTGCTGAACACGCTGGTGGTGAAGCAGGTGACCCGACGGGCATTCACCCGCTTTGTTGCGCCTTATTCCAAAGGTGAATACTGGCGCTTTCCTCAGTACGCCCAAAGCTATACCGCTAAGGAGATCCGCATCACCTCGGATGAGGACATCGTGACCTGTCTGGATGGAGAGATCCTCCGTTTTCGAGACGTGACCTTCCGCCTGTCCGACAAAAAGCTGAACTTTTTCGCTCCTAAGGGCGCCAGCCCCGATGCCACCTTCACCCCCATCGACCAACAGCAGCGGAAGAACTCCCTTTGAACTGCATCGCCCGCACCAGCTGCGGTCAACCCAAAAAACGCTTCGGCGCCAAAGGCTCCGAAGCGTTTCCTGTCAATGCGCCCCCTTATGACGCAAGACATACGAGGAACGTGTGTGTACTGCGGCCATTCATCCTATCTCGTTCGCTCTCATTCCGTGCAGTTCCCAATACAGTGCGGGTGTCGGGGTGGTCGTTCCTCCTGATTCTGAGTATAGCAAAACACCTGTCCCAAAAACCGGACAAGCAGGCACGAATGAAAAATTTTTTTATCCGGCGCAAAAAGAGACCCCGCAGGGTCTCTTTTGTTATGATTGGAGTTTTGCCGTCAACGCCTCCAGCGCCTCCAGCATGGCCTCCTCAAAGGAGGGATGGGGCCGCATAGTGCGCAGCATCTGTTCTGCGGTCAGGTGGTTGACCATGGCTTCGCTGATCTGGCTGATCATGTCGCTGGCGTGCTGGCACATGAGCTGGGCGCCCAAGATCTCGTGGGATTCCTTGTCCGCCACCAGCTTCATAAAGCAGCGGCCTGGGTCTTCGATCAGAGTACGGGCGTTGCGGAACATGATGCATTTGCCTGTCACTGCGTCGATGCCCTGTTCCTTGGCCTCCGCCTCGGTCAGCCCCACCACGGCGATCTCCGGACTGCTGTAGATGCAGCTGGGCACCACGTTCAGGTCGGTCTGGGCGTCCTCCCCGCACAGCAGGTTCACGCAGGCCACCGCCTGGGCGGAGGCCACATGAGCCAGGGGGATCTCCGCCGACAGGTCACCGATGGCGTAGACGGTGGGAATGCTGGTCTGATAGGTCTCATCCACCTTCAGCCGCTTCCCCACCTGTTCCGGCGTCAGCTCGGGGGCAAACAGTCCTTCCCAAGCAGGCACACGGCCGATGGCACACAGGACGACCTGACCGGCCACCTGTTTTTCCTTGCCCTTCTGCTCCACGGTGACTACCAGGCCGTTCTCGCCCTGTTCCACCCGCTGCACCATGGCAGAGGTCAGCACCTCCACGCCGCGCTTTTTCAGCAGCTGCCCCAGGTTCTGCCCCAGCTCCTTGTCCATGGTGGGCAGCAGCCGGCTGGTGCCCTCCACCAAGGTCACCTGGCAGCCCAGGTTGTTGTAGAAGGTGGCAAATTCCACCCCGATGACGCCGCCGCCCATGATAACGATGGAGTCATAGAGCGCATCCGTCCCCTCCAACAGCTGGTCAGAGGTCAGGACGCCGGGTAAATCCAAGCCGGGGATGGGCGGGCACAGGGGCACAGAGCCGGTGGCCGCTAGGATGTGGTCAGCGGTGTAAGTGGTGCTTTCGCCATCCGTTCCGGTGACCACAACGGTGCCAGGGGCGGAGATGACCGCCGTCCCTGCCAGCAC
>OKRW01001975.1_pt1 | contig 15983 bp, 16 predicted proteins | sample 1601151 | NCBI WGS metagenome assembly OKRW01 (sample SAMEA3541471, study PRJEB24748) | human gut metagenome | biome: human gut; feature: human-associated habitat; material: faeces | place: China | collected 2012 | reverse complement strand
GCGCAAGTTTGACATGTTGCGTGTCGTGTGCTAGCGAAAAATTGAACGGGAAAAAACGTGCCGTGTCGGCGTGTCGTGTTTTGTGTGTGTTATATTTGAGGTGTCAACAAAAACAACCAAGGAATGTAGAAAGGATAATGGTTGATATGATGTATCGTCAAGACATTGAGAATGAGGTTATTGATTATATTCGTATACCCGAGTTTTGGGAACAAGGCGTGAGCGTGATTAAAATGATTAAGGGGTATAGTTTTATGAATTATTATTGTGTTCGTCGTGTGCTTGATGAGGGTGCATGTGAAAGTGATTTTGTGCAGTGTTTTGTTGATGTTAATGGTACGATATATTTATACCCTTTGAATTGTTTGACTGTGGGGAGATGTGGTGTGATGTTTCTTGGTTATGGTAGGAGGCATTGAGTGTGATGGATTATCATAGTTGTAATGGTTGTAAGCGTTTTTATATAGGTGGTAGTATGGTTAAGGGTGTACGTCGTGTTCGTCGTATGCGTGTGGGGCATTATGAGAGTGGGTGTAGTGACTCGGATTGTGTGGGTTTGTTTGATTTTGTGATGGCGCATTATGCTGATGATATTGCTTTAATGCGGTTGAATTTGTGGAATGATACGGGTGTGTAGTATGGTGTTGTTTGGCCTATTAGCTCAGTGGTTAGAGCGGCATTCTTATAAGATGTGCGGGCCGGGTTCAATTCCCGGATAGGCCACAGTTGTTGAGAATCGTTATCGTTATTGTTAGTGTGATATATTAGGTCATGACATGCCGTTTGGCATGTTGTGGCCTTTTTTTTTTGTATGAGGTATATGCATATGGATATGAGTTCTATCGCTACCCTTGTGGGTAGTGTGGGTTTCCCGATTGTCGCGTGTTGTGGGATGGCGTGGTTTATTGCCACGACGTTTCGTGATTTTAACAATTTGATGACGAAAAACAATGTTTTGACTGAAGAGCTTATAGCCTTGCTTAAGAATGATAAGGGGGATGATAATGTTGATGAAGCGAATATGGCGTAGTATATTGGCGTGCGTATGCGTGTTGTCGTTGGTTTTTGTGCCGTCTGCAAACGCGGATATGCGCGGTTTTGACGTAAGCAATTGGCAGTGTAATATAGATACGTCTGTATTGGACGCTGATTTTGTTGTGGCCGGTACGACTTGGGGTGTTGGCGGATTTAATAATGTCTGTTTAGTCAATGGCATAAATCAGGCCGCAAATTATCAGCTCGGGCGTGCAGTGGACAGCGGCAAGAGCATCGGCGTGTACCATTATGCAATGGGCAATGACGCGGTTGCTGAAGCTGATTTTTTTGTGGATAATGTCGCCGGATATGTCGGGCGTGCCGTACTTGCATTAGATTGGGAGGCCGATGATAACCCGCAGTACGGAAACGGCGCGTGGGTCGAAACTTGGGTGCGGCGCGTGTATGACCGCACGAAAGTGTGGCCTGTCGTTTATACGGGGGCGTATTCGTTGAGTCAGCTCACGCCGTATGTCCGTGAACATTGCGGTGTTTGGGTCGCACAATATGCGTCCAACGCGCCGACTGGTTATCAGGCGGTGCCGTGGCTTTATGGCGCGTATGGTGAGGCCATGCGACAGTATACATCTAACGGTTACGTGTCGGGTTATGGCCCGCTGGACTTGGATTATTTTAGGGGTGAACGCTGGCAGTGGGACGCTTACGCACGCGGTGAGCGTGATGGCGGTGTTTCGACCCCGGCACCGGAACCGGCACCGGATACGGGTTGCGCGTCCATGTGTGTTACGGTCGGGCCGGGCGACACGTTGTCTAGTATCGCGGCGGCGGCTGGCTTGGGGTCGTGGTCTGATTGGTCGGGGTATGCGTCCGGTAATCCCAATGTGATATATCCCGGCGAAACCGTTTGCTATGGCGGTGGTGCTGTTGTTCACTCGAATGCGAGTGCGGCGCGCACGTATACGGTGCAACCGGGTGATAGTTTGTGGTCTGTTTTCGGTGCCGATTGGGCTCGTGTCGCGTCGGTTAACGGGCTGTCTAACCCGAGTTTGATTTATCCGGGTCAGATTTTGCGTTACTGATAATCGTTGTCAATAATCGGCGTGTCGCTTTTGCGCGCGCCGATTTTTATGCTATAAATATATGTGTTAGCAAAAATGTTAACATAAAACAGATACAAAGGATAATAATATGCGTAAGATTCGTAAGGTAATCGCTGATAGCGATATCAGCTACTATGACCGTAACGGCGAGATGCAAATGTTTCATACTATCGGAAATATTCGCACCGTTGAAAAAGCAGTTAAAGTGCTTATGGACGCGGGTATCGTCAACGTCCTGATTGATGATATCACCGTACATAAGACAACGTATGCAATGGACGTTGACACGTTCATCGAACACGCCGAACGTATCGTAACCGATACCGATAACGACAACGACAACGATAACGATAACGATAACGAAACCGAGTTCTGATTTTGAAAGGAAAAAACATCATGACCGAGACCAATGAACAGATGAACGACACCGCTAATGAAACCGCACAGACCACTGTTGACAATTATCGTTACATTTGTACGATGGACAACAGTACTTTTGAGGGCAAACGTGCCATTGTCAACGCGCGTAACAGTGCATTGTCGTTGAACGCTATCGGTGATACGCCGCTAACGGTCATTGGCGCGTACACCGTGCCGGGCGTGCGGTCTCAGACGGGGCAGAAGTGCGTTAACGTCTATCTTTTTGCAAATGACGGCAATACGTATTTCAGCCAGTCACAGGGCATTTATCGTAGCGTGTTGGATATTTATGATATGTTCCCTGATTTCAACGCGCCGAACGGTATCCCCGTGACAGTGAAAAAGACACCGCTCGGTGGTGGTAGGTCTACTAAGTCGCTTGAAATTAAGTAGTTTGACATCAAGTATTTTGAAATGAGAAAAAAAGCGCCATAAAATAATATGGCGCTTTTTTTATGAGGGTGGTAAAATCATGCCTAGAGCGCGTAAACAGGCGGACGTTTTAACCGCTAAGCGTAAGCGCGTACGCCGTGCGATAAACAGTCTGGAAAAAAGCATCACGGACGCCATGCCCGAGAGCGAGGCAAACGCGCGACGGGATTATATTCAGCGGCTTGAATCGCAGTTGAAAAAAACATATGTCGGGCGCGTGAGTAATCGCGCCATGCGTGAGGAATTGTATCAGCGTGCCAACGAAGTCGCGGATACGCTTGCGCGTCAGGTTGGCGAGGTGCGCGGTGGCAAAGGCCGCGCAATGGAACGTAGACGCTCGTTTAACATTTTCCGCACCGAGATGAGAATTGCATCCAAGGGACAGCCGAGCGCGTTGGGTGAGTTTGGCCGGGAAAAAGTCAAGATTTTTTGGCGATACACACAAAACATATGGCAGAAGCCGAACATTTCACCTGATAAACGTTTGGAGGCTGTCATGAAGGCATATGACGCGGACTCGTTGAGTGAGCTTTTTGACACCATTATGGCGCGAAATGAAAAAGTGCTGCAATACGCTAAAAGTATGAAAGCGCACACAGGCGAACTGGAGGACTATATGGATACCGACGGCGGTAGCCCGATATGGCTCGTGGCGGTTTCCCCCGATGTGGTACGATGAAAACGCGCAAAGAATACAGGGTCGCGGCGATATTCGACACCGAAACCACGAACATCGGTGAGGGTGCCGAAACGCGCGCGTATCCGATATTGTATATTTTTAACGATTTGCGGGACACCCCGTTGGAATCGTATACGCCTGATACGGACGATGTACGTTTTTACCGGCGCACGTCCGAAGCGTTGACGTACATTGATGATTTGATTACGTATGGTCGTACGCGTGGTTATGTGCCGATAATCGCGGCATATAATCTCATGTTTGATATGCAAACGCTTATGCTGGAATTGGCGCAATCGTATACGATTGAGGTCAATGCGCAGACCGCTACCAGCGTGTACACGCTCGATTTGTGCGTTGATGGTAATGTGGTGTGCCGTTTTTGGGATACGTTTTACCTTGAAATGGGCGGATTGCGTGCAATGGGTGAGACGTGCGGCCTGCCCAAGGCGGTGGGCGATTGGGATTACACGCTGGCGCGTACGCCTGAAACGCCGTTGACTGAGGAGGAATTGTTTTATGCGCGGCGCGACGTGCAGGTGATACCGCAATATCTGCAATGGCTGTTGCGCGCTAACCATTGGCTTACGCCTGACATGTTGGGGTGTCGTGTGCTGACCAAAACCTCGCTTGTACGCCAGATGGCGCGCCGTGAGATTGGCGGGCGGCGCGTCACGTTGCAGGGCGGCAGGAAAATCACGTTGCAACGTGCATTTGAAATGACGTGCAATCAAGAGTTTCCGAAAAACTATGAGTCCTATGCATTGCGTAAAGCATGTTTTCGGGGCGGTTTGACTTTTACGAGCGCTAAAACCGCTAGCGTTGTCGTTGATAACGTGGCGTCTCTTGACGTTACGTCAATGCATCATGCGTTTATCAACGGGCGACGCTTGCCGGTTAAATTCGCGGTTGCCCCGCCGGAAATTTTGCAAATCGCATGCAAGCGTGTCGTTGACACGCCGCTTGAAGATGTATTACGTAATTATAGTGACCCGTTTCGCACGGGGTTACATGTTGCGATAAGTTTTACAAATCTTAGATTGCGGATAAACACGTGTTTTGCCGATTGGGGTATTGCAATCTGCCCACGGTCTAAATTCGTGCGTACGTTGCAGGCGGACACCGATTATAGCAACAACGAACGCGCGAAAACACAGGAAAACAGTATCAGGGCGCACGGCTACGTTGATAGTGCCGTTAATCCGACGTTTGCGTTTGGAAAATTGTATCGGGCGGACGAATGCATCTTACACGTTAATGAGATTGAGCTGTGGAACGTGGCGCAGGTGTACGAGTTTGACGAAATGCATGTATTGTACGGTGAAGCCACCACTAAAACGATTGTACCGCCCGATTACGTGACCCTACAATCTAACATGTTGTTCGCGCGTAAAACCGACGTTAAAAACCTGATTAAACACTACACCGAGGGTGTACCGTATGCGGGTGACATACCCGAGTCGATACCCGAGGGAATCGCACGTGACGCTAGGACGGGCACGTTGAGCATGAAATTTCTGCAATCCTATTACGGTAGCACCGTTAAAGGACAATTCAACGGAATCTATGGCACTCAGGCGCAAGACGTCATGAAAGCCGATTACCGCGTGACGGAAACCGGTGAACTGGAAGTAGATAAAAACACGGTCTGTATTCCCGAGAATTTCGCGAAAAAACGTCCGAAGACACCGCGCGTGCTTTATACATACGGTATGCGAATCGTTGCGGGTAGCAGAATGCACCTTTTGATAGCCATGATGCTGATATATCGGCGTTTCGGTGCGCGTGTCACCGTCACGGGCGGCGACACCGACAGTCTTAAAATCAGCTGTGCCGATGACGTGACCGATACGGAACTGTTGGACGCGCTCGAACCATTGCACACCGCGATAGAAAATGCAATCAATCTTACTATGAGACGTGTCCGAAACACCGCGCCTGATATGGCGTCAACGCTTGACCATATCGGCAAGTTTGAAGTTGAGGACTGTGGCGGCACCACTCGTTACGCCGAGCATGTGGAACTGTGGAACAAGGCGCGTGTAAGTTTGGATATGTCCGGGCGCGTGCATGTCACTTGCGCGGGATTGCCACGGCCCGACGGCGTGTACACCATTGAGAACTGTATCGAGGATATTATGCGTATGGGTCACGGTTTCGCGGAAACGATACGGTCGGCACTGGGTTATGACGTGTTGGTTGATTATGAGATTTGCCATACGTTGCAACGCAACCGTCCACATGTGTGGGATAGGTACGTCGGCACCGTCACCGATTATCGGGGTGCGACATGCCATGTTGACGCGCCCGAGGCGATAGCGTTGTATCCGTCCGGCAGATGGCTAGGGGAATCGGACAAACAGGCCAACGGCGAAAATCTTGCATACATGCGGGACGTATATAATAGGACTGTTGAGACATTGCCGCGCGAACTTATTGTGCGGGACGGCAGACCCATGATTGTGAGCATTGATGGCGAAATATTACTATGACCGGCTTAAGACGTTGATATTGCCGCGAAACGCAGACGTTAATATGATTATCGGCGCGCGTGGTTTAGGTAAGACATACGGTGTACGAAAATACATGATAGAAGACTATTTGAAAAACGGCTATTGTTTTGTGGAAGTGACACGTTTCCGTGAGGAAAACAACGATGTCGCGGCGAACTATTTTAGTCGTATCGTACAAGATAATATTTTCCCTGATTATGATTTTCGGACTACCAATAAAATAGCGGAAATTCGCAAAAAGAAAACCGGTAAAAAAGAAAACCCGTGGAAAACAATCGGGTATTTTATCCCGTTGTCATTACAACAGCAGAAGAAAAAAAGCACTTATGTTAATGTGCGGAACATTTGCATGGATGAAATTATCATAGATAATGATGATAGGTATCACACGTATCTGAAAAACGAATTTGAACAATTGGCAAAACTTGTGGACACCGTCACACGAGAACGCGCCGACGATACGGGATTACGCAAACCGAGATTATTTCTGCTCGGCAACGCTTGCGACGCTTTCAATCCCTATTTTCGGCATTATGACGTACCGCTGGAACCTGAACACGGTCTACAATGGCTAGGCGGTAAAACATGCCTATTCGACTATGTGCGAGACGATGAATACGCCGAACAAAAAACAAGGAACACGGTAGCGGGGCGTATGCTGAAAAACAACGATGACGTCACTTCTAAAAACAAATTCGCGCGGCATAATACTGATTTTATCGAAAAACCACACGGACATGCAAAACTTACGTATGTTTTTCGATGGTTGCAAAACGAATACGGCGTGTATGTTGATTTGCGTTGCGGCTATGTTTTCGTATCCTCAAAATATGATAGCGGCGCGCATGTACCGTATTTCGCAATCACCCGGGCGGACAACAAACTTAACTATCTTACCGCGAACATGGCTAAAGATTTGATACGGAATCTTACATCATATTATGCGCTGGGGTATCTGCGCTATGATACGGTAGAAACGCAACACGCCGTAAGTGAAATGCTAAAGAATTTTGGTGTAAAATAACATACGGCATACAAAGAGATACCGCAGTGAGACCGCTAAAACATTATCATTGACTTCCACGGTTGACTCCGCCAATGATATGGCCGTAAGGGATAAGCGCGCCGGTTGTCGCTGTGAGTCATGTCGCAAGTATGCTATCCTTAAGTCGTATCGGCCCGTAACACGCCGATACGACTTTTCATATATGAAAGGAAAAAACGAATGGATGACGAAACCACCGAGGAGAGGGACACCGCCGAACGTGATGACCTCACCCCCGACGAAGCGCACCGTGAAGGCGAGTTCGATGATTTGCGCGACATGCTTTCACGCGTGCTTGATAAAATTGACGCAATGAACGAACGAATCGACGGAATCTACGACAATTTCACCGATTCCGTGGCGCAGATGGTCGAAAACGGTGCAACCGTCAAGGAAACCGACGATGACGCGGCGGAAGCAATCGCACAGGCGGCGGCGGAAGACTTGGAAAACCTCGATTACACACTGTAACGGATAGGAGTAAAATATCATGGCTGTAGACAATGCAACGATTTTGGACAAAGTCCGCACCAAGGGCACCGACGATTACCAGCAACGCATACCGAGCGCAACGCAAACCGGCGTGGCGAACACCATGCGTTATCTGTTCGACCCCATGAACCGCCAATACCTGAATGATTGTGTCTGGAACATGGTGAACCGTATTGGACTCACCGTTATGGCGCAGAACGCGCCGTTTGAGAACCCGTTGGCGATTTTTAAAAGGGAAAATCTCTACTGGGGTTCGACTGTACAGGAAATCGCCGTCAAATGGATTAAGGCGCACGGGTACAAGGATGACGCCGAAACGCTTTTGAAGATGCATCGTCCCGAGGCGGCCGTCTGGTTTTATGAGATGAACCGTCGTGACCAGTACCCCATCTCATGGACTGATGACGAACTTCGACAGGCATTTGTGGATGATTTTGGCCTGAATCGTTTCGTAGCGCAAATCATGGAAACACCGCGTAACAGCGATAATTACGACGAAATGAGCATCATGCTTGCGCTGATACGCCATTATGAACAGAATCTCGGCTTTTATAAGATTCATCTCGATCAGATACCATCTGACGAAACCACCGCCAAGACGCTGCTCAAGGCGTTGCGTTCGACCGCCGGACGTATGCAGTTCCCAAGCACCCAGTATAATGCGCTGAACGTAACCGACATCCCGGCGTACGCGAATCCTCAGCAGATGGTACTGCTAATCGAGCCGGAATATCTCGCGTCCCTTGACGTTGATGCATTGTCGGCAGTGTTCCAGTTGGACAAGGCCGATGTACCGTACCGTATCATTCAGGTGCCGAGCCTCGGTATCCCGGGTGCGGTGGCGTTGCTTGTGTCCACTGACTGGTATCAGGTGCGGGACACCCTGTACGGCACCACCCAGTTCTATAATCCGCAGACGCTCGGCAACACGCTGTATCTCAATCATTGGGGTATCTATGGTGTGTCACCCTTCACCCCGTGCGCGTTGTTCACAACCGACGCGGGTACATCCATCAAGGTTGTGACTCAAACCGTGACAGGTTTCACTCTAACCGCAGCTGCCGGCAGCGGCAAACCGGGTGACGTGATTCAGTTGATTCCGAAACTTACTGCGACGGTTACACCTACGGGAACCGCCATTGAGGTTGCGCCGAACTCCGCGACTTACGAAGTAACTGCGTCGTTGACTGTTGATAAAACTACCACACCCGTGCCGTTGAATGTCAACACTTTTGTTGATGACCAAGCACGCTTGCATATACAGCGTGACGGTTTGCCAAACAATACCATAATTAAGGTTAATGGTACGGCGACGTATATTAATCCGAACGGCACAACCAATGAGTATAGCGCTTATTGTACTATAACGATTACGAATCTCAATACGTCGAGTGCGGATGTCTCGACGAGTATTAAAAAGTAAAAACATCTTGATATAATCGGGGATATCGGAAAAAAACCGGTATCCCCGATTTTGTATGTGAAAGAGGTATCAAAAATGAAATTCTCGCACTTGGATGGCGCAACGTCGTTTCCCGGTGACGGTGCTCATGTATACGAGCAGTATCGTAATGTTTTCGATTACAATGTTTGGACACCAAACACTGTAATTAAACTTTGTCATGTTAATTGGTTCGATGATTACCACGATGTCGTGAAATTCCCTGATGACGCCGCAAGGGACGCATGGTTTGACAAGCTCGACGGTTTCGCCGTCCAGCTTACGACTAACATGTATATCGCACGCGCCGATACGGACGGTATAAAATTGCCCGTGCCGTATATGACGGCGCAACGGTATAATTACATTGTCGTTGATTTTTCGCATGATATTGTCAATACGCCATATCAGAAAACCGACGTGCAGACACGCTATCATTTTTTCGTCACCTCGGTACGCGCGGAAGCGCCGAACACGACAACATGCACGCTTGTACGTGATGTATGGACGGACTATATCAACAGCACCACAATTAACGGTTTGCTGTTGTCACGCGGACACGCGCCATTGACGGAAACGACACCGCAAAAACTGTTGGAAAACCCACGGGCCAACTGTCGTGATTTTACGTTGCCCGACGTTGATTATGGCAACGCGGCCACGAACATTAGAAAAAGCACGCCGATTAACTTGCAAAACGGGACAAGATACCTATGTTTGGCTGCAACGTTTTCCCCGCAACAATTGCAATCAATGAGCAATGTTCGCGGTACAAACGTTACTGATACCAACCCGTCATATACTAACGCCGATGAAACGGTCAACGGTTTTGTATGGGGTGCCGGAAACGTAAACACGTCAAACGTAACCGGCGCGGGTACGTCATATAATTCCATTGATAACCTCACCGCAAGCAACGTGTACATGTACGCACTGGAATCATCCAAAGTATCGGGTAATTATTTTGATACGATGTTTGCGTATTATCCGCATATCATGTCACAAATCGTATCTGTTTTCGTCGCCACGGCAAGCATGATGCAATTAGGGTCCGTCACTACGGTTAATGATGTGGAATGGCATACGGTCAGCGGCGCGCGCACAAAACTAGCGGACATTAATCTAACAATAAATGACTTCAATTATTTGTCTGAGTACGCCAAAATAACACGACTGTACCTCGCACCCTACGCGCACTTGGAAATATCCGACAATATCGGCAATAAAACCCGTGTGGAAATAGCTGATTGCGGCCATCTCTCGGCGCAGACCGTCACGTCATTAAGTTACCCGATATTACGACAACTCGCATGGCTTGACGGTATCGGGGGCGACGGCGACACGTCCATAACCATCAACGCCATCAACGGTGCTAACATTGCCGCCTACGTGCCGAACGCGGACGTACTCAAAACGCTGATATCCCATGACATCCCGACGTATGCGTTGCAACGCCGCGCAATCGACGCGCAACGCGCCGCCACTTACAATGCCGCCGTAAGTCAGGCACGGCAAAACGCCATGCTGACATATGAAAACGGCGCGCGCTCGGCTAATGTCAGTCAGGCAAACACGTATCGTAGCAGTGCGGCGACGATGTCGAACACCGCACGCGCGAATCAACGCGACATAGCGATAAAAGACGAGTCCAATAGTGCGCGGACGGATAATCTCACATACTCGAACACACGCCAAAACGCTGACTTGAGCACTAGCACGGTCAAAATCAACCGTGATGTAAGTGATGACAATACACTACAGAATAAAGCTTTTGTGGAAGGCACCCAAACTCAGGCAATAACAAACGTGGCAAGTGCGATAGGCTCAATAGCGGGGGCCGCGCTGGTAATCGGCACCGGTGGCGCGGCCTCACCGGTGGTGGCCGGCGCAATGGCAATCGGCGGCGCGGCGCTTCAGGGCTACAACACCGGTATTGCAATCACTAACAGTCAGGAACTCAACGCGACATCTAATTATGTTGCAACTGATAAAGCGAAAACCGCAATACAGGCCAACACCGAGCAAACACAACATGCCATAACACAGGCCACCGCCGTGACCAGCCGCGCGAACACGCAAGCTGACCGCGTTACCGAGTACAGCACAAGCGCGGCTACCGACATAACCGCCACAAGCACGGGCACGGCCAACACTAACGCGGGCGCGTCACGTGGTCTGACGGTTGACAACGCCAAACGAATCATGACGAACACGCGCGACAACACGAATGCGTCATGGCGCGACATGCTCAACCATCCAGCGCAACCGGTCGGCGCGTATGGCGGCGACAATTTCAGACAGGCCACGGGGCTTGACACCATGACCGTGAAAATAGTCACGGAGGATAACGGTGCGATAGCGGCGGCGGGCGATTACATGCTACGCTACGGGATAGCAAGCAACAAACTCTACAACAAACCGACGCTGACAACGTGCAAACATTACACGTACTGGCAGGCCGCCGACATATGGACGATATGCCCATTGGCGCAAAACGAGCAATTGCAGACAATCAGGGATATTTTCAATTCCGGTGTTACAATATGGAACAGGCCCGAGGAAGTCGGCGGCGACTTCGCACACGACAATCTATAAGGTGGAAAATATGGGACGCAAACGTACACATAAACGACCGTTGACCCGCGCGGAACTGGGTGAGCGTGGCGCGCCGGTATGGCAACAGTCCGAGGCGCTCAACTCGCAAGCGTATTCTATGGCGTATTCGCAAATGTTGAATATCGCGTTATCACGGTTCAAATGGTTGAATCTGCCGAAAACTTGTGACGCGTGGTTTCTGGAATACAATCTATTGTATTTCGGTTACGCGACAATCGCGTTTCCGCATAGCAAGCCGGGCGTGTTTTTCAGCACGCAAGCGGTGACAACATCGAATTTCAACGTGTATTACAAGCCGAAGAAATGGGATAGCTACGGCATTAACGGTTGGAGATTCCCGGTGAACAATTCCAATGGTGTTTTCATCTACGCCAACCGCGCGCGTACGCCGCTCATTCCGACCATTGAATTTTTCGCGCATGAAATAGAAGACTTATACATGACGCGACGGCAGAATCGCTTCAACCAAAAAACACCATTCATCCTTGAAGTTCCCGCCGGCCAGCAAACGGCGGGCGTTAACGTTATCAAGCAAATCAGCGGCGGTGAAATGGCAATCATGGCGACACCCGGTTTCACCGATTCAATGAAAGCCAACGTGTTGAAAACCAACGTCGAATACATCGGAATGGAACTACAAAACGACATACAAAACACGTGGAACTCGTACTATCAAGCGCTAGGTATCAAAAACCTCCCGCTGAAAATGGAACGGCAAACCGCCGACGAAATACAGGACTACGGAGAACCGACCGACCTACGCGCGCTCAGCGAACTGGAGGAACGGCGCGCCGCCTGCGATATACTCAACACCCGGTTTGAAAAATACCTCAAGAACCCGATACAAGTCGTGTGGAACGAAGACAACATCTCACGCAATTATGATTATTTGAACAACCTTGAAAGATTGGCCGGTGATGATAATGCAGAATGACATAGACAGCTACCAGCCGTGCGAATCACGCGACGAATTTCATGGCGTGATGACGTACACGTTTGGCGAACTACTCGACGTGCCCGGCGGCGTTGACTGGGGTAATGCCGCATGGTCATGGCGGGACGTTGCCTATGATGACACGCAATACACGCGCTGTTGCCGCAAAATCGAAAACCGTTTCTACGACCGGGAACTAGGCGTCATGCCACCGTCAAGATGGCGACGGCACTTCATACGGCTCATACAAGAAATCATGCCGACATTGCGCCCACTATACGCGCTTGCAGATAAAAACCCTGATATAATACTCAGCGATAACGACACATGGCACAAAATGCGAACCGTTTTCAGCGATTTCCCGGCAACTCAACTAACCGAAAATCAGGACTACGCAAGCAACGCAACCGACAATCAATACGAGACAATCACAAACGGCAATTTCATGGACAAAATCGAACGTATCCGAAACGGTAATTATGTTGACATTGACGTGTTGTTGCTCGACCACCTAGAAGCATGTTTCAGCCCGTTATGGACTATCAACATAAACAATTACTAGCGAGGTGAATTTTCATGGACGCCAATACATTAGCCAAAGTCGAAAACGAATATTTCAAGCTTACCGAAAACATCAACAAGTTAGGTGATTATCTATTGAAACAAATGAACAAAAAGAAAACGCTGACAGATAATCACTATAAATTGTTGATAAAACAATACGCCATCATGCTACAATACGCCGACGTTTTGGCGCAACGAATCAACCTCGCAAGGAAGGAAAAATAATGTTTCCATATCTACCGTTTTTCTCGGTATGGCCGTACACGCCCGCTATACCCGCGTTTTATTGGAACGCCAAAAGTCAAGAGGAAATAATAAAACATATTGCGTGTGAAATTGACCACATAACGGCATATCTTGACGAAATCGTAACCGACATAAACAAAACACTAAACGATTATGACGTAAGAATAAAAAACATCGAGGCACACATAAACGATTATGCAATCGCCATAGCGCAAATACAAGAACAAATCGAACATATCGGAGATACACAACTGGTTTGGAACGTCACAAAAGGTGAATACACTGACAGTAAAACAGCGCTACGCGATTTGTACCGCGAACTAGCGGTGTACGGCGCGCGCGTCACTCAAATAGCCGATATCAACACCGGCAAACTAGCCGAACACCGAACCGACGAAACAGCCGCAATCGGCAATCTTACCATATTCAACGACACAACACCACGTGTCACTAATCCAACCACCGGCGACAAATATCCGCCACTCTCATAAAAAGGAATGTCATGGCAACAGAAACCCCGTTCTATCATCTGCCACTATACGAAACAGGAGACCTAGCCGACCTACGCGACGGATACAACGCCGCAATGCGCACCCTAGACCGCGTAATACATCAACTAAAAGTGCAGGAAGAAATAAATCATCCGACAAACCTCAGGAAGGACAACTAACATGACCGATTATACAACCAACTTCAATCTCGAAAAATATCAAACCGGCGACGCGGCAAACCTCAATGACCAATACAATGCGTCAATGGATATTATCGATGATACCATGTACAAAATCAACACTAACGCAAACACTGCGGGCGGTAAAGCCACGCAAGCGCTCGAAACAGCACAAAACAACACCAAAAATCTCACAGCGTTAGGCGTAACCGATACCAAAACCGCAACACAACTAAAAACCAAAATAGATAACACAGCCGAAACAGCACAAAACAACAAATCAAGTCTAAACGCGCTAGGCGTAAACAACGTTACAGATGCAACCGACCTCAAAAATAAAATAAACAAAAACACTCAAGATATTAGCAAAAACACTCAAGATATTAGCAAAAACACTCAAGATATTCGCACAATCAACACCACCATAAGCAACTACAAATATAATAGCGGATATATGGTAACATTCGGTGACTCTTACGCAGACTCAACCACACCACAAAACACATGGCCGTATTGGTTACACCAATACATCCCAACACTGACACTCAAAAACTACGCCGTCAGCGGTGCCGGTTTCAATGTGGATACGCGAACATTCATAAATCAAATAAACACCGCAAACACAGACAGCGCACTAGACAAAAGCAAAGTCAAACTAGCCGTATTAGCAGGTGGGCGAAACGACATACTGGACTACAATAACGCTAAGACAAAAATACAGGAATGCGTAAACCGAATGATAACCATTTTCCCTAACGCACGAATACTCATAGCACCAATGTTATATGATGCTGGTTTCATAGACGCCAACGGAAGAGAGAAACTAGCCGGACTAACAAACGGTGCCGAAGCAATCACCACTCACACGCCAAACACCGAAACACTAAAATTCGCATACCTATGGCTAAAAGGCGAAACAAACTCAATAGGCTCAGACAAAATACACCCAAACCAACTAGGCGCACAAACCATAGCAAAATACATATACGACGGCGCATACGACAACTACAAACCACGTCAAGCCATGATAGATACCGTGTTCGGTGACGCAAAAGGGTTCATAACCCTACAAAACGGCATAGTAACATACGACATAATGGGAACCGTACCGAACATAAGCGAGGGCAACGGGCGCGACCTCCCCGGGTGGGCTTCTACATGGCATAACGTATGGGTATGGGGCGTAAGCGCTGGAAGCACAACCACGCCACGCCTATACCAATTCTTAGGCACCAAAGTAAGCATGATGAACTACACCGGACAAACAGGCAACATGAGCGTACACGCCACATGGACAGCATAAAATAATATGAAAACATAAAAACCCCGCATTATATGCGGGGTTTTTTCATTTAAACAATTATGTCAGTCACCATACAAAATCATAAATTGAGACAACATAACAACCAACACCATTTTTAACACCACAACACACGAAATCAAAATCACAATCACCATAAGCATCATCAAGAACCCTAGTAAGAGCTGATTTAAACGTAACCACGCCATTATCAATCTCCTTACAAGTAGTAACAATTTTCTCAAAACCGTCAATATCAACCGAATATACATGATTCGGTACAATCTCAGTTACATAGGCCTTAACTTTAAACATTTTAACTCTCCTTTCCCTATTGCTCACTCGGTTACACGATTCATAAAAACCACAGTCTCAAAACAATTAAGCCTAGTCATTTTATTTTTCCTATTCTCTAGTGTTGTTTTTTGTTGATACCTCAAATATAGCACGCGCGACATCACGACACGCCGACACGGCACGTTTTTCCCGTTCAATTTTTCGCTAGCACACGACACGCAACATGTCAAACTTGCGC
>OKRW01001974.1_pt1 | contig 16003 bp, 14 predicted proteins | sample 1601151 | NCBI WGS metagenome assembly OKRW01 (sample SAMEA3541471, study PRJEB24748) | human gut metagenome | biome: human gut; feature: human-associated habitat; material: faeces | place: China | collected 2012 | reverse complement strand
CGGGATCCCCTCGCCGACCACATCGACCGTGTGCAGCCACGACGCGTCGGCGTCGCCCCCGGCGAACCTCTCCATGGCGGGGCCCCACCACTCGCTGGTGCGGAACTCGGCCATGGTTTGATTACCAGTTAGATCGGCACTGCTCCAAAACGGGTCTGCAGCTCCGTCACGTTGTCGATCAGTTTGATTACCAGTTAGATCGGCACTGCTCCAAAACTGTTGGACGAGAACGATGACGGCTATTTCGTTTGATTACCAGTTAGATCGGCACTGCTCCAAAACTATTCCTCCGGTAGCGTGCCTATCGTGACTGTTTGATTACCAGTTAGATCGGCACTGCTCCAAAACACTTCATCGTGTCAACAAGCACCAAGGGCGGTTTGATTACCAGTTAGATCGGCACTGCTCCAAAACAAGCGACCGTCAATTATTTCGTGCGCAACGGTTTGATTACCAGTTAGATCGGCACTGCTCCAAAACCCTCCGCCGGCAGCTCCCCTCCTCGCGCGAGTTTGATTACCAGTTAGATCGGCACTGCTCCAAAACCTTTGCTGCTGTCGTTAGTCTGTTGGCGTTATGTCTTCGGCCACGAAGAACTCGTCGTCATACTTATCCGGACCGTCTGGCGTCTCGAACTCGACCAGACAGTCACCGTTCTCGAATATCTCGATGATGTGCCCCCTGCGGCCATCCGGAACGATGACCTCGTCGTACTCCCTCATGACCGCCTCCCTATTCATCGACAAATATCGTCGTCAGTCTCATCTTAACCGCTCCGTCTTCCTTTATCCAGCCGACCTTCACGTCTGCGCTCTTCCCGTCCTTGCCAACCATCCTCATCCTCGTGGTGTACCTGTCCCCGTGGGGGGTCGTGTCCCTGTACTCGGGAGGGTTCGATGCGACGTGCTCGTACACCATCGCCCCGACGACCGCGGCGTCTCTGTCGGTGTATCCGAGATAGCCCTCGAAGGCCCTCGCCTTGTTCGCATCGCCGTTCTGCGATAGCGCATACCTCTCGAGTTTGGGAGCGGCTATGCTGTGCGTCTCGACGGAGCGCAGGACCTTCTCATAGTCGATGCGCTTGTCCGCGTACGCTAATTTCAGCACCCTCCTGTCGAACTCCGAGACCGGCTTCCCGTCCGTTTGATTACCAGTTAGATCGGCACTGCTCCAAAACCGACACGGCTGCTATCGGTACGGCAACTGTGTTTGATTACCAGTTAGATCGGCACTGCTCCAAAACAAGCCCTCGGGCACCGTGCCGATAAGCGTGTTTGATTACCAGTTAGATCGGCACTGCTCCAAAACCGAGTTCCTCGGCGATACGGATGCAGCTTGCTGCGAGACGGTTGTTGGTGCTATACTCGGTCATGGTCTTTTCCTTTCTGTTTAGACCGTTGTTCTAGCTGGTAGTCCTCGTGTTAAGTGCTACCATCGAGACAAGGGCGGTTACCCGTGGCAGCGGGTGGCCGACTCGTTTACAACTTTTCGTGAGTTGGAGAGTGGCCGTTTTCCGCGTCGTGCGGGGAGCGGCTATTTCTTTCGGTGTCCGATATCCTTTCCGATTCGGTATCCGAGTTCGATAGCTGCGATTATGAGCGCCAACAGTGCGATTGTTTCCGTAACGTCCATGGTTGGACCTCCGTTCATATCGTCGAGCCGGCGGTTTGATTACCAGTTAGATCGGCACTGCTCCAAAACGGCATCTCGCGCATATAGGAACCTCGCGATGTTTGATTACCAGTTAGATCGGCACTGCTCCAAAACCATTGGAACAAATTCCCCACTGCGAGAGAGACGGCCAATCCAACCGAATTAGCTATTTATGCTCAAAAAACTGCAGGTCAATAGCCATTTTTCGCTCATGTTCATACGAGCTGTTATCATGCTTATTTTCCAATAAAAATACCTTTAATTTCAAGAAAAAAATGTGCTCGTAGAGCTGTTCGAGCTCTTTTTTCGTCAAAAAAGTTTTCAAATTAACGAAGCAAATTACCTTTTTACAACCTGCGTCAAGAGCATAGGAAAGAAAATTCAGCAGATTATCAAGGAACGTTTTCTCCTCTTGAAAAGCTATGCCAAATCCCAAAAACTTAAGATAGCGTTTCAAATCCCATTCTAAGGCAAAACCGACATCGGCATTAAAGCCCATATCCAAAAGCTCCAGTCTTTGTCTTAAAGCCCCCTCGATCCCTTCGACTTCCATGCGAAGTTCTTCATCTTCTAAAAATTCTCGCTCAATCTGTTTCACCACGGCGAAGAGAAAGCCTTTGTCATCCCATGGCAAGCTCATGGGATCGGAGATAAGCATCAACGCATCTTTAGGCATTATCTCTCGCTCTTCATCCCAAAATGAATATGGCTCCAAAGCGTAGCGCCCACACCCTGACTTCAACGAAGCAGCCACACGCGCAAACAAAGCGCCATTTTCAATCTCGAAGACCGACGTCTCCCCTGCCTCTAGCTCCAACGGATTCTCAAAACCAGAAAATACCAATCTCATAGAACAAGAAGCTCTTCCATCGTATCAACCTCATCGTAAGCTTCGCGATTGCCCGTTATATACTCCATTGTCGCAAACTGCGACTCCATGACGCGCAAAACCTGAACTAAGCCAGAAGGCGGACGGTGCTTCCTCAGACGTTGAACAGCATTTCCCGCCGCGCCATCGTTTACAACAAGTTTTGCGTGAAGAGATTCCTGCAACCCTACCTATAAGCGGTTTTTCGCCCAGTCACCCACCCAGCACGCACGGCAACCCCAACCAAAACGCAAAAAAGCCGGCCCCTTTTGTCCGCGCATCCGCCATGCAAGCGGCGCATGAACAAAAAGGCCGGCTAAAACCAACACATCAGGGCCGGGCAACGCGCCTCAAACCCATCAGCACCTACAGCTTGCCGAGGTACTTCTCAAACTGCGGCTTGAAGCCAATATGGTCGGGCGCCTGACTCGGCATTTGCGGGAAGGCATCGTGACCAGGCAGGTTGTTTGCCTCGATGAACAGCGGGCCGTCCTCGGTGATAGCAACGTCCCAGCCCACATAGCCCATGCCCGGAATCTTTGCTGCAGCCGCATGGCACAGATCCATAACCTTGTCCCACATGGGAATCTGATAGCCAGGCAGCTCGGTGCCGGAGCGTGGGTGACACTCGTACACATGGAACTCCTTGTCGCAGGCAGGGCCCGCAATCTTTCCCGTCCCCAGGTCCACCACGGCGTACATGCCGCCAGCGTTGATGTTATCTACAGGGCGGTCGCTGTTGCCCATGCGGATGCACGCATAGATCACATGCGGCTCTCCGTCCTCGGGGCGCACCGTGTACACGCGGATGGTGTTCACCGAACCCGGATAAATCTTGGCCATGGCGGGGTGCTGCACCACCACATCCTCAATCAGGTCGGCGCTCGAGCCCTTTAGATAGTCATACAGAGCATCCAGCGAATCAAAATCCGCCACCTTGAGCTTTTCCACGCCCTGGCCACAGCACAGATCGCTCGGCTTGGCGATAATCTGCTCGCGTCCCTCCATAAAGGCAAGGAACTCCTCCTTGGAGCAAGTAGAGAAATGCAGCCATCCGCGATGCAGATACTCGTTAAAGAACTCATAGAACTCGTTCTTGTTATCCACCAGGTGGTAATACTCCGGATTATTCAGACGGCGCACAATGGTGTTATTAACCCCTCGGGTCACAAAGGTGGCGCGCTGCGCATCGTTCATGTTGTAGAACTCCAGCAGTGAGTAATCCTTGTAGCCGGCGCCGAACTTAAAGCCGCACTTCACCACGTCGGCAAACAGCCATACGCGGTTCTTCCCGCTCTTGTCATGGCAGTCCCCCACCGTTTGAAACAGCGCACCGTAATCCATGTGCGCGATGCAACGAAAGATATAACCCAACTTGCCCATAATGGCTCCTCGAATGCTCAGATAACCCAACGTGAGTATAGGCCGCCGTACGTCAGCGCAACGCGACAGCGCGCACCCTTAATAGTCCACGGCGCCTTCGCTTGCCATCCACTCGCTTTGGAACTCGGCATAGCGTCCCTCGATAATCGCTTGGCGAGCACGGCGCATCAGGTCCAACAGGAAGTAGATGTTGTGCTCGGAAAGCAAGATGCCGCCGAGCATCTCCTTTTGCGTGACCATGTGACGGATAAGCGCACGGCTGTAGCCGCCCGTGCACACCGGGCAGGTGCACTTGGGATCGATGGGGCCATCATCATGCGCGAACTTAGCGTTGCGGAAGTTCAGGCGACCCTGGCTGGAAAACGCCGTGCCCATGCGGCCCGTGCGCGTAGGCAGCACGCAGTCGAACATATCGATGCCCACGCCCACACCGCGCACGAGCGTGGTGGGGTTTCCCACACCCATGAGGTAGCGAGGCTTGTTGCGCGGCATGTATTCAGAAGCAAGCGGCGCAAGCGTCTCGAACATCGTCTCGTGGTCTTCGCCCACAGAATAGCCACCGATGCCGTAACCGGGAAAATCGCCGCACTCTTCCAGATGCCTGAGCGAGCGCACGCGCAGGTCCAGATGCATGCCGCCCTGCACGATGCCAAAAAGAGCCTGGTCGGGGCGCGTATGCGCAGCATAGCAGCGCTCGGCCCACTTGCTCGAAAGCTCAACGGCACGCTCCACATAGGCGCGCGTTGCCGGGTAGCCCGGGCACTGGTCCAGCTGCATGCAGATGTCGCTTCCCAGCTTCATGGCAATCTGCATGTTGTCCTCGGGCGTCCAGAACACGTGGCGGCCATCGTAGTCGGTCACGATAAAGCGCACGCCATCGTCGGAGAGCTTGACCGCATCGTTATGGCTAAAGACCTGAAAGCCGCCCGAATCGGTAAGGATGGGACCGTGCCAGTTCATGAAGTTATGGAGCCCGCCCAGCTCATCAATCAGGTCCTCGCCCGGGCGCATGCTCAGGTGATAGGTGTTGGCAAGCACGATCTGCGCGCCCAGTGCCTTAACCGTCTCGGTGGGAATGCCCTTGACGTTGGCCTTGGTTCCCACGGGCATAAAGATGGGCGTCTCGACATCGCCGTGCGGCGTGTGCAAAACGCCCGCACGCGCATGCGTCTTGGGATCCTCGGCGACGATGTCGTATTTGAAGAGGGATTGATCCATGTATTGGAGCTCCTTGTTGATATGCATGTACGTGCAGTAGTTTCGCACACAAAAACGGCGCGGGAGCAAAACCCGCGCCGTTTACATAGCGTTTCTGGTTGCAAGGCAGCCGGCGGCGAGACGCCGGGTCCTCCGTACTCCCCTACGCCGAAAGCTCGTCGGCAAGCGTCGCGATCTGCGCGCGCGAATCGTCATCGAGCGCACCCAGGACGGTAACGCCCGCCTGGGTAAAGGTGATGTCAGAGAGCTCGGCAAGCTGCTTCTTCATAACCTTGGCCGCCATGGGCATCCAAGAGCCGCCCTCGACCAGCGCAATCGTGCGGTTCTGGTAGTTATGCTCGGCCAGCGTGTGGATAAACGTGCTCATGAACGGGAAGATGCCCGTTGCATAGGTGATGGAGCACAGGACCAGGCGATCGTAGCGGAAGGCGTCTTCCACGGCCTCGGCCATGTCGTCGCGGGCAAGGTCGAACAGCGAAACCTTCTGGCCGCGCTCCTCAAGCGCCGCGGCAAGCTCCTCGGCGGCCTGCTTCATGTGACCGTAAACACTCGCGTAGGCGATAGTCACGCCATGATCTTCGGGCTGATAAGAAGACCAGGTGTTGTAGGTCTCCAGGTAGTAACCCAGGTTCTCCTTGAGCACAGGGCCGTGGAGCGGGCAGATAACCTGGATGTCGAGGCCAGCTGCCTTCTTGAGCACTGCTTGCACGTTCTTGCCAAACTTGCCCACGATACCAAAGTAGTAGCGGCGCGCCTCGCACGCCCAGCCCTCGGGATCCTCGATGTCGTTGGCGCCAAACTTGCCAAAACCGTCGGCCGAGAACAAAACCTTGTCGTGCGCGTCGTAGGAAAACATGACCTCCGGCCAGTGCACGTTGGGCGCTGCCACAAAGGCAAGCTTATGAGCACCAAGGTCAAGCTCGCTGCCCTCCTTGACAACTACGCTGCGGCCCGCAAAATCGGTACCAAAGTAGTTCTTCATCATCTTGAAAGCCATTGCCGAGGAAACAACCTGAGCCTCGGGATAGCGCTCCATGAAGGCGGCGATGCCCGCGGAGTGATCGGGCTCCATATGGTGAACGATCAGGTAGTTGGGCGTGCGACCGTCGAGCACGGCCTCGAGGTTACCCAGCCACTCGTCAACAAAATGAGCGTCGACAGTATCTGCAACAGCCACTTTATCGGAAAGAATCACATAGCTGTTGTACGACATGCCGTTTTCACTCACGTCATACTGGCCCTCAAACAAATCGATGTCGTGATCGTTGACGCCAATGTAGCGGATATCCTCGGTAATCTCCATGATGCTCCCATCTCGAGCTGAGCCCTGAATTCGTCATGCATTCTACCACGCGCGCAGCATGTTGCAGCAGCAGTCACATGGTATGCGCATGCGCCCCAAGCTTCAGCGAAACAAGAAGCAGCGCCGCAAGGTCAAGCACGCCCACGGCCGCCACGCGCGGCACGCCCGCACGCCCCTAGAGGCAAAACTTGCGCTCGACGGCATGCCCCGCAGCGGTGAGCGCCATAACGATAAGGTAGTACACAACGGCCACCGCCAGGAACGGCTCAAACGCACGATAGGTCAACGCCTGCACGCTTTGTGCCGCGCGCATCATGTCCATAAGGCCAATGGTGGCGACAAGCGAGGAACTTTTGAGCACGGTAATGACCTCGTTCACAAGAGCGGGAATCACCGAGCGCAGCGCCTGCGGGATGACAATCAGGCGCATCATGGTGCCATATGGCAGCCCAATGGCGCGAGCAGCGTCGTACTGCCCACGGTCAACTCCCTCGATACCGCCGCGCACGGTCTCCGAAACCGTCGCCGAACCATTGAGCCCCAGCGTGATGACGCCGGCGGCAAACATCGAGATCTTATAGCCCGTGAGCTGCGGCGTTGCAAAGTACGCCATAAAGAGCAGCACAATGAGGGGCACACCGCGAAAGATTGACGTATAGAAATCGAGCAGCGCCCGCAGCGGACGGCAGGGCACCACTTTGAGCACGGCGATAATGAAGCCCAGCACAAGAGCGATTGCGAGGGCGGCCGCCGTAACCTCGCAGGTCACGGCCAGGCCCTCGACAAACATCGATATGTACGGCTGCAAAAGGTGGAACTTCATCGTCATGCACGCAAGTTTGATCAGAGGTGGGGCGGGCGACTATTTGCCCTGGGACTCGACGGTCGAGGTGCCCGAAGCAGAGAAGTCGCCGTTCCACATGAAGTCGGCGCCCACGTACTTTTTGATGTACGTGTCGATTGTGCCGTCCTCGAGCATCTCCCCGATGCAAAGGTCGAGCTCGGTCACAAAATTCGCACCCTTGTTAGCCATCAGGCGATAGACGCCTACGTGGTCGGCGGTCTCGGCGCGGTCGAGCAGGCCGAGCACCAGGCCCTCGTTAGCATCGCGCATGGACTGGCCCTCGGCGCCATCGCACAGGTAAGCGTCGATACGTCCGGCAAGCACCTCCTGCAGGCACTGGTCGCCGCCGTCGTACGTGTGCACGTCGGCATCCGGCATCACCTTGGTGATGAACTTGTTCTGCACGGTACCGGTAGTGCAAGCGATGGACTTGCCCGCAAGGTCCTGGACGCTCTTGATGGGGTCCCCGCCCATGGTGAGCACGCCCACAAGCGGCTGATAATAGCCACGCGTGAAGTCGTAGGTCTCCTCGCGCTCCTCGTTGGCGCTCATCGCCATGGTGAAGGCGGTGTCATTGCCCTGAATGGACGCGAGCGTGGCGGCGAAGTCCTGCGGCTCGAAGGTATAGGTGAATCCCAAGCGCGAAGCCATCTCGTCGGCAATGGCGATGTCGAGACCCACGACTTTGTGCTTGCCGTCTGCATCGGTATCGATATAGCGATACGGGGCAAAGGCGTCGTCGCCCACAAAAGTGAGCTTGGCGTCCTTGATGCCATCGGCAGTCGCCGCGGCAGAGCCAGATGCGGCAGACCCCTGGGCGGCGTTTTGAGCAGAACAGCCGGCAAGCGCGGCGACGGCACCCCCAGCGAGAAGCCCAACAAAACCGCGACGAGAGATAGAACAGGTCATATTAAAGCCTTTCGACAAGATGTGGCACTGATCAGCACGCTCCATTCTACGGCGTAACCCATCGCAGCTCGCACGACGATGAAAACTAACCAGGGCGAAACATGTCCTGTATGCCAAACCCAAACAAAGGGCACACAAAACGATAGCCGCACATCAAAAATGGGCCCCGCGCAAACGCGGAGCCCACCGGTACTCAAACAACGTGAGCAGATGTCAGCCTACGGACGCTGGCCCATGCCGCCCTCGAGGGTGATGGTCTCACCGTTCATGTACTTGAAGTCGGGACCGCACAGCTGCACGACCACGCGGCCGATCTCCTTCTCGACGTCGCCGTAGTGGCCGGCCGGCGGCATGTGGACGTTGGCCTTGAACGCCTCGGGGTAGGCAGCCTCGAAGTTCTCGAGCTGAGCCGTCCAGGCAAGCGGGCATACAACGTTCACGTTGACGCCGTCGGGACCCCACTCGTTCGCAGCCACGCGCGAAAGGCCACGGATGCCCTCCTTTGCAGCCGCATAGCTGCACTGGCCAAAGTTGCCAAAGAGGCCGGCGCCCGAAGCGAAGTTCACCACAGAGCCTTTGGTCTCCTTGAGATGCGGGTAGGCCTTCTGCATGTACAGGTAGGTTGCGTAGAGACCCGAGTAGATAGCAAGGTTGAACTGGTCCATCGTGTGGTCGGCAATGGTCACGCCCGAGGCGGAAGCCTGTGCGTTGTTGACCACGGCGTCGATGCGGCCAAACTCTTCGATGGCCTTGTCGATAACGTTTTGAACCACGGCCTCGTTGTCCTGACCAGCAGAAACATCTGCCTGCACGGGCAGCACCTTGATGCCGTACTCGGCCTCGAGGCTCTCCTTGGCATCCTCGAGCTTGGCCACGTTGCGGCCGGTGATAACGAGGTTCGCGCCCTCTTTGGCAAACGCGATATCGATGCCATAGCCGATGGATCCAGCGCTGCCATCCTTGAGCGTCGCCTTGCCGCCGCCGGTCACGATCACGGTCTTTCCGTCAAACAGTCCCATGTGATACTCCTATCGCATCGAGGCTTCAAATCTCCACGGGTGAGGCCCGCGGCTCAAACCACTAATGTAGCTGAGCGTTTGCGCCCTCGACGCCAAGAATGGAGCCAAATGGGGTGAAAGGCGACACGTCTCCAACATCCGGTGTTCTCACGCGGGTATAAGATTGAACAAAACGATTGTAAGGTGCGCATCGGGCGCACACAGATAGGAGCGCCATGAGCGAAGACATCAAGACGCCAGATTCCCAGGTAGATGTAGACGAAATGAAAAAGGCGGATGCCGAGCAGGACAACCTGGACCAGGTCGAGGTCATCGAGGTCACGGCAGGCGATGCAGCGCGCCCGGAGGGTACCGTACTCGAGGACGACCTCGCGGAGGCCAACGACAACCACGACGACGATGAGCGCACCGACGATGCAAGCGAGCCGGCGGGCGAAGAGGCCGACACCGACGAGCAGATTGCGCCCGGCAAAGAAGACGGCCAGCAAGACAGCACTCCCCTCGCCCTCGACGGAGTGCCTGTACTCGATGATGTCTCGACCACCGCTTCCGACACCGAAAACATCCCACGCTTCCTCACGCGCGACCAGTATGAGCAAGTAGGAGACGATCCCGATCCTTTGCCCTCGGGCTTTGAAGTCATCGACGGAGGAATCTCGGCGACAGGCGGGGCTCAAACTCCCACTGCCCCCGACGAGGAAAGTGCCCCTAAGGAAGCGCTGCCAGCAAAACCAGAGGATGGCGCCGCACAAGCCGTCGCCAAGGCCGGAGCCGCAATCGCCGACGCCGCCGCAAGCGTGGGCTCCATGCTCTCCCAGGGCATGGACGCCGTACGCGAGGTGAGTGCTGCCCGACGCGCGCACAGCGAGGCGCGCGATCACCTGGACGAGCTCTCGCAAGTCATCGAGGAAAACGAGGACGAGCTTACGCATCGCCGCGATGTGGAGGCGAACTACGCTCAAATCGTTGCCGAACAGACCGCTCGCCAAACTAGCTGCCTGGAGTCCGTACGCGCCGCCGTCGTCGCCCAGCAAGCGATCGCCAAGACAATCGACGACCTCAAACAGAGTCTCTCAGCCATGAAGGACGCAGACAAGGCAACCGAAAAGCGCCTTAAGTCGGCGCTTGACGCCGCCGAGTCCCAGGAAGCATCCGCACGAGAAGGGGCAAATCGCCTGGTAAGACGTGTAACCGACGCCCAGCGCGGACTTGAATCGGCAAAAGCCGATCGCGAAACCAACCTTGCCGCCGCACGGAAGGCCGTGGAGAGTGCACAGGCACGCCTCAACGCCCTACGCGAGGAATTCGCTGAAATCCAGCGCAATCCGTCTGCGAACTCTGCCGCATACAGCGTACGTGGCACCGAACTCGAAAACGATATCTCCGACGCCGCCGAGCAGCTCCGCACCGCACAAGAGCAGTTGCCGCGCCTTACCGCCGAGCTCGACCAATCCATTGCCGACGCCGAAGCAGTCGTGGCCGAAGCCAACAAACCTATCGAAGAAGCCCGCTCTTCGTTCCGCGATGTCTCAAATGCCACCGCCGAAGCTCGCGACGCTTTAGACGCCGCTCGCAAAGACGCCGAAACCCGTCAAAAGGAACTTCGTTCCCAGATCAACGAACAGGAAAAGGCTCTCAAAAACCAACAGAAAGCCCAGCAAGAAGCCCAAGACGACGCCGACAACGCGGCAGAGATCCTCGCCGACGCAAACGATATCCACGCTCACCCGGAAATCACTCAGCAGCTCGCCGCCCGTATCGACTCGGATAAGCAGTACCAGGCCCAGCAGATGCAGCAAGTCGAATCGCTTGCCGCAACCGAGAAGAATGTTCGCGAGCAAACGCGCACGTCGCGCCTTAAGTTCGTGGGCATTGTGGCAGCGATCGTCGTGGCGGTCGCGCTTCTCATCTTTTGCTGGACCACGTTTATGAAGTAGCGAAAGGCTTCGACCTCACGCGGCATTTAAGCTGTCATGGTAATGAAGGGGGTGCATCGGCTGATGCGCCCCCTTTTTTGCGCAGGTGATGCACAAGGCATCGCTCGAAGATGGCAACATGCCATGAATGCCCCGCAATCATGCGTTCACCGCCTGCTTACAGAGGGTAGATAGGGGGTTGCTTTTCAAAACTCTTCGAAATGTGTACCCTAAATCGATTTCTTCGAGTAGACAGCCGTTTGAATCAGCAAAACCCCAGGATTTCGAAGCTCAAACAGCCGCTCTACTCAGCATTTTGATTTTAGGGTACACATTTCGAATTGTTTTGTTCAGATAGCATTTCTTAAGACGCGAACGGGGTAAAGAAAAGCGTCATCAGCACCCTTATGCACATTGACGCGCAGCGCCTTCTCCAAGCATGAGCACAGCAAAGAAGGGCATGAGGCGCAGTGCGCTGCTCGCTGGAAGAATCAGGGCGCAAGATGCCCGTCGCTCACGCCCGGCACCGGACTACCGTCAGGTCAACGTCCTAAGCCATGCATCACATTACCGGCACAGAGCCATCCGGCATCGATTCGACGGGCTCATCCAAGCCCGGGGCAGCCTGATCGCCTTCACGGCCAGGCAGCGACGCCACCACAACGCCCGTCACCACGAGCACAGCACCAAGGTAGCCTTGCGCGGGAAGCGTCTCGCCCAGCACGAAAAAGGCCAGCACGGCAGAAGCGACCGGTTCGATTGAGAACAGCAAAGCAGTGTGCTCGGGCGTGGTATGCGGCTGCGCAACAGGCTGCAGCACAAATCCAAATGCGCTGCACACAATGGCGAGCCCCAAAATGGCACCCCACTGCGCTGGCGTCTGCGGCAACGTTGGGACCTCGCAAACAAGGGAAAACACCAAGCCATATAGGCCGGCAAATCCAAGCTGCCACGTTCCAAGCAGCATGCCGTCGATACCCGGAGCCAGCCTATCGGTAGCAACAATGAACACGGCATAAAGAAGGGCGCCCGCCAGACAAAGAGCGTCTCCCGGATGCAACTCAAGCCCGCCGCGCAGCGAAAGCAAAGCGATGCCCGCAAGCGTCACCAAAGTTCCCGCAATGATAGGGCGAGGCGGCATGCGACGTTGAAGTGCCGCATTGATAATAGGAACGAACACGACTGCCATCGCGGTCAAAAAGCCGCCGTTTGACGCCGATGTCGTCTCGAGTCCATGGGTAAGAAACGCAAAAAGGCCGAACAGAAGCAGACCGAGCACGGATGCATATTTAAGAACAACGCGATTGGTATGGGCAATCTTGCGGAACGACACGGCTCCCACCACAGCAAACGCGATAAGAAAACGCATCGCGATTACCATGAACGGACCCATCCCGCCCAAGCCGATCTTCATAAGGAGGTAGGAGCTCCCCCACGCCACGGCGACCAGGCCCAGGGCAATATCAGCCTTACCTTGAGTCCATGCAAATGAATGCGCAGTCTTCGTGTTCATCGAGTAGCCCCCTTCCGTACTCCGTCCGCTTCATTCGACGGGACTGTTATAACCCCCTGATTTTCATTTGAGAAGCGAATGATTATTATTGAAGCCATTACAAGTTGTTATGGCAAAAATGTGCCGAATACAAGACTGCCGCAACGCCTCGCCAACGTAAGGACCGCACGTGAACCGCTATGAAATCTTCTTGAAGGTCGCCGAGTGCGGCAATATCACAAAGTGCGCGCAGTCTGTGCACTACACGCAAGCCGGTATAAGCCACGCCATCGCTGCACTGGAAAAAGAGACCGGCCTCACACTCTTTGCGCGTACGGCGCGCGGCGTCACGCTGACCGAAAACGGGCACCGCCTGTTGCCCTCGATTCAAGCGCTCGTGAACGACCAACACGCCCTCACGCAAGCGATCAATCAAATTGGCGGCGTGGTAGCGGGAACACTGCGCGTGGGGACCTTCACCAGCGTCTCGATGCAGTGGCTGCCGCGACTAATTCAAAACTTCACCGCGCGCCATCCCGGCGTCGAGTTCGACCTGCAGACAGGAGACTACGACCAAATCACCGAAATGCTCGTGGCGGGCAAGGTCGACTGTGGCTTTTTGGCGGCACCCGCGCATGAAGGACTCGAATTCTTCCCGCTCTACCGCGACCCCATGCTGGCGTTTTTGCCCAAGGGACACCCCCTTGCCCGCAAGCGCTCACTCACGCTCGACGATCTGCTGGATGAGGAACTGATCATTCCCGCACAAGGCTCGGACAACGATATCAACGCAGTTCTCAAGGAGACCGAGAAGCCCGCGAACATCCGCTACGTCCTCAACGACGACTTCTCGGTGCTTTCTATGGTCGAGGGCGGACTCGGCGTGGCAATCATGCCCGAGCTAATCCTCAAGAGCTGCAAGTCGTATCCCGTAGCAAGGCCTCTATCTCCAAAGCGCTACCGAACCATCGGCATCGCATCGCTGCCCAAAGGCGGCATCTCGATGCTCGCGCAGACCTTTATCGATTTCCTTGTTGAAGACGCACCGATGCATCGCATCTAATCGCCGCGACAAGAAGCAATGGCAGCACAGCGGCTTGGACGCAAAGCCCCTAAGTGCAACATCCGTATCGCTGCACCCTGCAATCACTCTGCAGCGCCATCGCGCCGAAACCGTGCGAGGACGCGGAGCGCCGCATCGACCGGCCCCGGTTGCAAGCGATGTCGCACATCCTCCAGGCGCGCGGGAATATCGATCTGCTGCGGGCAATGCCGAGCGCACTTGCCGCAATGGATGCAATTACTTACCAGCTTGGGAGAAGCGGTTCGCACGGCGCCCGCGGTGAAATACTGAGACAGCCCCGTCCAGCGACCGTAAGCAAAACTGGCATTATAGGCGGCAAAACATCCGGGGATATTGATCCCCTGCGGGCAGGGCATACAGTAGTTGCAACCCGTACAGGGCACGCGGTTAAAGCGCTCGAAGACTTCGACCACGCGCGCGATGGTCTCGAGCTGAGAGGGCGTCATGGCTTTGGGTAGAGCTGCATCGGCGATTGAGGCGTTTTGGTCGACCTGCTCGATCGAAGCCATGCCCGAGAGCAGCATGGTGACCTGCGGATGATTCCACACCCAGCTCAAGCCCCAATCCGCAGGAGTCTGAAGATGCCCAGCTCGCGCCTTTTTCAAGATTTCCTGAGCTGCATGCGGAAGCTTATCGACCAAACGCCCGCCCAGGAGCGGTTCCATCACGAACACGGCAAGGCCGCGATCATGGGCCTCCATCACGCCGGCAGTCCCCGCCTGGTAGCGTTCGTTTGCATAGTTATATTGCACCTGAACAAAATCCCAGTCATATGCGTCGAGCATGCGCGGAAAATCATCGGCAGAACCATGATAGGAAAAACCGATCTGCCGAATACTCCCCTCGCGTTTCTGCCGCGCAATCCAATCCTTGATGCCCAATGCCGCCACGCGCTCCCATTGTGCGGGACTTGTGATGTTGTGCATGAGATAGTAGTCGATATGGTCGGTACGCAGCCGCTTGAGCTGCTCGTTAAAGAACCGATCAAAATCCTCGGTGCGCCTACACGAGGCATGGGGAAGCTTGGTTGCGATAAAGACCTTGTCGCGCAAGCCAAGCTTTTCGAGCGCCATTCCCACGCAAGCCTCGTTGCCTGGATAGAGATAGGCTGTATCCAAGTAGTTAATGCCCTGCTCAACGGCACGGGAGATAATATCTTGCGCCGCCTTCGCGTCGGGACGGCCCAGTTGATAACCCGGGAAGCGCATACAGCCCAAGCCCAAAGTAGAAAGCCTGTTGCCACTTGCAGGATCCGTTCTGTACTGCATGCACGTCCTTTCCTCAGCATACTCGAGCATCATCATACCGCGCTCAAGCAAACTGTTAACCTGCGCGCAACATCGCAGTATCCCGTCGTAATGGCGCTATCATAAGCAAACGCGTATCACACCCCAACCGAGAGGAACGCGCATGCCCATCGAGACCGTTGCCATCATCGGAAAGGGAGCCGTGGGTTTGCTCCACGGTAGTAAAATCGCAAAAGCCGTTGGGTCCAAGCATCTCGAGTATGTAATGGATGACGAGCGTTACCTGCGGCATCGCACAGACAGAATCGTCATCAACGATGAGATTCAAACCTTCACTACCATCCCCGCCAGCCAAGCAAAACCCGTCGACCTGGTTGTCCTTGCCGTCAAGGCAACCGGACTCGACCAGGCAATCAATAGCATGGAAGGCCTGGTGGGACCCGAAACACGCATCATCTCGCTGCTCAACGGAGTGACGAGCGAGGAGGCAATCGCCGCGCGCTATGGCTGGAAGCATCTGGTCCTTGCCATCACGCAGGGCATGGACGCCGTTTTTATCGACAATGCTCTCACGTTCACCCACCCGGGCGAGATTCGCCTAGGCGCGGCGCCGCACACCGAGGCGGGCGTTGTTGAAGACATCGCCGGCCTGCTTGAGCGCGCCGGCATCTCACATGTGGTTGAGAAGGATATTCGCCGACGTATGTGGACAAAGCTGATGATGAACGTAGGCATCAACCAGACGTGCATGGTATATGGCGGCACGTACGGAACCGCGCTTTCAGATGGCGAGCAAAATCGCTGCCTCATCGCCGCCATGCGCGAGGCGAAGGCCGTCGCCAACGCAGAGGGGATCGCCCTTACAGAAGATGATCTTAACGAGATGGTCGATATCATCGCGAACCTCGACCCCAACGGCATGCCCTCGATGGCTCAAGACCGCATCAACCGCAAACGTACAGAGGTGGCGCTTTTTGCCGGCACCATCATCGAGCGCGCCGAGCATCACGGATTGTTGGTGCCTCAAAACCGCTGGCTGCTCAAGCGCGTCCGTGAAATCGAATCCT
>OKRW01001966.1_pt1 | contig 16038 bp, 13 predicted proteins | sample 1601151 | NCBI WGS metagenome assembly OKRW01 (sample SAMEA3541471, study PRJEB24748) | human gut metagenome | biome: human gut; feature: human-associated habitat; material: faeces | place: China | collected 2012 | reverse complement strand
CCATGGAGTGTACCCGCACCTGCTCATGGAGCTGCTGACGGTCGCCGCCGCGCTTGACGGCCTCCATCATCAGGTTCTCCGTGGCCAGGAAGGGCATATACTCCCGGATGGTCTTGTCCACCACCTTTTCGTTGACCCGCAGGCCGTCTGTAACGTTCTGGGCCAGGCGCAGAATGGCGTCGGCACACAAAAAGCCCTCGGGCATGGACAGCCGCCGGTTGGCGGAGTCGTCCAGGGTGCGCTCCATCCACTGGACGGAGGCGGTCATGGGGGCGTTCATGGCGTCGGCCATGAGATAGCGGCTCAGGGAGCAGATGCGCTCGCAGCGCATGGGATTGCGCTTGTAGGCCATGGCGGAGGAGCCGATCTGATGCTCCTCGAAGGGCTCCTCCAGCTGGCGGTCGTGCTGCAGCAGGCGGATGTCGTTGGCCATGCGATAGACGCTCTGGGCCATGGAGGACAGGCAGTTCAGGATCCGGGCGTCCACCTTCCGGGGGTAGGTCTGGCCGCAGACGGTGAAGCAGGCGTCGAAGCCGAACTCGGCGGCAATGCGGCGGTTCATCTCGTCGATCTTTGCCTCGTCCCCGTCAAACAGGTCCATGAAGCTGGCCTCGGTGCCGGTGGTGCCCCGGCAGCCCAGAAAGCGCAGGCTGCCCAGGACAAAGTCCAGCTCCTCCAGGTCCGACAGCAGGTCCTGGAGCCACAGGGCGGCCCGCTTGCCCACGGTCACCGGCTGGGCGGGCTGATAGTGGGTATAGCCCAGGGTGGGGGTGGCGGCGTATTTTTCCGCAAAGGCGGAGAGGTTCTTCATCACCGCCAGCAGCTGGCCCCGCAGATACACCAGCCCGTCCCGGTACAGGATCAGGTCGGCGTTGTCGGTGACATAGCAGCTGGTGGCCCCCAGGTGGATGATGCCCGCCGCCAGAGGCGCGGCCTTGCCGTAGGTATAGACATGGGCCATGACATCGTGGCGGACCTCCCGCTCCCGCCGGCGGGCGGTGTCATAGTCGATATCGGTGATGTGCTGCTCCAGCTGGCGGACCTGCTCCTCCGTTACCGGCAGGCCCAGCTGGTGCTGGGCCCGGGCCAGGGCCGTCCACAGCCGCCGCCAGGTCTGGAAGCGCATATCCGGGGAGAACAGGTGCAGCATATACGGCGAGGCGTAGCGCCCGGCCAGGGGGGATTCATAAACGTCGTGGGACATAACAGTCCTCCGTTTCTGTGATTTTCAGCGGACGATGAGGCTGTCCCGCTCCGCGCCCACGGACACATAGCCGATGCGCCAGCCGATGGCCCGCTCCACATACTCCACATAGTCCCGGGCGGCCTGGGGCAGCTCCTCCCAGGTGCGGACCCCGGAGATGTCGCAGTTCCAGCCGGGAACGTACTCGGTGACGGGCTTGGCCTGGTCCAGCAGCACCGGGAAGGGGAACTCGTCGGTCTGTTGACCGTCGATCTCATAGTGGGCGCAGACGGGGATCCGGTCCATGTAGCTGAGGATATCCAGCTTGGTCAGGGCGATGTTGGTGGCGTTCTGCATCCGGACGCCGTAGCGGGTGGCCACCAGGTCGATGGGACCCACCCGGCGGGGACGGCCGGTCTTGGCGCCGTATTCGTCACCGGCGTCCCGGAGCTTCTCGGCATCGGCGCCGAACCACTCGCAGACAAAGGGGCCCTCGCCTACGCAGGAGGAATAGGCCTTCACCACGCCCACCACCTCGTCGATGGATGCGCCGGGCAGGCCGGAGCCTACCGGGGCATAGGAGGCGATGGTGTTGGAGGAGGTGGTGTAGGGATAGATGCCGTAGTCCAGGTCCCGCAGAGCGCCCAGCTGGCCCTCGAACAGAATGGACTTGCCGTCGGCCTGGGCCTGGTGGAGATAGCGGCTGGTGTCGGCCACATAGGGCTTTACCCGCTGGCCGTACTGCTCCACCCAGGCCATCATCTCGTCCATGGTGTAGCCCTTGGCCCCATAGACCTCCCGCAGGATCAGGTTCTTCCACTCCAGCAGGTCCTGGAGATGGGCCTTCAGGTGCTCGGGGTACAGCAGTTCACCGGCCAGGACCGTCTTCTTCTGGTACTTGTCGGAATAGAAGGGGGCGATGCCCTGCTTGGTGGAGCCGTACTTCTTGTCCTTCAGGCGCTGCTCCTCCAGGGCGTCCAGCTCCCGGTGCCAGGGCAGCAGCAGACTGGCCCGTTCGCTGACCAGCAGGTTCTCCGGGGTGATGTCCACGCCGCCCCGGCGGACGCTTTCGATCTCCTTGAGCAGATTCTCGCAGTCCAAGGCCACGCCGTTGCCGAGGATGTTCATGACGCCGGAGCGGAAAATGCCGGAGGGCAGCAGATGCAGGGCAAACTTGCCCTTTTCGTTGATGACAGTGTGCCCGGCGTTGCCGCCGCCCTGATAGCGCACCACCACATCATATTGTTGGGTGAGGTAGTCCACCATGCGGCCCTTGCCCTCGTCGCCCCAGTTGATACCCACGATCGCGCAATTTGACATGTCTTCGTCTCCTCATCTATATTATAACAGAATTTTTGGCGGGTTTCCACCGCCAACAGCCCCTTATTATACCCAATGGACGGTCAGAAGTAAAGAATGAATCTCACATATCTGATATTAGCATGCCTAATATTTATTGTGGATATACGCCATAAAAGTGTCTGTTTTTTCAGTGAAAATGACAAAATTCTTGTGGGTTCTGCTGCTTGACGACCCGGGGGCGGCGGGGCTATAATCATTTGTTCCTTTGAATCGGAGGTTTTTGATATGGAAAAGACGAAAAAGTCCCTGTTCGGGCCCATGGACCTGACAAAAGGGACGTGCTGGAAAACGATCCTGATCTTTTCGCTGCCGGTGATTTTGTCGTATCTGCTGCAGCAGGTATACTCCATCAGTGACGCAGCCATTGTGGGCCAGACCCTGACGGCCCAGGAGGTGGCCGGGGTCAACGACACCACGTCGCTGGTGTTCATCTTTCTGCAGTTCGCCTTCGGCGTCAGCGCGGGCTTCTGCGTGGTGACGTCCTGCCAGGTGGGGGCCCGGAACCAGGCCGGGGTGCGCCGGTCCCTGGCCACCCAGATCGTCCTGTCGGCGGTGCTGACGGTGCTGCTGACGGCTCTGGCCCTGGCTCTGCTGAACCCCATGCTGGCGTGGATCAACGTGACCCCGGACAATGCCGAGGTGTATCAGGCGGCCTATACTTATTGCTTCATCATCTTCGCCGGTATCGGGGCCCAGCTGTTTTATAACTTCATCTGCGCCTTTCTGCGCAGCATGGGTGACTCCCTGACGCCGCTGCTGTTCCTGCTGTTTTCCACGGTGCTGAACGTGGGGCTGGACCTGCTGTTCATCATGGTGTTCCGGTGGGGCGTGGCCGGGGCGGCCATCGCCACGGTGGCGGCTCAGCTCATCAGCACGATGGCGTGCTTCATCTATGCCTTTGCCAAGTATCCTCAGCTGCGGCTGCACCGGGAGGACATGCAGATCACCCGGGGCGATATCCGCCGCCATGTGGTGCAGGGCGTGCCCCTGGGGCTGCAATTCTCGGTGCTGGCCATTGGCATCATCGTCATGCAGGGCGTGGTGGTGCAGTTTGACATGCTGGACGGCGTCATGGTGTCCTCCTCCGCCCAGATGGGCTTCGGTGCGGCCAACAAGCTGTTCAACCTGACAGCAACGCCTATGAACGCCCTGGGCACGGCCATGACCAGCTTCACCGCCCAGAACCTGGGAGCCGGAAACCACGACCGCATCCGCAAGGGGGCCCTGCAGTCCCTGGTGATGGTGTCGCTGCTGGCGGCGATGGCCGTGGGCATCGGCCTGCTGCTGACCCTGGGCAACGCCTATCTGCGGATCTTCCTGTCCGCCGACAAGATCACGATGGACACCGTGCGATACGGCAACACCTTCCTGTATGTGGATTACGCCATGTACCTGTTCCTGGGCTTCATTTTCGTGGTGCGCAACTGCATCCAGGGCATCGGCCGGTCCCGGTTCGTGCTGGGGGCCGGTGCGGCGGAGCTGGTGGCCCGGATCGCCGTGTGCCTGACCCTTCCCGCCGCCGTGGCCGGAGGCGTCGTCAGCGCCCAGGCAAATCCTCTGGCGTTTTACGCCCTGTGCGCGGCGGACCCCATGGCCTGGATCGCCGCCGACATCGTTCTGGCCATCCCCTTCTTCCGGAACATCCTGCGGAGGGATTACCGGTATATGAACATCTGAAAAAACAACATCCGGGCCAGAGGGTCCGGATGTTGTTTTTTATTTTTTCCCGATGACGCAGCAGATCAGAAACGCTGCCAGGTCCGCAATGACCACCGTGGCGCCCACCGGGGTGCTCAGCAGGTACGACGCGGTAAGCCCCGCGCAGAAGCAGGCCACCGCCAGAATGCCCGCCAGAATCACCACACCCCGAAAGCTCTTTCTCACCCGCATGGCGGAAAGAGCCGGGAAGATCACCAGGCTGGAGATGAGCATGGCCCCCATGAGCCGCATACCCAGCACGATGGTCAGGGCCGTCAGCACCGCCAGCAGGGTGTTGTATACCCCCACCTTCATGCCCGTGGCCCGGGAGAAGCTCTCGTCAAAGGTGATGGCGAAAAGCTGGTGGTAAAACAGCCCGAACAGCACCAAAACCGCCGCGGACACGCCGATGCTCAAGGCCACATCCGCCCGGCTCAGGGCCAGGATGGAGCCGAACATATAGCTGTCCACGTCCGTTGTCATGCCGGTGGTAAGGCTGGTAACGATGATGCCGATAGCCAGGGCCGAGGCGGACACCACCGCGATGGCGGCGTCAGCCCCCAGGCGGCTCCGCTCGGTCATCCGCAGCAGCCCCAGGGCCGCAAGGACCACCACCGGGATGGACACCGGCAGCGGTGCCCATCCACAGGCCACCGCCACGGACAGCGCCCCGAAGGAGACATGGCTCAGGCCGTCGCCGATCATGGAGTACCGCTTCAGCACCAGGGGAACCCCCAAAAGCGCCGCGCACACAGACACCAAAATCCCCACCACAAAGGCCCGGACGATAAACGGATAGGTGAACATTTCCAGCAGGATCATGCGCTCTCACCTCCGAATCGTCGGCCCATGGGCGAAGATAGATAGTCCTGCACCGTGCCGAAGAAATGCTGCCCCTGGCCGGCGTGGAGAATAAAGTCTGCATAGCGCAGGGCGTTTTCCATGTCGTGGGTCACCATGACGATGGCGATGCCCTCGGTCTTGTTGAGGTAGGCCAGTGTGCGGTAGAGATCCTGGGCGGCGGCGGGGTCCAGGCCCGTCACCGGCTCATCCAGGATCAGAAGCTCTCCGGCTGCGCACAGGGCCCGGGCCAGGAGCACCCGCTGCTGCTGGCCGCCGGATAGCTCCCGGTAGCAGCGGTCCTTCAGCTCCAGGATACCCAGCTTTCCCATGTTCATCAGGGCCCGGGCCTTTTGCTCCGGCGTGTAGAGCAGCCGGTGGCCGCCTGCACCGAGAAAGCCCGAGCGCACCACCTCCGTCACCGTGGCGGGAAAGTCCTTTTGGGCCCGGGTCTGCTGGGGCAGATAGCCGATGGCTCCGCTCCGGAGCGCCCCGCCCCGCTCAATGCGGCCCGACAGGGGGGGCAGCAGGCCCAGCAGGCTTTTGAGCAGCGTGGACTTGCCGGAGCCGTTTTCACCCACGATGCAGATGTAGTCCCCCCGGCGCACCTGAAAATCCAAATGCTCCCAAATGGCCTTGCCCTCATAGCCCAGGTCGGCATCCCGGCAGGCCAGTAAAATTTCCTTATCCATTCAGCATATCCCCTCTCGCAGCGCCGCCACATTTCGGCGCATCAGGCTCAAATATCCCTCTCCTGCGGCCCAATCCGCCGCAGAGACGGTCTGACAGGAGTAAAAGGTCACCACCCTTGCCCCAGTGGTCTCGGCAATGGCCTCGGCCACCCTTTGGCTGCTCAGCTCCAGGGCGTAGACTACGGGAATCTGCTCCTCCCTCACCTTGTCAATGAGAAATTTCAGGGTGTAGAGGGACGGCTCCGTGTCTGACGAGCAGCCGTGAAAGGCCGCCCGGTAACGGAGGCCGTATTCCCGGCAGAAATACAGCAGCGGAAAGCGGTCGCCGAATACCAGCAGATCCCGTTTTTTCTCCCGGCACACTTGGCGAAAATCCGCATCCAATTCGGAAAGCTCCGTCAGATACTCCGCCAAATTGGCCCGAAAATCCGCCGCGTGGGCCGGGTCAGCGGCGCACAGAGCGTCACAAATGGCCCGGCAGAGCTTCTCCGCCTCCACCGGGGAGGTCCAGATATGCTCGTCATACTCTATCTCGTCGCTGTCGTGGTCATGGCCGTCATGGCCGTCGTGGTCATCGTGGCTGTCACCGTCCACCGGCTCCTCCGCCAGAGTCTGGGCGTAGTCCATCATCCGCAGCACCGTGGGGATGTTTTCTCCGGCGGAGCTTAGGATCTCGTCCACCCATTGCTCCCCCTCGCCGCCGTTGTAGACGAACACATCCGCCCGGCTCACCCGGATCACATCTGCCGGGGTGGGCTCAAAGCTGTGGGCCTCCCGTCCGGCGGCCACCAGCAGCCGGGGCTCTACCCACTCCCCGCCGATCACCCGCACGAAGTCGTAGTAGGGAAACAGCGAGCAGACCACCGAGAGCTTGCCGCTGGCTGCCCTGCCTCCTTCCGGGGCGCAGGCGCACAGACCCAGGGCCGTGGCCGCCGCCAGCAGCAAGGCCAAAATGCGTTTTCTCATTTCTCCGCCTCCCGGCATTTTTCGCACAGGCCATAAAACATGGTCCGCCTGGGGTTGATGGCGAAGCCGTGGCCCTCCAGCAGATGCTCGTACAGCTCCCCCAGGTGGGAGCAATCCATGTGGAAAATGGCGCCGCAGCCCTCGCACTGGAGCAGGAAGCAATCTGTGTGCCGGGACTTGTCGCAGTATTGATAGCAGGCGCCCTCCTCTGTGAGCAGCTTGTGGACCTTACCCTGGGCCACCAGCTTTTCCAGCTGCCTGTACACGGTGCTCAGCCCCACCGGCTGGCCGTCCTGCCGCAGCCTTTGCGCCAGTTCGATAGCCGTAGCCCGGCCGCCGGGGCAGGAGGCGATGCACTGCAGTACCGCCGTCTGCTGCTTGGTCATATAGGACATGGGAACACCCCCTGAATTTGAAAATGATTATCGTTTTCAAATTATAGCAAATTTTTCGCCGTTGTCAAGATAATGTGGAAAACTCGGCGGGATTTTTTAGCCTGTATTTCCCGAAGCCCGTCATTGCGAGCCGGTGACCGGCGGCACCGGTGCGGCAATCCGTATCCCCTGCGCTGTGCCTCCGGCGGCCCCCTTTCTTTCTTCGGCAAAAGAAAGGGGGGAAAGGCCTCTGCGTCTACCGTGCGGCGTGATGTGGGCATCGCGCCCTACGGATATTTTGAGGGCTGGTGCCGCCGGGCCGATGTGGGCAGCGGCCCCTACGGAGCGTTTAACGGTAGATGCGCGTAAGGGTCGGCCTCCCGGACGACCCGAATCGGGCCTGCACCGCTGCTCTTGCAAGCCCGTCATTGCGGGCCGGTGGGCAAGCTGGTCGCAGTAGTCCGCATCCCCGCCCGCGTTGACGCTCCCCAATAAATATGATATACTGACAAAAAAGCGAAAAGGGGGATCCATTATGCAGCACGAGATCACCGCCGCCCAGCCCCTGCTGGACGAAAAGGGCAATCTGCGCGAGGCCGGTTACTGCAAAAAGCTCCTGCCTGTTTATCGCCGCCGGGATATCAAGGCCGGGGCGCTGCGCATCAAGGAGTGGGACTATTACCTTGTTAATAACGGCCATTTCGCCGTGGCCCTGACCATTGCCGACAACGGCTACATGGGACTGGACTCCATCTCCCTGCTGAACCTTGACGAGGGCTGGGAGAAGACCAAGAGCCCCATGCGCGCCTTTCCCCTAGGCAAGACCGGCCTGCCGGAGTCGTCCGAAACCGGGGATGTGTCCATCTCCGGCAAGGGCTATCACCTGTCCTTCCGCCACGATGGCCCGGACCGGGTGCTGGACTTCCATATGGAGGATTTTCTGGACGGTGCGGCCATTGACGGCCGCCTCCGCCTCACGGACGAGCCGGAGGAGAGCATGGTCATCTGCACGCCCTTCTCCAAGGCCGGACATTTCTATTATAACCAAAAAATCAACTGTCTCCGGGCCAGGGGCACCGTCACCGCCGCCGGACGCACCTACACCTTTGACCCGGCGGATTCCTTTGCAGTGCTGGATTGGGGCCGGGGCGTGTGGACCTATCACAACACCTGGTATTGGGGCAGCGCCAGCGGCCAGGTGGACGGGGTGCCCTTTGGCTGGAACATCGGCTACGGCTTCGGCGATACCTCCGCTGCCAGTGAAAATATGCTCTTTTACGGAGGCAAGGCCCACAAGCTGAGCCAGGTGACCTTCCACATCCCCCAAAGGGACGGTCGGGACGATTTTCTCGCCCCCTGGACTTTCACCTCCGACGATGGCCGCTTTGAGATGGCCTTCACCCCGGTGCTGGACCGGGCGGCCTGCACGGACTTCAAGCTGCTGAAAAGCGACCAGCACCAGGTCTTTGGCCGCTTTACCGGCACCGCCACCCTGGATGACGGAACGGTGCTCCGGGTGGAGGATTTCCCGGGCTTTGCGGAAAAGGTGGAAAATAAGTGGTAAGGCCCCGGTGGGGCTGCGCCTGCTGATGCACAAGAGATGAAAGAGAACGGACGGCTGGTCCGTTCTCTTTTTCTGCCCGGGAGGAAGCGCATATTGCCCCGCCATACTACAGCGCCGCCGGCGGGGCGAAGTTGGGCATCGCCGCCCCACGCAATGGCCTCATCCTTTTCGTAGGGGCCGATGCCCACATCGGCCCGTCCGCACCAACTCCATAAAACCGTGGGACGGGGCGGCCCCCTCACCCCGCCGTCCGTCAACTACCGCACCCTCCCGGCCCCTCGGCGGCATCGTGATTTGACATAAATGTTTTCCTATAAAGAAACATTTCCTCCAAAACACGGGGGCAAGACCTGCCCGCCCGTTCATTGTTAAGAAACTGACAGGATTGTTTGTTTCTTAACAGGAATATTATGTTACTGTTAACAGAATGTTAAAAAAGCCGAATCGGATGACAAAATTTTATTAAAAATGCCAATTGTAGACAAGAAAGGAATCCTGTATACTTTGAACATAAGCCTGTGGCGGTTTTTTCGGCTTACACAGGTAAATTTTTGTCCCTTTTCCGGGCGCGTTTCTTGAGAGTAAAAATTTTCGGAAACAAAACTTATGTTTAAGGAGAGAAAACATGGAAGAAAGAAAAGGCTTTGGATCCACATTTGGATTCCTCATGGCAGCCGTTGGCTCGGCGGTGGGCCTTGGCAACATCTGGGGCTTCCCCAATAAGATGGGCGCCAACGGCGGATTCACATTCCTCATCATTTACCTGATCCTGGCAGCTCTGTGCGGCTTCGTGGTCATGGTGGGCGAGCTGGCTTTGGGCCGCAAGACCGGCCGCGGCGTGGTCAGCGCGTACCAGGTCCTGAGCAAGAGATTCAAGTGGCTGGGCTGGCTGGGCATCATCGCTCCGTTCCTGATCCTGAGCTTCTACTGCGCCCTGGGCGGCTACTGCGTGAAGTACGTGGTTCTGAACGTGGGCAACATCTTCGGCGCCGGCTTCGGCAACAACGGCCTGGCCAGCGGCGAGGTGTTCGGCAACATGCTGACCAATCAGCTGGAGTCCGTGATCTACGGCCTCATCTTCGTGCTGCTGACCCTCATCATCGTTATGGGCGGCGTGTCCAGCGGTATCGAGAAGTTCTGCTCCATCGGTATGCCCTGCCTGTTCTTCATGCTGGTCATCGTCATCATCCGCGCCTGCACCCTGCCCGGCGCTGTGGATGGCCTGAAGTACATGTTCGTTCCCGGCTGGGCTGTGGAGCACGGCGTTATCGAAAAGGCACCCGGTATCATCACGGTCCTGTCCAACGCAGGCGGTCAGATGTTCTTCTCCCTGTCCCTGGGCATGGGCATCATGATCACCTACGGCTCCTACCTGGATAAGAAGCAGAACATTGAAAAGAACGCTCTGGTCATCGTCATCTGCGATACCCTCATTGCCCTGATGGCCGGCCTGGCTGTCATGCCCGCCCGTTTCGCCCTGGATCCCGAGGGCCCCATCGGCGGCCCCAAGCTGCTGTTCATCACCATGCAGAACGTGTTTAACTCCATGGGTACCGTGGGTTACGTATTCGGCATTATCTTCTACCTGCTGGTCATCCTGGCCGCAGTTTCCTCCTCCATCTCCCTGCTGGAGGTCATCGTGGCCCACTTTGTGGACAAGGCCCGCGACAAGGGCAAGGGCGACAAGCGCAAGGCTTACTCCGTCATCGCCGCCATCGCCACCGGCGTTCTGTGCGTCCTGGTGTGCCTGGACGGCCTGGGCTCCAACGACATTGCTCCGTGGAACCTGTTCGGTGTGGAGTCCTCCAACTGGAGTGATTGCTGGCTGGACTTCTTTGATATGATCTCCGAGGGCATCCTGATGCCTTTGGGCGCCCTGCTCATGTGCATCTGCATCGGCTATGAGCTGAAGCCTCAGTTCGTGGACGATGAGTGCTGCCTGGAGGGCAATGCCTTCAAGTCCAAGATCTTCTTCAACATCTGCGTCAAGACCATCACCCCCATCCTGATGGTGTTCATCCTGCTGGGTCAGATCGACCAGTTCTTCAGCCTGGGCTGGTTCTCCTAATAGAACGCAGCGAAGCTACAGCTAAAAAACCGGAGCGAAAGCTCCGGTTTTTTTCGTTGTGCGTTTTACAGGCGCCTGATCCCTGTAGGGCGGGGTGCCGCCACCCCGCCCCGTCAACCGCTGCACCTTCCCGGCAGGGCCCGCACGGCCCTGGCGCAGCAGAGATGCCCTCTGTGTCTGCCGTGCGGGGCGACGTGGGCATCGCCCCCTACGAAGGTCTGTCGGCAAACCGGGCCTGCACCGCAGCTCGTGCGAAGCTGTCACTGCGAGACAGGCGCACGCACTGGTCGTAGCAATCCGTACCCCCGTCCCCCTGGTGGGGCGGATGCCCCTGTCCGCCCGTCCTAAACCTGCCGCGCACCTTTTTCCAGCATAAAAATCAGGCCGCCCCGGTATGCCGGATCGGCCTGATTAGCTTTCCCTTATCTTACTCGGTTCCCTCCGACTTCTTTACCAGGAGCCGGACGGCTCCGTGACAATTCTCGATGTTCACCACCGGGCTGCTGGGAGCATACTCCCCATCCAGGGACCAAGGGATATCGTCTGCCGTCTCCACGGTGACCCGGGAGGCATGGCGAAAGAAGATGCCCGGGTCATCGTACTGCATTTGGTTCAGCGCCACCAGCAGGTTTGTCAGGTCCAGCAGGGTCCGGGGCATCCGCAGCAGCACCAGCTCAAACACGCCGTCATCCATCCGCACCCGGTCAGGATCCAACTTCACCAGGCCGCCCAGGGAGGTGGAGTTACAGACGCTGCCGAAGATGAAATCCCCTTCGATGGTCTCCTCGTCCGCAGTGATGCGGCAGTGGTAAGGGCGCAGGGAGTCCAGGCTCTTGATTCCCTCCAGAATATAGGCGAAATGGCCCAGGGCGTTTTTGACCTCCTGGGGAGCGGAATAGCTGGCCTTGGTAAAGGCACCGAAGGACGCGACATAGGAAAAATACCGGTTGTTGTGCCGGCCCACGTCCAGGGCCATGGGCGTGCCCTGGGTGATGATTTCTGCGGCCATATAGGGCACGGCGGGGATGTGCAGCGTGGCAGCAAAATCATTGGTGCTGCCGGCGGGCAGATAGCCCAGCAGAGGCTTGTGCGCCAGCTGCATCAGCCCCGAGATGGTCTCGTTCAGCGTGCCGTCGCCGCCGTAGCAGGCCACGGTGTCAAACAGCGGCCCAATATCCCGGGCAAACCGGGTTGCGTCGCCGGGAGCCGCAGTCTCCCGCACGTGCACCAGGTATCCTCCTGCGGACAGGCGGGCGATAGCTTCATACAGCGGAGCCAAGGATTTGTTCTTCCCTGCTCGGGGATTCACGATCAAAAGAAGCTTTTTCACAGCTAATCTCCTCCAACAGAAAACAAAAAAGGATACAAATCTAATTCTATCATACACGCCTTTGAGACAAAACGCAAGAGCGACCCGCCCCATTGGGGAAATTTGCAAAGATATGCCGCAAGCCTTGCAATGGCCGCGAAAATTAGGTATGATAGAAACCATCAGAAAGGAGGCGGTGCCGTGAAAAGGGAAAAGAAAAAATATTTGGCCTGGGGGCTGACCGCGTTTCTCACGGGGTGCGCCCTGCTGATCTTCTACGATGTGTTTTACCGGGACAATTCCGGCACGGTCCAGGCGATTTTTGCCAAGCTGTTTTCGGTGCTGACGCCGGTGCTCTACGGCCTGGGCATGGCCTACCTTCTGGCGCCCATTGTGAATTTCCTGGAGCGGGCCATTCTCCGCCTGCGGGATAAGCTGGAGCGGAAGCGGGGCAGGGCCATCCGGATCCACAAGGGGTGGCTGCGGGCGGCAAGCATTTTCCTCACCTGGGCTGTGGTATTAGTGCTGGTGTACCTGCTGCTGAGCATGCTGGTGCCCCAGCTGGTGGACAGCATCACCACCTTGGTGAACAATCTGGAGAGCTACTATACCACCATTTATAACTGGGTTACCGGCTTGCTCAGCGACAATCCGGAGCTGAAGGACCTGTTCAACCGCTATTACAACGAGACCATCCAGTGGCTCACCACCAAGCTGCTGCCGGGGCTGCAGACCGCCGTTACCAATTTTACCGGCAGCCTGGTCACCGGTGTGTGGAGCGTTGTCATCTTTACCAAAAATTTCCTCATCGGTATCATCGTGTCGGTGTATCTGCTGGCAGCCAAGGAGAAGAGCGCCGCTCGCTGCTGCAAGCTGCTCTATGGCGTGCTGCCGGAGGAGCAGGCCAAGTTTGCCATGCGGGGCTTCCGGCGGATGGACCATATTTTCAGCGGCTTCGTCCGCGGCAAGCTGCTGGATTCCCTCATCATCGGCATTCTCTGCTTCATCGGCTGCTCCATTTTGAAGCTGCCCTATACCCCGCTGGTCAGCGTGGTGGTAGGTGTGACCAATGTGATTCCCTTCTTCGGCCCGTTTTTGGGGGCTATCCCCTGCGCATTGCTGATTTTGCTGGTCAGCCCGCTGAAGTGCCTGTATTTCGTCATTTTCATCTTCCTGCTCCAGCAGCTGGACGGCAACGTCATCGGCCCGAAGATCCTGGGCGATTCCACGGGTATTTCCAGCCTGTGGGTCATTGTGGCCATCCTGGTGGGCGGCGGCTTTGGCGGTGTGCTGGGTATGTTTTTGGGCGTGCCCATCTTCGCCTGTCTGCAGGTGCTGGTGCGCTGGCTGCTAAACACCCGGCTGGAAAAGCGCCATATGCCCCTGCAGGCCTGGGAATATGTCCGCCGTGACCGGCAGGACGACCCGCCCCCTACCGATGAAGATAAAAACAAACAGTAATATATAATCGCAATACTACAGATTGTAATTAAGGAGACCCTATGACCCCGGAATTAAAAGCCAAGCTGCTGCGGTATGCCAATGAGTGCGAGCCGTTCACCGCACACAATCATATTGAGATCACCGATATTGGGGAGGGCCGCTCCCGGGTGGAGCTGCATCTGACGTGCGAGAGCATGAACCGCTGGGGCCAGCCCCACGGCGGCATCTTGTTCACCCTGGCGGATGATGCCTGCGGCATTGCCATGTCCGGCTTGCGGCAGGAGACCTGCGTCACCGTCAGCTCCACGGTGGATTTCATGGCCCCTGCCGGGGACGCCCGGCATCTTATTGCCCGGGGAGAGGTGACCCGGGCCGGCCGGCGAACCTGCTTCTGCCGGGCGGAGATCACCACGGCGGAGGGAAAGCTCATCGCCGCCTGCCACAGCGTGTGGGCCTACACAGGCAAGCCCCTGCCCCTGGATTAGCGGACGCCCCTGTCCGCCCGTTACGGCACCTTTGCTTGTCAAGCTGCCGGGAGAGCATAAAAAAAACAGACCGGCTTGACCGGTCTGTTTTTTGTCTTCGCCGTTCTCCTTGCCTCTGCATTTTTGCTTCGGGATTATCAGCCGCCTGGATTCTCCCCGTCGGAGAGAATGCCGTCCGTGTCCCGGACGCGCCCGTTTTCCACCATCTCGTCATAAGGAGTCGCGGGAATGTCATGCTTCTCACTGCCCCGCAGCTGCTCCGAAGGGATAGGGGCTTCCCCGGCGGAATTGTTGTCCGGGGCCGGGGAGCCACCCGCGATATCGTCGTATACCGTGGGCGGGAATTGCTCCGCCTGGTCATCGGGCCGGTCACCGCAGGCGGACACGCTGAGCAGGACCGTCGCCAGCATCAGCAGCGCCAAAAGCTTCTGCATGGACTTCCTCCCTTTCGTTTTTCAGATAATTGTGATACCCAGGATAGTATTAGCATTTTCCCCGCCGTTAACGGCAGCAAGATCTGCCAGGGATAATGTACAATAACTTGCGCAAATTGAAAAAAGCATAAAAGAAGACATAGCTTGCAGGCTCTGGTAGAATGAAGTTACCACACACCATTCGAAAGGAGACAGCAAACTATGTCCGAAAAAATTGTACAGCTGAATGAGGAAGTAATCAAGGGCCAAATCAAGGAATTGGTTCGCGGCAGCGTGGAGGAGACCCTGAACGAGCTGCTGGAGAAGGAGGCGGAGTCGCTGACGCAGGCGGCCCGCTATGAGCGCAGCGAGGCCCGTCAGGGCTTTTAACTTTTACTGCTGTAACTGAATTTGATAATGAAGAATCTAATATCTCAACAGGTAAATCTAATATTCTTTTTCTAAAATCTGCTGCTAATTCTGCTATCCTGTCATTTTCATATTTAGCTCCACCATGGGCCATAATCATTTTCAATCTATAGTTCATTTGTAACAAAATCGATACTGCTGGTGTAAATGGTGTCTGCCCTCTTTCACCATTTTTTAATGCATCTTTTATATCAAAATACATACTATTAGCGGTTGATTGATTTATTCTATTTATCGCCCTTTCATTAAACACAAGAATAGATATTCCTGGTGGTAATGCTAGTGCTTTCTGCGACCCTGTAAGAAATATATCAATTCCCATTTCTCTTATATTTACTGGATCTGCTAAAAATGAACTAATTCCATCCACTATTAAAAAAAGATTATTTTTTTTGCAGAAATCTGAAATCATCTGCATATCATATAATTTAGCAATCGAAGTTTCACACATATTAACCAAAAATCCGGTAAATCCTTTATTATTATATGGTTCTAACATATCTTTAGTAAGGGGATTATCAATTGGTACTTTCACTACCTTGTATGGAATATTATGGATCTCACAAATCTGCGCAAATCTATGTCCAAAACTTCCTCCATCTACTATCAATACCAAATCATTGCTTGTAAAAGAATTCATAACTGCTGCTTCCATTGCTCCAGTACCTGATGCTGTAAGAAACACTACTTTTGAATTATCCTCTGCATATGTAAGCTCTTTCATAATTTTTTCATTTTCAAGCATTATTTTTGAGAATGACTGATTGCGAAAATAAGGAACTTGCTTTCCTCCAATTTCTAATATCTCAGGCCATGTCTGAACCGGTCCAACTGTAAAATTCAGCATCTTTTACCTCCGTAATGTATGATTAATTAAATACATTTTATTCAAGTATTTATCATTTACAAACAACTAATGTTCCACACACATCTGTAATTGGGACTTTACAAAGCTTCTGTTTTATTTCATTTTCATAGTCGTGTACAGCCTGCTTTACCCCTCTTAAATAATTTGTCTGATTATAATCATGAATAAAAAGATATCCACCATTATTTAACCTTGGATAAAAATATCTCAGCCCCTCCAAAATCGGTTCATATAAATCGCAATCCAAAGATACAAAAGCATAATTTATTTCTTCTGATGGAATGGTATCTGGGAAAAATCCTTTATGCACAACACATTTCTCAGGATATGTCATTTTATTCATA
>OKRW01001958.1_pt1 | contig 16067 bp, 2 predicted proteins | sample 1601151 | NCBI WGS metagenome assembly OKRW01 (sample SAMEA3541471, study PRJEB24748) | human gut metagenome | biome: human gut; feature: human-associated habitat; material: faeces | place: China | collected 2012 | reverse complement strand
GGTTGGGTCAAAATGAGGGATTTGTGGGGCTGGCCGCAGCTTTGCATCCGTCTGGACTGCAACCATGCGCATAGCTATTTGAAAATCAACGTTGAACGATGGAGGGTGCATGGCCTAACCGTGATTTCAATACCGGAGTCGTTTTTTTCCATCAGGACATGACGGTACATCTACGGGTTGGGTTTGATCCAAACGAACATTTAAAAATGAAATAAACAATGCTTTGTGGCCGAAATTCAGGGGCTGTGCTCCAGCAAGTATGGCCTTCTTTTTCCTACACCTTTCTTTAACCCTGTACCTGTCTGCAAACGTGCCCTGGCGCAAAAAGGGGCTGAAACGGCAACACGCCGCCAGTGTGGGAATCTACGCAACCAATCCCATTAGCAGCTGCCTCCATGCGGCATAACAAACCGGAAAAACATCAGCAAATAAGGCCCTCCTCAAAATCGGAGTGCCTGCAAAGGGAACAGGCTGGAATTGTCATCTGGGAGAGATGTCGCAGAATCTATCATTTCACGTAAAATAGCCCCTCTGTGAAGCCAATCCGTCACACTTGCTCCCAATCGTATAAATTATACCATACAGACTATGTTGAAACAAGAAATGAAAAGAAAAAGATATCCATAAATATTTTGTATTTCCTTATATTGGATTTCTATCAACTTTGAACAGGTTAAAATTGCACACACAGTAAGCCGTCAAAAAGGCCGTCAGCAGGGGGCTCAGGGGCGTTGTGATCCCTAGGATCACAGCGAAAAATATCGGGCAATGCTGAAGCCGGTTCATGAACTTTTGAGGAGGTGTACATCATGGCACGACACGGCGAAAATATTTACAAACGAAAAGACGGGCGCTATGAAGGACGGTATGTAACTGGGAAAAAGAGCAATGGAACAACGAGGTTTGGCTATGTGTATGGAATGCGTTATACCGATGTGAAAAAAAGGCTGCTGGAAAAAAAGGCCGAGATCCAGCAAACCATCCATCCGGAGGCGGCTGTGCGTGGCATGACAGTGGAAAAATGGATGCGAAGCTGGTTGGAAACGGATTTGCTTGGGGGAATCAAAGCCTCCTCCTATCTGACCTACCAGAATCAAATGAACCGGCATATCCTGCCATGCCTTGGACGAATGCAAATGGCATCCATCACGCCTGAAATGGTTCATTCATTTTTGGAATGTCTGCAGGCAAAGGGCCTGGGGGAGAACACGGTGAGGGGCATATACCGGCTGCTTTCTGCCGCGATGAGGGCGGCGCTGGATGATGGAATCATCAGCAAGAATCCCTGCAGAAAAATCTGTGTGAAGCGGGGCGAACGGGTTCAACAGCGCGTGTTCAGCCGTGAGGAGCAAAAAAAGGTGGAAAAAACGCTGAGTCAGGGAGAGGATCTCACGGCGCTGTTTGCCATGTATACGGGGCTTCGTCTGGGTGAAATCTGCGGATTAAGATGGTCGGATATCAACTGGGAAAACGGAACCGCAACCGTATGCAGGACCGTGCAGCGTCTCAAGCGCATGGATACAGACAAATGCCTCAAGTGCGGAGGTGCAAAAACCTATCTTATGATAGGATCGCCCAAGTCCCCCAGTTCCTGCCGGACGATTCCCATTCCGACCTTTCTATTAAAACGGCTGGAGATACAAAAGAAACAGCGGTCGGCCGTGCAGCTCACCACAGGCTATATTTTTGGTACGGGAATGCGTGCCGCGGATCCGCGCACCATTCAGCGCCGGTTTGCCGGAGTTGTCAGGCGGCTGGAGATTCCAGACGCCCATTTTCACACATTGCGGCACAGCTATGCCACAAGACTCCTTGAAATGGGGGTGGATGTCAAGACGGTAAGCCAGCTCTTGGGACACAGCTCTGCCAAAACAACGCTGGACTGTTATGCACACAGCCTGCTTGACCAGCAGCGCAGTGCCGTTGCCAAACTATCCGCCTGCGCCTGTCTGTAGATTAGGCCGTCATAAGCCGTATCCAACACCCCCAAAAGCCGATTTGTCTATGCATTTGCAATGGCCATAAATTGATAGATTCTGCGATGCCACATCCGTATTGTACACCCGGGAAGCATGAAACGTGCAAATAAGATAAAACTTTTTCACCCGCTTGATCCGGAGCAAAGGCCCTGGAAACCGTTGGGGGATCCCTTGCAAACAACGCTCCTGACGGATGAAAATGCCGCTTCCATCACATCTGCCCCATTCTATCGGCCAAAAAGACGAAACAGGCCGGGATGCCTTGAAAAGCAGCCCAGATTCTTTCATAACAGGGGGATGGATCCATGAAGTTAAAGCGGATTTTTGCATGCTTGTTGGCATTGAATATGACGTTGAGTGTAAGCGTGCCCGTGCCTGAGGTTGGCGTGAACGGTAAAAGCGTCCGCGCGGAGACGGTCACCCTTGTGCAGGAAACGGAGATGAGGGAAACGGCGGAGGGTTCTGTCGCCGGAGAAGAGTTCTTGGAAGCACCTGCACAGGCATCTGCTGAAGAGGTATCTGTTTCCAAAGAGGAGCCTATGACAACCGAACCTCCGTCTCCTACGGCAACCGCAACCCCGGCCCCCACGGCCGCTGCAACCCCGGCGCCGGTGGCAACCGAAGTCCCGTCGTCCACGGCGGCCGCAACCCCAACGCCCACAGAGATACTCACCCCTGCCACCACAGTAACCCCTGCCCCCATGGCGACCGAATCTCCGGCTCCCACGGCCTCTGTGGAAGCTGCGCCGACCGCGACCCCGGAAGCCACGGCTGAAGCGGACAATCTGCCCACCGAGGAGACATTTGACTCCGGCTATGCGCATGTCGGCGGAGACGAAAGCGTATATGCCGCTCCCTCCGGTTCCTCTGAAGTGCTGGGTATACTGGCGCGGGATTCCGTCGTTTATGTGACCGAGCGGGTATCGGACCATTGGATGAAGGTGGCCTTTGCCTTTGAACACGATAGCGAGCAAAGCCTGGAGGGCTACCTCCGGGAGGATGCCCTTATTCCGGAGTCGGACCAGACCGCCACGGCGGACGCCGTTCAGTCCGGCCGGCACGTCATGTGCGGGGCATATGGCGGCGTAGCGCTTCCGATCGTTTCTTTTGCCGTATCGTCTGCCGGAAAAGACGAAGACCACACCGCAGAGCCGGATGATACCCAGGAAGCGCTTCAGGACGGGGAATCCCGGCAGGACGCAAGTATAGTGGGAGACTTGCCCGAACCCGTGAATCCGGTACCGTCTTCTCTCGCCGAAAACCAGCATGAGGCCGGGGAAACTGCGCCGTTCACCCTGACTGACGAGACCACAAAGGTTACCGTGGCCGGCTTGCCGGCGGACGTAACGGCGACCGTCGCCATTGTGCAGACGGACGAAGATGTTCTGGAAGCCGCCCTGAACGCAGCCGGCCTCACGTTGCTGGATGCCATCTGTTATGACATCACCCTCTGGCAGAATGAGCAGGAATATCAGCCCACGAATGCCGTGTCCGTCACCCTTCCGATTCCTGCAGAGTTTGGCGGTCAAATCAGCGCGTGGCATATATCAGGCGGCACAGCTACAAATATGGGCGGCAGCGCGGAGAACGGAGCGTTCACTTTTGCAGCAACCCACTTCAGCCAATATGCGCTCGTCAGCGCTGCCTCTTATAGCGGGACGGCCGGAGGCACCGGCTCCAAAGAGAGCAACACCTTCCTTGAAATGGCGGAAGCGTATTATGGTGAAAACGGCACCATTGAGGTAGGCACCGTCAAGGCAGACTGGCTGGACATGGACGGGACGGTAAAAGCCGGACAGCAGGTGAACCTGAACCTTGCCTGGACGCTTACTCCGGCGGCAACCTTCAACTATTCGGAATTTCCTCAGACACTTTTCGATGATTACGAAAACACGCAGATCATCTTGACTTTGCCGGAAGGGGTCAGCATTGTCCAGGACGCTGCCGGTTCCCTCCAGAACGTAACGGAAGTGATCCGGCAAGGGAACGAATGGAGATTAAAGCTGACAGAAAAGCTTAGCGCGGCTTCCAGCCAGAGCGGCACCATCACCATCCCGTTGCTGATCGAGGGCAATGGACAGCGGGGCATGGGGGAGACGCTGGACTTTACGACCCCTGTGCGCATGGAAACGGAGTTTACCATCCTGGACCGGACCACTCCGGGTCAGGCGCTGCCCACCAGGAAGTACGCCAAGACGATGGAGGGTTCCGGTCTCGGCCAGAAAATCACCGCGTCCGACGATCGCTGGGGAATTCAAAAGGAGGCCGTCAGCGCCGTCCCCAGTGAGGATCAATCGACGGTAACCGTCACCTTCCGGCTTACGGTGGGGCTGAAAGACCCGGACGGCACAGTCAATACCAATCCCGACACCTATGGCCGGACGGGCCGCGTGCCGTTTGAAGGGGATGTCGAGCTCACGGAAATCCTGTCCGTTCAGGACCGTGACCATAACCCCATCGCGCCTCAGAGCGTGACCATCACGCCGCAGTTTGGAGAAAAGGCGCCCATCGATGCCGGTGCGGGCGGCAAAATCAGCCTGCCGGTGGATACCTGTTCGGGCAAGGGCCTTTCCTCCGTAAGCGGGGAAACGCCCTACTGGTCCGCATATCTGGTGGAGGCTGTTTATCCCTACGAAAAATTCATCGCGCAGTTCTATGACGAAAAACAGGACAAGCTGACCGTATCCAACACCGCCCAAATCGCGTACCGACTCAAGGGTGGCGCTCCGGACGGCGACGAGGCAAAGGCCAGTATCGATGCCGGGGAGGTGACCCTTCCCGCACAGATTACCATCAGCAAGTATATCGTCAATGCGCAGGGAGGCAGCTCGCTGTATTCAGCGGAGAACTTCCCGGCGGGCGGCCAGCCTATTGCCGGCGAGGCCGTGTTCGCCATCACCGGCCCGGATGAGTCCATGCCCGATCTTTATATCAGGCAGGACGGTACCTATCGGAAGCTGACCGCCAACACGATCACCCTGGATCCGGCCGGAACGGGCGAGCTGAATGACACGGATGGCACTTTCGTCGTCTATGTGCAGCCAGGCACCTATACCGTCAGCGAAAAGGATTTGCCCGCAAATACCGAGAAGATCACGGGCTCCACTCATAACGCCGACGACAAAACGCTCGTGCTTAAAGCCGGAGAGAGCGCCACGGCGGGCTTTTACAACCATGAATGTCTCGGCAGCATCACCATAACCAAGAGGGGACGAAAGACCGGCGAAAGCAGCGATACCCTGCTTTCCGGCGCGGAATTCACGCTGTACCGGGACGGCCGGGAGATTGCCAGCGGAACGACGGATGGCAACGGACACCTTCGTTTTGACAGGCTGCCCTACGGAAATTATACCATCAGGGAAACGCTCGTCCCCGAAGGCTATGTGGATGAAACATATGAGCAGACCGTTACCGTGAGCGCGGATCAGAGCGCGTGCAGAATCGAAGTCGTCAATCACTATAACCTGGCCCCCGTTATGCTGCAAAAGCAGATGTACAACGGAATTAAATATGTGGACGTAGATCGCTTCAGCTATGGGGAATTTCAAAACTGCTTTGCGATTGAACGAGAAAATGACGATGGTTCATGGACGGAGGTTGCGGATCAGGAGCAGCTGTCGCTAAGCCAGGCGGGACAGATTCTGGCCGTGCTTCCCGTGTATGACGATGCGGGGCAGGCCATTGTTTACCGCTTCAGGGAAACACTCCCCATGGGCTGGCATGACCCGCGGAACGCGTCGGCCGGGGAGATGTATTCGATAGCATTCGATCTGGAGGATGTTCTGGGCAAGTCCACCGGAGAAGCCAAACAGATTATAATGAAGAACGGCCGAAACGGCAGCCTTGCGCTGACCAAGCAGTTCTACCGCATGAGCAGCAACGGCCGGTACGAAGCGCAGCCGGAACAGGAAACCACCTTTACCCTGTATCGAAAGACGCAGGATGGAACGGTCGAAAAGGTGAGTGAGAAAACCTTTACCGGGACCACGTCCTTTGAGGACCTGCTGCGCACAGACGAACACGGCCAGCCGTACCAGTACTATCTGGTAGAAACGCCGCTGGACGGCTATGCGGCGGATACGACCGACACCGTCCCGCTTGAAATCAACGAGCGAACCGTCCCCGCCTGGGGCCCGTATACGTTTGTCGCACAGGGAAATACGCCTGCGAAACTGTCCCAGTCCGCCCAGGTAGCCAACTATGCGACGGTCTTGCCCGTGGTGGTCAAAAAGACGGACAGCGTCACAGGGGCCTTTGTTTCCGGCGCGGCCTTTGCGGTATCCGAAGAGAATGCGGGCACAGAGGGCGTACCGGTCGTCGAAGAGACCCCCATCACGTCCGCCGCCGGCAGCGTGGTCTACCTTGAAGGCGGCAAGCGGTACATCGTCAAAGAAACCACCGTGCCCCAAGGGTACACGGATGTGACCGGGGCCTGCATCATCGACCTGAGCCAGTACGCGTCCCTGGAGCAGGCAAAGACCTATGAAGTCATCACCGTCACCCTGAAAAACCGGCCCCACCCCAAGCTCAAGGTGGTGAAGCGCCTCACCGGCAGCGAGGATCCCGACAAACCGAAGGTGCTCAGCGGCGTGCTGTTTGAGGTCTACCGCAAGACGGATGACGATACGTTTGAGCGCGTATGCGGCTATGATGATCTGCCGCTCACCCTGTCATCCGGGACGGCGACGCAGCTCCCCGCCGGCACATACTACCTCAAGGAGATCGTCCCGGAGGGCAATCCCAATCATATTCTGGACCCCAACCGGCATCCCCAGGAATATGAGGGAAAGGGGGAAGCGGTGGGCGACGCCTTCTACTTTGGGCCCATCGAGGTGCCGCAGGTGACGGATCAGAGCACATTGACCGTAACCTGTGATAACCTTTCCGCACTGGGCGCGGTGCAGGTGACCAAGTACGCGCTGGGCGAGGATGGGCAAAAGACCCCGCTGTCGGGGGCAGAGCTTTCCATCTACCCATTGGGAGAATCCGAACCCCTGCAAACGAAAACCAGCGCCAGCGAGACCGGCCTCGTCACCTTTGCAGGCCTGCCCATCTATGGCGACGATGGAAAGAAAATCACCTATATCATCCGGGAAACCGCCGCGCCCGAAGGCTATACCCTTGCGCAGGAGGAACTCAGCGTTACCCTTGAGCCGGGAAAAACCATCAGAGAAAACACGGAGGGCCTCCCGCTCGAGCTGGTTAACCTGCCCAAGATGTCCTTTGAGGTTACCAAGGTATTCCGCAACCTTTGGGAGCACTCCTTTACGCAGAAGGATTATCTCATGCCCGGCGCGCGGATCGCGCTGTATGAAAAGCTGGGGGATGAGTCCTATCGGCTGCGGGAAATGCTGACCACAGACGACATGGGCATTGCCCTTTTCACCGAGCTGGACCAGAAAACGGAATATGTGGCCGTGGAGTATGACATTCCCGACCTGGCCCAGTATGCCTATCTGGAGCCGTCAAACGGAAAAACGTATCTTGCCTCGGATTTTCCCCAAGCCCCACCGGAAACTCTGACGGCGCAGAATCTGGAAGCGTATTATTATGTGGCCAAGCCGGCCAACGAAAGCCATCCCGTCCTGATGCAATCCGGGACGCTGACCAACGTGGAGCATTGGGCGCAGCTGCAAATCGAAAAGTTTGTATATGTCGACGATCCTGACGCGCAGGGAGATACGACGGGCACGCAGCCGGATCATAAAAAGGTCATCAACAACGCGGAATTTGACCTGTACATGCAGGTGCTTCCGGAGGGCACCTCTTCCGGCACGCTCATCTTTGACAATGACAATCTTTCGCAATACACCTTTGTGGGCAGCTACACGACCGGTACGCTGTACAACGCTGAGGGCAAGCGGCAGGACGGATGGTTCGCCACCGATATCCTCAAGGTAGGCGACCATGTGGTCTACTGGCTGGTGGAAAGGACCGGCGGCACCGGCGCCAGGATCAACCCGGAGAATCAGATTACCCTGATCGCGCGCAAGGACACCGGCTATACCAACGCTTCGCCTTCTATCGAAGATCCGCAAACGACCTGCGAGAACGTGTTTGTTTATCAGGACGACAGCATGACGCGGGAACACGTCGAGAACCTCCCGGTTTCCGGCGGGGGGAGCAGCATGTTCTCCACGGTGCGCATCGCCAAATGGGCCGGCTCGGTGAATGAGGACGGCGAGCGGGTGGAGGAGTATACGCCGCTTGGCAATGCCGCCTTCAGCCTGTATCTGGTGCATGCGGATGGCGAGCGCGTAGCCTTGCTGGATACCATGACCACAGGTTTGGACAATGACCTGACGGGAGAGGCGGACCTTACCGCGTGGGCCTCCTCCAAGGCATTCAACTTCCAGGCGCTGCAGGATACCTATGAAAAGCACAACCGCGAGGGCGTACCGCAGGACATTCTCTGGACGGATGATGCGGGCAACGGCTATGCCCGTGCGCTGCTGGTGGAAGTCGGCGCACCCGCGGGCTATGACAGCCCCACGAGCGGCTATGGGATGATTCTGTACTTCAAGTATGAGGAAGGCAAGTCTACCGAGATTTTTAACGACGCCTTCTATGTCAAGGAGAAGACAGGGGAGCAGCCCGCAGCGGAGCCGACGGCATGGGCGCTCTATCCGACGGAGGCAACGGCCGGCGGGACGTATCAGCCCGTCGAGGGCGTAACAGGGGCCACGGGCCAGTACCGCATCATCAACTGGCCGGTGGATCACTTTTCCGTTACGGTGCGAAAATACGGCTATACCGCCAATGAACAGACGCTTGGCATGACCAGTGAGCAGCTGGACGAATACTTCTTGACCACCCGTGGCCGCGCGCCGCTGGAAGTGACGATGAAGCTGCAGCGGTATGCCAATGGCGCATGGCGGGATTATGCCTACCCCGGTTACTCCGGGCCTACCGCCACCTTCACCACGACGGACGGGTATTTCGCCTTCCCCAGGGGACTGGGCATCGGACGGTATCGCATCATCGAAACCGGTCCTGACAGCGGTTATGAAAACATCTTTGACGGCACATCCCTTGCGGGAGACGACTACTACAACGCCAAAGCGTACTACTTCCAGGTTACGCACGAAAACGTACAGATTACCATGTACAACCCGCAGAAACGCTCCCTGGCGCTGCGCAAGACGGGAACGGACGGCGCGGAATTGGCCGGGGTGACGTTCACGCTTGCCGGGCAGGGGGAGACGCTGACGGCAGTGACCAAACAGGACGGGACCGCCGCGTTCTCCGGCATCGGCACCGGGATCTACAAGCTGGCAGAAACCGCGGCCGCATCAGGCCACTCCAAAGCATACCTCCATCCCTACTTTCAGTCCGCCTATGGCACCGGCCACCAGTACGCAAGCTATCGCCTGGCTGATTTTGCGTCGAAGGGCATCTTCCTGGGATTTGAGACCGAGCTAAAGGACAACCAGATGGTCGTGAGCAACATCGTGGACCTCAAGGACTACGGGTTGGACGACCTGCTGCTGGAAGTTGTGAATCCCGAATTGTGTGAGCTGATCCTCCAAAAGACGGACAGCATTGAAACGGAGAAAGGGCTCAAGGGTGCGACGTTCCAGGTGGTGTACAAGCCGTTCAGCCAGTGGAGCGGAGAAGAAACCGTGGCCGATACAGGCTGGAAGAACGTGGGGTCCTATACGACCGGTGAAGACGGCACAGTCGCTGTGGATGACCTTGAACCCGGCGTCTACAGGGTGACGGAGACGAAGGCCCCGGACGGATACGACCTGTCCGGTGGGGCGCAGTATGTCGTGCTGACCGGCGGCCTTGAAAAGGCCGTGACCGTGGCCGGACGGCAGCTTGAAAATGGATCGTCCCTTACCTTCCGCAACGCGCAAAAGATTACGCTTACCGTGGAAAAGAAGGTCAATACCGGGGCGCTCGCTGTCGAGGGCAATCACAGCTTTGTCTTTGAACTCTACAGCGCGGACAAAACCAGGCTGGGCACCCAAACCGTCACGGTGCCCCACGGCGCTACAGACGGATATGTGGTTACGGCAGCCTTTGAGGGGCTGAGTCAGGGACAGACCTACTACCTGAAGGAAACCTCCAATATCGAGGACTTTGCCCTCGACACAATGGAGGGACGAAACGGGCTGGCCGTTGTGGAGGAAGGGGAGTTCTACAGGTTTACGGTGCCTGCCTCCAATAGCGGCATGACCATCACCGCCTCCAACACCTACCTGTATGCGATGGTGACGATTCTCAAAGTCAACGGGAAGGATGGCAGCCCGCTGGATGGCGCCGCCTTTGAGGCGTACCGCATGGCTGGCGGCCATCCCATGACCAATCCCACCGGCGAGTGGACGGAGCTTTCAAATGGTGAATACCGTGTGCTTCTGCCGCTGAGCGGGCTGGCAGGCAACCCCTTCCGCATTCAGGAGGTCAGCGCGCCCGCGGGCTACCGCAACGACCGGCCTTATACGGAGGTAACCGTCAGGCCCGGCGATTCCCTGGTGCATGACCGGTTTGACGCGGAGAGCATGACGGGAGGAACCCTTCAGGAGAACGACGCCGCCATGCTCAGCGCGCTCATTTACCCCAACTATCAGGGTTCCGTGATCGAGATTTTCAAGTATCGCAACACAAGGGAGAGCGGAACCAGCGCCCCGCTTGAGGGCGCAACCTTCACCCTCTATATCAGAGAGGCAGACGATCGCTGGCAGGTCGTAAGCCATGAAACGACCGACGCGGAGGGCCGTGTCAGCTTTACCGTGGAAAGCGGCCGGTCATATGCGGTGGAGGAGAGTACCGTACCCGACGGCTACGCCGGCCTGCAGGGGCTTTACAGCGGCGAATCCAGAATGCCTGATGAGACCACGGATGGACGCCAGCTTCACCTGCTCAATGGAGGCGAGCCGCTCCAGGTATCCACCACCTATACCTACAGGGCCTACAACAGGCCGTGGGTGGAACTGGAAATTCGCAAAAGGGACGTCGACAACCAGCTGACGCCTACCGCCGTTGTCAATGTGTACGAGGTTCCATCCGATACGCCTGAAAAGCTGACACAGGAGCAGGTAGCGCAGCTTATGCGGACGCATTCCCCCCTGCTCAGCGCCGTCGAGGTAGATGCTTCCGGCGCGCAGGGAGCCTACAGCTACGCCGATAAGAGCACCAATGCCGCACTTGGCCGGAGCATCATCAGCGGCAGAACGTATCTGGTGGTCGAAACGGAATCCAGCATGACGCAGCTGCGGGACAACGGCCGCGTGGTGTGGTACGTGGTGCACCACGTGCCGGAAGGTGCCACGGAAAAGCAGGTTGTCACGCTGGAAAACATCGCAGGCAGCGCTTCGCAGACGTTGAAAAAAACCACCGCTACCCCACGGCTGGAGAGCCTGTTGACCCACCCTGCCACGCTGGAATACACCATTGCTCCCAGCGTGAACAACACCTATCCGCTGGATGGCTATATGCTTGAGGATTTGGGTCTGTCCGCATACAACGAATCAACCGCATTGGATTTTGAAGCGTATTTGCAGGGAAAGTACTCCATTACGCAGGTCACGATCGGCCCGGCTACGCATGATACCTCCGCTTACGGGAACCTGGCAGGGAGCGGCATACAGGCCTGCGTAATGTTCTACGGCTTTGACGGCTCGCTGCTCACCAGCCGGACGGTAGAGGCTTCCGCCGCGCAGACCGTGCGCCTGGAAGGTGATGAGAAGGCAAAGTACGTACAGGTGCGCTACGAATGTCCGGCTTTCCAGGAGGCGACGGGCTATGCGCTGGGACAGGCCTTTGCCCCCGGAGAGATAAAGGTGCAGATTGCGCTGGACCGGCAGACGGGAGGCGAGGGCGTACTGGCCATCACCAAGGTAACCAATACGGCCCGAACCACCATGACCTATCGTGCCTGGGACAATCAGGGGGTGCAGCAGGGCCGTCAGGACCAGACAACGGATACGAAAACCGCCACGTCCGACAACTTCTTTGGCGAACTGAAAACGGCAAAGATCAGCGTGACGAGCACTGCCGACAAAGAAACCATATCCCTTGACGGAGATGTGGTCACCTATACCATCACCCTGACCAATGATGCGTCCGCCGGGGCACCCATGGTCAATCCCTTCCTGGTGGACCTGTTGCCACAGGGCATGCTGCTCAATGGTGCAAACGGGAATGTTCAGCTGACGGATGCGCCGGCAGGCGTTACGATTGAAAACACGCGCTCCAATACAAGCGAAGGGGAAACGGCGCTGTTTGTATTCCTAAGCGGAGCGCTTGCGCCCGGCGAAAGCGTGAAGCTGACGGTGCAGGTGAAATCCACCAGCGCTGTGGCCACCTTCGGTGCGGATGTGAATAAACATGTCATCGTGGGCAGCCGTGAAAAGGGCGTACAAAGCCAGGACAACCCGCGGGCCACTGCCTGGAAGACAGTGGACGGAGAGTGGCCCCCGCCGCTGGAAGGCGCGCTGACCACGATTGCCGGCACGGAACGGCTGACAGCCCTGAAAACGATCCTGGACGATATGGCGGGATTTGGCTATATCTCTACCATGACGAAGGTAGGCTGGAGCGCCTCGTCGGATGCCGCGTTGCTCAAGATGGGCCGCGGCGACCGATCGGCCGCCATCGGTTTCACGTCCGATCGGTTGTCCACGGTGAACAACAACGGATACATGGATTACCGGCTGATTCTGAGCAACCTGTCTGCCAACTACCATTATACCGATGTAACGCTGCTGGATATCCTGCCCGGTCCGGGCGATCTTACCTATGCCGGAACCTCCAGAGGCAGCGCATGGGGAATGAATTTTGGCGGGGTAACGGGCGTTACACGGATCGACGGGAGCGGTGCAAGCACAGCGGTTGATCATTATGCGGTATTCTATTATAGCGGCGCTATCAGCGACGCCAAAACGGTCTATGATGCGGTCGATCAACTGAAGTATGATGCGCCGCTTCCCGCCGGCTGGAGCACCAGCCCGGATGGCACGGTTACGGCCATTGCGGTGGCAATCCGCAAAGATGCGGCCGTCGCGCTCGCCCCGCGTGAAAGCTATGTGGTGGAATACCGCATGAACGTGGGCGAACTTTCCCAGCAGGAGCTGCAAAGCCACGCATGGCAAAATACCGTCAATGATTTTGCCTGCCATTTTTCCCAGTATATCGAGGGTACGGGTGCCGGACAGGGAATCGACAGCGCCACGCCTGCGCAACCGCTCAGCTCCAACTCCGTATCCGCCACCATCCTGCCCGAACCGGTCAGGGTGGGCGGCCATGTCTGGATCGACAAAAATGCAAACGGTATCTGGGAAGAAGGAGAGTCGGCAACAGACCTGAGCGGGGATGCGATTGTGCATAAACTGCTGGACTGCATCGAAGTTAGATTGAACAGCTTTGAGGGAACATCTACTGGCGCCAGCGGCACAACCAGCTATGCAAAACCTTCCGGCTGGAATGCCCATTACGTCTTTGACGGTCTGGATTCCGCCGATCCAAAGGGAGGTGCGAGCCAGAGTGACCTCTACAGCGGCACCGCCCGCAACAATCCCCTCAACCCCGCCTGGCTGAAGGGAAGCGCACCCAAAACGTATAATCTCGCCGTGACCATCCCGGAAAACAGCGGCGTGATTGCGCGGGTTACCTCCCTTGGCGGTGGAAATCCCTCCAAAACGACAGGATATTCCCGCGATCCGAACACGCTGGTTTCGGGCGGTGCTCACGCGGATGAGGCCAGGGACAACAACTTTCTTGAGGCGTCTGAAAGAAGCTTCGTATCGGAGCGCTTCTACCTCTACGCCACCAGCGACATCTTTGACAACAGCAAGGATATCGGCTTCACGCTGGGCCGCAATGTGTCTCTGTTCAAAACGGACGGCACGAACGGTGCCCCCGTCGCGGACGCGGAGTTCCGGCTGTACGGGCCCTTCGCCAGCGTCCAGGCCGCCCAGAACGCCTCGCTTGATGAGAACACGCTGATGCAAATCGTGCAGACAGACGGCCAGGGACAGGCTTCCTTTGGAATGCTCAACTGGTACCAGGTTTACGTCATTGAAGAAACCGCCGCCGCACTTGATTATGTGCTTGATGGCGCGGAGGCAGTTAGCGCGGAGGGCGTGCTGACCCCCTATGAGGGGACAGGAACCACAAACCCGGCATGGGTTCTGGGGATCCCGGGATCGGGCGTAACCAGCCTCAACCAGGTGGTCCAGGTGACCAACCAGCCGGAAACGGTCGATCTGTCCGGCCGGAAAACCTGGCGGGATGCAAACGATCAGGACGGCATGCGCCCCGAAAGCATCACCCTCCATCTGATGGCCAACGGCGTTGAAAAGGCGCAGAAGACCGTGACGGAGCAGGACGGCTGGGCCTGGACGTTCGACGGCCTGCCCAGGTATGAGAACGGCGTGGAGATTGCCTATACCATCGTCGAGGATGCGGTGCCGGGCTATACCGCCGAGATATCAGGCCCCAATATCACCAACCGCTATACGCCGGAGCTGATCAGCGTAAGCGTAAGCAAGGTGTGGGAGGATGCAAACGATCAGGACGGCCTCAGACCCGAGGAAATCACCGTCGGACTTCTGGCGGATGGCGTGGATACCGGCAGAACCCTTGTGCTCAACGAGGCCAACCGCTGGACGGGAACCTTTGACGGACTGGATGAATACAGCCATGGCGAGAAGATCGTCTACACCGTCAGGGAGGAGGCCGTCAACGGCTACGGGCTACAGATTACCGGCGACGCTGCCGCAGGCTTCGTTCTCACCAACACCCACGAGCCGGAAACCGTGACCATTGCAGGTGAAAAGGTCTGGTATGACGCCGATAACCGCTATGGGAAACGGCCTGAAAGCATCACCATTTACCTTCTGGCCGACGGAACGAACGTTGAGGAAAGAACCGTGACGGCAGAAAGCGGCTGGAAATGGTCGTTTGAAAACATGCCAAGGTACAGGTCCGGAACGGAAATCACCTATACCGTGGCCGAGGAAAAGGTCGAAGGCTATGCCGCTGAGGTGATGGGATATGATGTGATCAATACCCTGATGACGGCGGAGGTAGAGATTGAGGGAGAAAAGCGCGTGGATGTGGCCTCGGCGCCATGGACCGGCTTTACCTTCGTCCTGACGGCGCAGGATGCGCACGCACCCATGCCGGACGGACAGACGGGTGGAACCGTCAGCGTTTCGCGCACCGGTTCGGGGCCGTTCAGCTTCGGAAGCATCCGCTTTGTAAGTCCTGGCACCTACCGCTATCAGGTGACGGAGACGGCAGGGAACGCGCTTGGATACGTCTACGACCCGGCGAAATACCTTGTCGAGGTAACGGTGACGGAAGGGCAAAACGGGCTGACCGCCAAAGTCACCTATGCCAAGGACGGCGCCGCGACAAACGCAGTCGTGTTTGACAACCGCTACCGCACCGCGGGCTTGACGGTGGTCAAGAGCGTGACCGGACAGGGAGCCAGCACCACGGAAGCCTTCTCCTTCACCATCACCCTGACGGATGCCGGCGGCGCCCGGCTTGCCGCCAGCTATCCCTATACCGGCACGGGCGGGGCGCCTTCGGGTACGATGGATAACGGCATAATGACCGTCTCCCTGGCTCATAACCAGAGCATCCGCATCGACGGAATTCCGGTAGGCGCAAGATACACCGTAACTGAGGCAGCCAACAGCGCCTATGAGGTAAGTGCCACGTCGCCTGATGGGAGCATCACCGAAAACGGGGCGGTTGCATCGTTTGTCAACAAGCGCCGCACCTACAGTGAGGTTCCCAAGACCGGTTATGGAGAAACCGGCACGCGCTATGCGGTGGCGGGAATCTGTTTGGTGATGGGGCTGTTGGCCATGGCGCTGCGCCGGCGCTTCAGGCGTAAGTGACAAGCTGCGCGGAGCAGCCGCAGGGCTGCTCCGCAATGACCAGGGAGGCAACATGAAGAACCTCAGAGAAACAACCAGAAAGATCATCTATGCGCTGCTGACCGTTGTGATGGTCGTATCGCTGGCAATTGCAGGCGCGATTGTAGCCATCGATCTGGTGGATCTGTGGCGCGCGGGCAGCGTAAGCAACGATGTGCGTGAACTATACCGACCCGGTGCATCGGACGGATGG
>OKRW01001956.1_pt1 | contig 16077 bp, 13 predicted proteins | sample 1601151 | NCBI WGS metagenome assembly OKRW01 (sample SAMEA3541471, study PRJEB24748) | human gut metagenome | biome: human gut; feature: human-associated habitat; material: faeces | place: China | collected 2012 | reverse complement strand
GGCACCTACACCGCCGCTGTCCTGTCCGCCATTATCTCCGCCGTCCTGTGCTACTTCATCATGGGCGAGAACTGGCTGGGCATCTTCATCGCCATCCTGTGCGGTCTGATCGGCGGCTGTGCCATCGGTTACTTCACCGAGTATTTCACCTCCGACAACTACAAGCCCACCAAGAAGCTGGCCGCTGCCTCTGAGACCGGCGCTGCCACCATCATCATCGGCGGCATCTCCCTGGGCCTCATGTCCACCATCGCCTCCATCCTGATCGTGGCCGCTGCCATCCTGATCTCCTACTTCGCAGCCGGCGGCACCACCTCCATCCTGGACGCCACCGGCGGGCTTCCCGCCGTGCCCGCCCGCATCCCCGGCTCACAGGACAGCCCCCTCGTCTGCACCCCGCCGGACATTCTCACGGGGAAGCTCCAGCCCACGGGAGAGGTCATCGCGGTGATCGGTTCCGGCATGACGGGGCTGGAAACGGCGGAGCTCCTCTCCGCCCCGGAGAAGGACAACGCCGTCCTGGTCGTGGAAGCCGCCCCGCGCCTGGCCCCCGGCGTCTACGGTTCGAACCGCAACGCCGTGACGGCGGTCTTAGAGCTGAACAACGCCGTCTGCCTCACCAGCCGCGCCTTGACCAAGGTCGGAACAGACCGCATCTACCTCACCGACCCCCAGACCGGCGAGGCGTACACTTACCCCTGTCAGCGGGTCGTGCTGGCCCTAGGCACAACGCCGACAAAGCCCTATGGGGAAGCGTTGGAGACGGTGTGTTCCCGCGTGCTCTCCATAGGAGACGCAGAGAAGAGCGGCATGATCTGGGACGCAGTGCATGGGGGGTACCGCGCCGCGAGAGAACTTTGACCCAAACAATTTGGACAGCAAAACGCAGCCGTTTTTTCCACGGCTGCGTTTTTGTATCCTTATGATCTTACCAGAGCTTCCACTCCGTCACGTCACACTGCCCGGCGCTGTCATCTCCGACCGCCAAAACCCGGCCGTCGGCACACAGCGCGACGGTATGCCGCTCTCCGGCGGCGACGGTGCGGACGTTGGTCCACGCCTCCACCTGGCACTGGCCGTGCTGGATGTCCCCGGAGGCCACTGCCGTCCCGTCCTGTTTCACGGCGACGGTGTGGTAGGGGCCGACGGCCACGGCGGTGAGGTCCGTCCAGTCCAGGACACCGGGGGCGATGAAGCCGTCGGCCTGGAGCAGGCGGCCGTCCTTCCGCAGGCCCAGGCTGTGCATGTGCCCGGCAGCGATGGCGGTGATGTCCTGCCAATGCTCCACGGCGCAGGTGCCGAACATGCCCTGCCCGGCGGCAAGAACGGTCCCATCCTGGCACAGGCCCAGGGTGTGGTCCATCCCAGCAGCGACGGCGGTGACGTTCGCCCACTTGCCGACCTGTGCCTTGGCGTCCCGGCCGGTGGCGAGAACGGTGCCATCGGAGCGCAGGCCGACGGTGTGGGTCTCCCCGCAGGCCACGGCGATGAGGTTCGTCCAGCCGCTCAGGTCGCATTGCCCGAACTGGTTGTTGCCCGCCGCCAGCGCAGTGCCGTCGGCACGGACGGCCACGGTGAAGTCTTTCCCGCAGGCCACGCCGACCACGTCAGACCAGGAACTCACGTCGCACTGGCCGAAGTCATTGTTTCCGGTGGCCAGGACTTTGCCGTCCGCCCGGAAGGCGACGGTGTGAAGCTGCCCGGCGGCGATGCCGCCCTTTTGGGCCTTGGGCCGGGAGACGGGGACGGCCCCCTCCAGCGGAACGCCGCACAGGTCACAGAATCTTGCCTGGTCCCGCAGGACAGCGCCGCAGGCCGGGCAGATTTTTTCTACTTTGGTCCCGCACCTATCGCAGAACCGCGCCCCAGGGCGCAGGTCCATGCCGCAGGCTCTACACTTTACCATCGATCGTATCCTAACTTCGCGGTACGCGATCAGATGGCCGCGGCGATCAGGTCGCCCATTTGCGCGGTGCCGACCTGGGTGCCCTGCCCGGCGTACAGGTCAGGGGTGCGGTAGCTCTGATCCAGCACGGACTTGACGGCGTTCTCGATGGCGTCCGCCTCCGCGCCCAGACCGAAGGTGTAGCGCAGCATCATGGCGGCAGACAGGATGGTGGCCATAGGGTTGGCCTTGTCCTGGCCGGCGATGTCGGGGGCGGAACCGTGGACAGGCTCATACATGCCAAAGTTCCCCTCGGCCAGGGAGGCGGAGGGCAGCATACCGATGGACCCGGTGATCTGGCTGGCCTCGTCGGAGAGGATGTCACCGAAGATATTGCTGGTCACGATCACATCAAACTGACGGGGGTTGCGGACCAGCTGCATGGCGGCGTTATCCACATAGAGGTTATCCAAAGTGACCTCAGGATAGTCCTGGGCGACCTCGGCGACCACACGCCGCCACAGGCGGGAGGACTCCAGCACGTTTGCCTTGTCCACGCTGGTCACGTGCTTGCTGCGCTTCATGGCCATGTCAAACGCGACCTTGGCGATGCGGCGCACCTCGCCCTCGGCGTACTGCTCGATGTCGTAAGCCGCGGGGCCAAGGTCCGTGTCCCGGTGCCCCTTCTCGCCGAAGTAGATGCCGCCGGTCAGCTCACGCACGACCACGATGTCCAGGCCCCCGGCCAGGATCTCCGGCTTCAGCGGGGAGGCGTCGGCCAGCTGCTCGAACAGCAGGGCAGGACGCAGGTTGGCGAAAAGACCCAGGGCCTTCCGCAGGCCCAGCAGGGCGCGTTCGGGGCGTTGGTCGCCGGGCAGGTTGTCCCACTTCCAGCCACCCACGGCACCCAGCAGCACAGCGTCCGAGGCCTTGCAGATGTCGATGGTCTCCTGGGGCAGGCAGGCGCCGGTGGCGTCGATGGCGCAGCCGCCTGCCAGGACTTTTGTGTAGTTGAAGGTGTGGCCGAACTTCTCGCCCACCTTGTCCATCACGTTCAGGGTCTGTTCGACCACGTCGGGGCCGATGCCGTCCCCCGGAATAACTGCGATCTGATAGTTCATGGCTTACTTTGCCTCCTGTCTGTTTTTGATGTCCGCCATGAGGCCCCCGGCCTGGATGATCTTCTTGATGAAGTCGGGGAAAGGGTTGGCCTGGTAGGTCTCGCCCTTGGTGAGGTTGGTGATGACGCCGGTGTCGAAGTCGATGGCGACCTCGTCCCCGCTGTCGATCTTCTCGCTGGCCTCAGGACACTCCAGAATGGCCAGGCCGATGTTGATGGCATTGCGATAGAAGATGCGGGCAAAGGTCTTGGCGATGACACAGGAGATGCCGGACTCCTTGATGACCATGGGCGCGTGCTCACGGGAGGAGCCGCAGCCGAAGTTATAGCCGCCGACCATCACGTCGCCGTCTTTGACGACCTTGACGAAGTTGGTGTCGATGTCCTCCATGCAGTGGGTGGCCAGCTCTTTCTTGTCGGCGATGTTCAGGTAGCGGGCGGGGATGATGACGTCGGTGTCCACGTTGTCGCCGTATTTATGTACAAATCCTTTTGCGTTCATGTCTTATACCTCCCGGGGGTCTGCGATTTTCCCTGCGATGGCCGAGGCGGCGGCGACAGCGGGGCTTGCCAGATAGATTTCCGAGGTGATGCCGCCCATACGGCCCACGAAGTTCCGGTTCGTGGTGGCGACGCACTTCTCACCGTTGGCCATGACGCCCATGTGACCGCCCAGGCAGGGGCCGCAGGTGGGGGTGGAGACGGCGCAGCCGGCGTCGATGAAGGTGGTGATATAGCCGCGCTGGATGCACTCTTTATAAATGCTCTGGGTGGCGGGCATCACGATGCAGCGGACATTGGGGGCCACTTTCTTGCCCTCCAGGATCTTAGCGGCAATGGCCATATCCTCCAGACGGCCGTTGGTGCAGGAGCCGATGACCACCTGGTCGATGGTGACGTCACCTACCTGGGAGATGGGGCGGGCGTTCTCCGGCAGATGGGGGAAGGCGACCGTCGGCTCGATCTGGCTCAGGTCGATCTCGATGGTGCGGACATATTCGGCGTCGGGGTCAGCCTCATAAGCGGTATAGGGGCGGTTCACGCGGCCGTCCATATACTTGCGGGTGATGTCATCCACGGGGAAGATGCCGTTCTTGGCCCCGGCCTCGATGGACATGTTGGCGATGCACAGGCGGTCGTCCATGGACAAGGCGGCCACGCCCTCGCCGCAGTATTCCAGGCTCTGGTACAGGGCACCGTCCACGCCGATCAGGCCGATCAGATGCAGGATCACGTCCTTGCCGCTGACCATGGGGGGCAGGGTGCCGGTCAGATGGACTTTGATGGCTTCGGGGACCTTGAACCAGGTCTCGCCGGTGGCCATACCCGCAGCCATATCCGTGGAACCCACGCCGGTAGAGAAAGCGCCCAGGGCACCGTAGGTACAGGTGTGGGAGTCGGCTCCGATGATGCAGTCGCCGGCGGCGACCAGGCCCTTTTCCGGCAGCAGGGCGTGCTCAACGCCCATCTGGCCCACGTCATAGAAATTGTCGATGTCGAAGCGGTGGGCAAAGGTGCGGCACTGGAGACACTGCTCGGCGGCCTTGATGTCCTTGTTGGGGGTGAAGTGGTCCATGACCATGGAGATCTTGCTCTTGTCAAAGACCCCGGTGAAGCCTTCCTTGTCAAACTCCCGGATGGCAACGGGAGAGGTGATGTCGTTGCCCAGCACCATGTCTAACTTGGCGCGGATGAGCTGGCCGGCCTTCACTTCCGGCAGACCAGCGTGGGCGGCGAGGATCTTTTGTGTCATTGTCATTCCCATAGGGGATTCCTCCTCTTGTCTTGTGTCATATAGATTACAGAATGAGCCGCGCCCCCCAAAGCCTTCCCCTGGTGGGAAGGCTTTTTGGCGGGTGGCTCAGTCGTTGGTGGGGATAAATTGGTTGTCCTTGTTGGCCCGGTTCACGGCGGTGATGAGGGCGTAGACGGACGCCATGGTGATGTCGCTGTCCACACCGACGCCCCAGTAGCGGCGGCCGGACTCGTCGGCGATGACGACGTAGGCAGAGGCCTTGGAGTCGGAGTTCGTCTCCAGGGCGTGCTCTTCGTAGTCCACGAAGTGGTACTTGATGGCGGGGTTGGCGATCTTGAGCACGTTGCTCACGGCGTCCAGCGGGCCGTTGCCCTTGGCGCTGAGGTAGAACATCTCGTTGTGGATGGCCAGGGTCACGTCGGCGGCAGTATAGCCGTTCTCGCGGACCCAGGTGACGTCCTGGAGCGCAATGGGCATGTCCTTGTTCTGGTACTCATGCTGGAAGGACACCAGGATCTCGGCGGGGGTGAGCTCCTTGTGGGCGTGGTCGCTGATCTCCTTGATGAAGTAGCCGACTTCTGCAGCCATTTCCTTGGGCAGGGTGTAGCCGAAGTTGTGCTCCAGGATGTAGGAAATGCCGCCCTTGCCGGACTGGCTGTTGATGCGGATGACGTCGGTCTCGTACTCCCGGTTGACGTCGTGGGGGTCCAGCGGCAGGTAGGGCACGGTCCACTGGTGCTGCTGCGTCTCCTCCCGGAACTTCATGCCCTTGGAGATGGCGTCCTGGTGGGAACCGGAGAAGGCCGCAAAGACCAGCTGGCCGGAGTACGGCTGACGATAGCCCACGGACATACCGGTGAGATGCTCATAGAACTGCACGATCTTGGGCATGTCGGAGAAGTCCAGTTCGGGGTCTACCCCGTGGGTGAAGAGGTTCATGGCCATGGTGATGATGTCCACGTTGCCGGTCCGCTCGCCGTTGCCGAAGAGGGTCCCCTCGATCCGGTCGCCGCCGGCCAGCAGGGCCAGTTCGCCCGCCGCCACGGCGGTGCCGCGGTCATTGTGGGGGTGAATCGACACGATGACGTTTTCGCGGTCGTGCAGGTTCTTGCTCATGTACTCGATCTGCTGGGCGTACACATGGGGCATGGACATCTCCACGGTGGAGGGCAGATTGATGATGACCTTGCGGTCCGGGCGGGGCTTCCACACGTCGATGACTTCATTGCAGATGCGCAGAGCAAACTCCATTTCCGTGCCGGTGAAGCTCTCCGGGGAATACTCAAAGCGGAAGTTCGTCTCCGGCATCTTGGCGGCATACTCGTCAAAGGTCTTGGCACCGGAGACGGCGATGTCCACGATCTCGTCCTCGCTCTTGCGGAAAACCTGCTGCCGCTGGGCGAAGGACGTGGAATTATACAGGTGGACGACGACGTTCTTGGCCCCCTTGATGGCCTCAAACGTCTTTTTGATAATATGAGGACGAGACTGGGTGAGGACCTGGATCCACACGTCGTCGGGGATCATGTGCTCCTCGATGATGGTCCGCAGGAACTCAAACTCCGTCTCGGAGGCAGCGGGGAAACCCACTTCGATCTCTTTGAACCCCAGCTCCAGCAGGAATCGATAGAACTCCAGCTTCTCCTCCAGGTTCATGGGGGTGATGAGGGCCTGGTTGCCGTCCCGCAGGTCCACGCTGCACCACAGGGGGGCTTTTTCGACGCGTTCCTTCTTGGTCCAGTCCAGGCAGGTCTCAGGGGGCATGTAGTAGCCAGGGCGATACTTGTCAAAATTTTTCATGTGGGACACGATCCTTTCCATTTGGCGGAGGAAAATGCCATAAAAAAACCTCCGCCTCTTAAATTCAAAGAGACGAAGACCTTAAATTTCTCCGCGGTACCACTCTTATTGGCGTCCAGCAACGCCCACTCAAATAGCGCACGCTCCGGGGTGAGACGCCGCCCCACTCCCCACGACCTTGCACCGACCGGCCGCTCTCTGCATGGGAGATCCAGGGAGGCATATTCCCTTCATCGCATGACGGTATTAAATTTTTCACTGCATACAGGATAGCCGATTGCCGGGGGTTTGTCAATAGGGAGAGGGGAGGAAATTTTGAACGAAACTGCACCAAGGACGACCCCTTGTCCGCTTCGCAACCGGCTCCCCTTTCCAGAGAACCCGTCAATGCCGCCGCGTCACCACGCCGGCAACGACCAGCACAATCCCTGATGCCGCCAAAAGCACCAGCGGCACCCGATCCATGCCCTTCTGGGAGGGGATGTCCACGCGCACTGCCCCGGCGTCTGCCGTCTGCACGTCCGGCTCTGCGGCCTTCTCCTGGGGCGTGCCGCTGCCCAGCTGGCCCATGGCGGGAGACCCCCAGGCCTGCACTTCCCCGTCGGTCAGAAGGCAAACGGTCTGGTCCGTCCCGGCGCTCACAGCCTGGGCGGGGACCAGCTCCACGACCTGCCCCGGCTCCCACACCTGCGCTCCGGCCTCGGTCAGGCCCAGCTGCATGGCGTCGTTGCGGCCCCAGGTCCAGAGGGGGCCGTCCGAGAGAATGGCGGCGGTATGCCCCGCCCCGACCGTCACGTTGGAAACGGCAGCGGGCAGAGAGACCGCAGCGGGCATCAGCTGCAACGTTGCTCCTGTCTCCTCATCCGTGGTATCGCCCAGGCCGCCGGTGCCTAATTGCCCATCGAGGTTACTGCCCCAGGTGTAGAGCGTCCCGTCCGTCGCGATCGCGGCGGCGTGGTAGTCGCCCATGACGGCAAAGCGCACGTCGGCCAAAACCTGGTGGGGCGCAGACATGCTGTCTCTGGTCCCATCCCCCAGCTGACCGTAGAGATTGTCCCCCCACGTCCACAGGGTCCCGTCGCTGCGCACGGCGGCGGTGGCGTTGGCCCCGGCGCTCACAGCCGTCACGTTGTCCAACACCTGCTGGGGCGCGGAGACGCTGTTCAGGGTCCCGTCCCCCAGCTGACCGTAGAGATTATCTCCCCACGTCCACAGGGTCCCGTCGGCCCGGATGGCGGCGACGTGGTAGTCTCCCGCGCTCACGGCGGTCACTTGATCCAGCACCTGCACCGGCTGGGCAGCGGAGACAACGGTCCCGTTCCCCAGCTGCCCATAGTCGTTGCCGCCCCAGGCCCAGAGGGTCCCGTCGGTCTTGAGGGCCACGGTGAAATCGCCGCCGGCAGCCACGGAGCGCACGTCCTCCAGCACGGCCAGAGAGGTCCCGGAGACGGCCACCTGGTTCCCCTCCCGGTCCACGCCGGTCTCCTGGGTCTCGGCCCCCAGCTGCCCTTCCTGGTTGCTGCCCCAGGTCCAGAGGGTGCCGTACTCGTCCACATAGGCCGTGTGAGATAGGCCCGCACTCAGGCGGTTGGGCTGGTCCGGCGTCGCGCCGTCGTAGGCCAGAGCAGGGGCGGGCAGGGCCAGCAGCAGGGCCAGCAGCGCCGCAGCGGAGAGGCAGATCTTATGGGTCATCGGGATCACTTCCTAGGTGTCATTTTGTAACATTTCCTGTTTACTATACAGGAAACTCCAAGATTTTGCAAGGTTTTTCTGCTGGAAATGCAAAAAAGGGCCTTCCCCGAAGAGAAGGCCCTTGCAAAAATTACTTCAGCGCACGGTAGAGGAAAGTCACGATCTGGGCCTTGGTGCAAGTATCGTTGGGGCTGAAGCTCGTGGCACTGGTGCCGTTGGTGATGCCGCGGTCCACCGCCCACTTCACCGTGTCATAGGCCCAGTGGGAGGTGGGCACGTCCAAGAAATCTCCGTTGCTGGTCGCCGCTTTCTGGGCGTAAGCAGCCAGCGCCGCACGCATCCAGGCTCCGTCTGTCCAATGCCCCAGCTCGGTATCGTCTTTAAAGTCATAAGGCTTCGCAGAGGCGAGGCGTTTCCGCAGCAATGTTTTCATACAAATCCTCTCCTATCCAGTATTACTTACCATCATTATCCAGGAAACGGTATCCGCTGTCAAGACCGATTCGACATTTTCCCGGCAATGTATACAAACCCGCTCCCTTCCACCGGATAAAATTTTTTCACGGGATCTTTGGTTTTTTCGCCTCAGCTCTTTACTTTATCACGGTAGAGTGGTAATATACTAAACAACCGAGTGAATACAAGAAAGGGGATCGCACATGGATCTGGACCAGAACATCCTGCGCAGCGATGAGCAGACGATTTTCCGCCTGCGGGGATTGTATGAAAACTACGGCTACCGCCGCTTCAAAATGAGTAAATTCGAGGCCTATGACCTCTATGTAAGAAACAAAGACTTTTTGGTCAGCGACCGGATGATCACGTTCACCGACGCCCGCGGCGTCCTCATGGCCCTCAAGCCCGACGTGACCCTCTCCATCATCAAGAACACGAGAGAGAACGAGCCCGGCCCGCGCAAAGTGTATTATAATGAGACCGTCTACCGCTCCGGCAAGGGCGACGAGGGCTTCCAGGAGATCATGCAGACCGGCCTGGAGTGCATCGGCGAGCTGGACCTGTACCACATCTACGAGGTCACGGCCCTGGCCGTGCGGAGTTTGGCTGCCATCAGCCCGGACTATGTGCTGGACGTGTCCCACGTGGGTCTGGTCTCCGGCTTCATGGAGGCCGCCGGGGTGGCCGAGGAGGATTACCCGGAGGTCATGGCCGCCGTCCGCTCAAAGAATCTGGCGGCGCTGGACAGCTTCTGTCAGAGCCGGAATCTCAGCGGGACCGTCCGCGCCCTGCTGGAGCGCCTGGTCACGACCTACGGCACGATGGAAAGCGTGCTGGCAGACCTGGCCCCCCTGTGCGTGGGCGGCAAGAAGACCCGCGAGGCCTGGGAAGAGCTCAACAGCCTCTGCGCCCTGCTCAAGGCCAACGGCCTGGGCGATAACGTCTATCTGGACTTCTCCGTGGAGGGCAACATGGATTATTACAGCGGCATCGCCTTCCGAGGATTTTTGAAAAATCTGTCGGCGGGGGTGCTATCCGGCGGACAATATGATAAAATGGTCGAGAAAATGGGCAAGCGCTGCGGAGCCATTGGCTTCGCCATCTACCTCAATGAGCTGGAGCGGCTCGGCCCGGCCCAGCCCGCGTTTGACACCGACGTGCTGGTCCTCTACGACAGCACCACCGACCTGACCGCGCTGACCACGAAGCTCTCCGACCTGGCCCGGCAGGGCAAGCGCACCCTGGCCCGCCAGCAGGCCGGAGGCGACCTGAGAGCGAAAGAGATCCTGGACCTGAGAGGAGGGGCAAAGGCATGAGTGAGTTTCTGAACGTGGCCCTGCCCAAGGGCCGCCTGGGCGAACGGGTGTACAAGATGTTCGCCGAAGCCGGGTTCCCCTGCGACGAGCTGCTGGACCCCAAGCGTAAGCTGATCTTTGAAAATCCAGAGGCCAAGGTCCGCTACTTCTGGGTCAAGCCCTCGGACGTCCCTGTGTATGTGGAGCGCGGTGCCGCCGACGTGGGCGTGGCCGGCAAAGATATTCTGCTGGAATACGGCCCGGACATCTATGAGCTGCTGGACCTGAACGTGGGCAAGTGCCGCATGTGCGTGGCCGCCAAGAACGGCTTCCGGGACGACCCCGACCGTACCCTGCGGGTGGCCACCGAGTTCCCCCACATCACCCAGGCCTATTACAGCGCCCGCAGCCGGGACATCGACATCGTCCGGCTCCACGGCTCCATTGAGATCGCCCCCATTTTAGACCTGACCGATGTCATCGTCGACATCGTCGAGACGGGCACCACCCTGCGGGAAAACGACCTCTCCCCCATCGAGACCATCGTTCCCATCAGCGCCCGGCTCATCGCCAATAAAGTGAGCTTTAAGTTTAAGCACGCGGCCATCCAAACCCTCTACGAGGGTCTCAAGACCCAGGTGGCCGCCAAGGAGGCAGAACAGAAATGATCCGCATTTTGAAGGAATCGGAGACCAAGCGCGAGGCCATCTTCGCCCGCGAGGACCCCGTCGGCTCCGTAGAGGAGCCGGTCCGGGAAATCATCGCCCAGGTCCGGGCCAAGGGCGACGAAGCCCTCAAGCGCTATACGAAAGAATTTGACGGCGTGGACATCACGTCTGTAGAAGTGGGCCAGGGGGCCATTGACGATGGCTTCCGCATGGCCGACCCCATGCTGGTGGATATCCTCTACCGGGCCAGCGAGCGCGTGGCCGCCTTTCACCAGCACCAGGTCCGCAACAGCTTCCTTGTCAACGAGGAAGACGGCATCCTCATGGGCCAGAAGATCATCCCTCTGGAGCGGGTGGGCCTCTACGTCCCCGGCGGCACGGCCGCGTATCCCTCCAGCGTCATCATGAACTGCATCCCCGCCAAGCTGGCGGGCGTCAAAGAGATCGTCATGGTCACGCCCCCCGGCAAGGACGGGAAGATCCCCCCCAATATCCTAGCCGCCGCCCGCATCTGCGGCGTCAACCGCGTCTTCCGCGTGGGCGGGGCACAGGCCATAGCCGCCCTGGCTTACGGCACCGAGAGCGTACCCCGCGTGGATAAGATCGTCGGCCCCGGCAACCAGTTCGTGGCCGAGGCCAAGAAGCAGGTCTTCGGCAAGGTCGGCATCGACATGGTGGCCGGTCCCAGCGAGATCCTGGTCATCGCCGACGGCAAGTGTGACCCCCGCATCGTCGCCGCCGACCTGCTCAGCCAGGCCGAGCACGACAAGAACGCCTCCGCCGTCCTTGTCACTGACAGCGAGGCGCTGGCCGTGGCCGTTCAGGCCGCCATCGAGGAGCAGCTGCCCAAGCTCCGCCGGGAGGAAATTGCCCGCGCCTCCATCGACACCAATGGCAAGATCATCGTGGCCGACAACCTGGACACCGCCGTGGAGATCGCCAACGAGATCGCCCCGGAGCACCTGGAGGTCTGCGTGGACCAGCCCTTTGACTATCTGGACAAGATCAAAAACGCCGGCTCCATCTTCCTGGGCCGCAACGGCCCCGAAGCCTTGGGCGATTACTTTGCCGGACCCAACCACACCCTGCCCACCAGCGGCACGGCCCGGTTCTCCAGCCCCCTGTCCGTGGACGATTTCGTCAAGAAGACCCAGTACACCTACTACACCCGTCCCGCCCTGGAGAAGGCCCAGCCGACCGTCTCCATCTTTGCCAAGCAGGAGGGCCTGACCGCCCACGCCCGCAGCATCGACATCCGCTTTGACCCCGCCATTGTCGGGAAGGAGAATCCATGAGCAGCTTCCTTCACACCAAATACCAGACTTTAGAAGCCTATACCCCCGGCGAACAGCCCAGGGACAAGCAATACATCAAGCTCAACACCAACGAGTCCCCCTATCCCCCCTCCCAGGCCGTTCTTACGGCCCTGGGTGAGGAGGACATCCGGGACCTGCGGCTCTACTCCGACCCGGAAGGGAAGGAATTGAAGCTGGCCCTGGCCCGGCTGTACGGCATGGGGGCTGACCAGGTCTTTCTGTCCAACGGTTCGGACGATATCCTGAACTTTGCTTTTATGGCCTTCGGACAGGACGGGGCCGTGTTCCCCGACCTGACGTATAGCTTCTACCCCGTCTTCGCCGACCTGCACGGCGTCCCCTACTCTACTGTTCCCCTGCATGAGGACTTTACCGTGGACGTGCCCGGTCTGTCCGGCACGGGCAAGCTGACGGTCCTGGCCAACCCCAACGCCCCCACGGGCATCGCCCTGCCCCTGTCCGAGGTCGAGAAGATCATCGCTTCCAACCCGGACCATGTGGTGGTGATCGACGAGGCCTATGTGGACTTCGGCGCGGATTCCGCCGCCGCCCTGGTCGATCGGTATCCCAACCTGCTGGTGGTCATGACCTACTCCAAGTCCCGCTCCATGGCCGGGGCCCGCCTGGGCTTTGCCCTGGGCCAGCCGGAGCTGATCGCCGACCTGGAAAAACTCAAGTTTTCCACCAACCCCTATAACGTCAACCGCCTGACCCTGAAGCTCGGCATCGCCGCCGCGGCGTCCGACGACTACTTCCGGGCCAACGCCCAGCGCATCATGGCCACCCGCGAGACGACCACCAATGCCCTGCGGCAGATGGGCTTTTCCATCCCGGATTCTCAGGCGAACTTCCTCTTCATCACCCACCCCCAGGTGGACGGAGCCAAGCTCTACCAAGCCTGCAAAGACAAGGGCGTGCTCATTCGCCACTTCTCCACCCCCGCCCTGGCCCCCTATAACCGCGTGACCATCGGCTCCGAGGAGGAGATGGCTGCGTTCCTCAGCGTGGTGGAGGAAATTCTGGCCGAGGAGGGCGTGTAAGATGCGAGAGAGCCACATCCGGCGCAAGACCGGCGAGACCGACATCACCCTGACCCTGAACCTGGACGGGACGGGAAAACACGACATCCAAACCGGCGTCGGGTTCTTTGACCACATGCTCACGGGCTTTGCCCGCCACGGGTCCTTCGACCTCACCGTGACCTGCTCCGGCGACACCTGGGTGGACGACCACCACACCGTTGAGGACGTGGGCATTTGTCTCGGCGACGCCTTTGCCCAGGCCCTGGGCGAGATGCGGGGCGTGGAGCGTTTCGGCCATATCCTGCTCCCCATGGACGAATCCCTGGTCCTGGCCGCGGTCGATCTCTCCGGGCGCGGCATGCTCTGCTGGGACGTGCCCATGCCCACGGAAAAGGTCGGGACCTTTGACACGGAGCTGGCAAAAGAATTTTTCCTGGCCTTCACCCGCCGGGCCAACTGCACCCTCCATCTCCGCAGGCTGGCGGGCGAGAACAGCCACCACCTCATCGAGGGCACGTTCAAAGCCGCCGCCCGGAGCCTTAAGCAGGCCGTCGCCCTCACCGGCGGCGACGCCATCCCATCCACGAAAGGAATGTTGGTATGATCGCTGTGATCGATTACGGCGTGGGAAACCTCTTTTCCCTCTGCCGCTCCCTGGAGGCCATCGGGCAGGAGCCGGTGGTCACGGGAGACCCGGCCCTGCTGCGACAGGCAGACAAGCTCTTTCTGCCAGGTGTGGGCGCCTTCGCCGACGCCGCCGCCAAGCTGCGGCAGACCGGCTTGGATCAAGTTATTTTAGAGGAAGCCGCCAAGGGTAAGCCCCTCATGGGCATCTGCCTGGGCATGCAGCTTCTCTTTGACGAGAGCTTGGAGTTCGGCCAGTACAAGGGTCTGGGCCTGATCCCCGGCCGGGTGGTCCCCATGGAGGGCGTCATCCCCGCAGACTATAAGATCCCCCACATCGGCTGGAACGCCCTCCACTTCCCCGCAGACAAGCCCCGGCACAAGCTGCTGGAGACCGTGCAGGACAACGAGTGTGTCTACTTCGTCCACTCCTTCTACGCCACGGACTGCACCGACGCCGTCATCGCCACCACGGAATATGGCGCGGAGCTCACCGCCGCCGTGGCCCGCGGGAACGTGATGGGCTGTCAGTTCCACCCGGAAAAGAGCGGCGACGTGGGCCTGGCCATTCTGAAAACATTCTGCGAAGGGAGCTGGTGAGATGAAAATTTTTCCTGCCATCGACCTCTTCGGCGGCCAGGCCGTGCGCCTGTACCAGGGGGACTACAACCAAATGACGGTCTACGACCCGGACCCTCTGAACACCGTGAAACAATTTGAAGCCGCCGGGGCCTCCCATCTCCATCTCGTGGACTTGGAGGGGGCCAAGACCGGCCAGACGACCAATCTCCCCACCATCCAGCGCATCGCAGCCCAGACGGGCCTGTTCGTGGAGGTGGGCGGCGGCATCCGGAACATGGAGACGGTGCGCCGCTATCTGGACGCGGGCGCGAGCCGGGTCATTCTCGGCACCGCCGCCGTCACCGACCCGGACTTCACCGCCCAAGCCGTCGCGGAATACGGGGCCAAGATCGCCGTGGGGGCCGACCTGAAGGACGGCAAGGTCGCCATCAAGGGCTGGCTGGAGACCAGCCAGGACACCTGGCAGGTCTTCTTCGACCGGATGCAGGCCCTGGGCGTGCAGACCATCATCTGCACCGACATCTCCCGCGACGGGGCCATGCGCGGCACCAACCGGGAGCTCTACAAGCGCTTGGCCGAGCAGTATTCCATGGACATCATCGCCTCCGGCGGCGTCTCGTCTCTGGAGGACATCCAAGCCCTGAAAGCCGCCGGGGTAGCCGGGGCCATCATCGGCAAGGCCTATTACACCGGCGCCATCGACCTGGCCCAGGCGGTTGCCTTGGGGGAAGGAGCAAGCCAATGATCACAAAACGCATCATCCCCTGCCTGGACGTGAAGAACGGCCGGGTGGTCAAGGGGGTCAACTTCGAGGGGCTGCACGACGTCAGCTCCCCCATCGAACTGGCCGAATACTACACCAAGAGCGGTGCGGACGAGCTGGTTTTCTACGACATCACCGCCTCCGCCGAGGGCCGGGGCCTTTTCACCGACATCCTGCGGGAGACGGCCAGCCGGGTCTTCATCCCTCTCACCGTGGGCGGCGGCATCAACACCCTGGACGATTTCGACCGGGTGCTGAAATGCGGGGCCGATAAGGTCAGCGTCAACTCCGGGGCCATCCGCGACCCCGACCTCATCCGCCAGGCCGCCCTGCGGTATGGCAGCCAGTGCGTGGTCCTCTCCGCTGACGTCAAGCGCGTGGACGGCCAGTTCCGCGTCTTCGGCCGCGGCGGCCGGGATGACACCGGCATGGAGGCCATCGCCTGGATCAAGAAATGCGTGGACCTGGGGGCCGGCGAGATCGTCGTGAACTCCATCGACACCGACGGCGTGAAGGGCGGCTTTGACCTGGAGAGGCTGGACGCGGTCTGCCATGCCGTCTCCGTCCCCGTCATCGCCTCCGGCGGCGCGGGGAAGGTCGAGGACTTTACCCAGCTCTTCCAGACCTTGCCCGGCGTCGACGCAGGGCTGGCGGCGTCCGTCTTTCACTTTGGGCAGATCGCCATTCCTGACCTGAAAGCAGAGCTGCGTAAGAACGGCATCTTAGTGAGATAAACAACGGGAGGAACCACCATGATCGACATGGAAAAATTAAAGTTTGACGAGAAGGGACTCATCCCCGCCATCGTCGTGGACGGGACCATACCTGGGGAGACTATCGATTATGTGCTGAAGACATACGGCGGCAGATCCGGGGTGAAACTGTTCTTCGATCCGGCCAGCAGCCGGGGAGGGAGAAAAGTCAAGGATTCTCTGGAGGGATTTTATTGTGTGATGCCGGGCAGGATGGAAGCGGAATCCATGAGTGGAAAGACCGTTTTGAGTGAAGAACAGCTGTCGGAAGCCGGTGCGTTTTTCGGAAAGTCAGGAGTCGAGAGGATCGTCATAACCATCAAAGGCGGCGGGCTGTATTACAGAG
>OKRW01001954.1_pt1 | contig 16096 bp, 9 predicted proteins | sample 1601151 | NCBI WGS metagenome assembly OKRW01 (sample SAMEA3541471, study PRJEB24748) | human gut metagenome | biome: human gut; feature: human-associated habitat; material: faeces | place: China | collected 2012 | reverse complement strand
GAAGCGCGCAAGCCTGTCATGCGTGCCGGTTCTGGAACATTTAACTCTGCGGGTTCGGTTTCGATGAGGACTCCTGCTCCTAAGCCGCGGTCGGCGGCGGAGCGTCAGGTGAGAAAGCCTGTTGAGCCGGTTGCCGAGCCTGCGGCGAAAGCGCCGAAGAAGGAAGAAAAGCCGTTTGATTCCAAGGGACTCACGGCGACGGTCAAGCTTGATCTGATTCATCCCAACCCCGATCAGCCTCGTACTAATTTCAAACCGGGTGAGATCGAGGAGCTTGCTGGGTCCATCAAGAAAGAAGGCCTTCTTCAGCCTATTTTGGTCCGCAAGATCGGAAACCAATATCAGATTTTGGCAGGCGAGCGTCGTTATCGAGCCTGCAAGAGCCTAGGAATGGAAGAGGTTCCTGTTCGTTTCTGGGAGGCAGACAACGACAAGGCTCTCGAGCTTGCTCTGATCGAGAACATCCAGCGATCAGACCTTAACCCCATTGAAGAGGCTTATGGGTATAAGCGCCTTATGGAGCGTAAGGGAATGACGCAATCGGAGGTTGCCCAAACGGTTTCAAAGGGGCGTTCCACCATTGCCAACGCCCTTCGTTTGCTTGATTTGCCCGAAGAAGCTCAGCAGCTTTTGTTTGAGGAGAAGATCACCGCTGGCCACGCTCGTGCCATTCTTTCCGTTGATGACGCGGAAGGCAGGAAGAAGCTTACCGAAAAGCTCAAGAATGAAAAGTTGAGCGTTCGTGAAACCGAAGCATTAGCCCGGCTGATGAACGGTCGTGAAAAGGCTGGTTCGGCGGCTGCAAAGCGCGTTCCTGCTCCCCAGAGCTTCAAGAAGGCAGCCAAGGGCCTTACTCGCTTCCTTTCCGCTCCTGTTCGAGTTAAGACGGTTAAGGGTAAGAACAAAATCGAGATCCAATTCAAGGACGAAGAAGAGCTTCAGCGTATCCTTCACCTTATCGAGGAATCCGCAGAGTCCTCATCTGACCAGTCGTAACAGGCGGGAAAATAGGGACGGGTACCAGACACTTTTGTTATAGCGTATAGAGGAAGGGCCTCGCTTGCGATGAAATTCGCGAGCGAGGCCCTGTTTGTTTGGTAGGAATCTGGTACCGCCCCTATTTTCCCAGTTCGTTACATTTTATTTTTCAGCTGACCGCAGGCTCCGTCGATGTCGCTTCCGCGCGAATTGCGGATGGTTGCTTCCTTGCCCGCGCTTTTCAGCTCTCTAACCCAACGCTGCTGCGTTGCGGTGGAGCTTGGCTTGTAGGGGCTTCCTTCAACTTCGTTAACCGAGAGAAGATTGACATGGCACAGGAGTCCGTTGCAGAAATCGATAAGGGCTGCGAGGTTTTCCTCTGTGTCGGTGACCCCTTTGATGAGGAGATACTCGAAGCTAACGCGACGACTGGTTTTTTCGACATATGACTGAAGCGCTTTTTTCAGGTGAGGCAAGGGGATGTTGCTGCAGCGCGGCATGATTTGGTTGCGAACATCCTGCAGCGCCGAATGAAGGGATACTGCTAACGTAAACTGCTCAGGTTCGTTTGCGAGGTTTTCAATCCCCTGAATGATGCCGCATGTTGATACCGTGATGTGGCGGGCGCCGATTTCAAGGCCGTCCTTTGCATTGGCAAAGCGAAGCGCTTCTAGGGTTGCCTGATAATTTTGAAATGGCTCGCCTTGCCCCATCGAAACCAGATTTGTGACACGGCAGCCGAAATCGTTTTGAACAGCGGTGATCTGACAAATCATTTCAGCTGAAGAAAGGTTGCGGGTGAGCCCTTCGTGCCCCGTAGCGCAAAAAGCGCATCCCATGGCACACCCTGCCTGGGTAGAGAAACATACGGTAAGGTGCTTAGGCTCGTCTTTGCGCTCCTTTTTGTCGAAGGAGGGAATACCAACAGCTTCCACCTTGGCGCCGTCGGCGTATTCGAAGACATATTTTCGGGTACCATCGCTGGATACCTGCTTGTTAACCACTTGCGGCTCAACTAAGGGGTATTCGTTTGCCAAAACCTCTCGAAGCCCTTTAGGCAGGTTGGTCATTTCGTCATAGGAATGAGCACCTCTCTGATAAAGCCAGAAGGTGAGCTGCTTGGCGCGAAAGCGCGGCTGGCCGAGACTTTCCAAGATGGCGGGAATCTCAGACAGGTTGAATGATTGGATTGCGTTATTCATAGCTAGTATTATACGCAACCAAGTGGTTACCGCGTGGTGGTAGCAGAGTGGTAACGTGCGTTTGCTATACTCACTATCGGCTAACGTATCAAGCCTTTTGGTGGCTGCGCCTTGGGCTTTACTTGTATGAAAGCGAGAACCATGTCTTGTTCTTTCGATCCTAAACAAATTTGCGTTGCTCTGCTTGCAGGCGGCAAGAGTGGCGAACGTTCCATTTCCCTCGCTTCCGGTGAAGGGGCGAAGGAGGCTCTGCTTGAGGCGGGCTTTCCGGTAACTGTTTTTGACCCTGCCAACAAAGAGGATTTGTCCGCCCTGGTACAAGGTGATTTTGACGTCGCTTTCCTGGCTCTTCATGGCAAGTACGGCGAAGACGGCACTATCCAAGGGTTTTTGGAAACCATCGGGCTTCCCTATATCGGTCCTGGTGTTTGGTCGAGTGCCACTGCCATCGATAAGCCTAAGACGAAGCTCTGTTATGAGCGTGCGGGCATCCCTACCCCTTGTTCTATGATGCTCGATTCTCATCATATCGACATCGACGCCATCATTTCGGAAGTGGGCTCGCATTGCGTTGTGAAGGCCGCTACAGAGGGTAGTGCTTTGGGTGTGTACCTATGCGAAGGTGCCGAAGAGATTGCTGATGCAATTAACAAGGTATTCCAGGTGGACACGCGCGCGTTTGTCGAGAGCTTCGTTTCGGGTGAAGAGTTCACCGTTGCTGTGTTAGGCAATGAAGATCCGTTTGCTCTTCCCGTCATTAAGATCGTTCCTTCCCATGAGTTCTATGACTTCGAGTCAAAATACGCTCAGGGGGGCTCGCAGCACATCTGCCCCGCGCCCTTGTCGGAGGAAGATACTAAGCGAGCTATGGAGCTTGCTGTTGCTGCCCATAAAACGCTTGAGTGTCGTGGTGTTTCTCGCAGCGACCTTATTAAAGACAACGAAGGTAATTTCTGGGTTCTGGAAACAAATACCATTCCCGGTATGACGGCAACGTCTCTTCTTCCCGATGCAGCCCGTGCGGCTGGTATGGGTTTCGCTGAGCTCTGCACCAAGCTCATTTCCTACGCTCTGGAAAAGTAAGCCCCAATTCGTCTGTATGCAATGTAAAAACTCCTTGTCCATTTTCGTGGGCAAGGAGTTTTTTGTTGCGATGTTTCACGTGAAACATCGCAGGATGTCTATGGCGATGTTGGGTAGAGGCTACGTTAGAACGCTCCGCAAGAATGAAGTCCGAAAACGATAAGAGCGACAACGGCGAGGAGGAATATCCAGCTAATTACCGTGCAGCCCGTGTTTCCCTTGCGCGCTTGCTTTACCAAACGCTCCGTTCCAGTGCGCTGCGTTTTTACCCAAGCGGTGCCCTTGTTCTTGTTGGGGAAGGGTACACGTCCTGAAGTAACCCATTCACCGTGCGTTTCGACGACCTTCTTAAGGGAGTCGCGACCCAGGGAAACGTCGGGGCGAATTCCTTCACCAAGCTGTTTTCCAACGTTTTCTATGAACGTGGAGAAGGCGACTTCGTATTCGGGGTCATAGGAAATGATAAGAACCTGACCCCAGTAAAGGCCGGGCTCTGGCTTCTCGGTGAAGGCAACAAGAGCAAGCAAGGCGACGGTGTTCCAACCTTTGGCGTTGCAAAGATCGACTTTTTCGGCAGTTTTCTCGTCGATGGTACCCATGCGTTTGCCGAAAGGGTTCACAATCCATGCCGTGCGCTTGCCGTCGACGTATTCCTGTTCGATAGAGAATGCGTCTCCAATTATGTTGTCTGCGCCAAGAAATGCCGCAGCATCTTCCTTGCTTTCGGTTTCAAAGCGGGCGTATGTGGAAAAATAGCCAATATCTGACATGTTTTCTCCTAGAAGTGATTCAGGCGTTAGAGATAAAGAATTCCATAAATGATAGTCTTACTAGTATGGAAACACAAAATGCAGAAGCCGCTTCAAGGCTTGACACTTATATTCTCGAAAACACTCCTCAACGCATTCGCGATCGCTACCATTCGCTTAGCAACTACGCGAAGGAGCACTCGTTTGGTGAACTGGATGAAGATGTCGTTGTTATCGATACCGAGACGACGGGATTCTCATTCAATCATGACGAGTTGATTCAAATCGCCGCTGCGCGCATGGTTCATGGGGAAATCACTGGTTGGTACGTAACCTTCGTAAATCCCGGGAAGCCTATCCCTGAGGAAGTTGCGCATCTTACCAACATTAGCGATGAAGACGTGGCGAATGCCCCCGACCCCAACACGGCTGTTGCTGGTTTGGTGGAGTTCGTTGGTTCTTCTGACGTAGTCGCACACAATGCAAATTTCGATAGGACATTCTGCACCAAGTATCCTACAGGCGAAGTGCTGAAGCAGAATTACTGGATCGACTCTCTTGACTTGGCTAAAATCGCGTTGCCTCGCCTTACTTCTCACCGTCTGCTCGATTTAGTGCGTGCGTTTGGTGGGCCCGATTCTACCCATCGTGCCGATGATGACGTGGCGGCAACGTGTCTTGTGTACCGTGTGCTTTTGGCTGCGGTTGACAACATGCCCACCCCTTTGCTCCAACATATCGCCGGCATGTGCGATACCGACACTTGGAACACCGAGCGTGTATTCAAGTGTCTTGCCGCTATGAAGGCTAGCGAGGGACCGTACAACTTGCGTGCTTCTCGCAAGGCCGCGGTCGCTCAAGCTTCTGCCCCCTTGCGTCCCGATGCTAATGTTCCAGACGTTTCCCCCGCAGGCGAAAAGCTTCCCTCTTCGGGCGGCGAAACCCCTGAGCTTTCTTTCGCAACCGATAAGGAAATTTCCGAAGCCTTTTCCGCCGAGGGCCTTTTGGGCTCTTTGTACGAAGAATATGAGCCGCGTGATGAGCAACAGGAAATGGCGCTTGCGGTAAACCGTGCTTTAGCATCGTCTCGCAATCTTGCCGTGGAGGCCGGCACTGGTGTTGGCAAGTCGATGGCTTACCTGGTTCCCCTTGCCTTGGCGGCACAGAAAAACGGCATCACTGTAGGTGTTGCCACAAAGACCAACGCATTGCTGGATCAGCTGGTTCACAAGGAGCTTCCGCTTCTCTCGAAGGCTCTTGGTATCACGTACGCTCCCCTGAAAGGATTCAATCACTATCCTTGCCTTCGCAAGGTGGACGGCCTGGTAAACCAAGGGCCGTCGGTGATTCACTATCGTAAACAGGAGATCAACCAGGCTCCTGCTTTGGCGGGGTTGCTTTCGTTCGTGGAACAGAGCGACTACGACGATATGGATGCTCTGAAAATCGACTACCGTGCCATTCCGCGTTGGCGCATTGGAACCAAAAGCAACGAATGCTTGCGTCATAAGTGTCCCTTCTTTGGGCGAAGCTGCTTTGTTCACGGCGCTCGTGAGCAAGCTCAGCGATGCGATGTTGTGGTGACAAACCACAGTCTGCTTTTCTGGGATGTCCGTTTTGAAGGCGGATTGCTGCCTCCTATTCGTTATTGGGCAGTAGACGAGGCCCATGGCGCAGAGGGAGAGGCGCGCCGTGCGCTTGCTCTTTCAGTGTCTTCTGATTCACTGAGGGCGCTTGCTTTGCGTGTGAATGGAGAAGGATCGCACAATGTTCTTTCTCGAGTTGAGCGTAGTGCTCAGGCTCCAGAGGAAGGTCGTGCGCTGTATGAGTCCCTTATTGCCAAGGCGCGCACCTGCGCGGGCGCATTCGCAATGGCAACCGAAGAGTTTTGCCTTGGCGCAAAAGATCTTCTGGTGTTCGATCCAAAGACTCGCTCGCGCGGATACGAATATCTTGACCTCTGGCTTAATGACGAGATTCGTCATGGTGATACCTATCGAGGTGTTGTGAACCGTGCACGTGCGGTATATGACACGCTGGAAAAGCTGATTCGTGCTTGTCGCGATATTGTTGCTTATGCAGAGCAGATCGAAGACACCACAAGCGCCCAAAGGGAACTTGCCTTGGCTGCGCTTGAATTGAGGGAGGCCTATGACGCCCTTGACGAAATGTTCTTCCATGACAGCGATAATCATGTGTATTCGGTTCGACTCAATCGCACAAAGGGCACGTTGGATGAGATCTTTACGGTTCAGCCGCTCGATGTTGGTAAATCGCTGAACGAAAGCCTTTATGCCGAAACGCGCAGTGTTGTATACGCTTCGGCAACCCTGGCGGTTGACGGCCAATTCGATGCATTCGAACGCGCTGTTGGCTTCAATGAAGGGGAAGACTCTCGCGCTGATGTGCTGAAGGTCGATTCGAGCTTTGATTTTGATGCCAATATGCGAGTATACGTTCCAACCGATATGCCGGAGCCTCAGGATCCTGCCTATCTCCCCATGTTGGAGTCTTTCCTCGTTGATCTGCACAAGGCACAGAGGGGTTCGACGCTCACGCTGTTCACCAACAGGCGTGAAATGGAGCAGTGCTTTGATGTTGTTCATCCCGCTTTGAAGGAAGACGACTTGCGTCTGGTGTGCCAAAAATGGGGTGTTTCCGTTAAGGGCCTTCGCGATGATTTCTTGAAAGACGAGCATCTGAGCCTTTTTGCTTTGAAGAGTTTCTGGGAAGGCTTCGATGCCCCGGGTGCAACGCTCAAGGGTGTTGTTATCCCCAAGTTGCCTTTCGGATTGCCCACCGATCCCCTTTCCTGCGAGCGTCAGCAGCGCGACGATCGTGCTTGGGCCCATTACTCGTTGCCTCATGCTGTTATCGAGGTGAAGCAGGCGGTTGGGAGGCTTATTCGCAAATCCACCGATCGCGGTATCGTGGTTTTGTCTGACAAGCGACTGATAACCAAGTATTACGGCAAGAAATTTCTGAATTCGTTGCCGAGCAATAACATCGTCATGATGTCTTGCGCGGATATCGTCGCTGAGGTTGCCGACCGTGCAGCGGTCGAGTCCCTTGTGCCCACCTCGGGAAGCTCCCGTTCGTGATGGCTCGCAAGAAAAAGCGCAGTGGCCGAGGTCTTGGGCATAAGGAAACACAGGTTCTTCACCTGAAAGAGTTTTCGCAGGGAAAGCCCAATGAACTTTCCCTGAATGTCCTTGAGCAGAAAGCAGCAGCGCAAAATGAACCTTCCCGTAGTGCCAAGTGGCACCTTCCGAGCTTCGGGAAGGCCGCTTCGGCTGCGGGAAGCAAAGAAAAGAGTTCAAAAGCAGAAAAGGCCACTAAGCGAAATTAGGCAGAAACGAAGCCGCAGCCTTCTGAACGTAAATCGTTTTTAGGGGAGGATTCTCAGGCAGAAATAGCTCGCAGGAAGCAACGTCGTAGGTGGTATCGACGTTTTAGCGTTGCGTTTGTGTCTGTTGTTTGCATAGGCGCTATCGGCGTGGGAGGATACTGGGCTTACCAGCAGTACGAGCGGTTAAACACCAGTGTCGGCGTACTGCGTGAGGCTTGCGGACTCGTTGAACAGAGCGATGAAACCACGGTTGCTATCGATAAGTATTTCCAGGATACGTTTGGGGACGACACGGTTTCTCGTGCTCAGGAACTGAGTGCCGCTATCCCTGAAGCCAAAGACCAGCTCGAGTCGGCTCGTGTGTATGCCCAGAAGGCGGAGTCGGAGCTCGATGGATCTCAGCGAGACAAGGAAGCTGCCCAACGAGCTTTGAATGCCATTGCCGTTCGCGAGGAGCTTCTCGATGTTGCCGATCAGCGAATGAAAGAAGATATTGCGGCAAAGCAAGGAATTGATGCCATGAACGAGGCGTGGAGCTGCATTCAGGAAGGGAATGCGTTGTTGACGCAAGCGGCAACCGTTGTCTCGGACACAACAGCTGACAACGTAGCGAAATCAACCGAGTTCACCACTTCTGCCCAGGCTCAATTCTCGAAGGCGAAGGACTGTATTGCTAAGGCGAAGGGTTTCTATCCCGCGGCAAGCTACGATGCTTCGTTGGCGTATGTAAGCAAGCGGATCGAGGCAACCAATGAAGCGCTTGCTTCCAATGCGGCAATCCTTATACAAGATAAGTCAACCGCCGAGTCTCATAACGATGCCTACAACAAAGCCGATCAAGAGGCCGTGGAAATGGCTAAGGTATTGCCGAAGCAGTTTAGTCAGCCAGTGGTTGATGCTTATGCCAGCGCAACGGCCGATTTGGTATCCCGTTATGACGCCCTTCGTTCGGATGCTGCCTCGAATGATGCTTATTTAAGAGAGTATCTTGGGCAGGCTTAGCAGTCGGCTAACCGATATGTTTCACGTGAAACCTCCCATCTCCAATGAGTGGATGGGAGGTTTTTTGTGCGGAAAGAAGGGCAGTAATTTGTGTATTGCAGTAGACAAGGTGAACAAACGGTTCACGTAAAGGCGAAACGAGACAAATGACGTATACTTGTACAGTCTATATCCATGTCAATCGCTACTTACTCATATAAGCGTGGAAACAAAGGGGCTCTCCATGGCTGAAATAATCGACGATATCGCCTATCTCACGCAAGAGATAGGTCCGCATCCTGCGGGTACCGAGGAGGAACAGAGGGCTGCGCTCTATCTTGCCGATCAGATGCAGAAAGAGGCGGGGTTCGCAACGGTAGTGGAAGACTTCCAGTGCGTAACTAACGATCAGCTCCCGAATATCATTTGTTTCGGCATTGCTTTGCTCGGTGCTGTTCTTTCCATTGTCATTCCTTCTCTGGGCATACTCTGGCTGCTTCTCTCGATTATTGCGGCGGTTCTTTATGGCTTGGAGATTACGGGAAAGCCCGTACTTTCACGTCTGTTTAGGACAGGCGCAAGTCAGAACGTAGTGGCTAAATATCAGCCCACCCCGGCAAATGGTGCCAATGCCCGCCGCCGTAAGGTGATCTTGGTTGCCAATTACGACAGCGGCAAGGTTCTAACGGAGGAAAGGCCCCCCTTCGCTGCAGCATTGCCCATTCTTCAGAAAGCAAGTGCCATCGCTTTGGTGGTGTCGGCATTCGTTCTCTTGCTTCGTTCTACGCTGTTCGCAGCCGATACAGGTGCTATGTCCTCCATTCTTACGTTCCTGTTGGTTATCTGCGCGGTGTTGTTTGCCATTCCCTTGGTTCGCTCCGTACTTCATATTGTTGCTCCGTTCAATCAGTCTGCGAATAATAACGCTTCTGGCGTTTCGGTTCTGCTTGATGTTGCACGTAAAGTCGGAAATGGCCTGGTAAGCCAAGAGGAAGCCCTAGAGCGTAGTGTCGAAGAGGGGAATCGCGTACACGGCGAAGAGGCGGCGCGTGCTGCGGGCGTTGTGCCGGAAGGCGCATCTCTTGAATATGCAGCGGAGATGTCACCGCAAGAATCACTTGCTGCGGCAAAAGCTGCTATTGCGGCTTTGACAGGAAAACCTGTTGCCGACAAGGTTCCCGTTACCGATATTTCTTCCCGTCTGGTTAAAGGCGGTGGCCTGATCGCTGAAGATGAGGATGCGGTTTCTAGTGTTCGTTTCGAGGTCGGAAAGCGCCCTGAGCCAGCACCGAGCCCTCTGGCGCGCACCATGGTTTCCTCGACGCTTGATGAAGGCGCTGAAAAAGAGACCGACTCTGCGGAAAAGGGCGAGGTTATCATTCCTAAGCAGCAGATCGCGAAGAAGCAAGCTGCCGAGGCCGCCGCTGCGGCCGCCGCTGCGGCTTCCAAGGAAGTCGCTCAGTCCGCTGCACCGGCACCTGTAGTCCACGTTCAAGCCAGCGATACCCCTTCCTGGGCGAAGATTGCTCAGGAGAAGGCTCGTGCAAACAAGCCTGATGCGGGGAAAACCCCGAAGGTAAATCGTTCCCGCTATGCGGATACCGTTGCTGCGCGCATGATGGAGCATCATGCCTCGAATCCCTACGGTTCTCCCGTTGCCATTCCCGTTTCCGAGCCCGAATTGGCTCAATCGGAGCTGTCGTCGAAAGTTCGCGCTTTGCAGAACGAGATCGAGTCGTTTTCTGCGCCTCATGCCGATCGTGGGGAGGAGGCAGAACACTTCGCTGAGTCGGCTGCGAATGGCCGGTATGCCTCTTTGTCGGCAGAGGATTTAGCCGCCGAGCAAGAATGGCATCAAAACAATACGGCAGCAGCGCCTGTTGAGCGCAAACCTGCGCCGAAACCCATTGCCTCACCTGCGCCATGGCTCGACCATAAGCCTGAACCTGAGCCTGCTGCTAATGTCGAGGAACAGCCTGTTCCCACTCAGGAGGCTGAGCTTGATCCTGCCTTGAACCATGCCTCTGCCCCTGTGTCCCATGAGACGCTTTACGAGGCTGCTATCGAAGAGGTGGACGAACTTGCCGGAAAAGATCAGGCAGATCTCGAGCCTATTGCTGAACCAGAGCAACAGGCTATCGAAGAGCCTGTTCAGGGCAACGAGCATTTCGAGTCCCGTGAGCAGGGCAAGCCTTCCCCTCGTCCTTCGGTGCGCCATTCTCAGAGGCTTCACCGCTCCGTTCCCCGAGGCAATGAAGTTGAGGAAATCGAAGAGGAACTCGATTCTGCAACTTCGCCTATGAGCCCTGTTGAAGAGTTTGCGAATGCCCCTGAAGCTTATTCGGCTAACGAGGAATTTTCTCGCTCCATAACACCCTCTAAAAGGAGCGTTCACTCTCGTCACGGCGGTTCGCTTGGCGATTTCTTCAATAATGCTGTTCACTCTGGTACCGAAAAAGCATCTCAGGTACAACATTCTTTCGCTTCTCGCTTGAAGTCGATCACGTCGCGCAAGCAGTCGTTTGAAGAGGAATATCCTTCCGACGAATATAGAGAAGAGCAGCCCTACAACGAAGATAGCTACGAAGAGCCTGTTGTTTCTGATGGCGAAGAAGCATATGTTGACGAGTACGCTGACCAGTCTGAACAGACGGTATCCCCAAGCGTAACCACCTCGATTTCTCCGATCGATGTCTCTCAGTTTATGGACAATGAGGAATTTGACGACGAGGATGAGCCGATTCGCCGCATAGACGACAATGCGGCCAACATGGGTGTTTTCCACGGTAGCGATGATGAGTCAACCGCACGTATTCCTGCTGGCCGCGTGCAAGAGGAAACGCAAGACTATGCCTACGGCTATTCGGATGAAGAGCAGGGCGATGGGTACGCAGAGGAGTCTCTCGAAAGAACCGCACCTCAACCTGCGGTTGCTTCTCCGATTATGGGTATGGAAGAAATGGTTTCCCCTGTTTCTCCCATTGCTGAACAGTCTGATCGATCCCATCAAGTTATCGTATTGCCAGATGTCACACCTGCCCGCAACGTTTCGGGTGAAAACTTGCGTCAGCGCGATCCCATGGCCGAGGTGAATGAGGGCACTTCCGCAGGTAACAAATCGTTGCTCTCTAACATGCTCCCTCGCATCGATGGAGATACCGGTACGTTCAATGCAGCGCCTGCAGCGCGAAGCCTCAATCTTCCTTCGTTTGATACAGGTTCGCAGTCGGCAGTGTCTGCGACAGGTTCCTTCTCGACCGTAGGTGGTACCGGTTCATTTGCTCCCGTGGGAGATGAACTTGTTTCCGATGTGGCTCCCGAAGAACGCTATATCGACGATGCTGACGATTCTGCATACGACGAGGAATACACTGAAACCGGCGCTTTCGCTGGTCCTGGATATGTTGATATGCCGAAGTCCCGTGCTGGACGTCTCTTTAGCCGATTCCGTAAAGGAAAGAAGCGCAAGGAAGAGGAAGTTTCCGTCAACGATTGGGTTGATGTTGATGAGGATTACAATGCCCGCAGCGTCGGCAAAGCTCGTGGCGATTGGTCGAGCTTCCGTGAGGAAGAGGACGAATTCATGGACGTAGATTATCGTGGATCAGACAATCGTCGTGGATGGAATGGCGGCGCCTTTTCTCTGAACCGCCTCCGCAAGGGTGAAGATGCTCGGGTGGACGATGTTTACCATGACGAAGCAACTGTCTATGATTCTGATGGTATTGTTGATGCTAACCCCGCATTGCGGATTGATGGCGATGGCGATACTGCCGAGCAGATCAACCGTGAACTTAAGAAGCTTCAGGATTTCCGCCATCCTGACATTGATACTGAAGTATGGTTCGTTGGCCTTGGTGCGGAGCAACATTCCCATTCTGGCATCAACGCATTCTTGGAAGAGCATGCAGATGAGATGAAGGGTGCAATCATCATCAACCTTGAGGCTCTTGGTGCCGGTGCTCTTTCCTGCATTGAGCAGGAAGGTGCTTATAAGTCCTATAAGATTTCTTCCCGTTTAAAGCGCGTACTTCGCCAGGCAAGCGAACGCTCAGGGGTGGGATACCATACTGATCGCATTGTTTCACGTGAAACAGCTGCGTCGGTTGCAATGGCTCACGGTATTCAGGCGATGACGATTGCCGGTATGGCAGATGGAAATACAGCCCTCTATTCTGCAGATAACGACATTATCGAGAACATCGACCCTCAAGCTCTCGAAGATGCTTCAAATTTCGTAATGGCTATTTTGAAGAGCATCTAGAAGATCTAAAGCACGAATGTTTATGAAGAAGGCCCAAGGGAAACCTTGGGCCTTCTTTTATGCTCGGAGTCAAGGGTGTAAAGAGCGTAGGTGCCCTCATGCAATCTCGTTTCACGTGAAACACGGTGAAGCCGATGAGAAAACAATTCGTTGATTGGTGGCAAAAAACAGTAACGAGGTGTCTATAGCTTCCTGATCAATGCCGCTTCACGATTTCTTGACTCTGAGGCGCATGCTTCCGCAAATGGTGCATTCAAGGGGTCAAGGCATTCCTTAATAGGCACTGAGATGGGATGAAACAGGATTTCAACATCTCGACCTTGGCGCGCGGCTTCATGCTGGAAAGAGGCAAGAAGAAGCTCGTTGAATTCGTCCATGCGACCAGAAAGGGCAACACCTGAAAACAAAGGTGCTGAAGAGGGTTTGTTGGGAGACCATGGAATATCGTTAACTGGGCATTTACGCCAAAGGGCAGATATCAAAAAAATCTTCGCACGATTAACCATCGGAATACGAATCGATGCGTTATGCGTTTGCGTCATAGGGGTGTTATCGGGTTCTTTAGAGCTATCGCCGATGCTGCTTCGGTAGACAGAAAGCGGATCGATAGGCTCGCGTAAGCGCATAACTTGACAGTTTTCTTCAATCAAAGCTTGCGCGAGCGCCTTGTAAACAACAGGGATGGCATGAACATGTTGGTGGCTGTCTAATTGAAACGAAGGCTGTTGATCGGGGAACGCCGATAAATACCGTTGAATTTGACTGCGGCATTCAATAACCAATTGGCCGAATACATCGTGTTCATTGACAATCCCCAATTTAAGCAATCCGATGAAATTGTTCTTGAACATGCCATTTTCGTTTACAAGAAGAGGGATGCGTTCCGGGTTTGAAAGAGATGGGCCTTCTACGAGATTCAGGTGAAGGCAAACTCGCAGAACCCCGCGGTTGGCGTAGGGCTGCGCAAGGCTGACGGCTTCGTCGAAAGCGGGGGAATTGGCAAAAATACTGACGCTGTTGAGCGCACCAATTCCGTTGCATGAAGAACTGAGCGACAGGATTTCTTTTGCCTGAACAGGTGTTATTCCGAAGTCATCTGCATGAATAAAAGTAGTGCATTGTTCATTCTTCATTCGAGAACCTTTCTGTAGCAACCTTATTATGGCAGACGAGTTGAAGTGTGCTTTTGGAAGTGCATGATAGAAATGTGGCTGTAATTCAACGATAAGAAAAACAATAACCAAAAGAGGTAAATCGTTATTAGTTTGGGAGTACCTTTTCGTTTGTCGAATAGGGATTACCGCTAGCGGTTTCATGATGCAGTGTATGACGCATGTTTCTGAGCTGAATTCGACAATTGATTATTTGCAGGACAGTCAAAAGAAGCGACGGTGAAGTAGTGGCGCAATCTCGTACAGCGGAGCTCTTGGAATCAACGCGGTTTCATGTTGTATTGCTCGTTGTTGGTCTTGCTTTCCTGCTAACGGGGGCTTTTCACGGAAATGTCTGGTTCGATGAGAGCTATTCGGTGTCCATAGCGAACAACTCGTTTGCTGAAATTTGGGACATTGGCTCAGGGGACGTTCACCCTGTTCTGTTTTATTGGGCTCTCCATGTGCTCGAATCGCTATTTGGGCAGAATCTTCTTGTGTACCGTCTGTTTACGATAGCGGGGATTTTTTCCTTAGCGATGCTCGGTTTTACCGTAATACGGCATGATTTCGGCTGGAAAACTGGCTTGATCTTTAGCTTCTTGGCTCTGTTTACTCCTTATCTTGCTTATATATCGGTTGAGATCCGCATGTATTCATGGGCAATATTTTCTGTGACGTTGTGCGCCTTATATGCCTGGCGGATTGCATGTACCTTACGCAGCAAAAACCCAAAAGAAGGAAAGGAATTCGCCAAGGGAAATAAAAACTGGTGGGTGTCTTCGGCCTATGACGGCGGCAGCTGCTGTGAATGGTGCGGTGTGCCGTGTAGATGGTGGCTTGTCTTATTCGCATCGAGTCTTACGAGTGCATATCTGCATTACTACGGTGTGCTTGCAGCACTGTTCATTAACCTCTACTTATTGATTTTCATCATTTCGCGTGCGAAAAAGGCCTTGTCGGTTTTTGTCGTGGGGGCCGTTGTTCAGGTAGCGCTCTATGCTCCTTGGCTTGTGGTTTTTAAAAGCCAGGCTGGGGTAGTGTCTGGATCGTACTGGGCAAATGTTTCATTTCCTCGCACCATAATTGAATGGTTGTTCTACCCGGTTTACACCAGCAATGTAATATTTGCCGATACCTATGGGTTTGGGTATGTTGTGGCACTTGCCCTATGCGCAGTGGTGGCTATCGTGTCGGCGTTGTATGGCTTGGTGTGTTGGTTGCGTCGCAGCAAACAGCAAAGGGCAAGCTTTAGAGGTGGTTCCTGCCTGGCGAAATGGGCGCTAACTCCCTCTGTGCTCCCTGCCCTGTGGGGTGTCGTGCTATATGTGAGCGTATTTGCCAGCGCGCTCGTAGCATCCATTGCCATGGATTCCCTGATTGTTTATTACCGCTATCTCTGTGTAACTATAGGCCCCTTGTTATTTGCTTTCTCGATTTGGTTTTCTCATATCAATAGCAAGGTGTGCACCTGTGGATTGCTTGCTGCTTTTCTTGGAGTCTCAATCATTAATCAGGTGCTGTTTGTCCATGATGCGTACAGCGGCAAGAACGAGGAGCCGCTCGATTACTTGGAGGAAGTGGCAAAAGCCAGTAACCGCCCCTTGGTGCTTTCTTCAGATATTGGAGTTGAAGGGGTTACGGCGGTGGAGTGCGAGAACATCAAGCAAACGTTTTTGGCGTGGCAGCAGGGAAATTGGGCTCATGCCTATCAGTCGTATTTTCCAACACTTACAAGCGTGAAATCTTGGGATGCAGCTCTTGATGGCTACGAGGGCACCTTTATCGTGCTTGGCCAAACCCAGAAAGAGGGGATTCCCGTTGACGTTCGTGACCTAGAGGCAAGGGATGACGTTGAAGTGACAGATATGAAAACCTTCTATCGCCCATATGAACGCACCTGGTTTACGGTAGCTACCATGGTGAAAAGCGGCAGCTGAGCGTCTTGCGTATAGATATGTCGATGCCCGCATCTGCAACCGTGCAGGTGCGGGCATCGTTTGTTTGCGTCCGAAAGAATTACAAGGAAAGATCGATCTGATTCAGGATATTCTTCAGCGTAACCGCCGATGAATGAAGAAGCTCGGCTTCGTCGATGCTCAGCTGCAGTGGAATAGGGAACTCAACGCCCTTGCTTCCGACGATGGCGGGCATGCTCATCACTACGCTGGGAACGCCTTGTACGTCAGTGCGGTAGTTGGAAACTGTCATGATCGATTTCTGGTCGCGCACGATGGCTTCGCAGATACGCGTCACCGAAGGAGCGATGCCGAAATACGTGGCATGCTTCTTTTCTATGATTTCGTAGGCACTGTTGCGCACGCTCTCTTCCACCGATG
>OKRW01001951.1_pt1 | contig 16117 bp, 21 predicted proteins | sample 1601151 | NCBI WGS metagenome assembly OKRW01 (sample SAMEA3541471, study PRJEB24748) | human gut metagenome | biome: human gut; feature: human-associated habitat; material: faeces | place: China | collected 2012 | reverse complement strand
AAACATTCAGTGCAATTCTTGTACAATATTTACGTTAAAATAGTATTTATAAATTAAAAAAATTGCACCAGTAAACACTGATGCAAAATTTTAATTTAAGCATATATAAATTCTGATAAATGCTTTTTAATTATCTCATCTAATTTATCTGAAAATAATTCAGCCATTGAGTTATACCCTATTGGAGTGTAGTGATAGTTGTTATATAGAGTTGTGAATGGTAAACTATTGAACTCGTTAATGCAGTCCATATAATAGTAGTTATCATAATGTTTTTCCATATTTTTGTATACTGCATTTACATTTATAGTAGAAGAGCCAAACCCAACACCTCTGCTAATACCAGTGCTAATTATAAAGCAATTCGGTGATATCTTTTTTAATTCTTCTATTACTCTACTAACGTAGCTATATAAGGTGTTATTAGTAGTACCTATATCACTTTCAGACCCAATAGTTTGATTGACTTCATTAGCACCCATACACAAAATATATAAAGGCATTTGACCTATTTTTTTAGCGTATTTTAACCCCCACTCTTCACTTGTTTCGTTCAACCACGATAAGCATGTTGCACCACTTTTACCACTCCAATACACTTCATTATTGTATTTATTTTTAATAAAACTACTCCATGATATATCTTTATCTTCTGATACTGGTGTCCCATCTTTAAGAGTATGATATCCTACGCTTAAACTGTCACCAACACTGCAAAATTTTCGAAATAAATTAAACCCTTTTGGATAATATGATTTTTCCTCTTTTGGGTTTGATAGTTCAATCCAATTACCCCAGTTAAAGTTAGGAGCTGAACCAGTATTTGACCTAGTAAATACTCTATTTTCACTGACAAATAATTGATACCCACCCGGCTGATTACTCCTGTCGCTATACTGAAAAGTTGATAAGCACCCGGTTGCGGGGCTAATAGGCAAATTTTTCATTATATCGTCAGTAATTTTATATAGGTAAATTGTTTTATTTAATGGAGCATTGTTTAAGTTATCGAAATAGTCACCGATAGTAGACGGGATAATAATAATATCTGACGCTCTGTATGAGGATTCACTTGAAATTTCAATCCAATTACTCCACGTAAAGTCAGGCGCTGAACCACTATTAATTCTGGTAAATGCTCTATTTCTACACACAAATAATTGATACCCACCCGGCTGATTACTCCTGGGACTATACTGAAAAGTTGATAAGCAACCCAATGCGGGGCTAATAGGTAAATTTTTCATTATATCTGACGTAATATTGTATAAGTAAATTGATTTATTTAATGGAGCATTGTTTAAATCATTGAAATAACTATCAATATTACTTTTTAATATAATAATATCTGATGGTGTGTAACTGTTAAAAGACCCGTACACCAAACCACTGTCTTTCCAATTACCTGAATCATAGTAATAAATATGTCCGTTAGAGTTTAGAACATAAACTAAAAGTGTGTTAGTCATGTCACTTGTGGAATTAACAAACGTTGGCAACGAATTGTTACCAATAATCGCTTTTAATAGAATACTTAAACTGCCATCACTAGCCATACCATCAAGTTTATTGTTAATTTCTTCCTGGACATCCAGTGTACTGAAATAGTTATTAACATAGTTCTGTAATTCTACATACGCTTTATGAATATTAGTTACATCACCATGCAATGTTTCAACATCTTCCATGCTCTTATTTAAATAGTCCACAACTTTACAGAGTAGTTCATAATAACTTAAACTATCATCATACACCAATGGAAGTACTTTTTGACACCAGTAACGAAACGGTTGTAGTGTTCTATAATTACCTAGTGTTGGCGTAAAATCCGCCGGATCATTTGGTGTAATTGTTTTATTTATACTCATAATATACCTCCAATCTACCATATCCCCATAAATAAGTCGCTAAATTTTTCAATAACTTGCATATCAATATTCAAAAAAGTTTCTCTAAACTTCAACAGCATACTACTATAACTTTCACTACCCTGTTTACCGCTTACATTCTCCACATAATCTTCAAGGCTGTTAGCTGTTCCAGTATTACTAGTATCATCATTAACAGTAGTTTTATTAGTGCCAGTACTACTATTTTCATTACTGGTACTACCAGTATCAGTAACTTTTCTAGCGTTAGTCAAATAGTTCTCATTTTCCAGTCCAGTAATAGCTCCTTGTGGTGTATCGCTATACAAATCTTTTTTTGTATTGTTACTACTACCACTGCTAGTTCCACTAGCGTTTATTTCACCACTACTAACACTCTGACTAGTGCCTGTATCCTGTTTACTACTATCAATCTTACGATTATGCGTTCTCTTTAAATCCACATCATACAACGGGTTAAATTCAATTAACGCACTTTTATACAACTGATTGTAAAAAGGCATAATCTCTTCAAGTCTGGTATTCATCCATAGTTTCCAGATTCCCACAGTTTCACTGCCAATCTCACGCAGATAATAATGTTTTAATATCTTCTGGCAAAGTATCGCTCTATAACTTTCGTCAAAGAAAACAGCCTTGCTAGTAAATATTTTATCCCAGCTTTTACTGATAATATCATCCACATTATCACATCCAGTACTTTCACTCAACCCAGCTTTACTCTCACAAATAAACCTAACTTCTGTAGTGTACTTACTCATTTCTTACCACCACACTTTCCGGCTACCAGTAACGCAAGGCTAAACACGCCACACAACGATCCAATACCAAAACCACAAAAGAAGCTAATCATTATTATCACCACCTTTTATCGTATTTTGTCCAGAACCATCACCGATTTCCTTAAAATCTTCTCTATAATCAACACTTATATTAGTGCCAAACATAGCATTAATCTTTTCAACAGCATCACGCCTAGCTTGTAACCTACTATACCTACTAGCAATAGTGCCACCCTGATTTCTTGTAACCTCATCTGTAATCAGTCTTTCTTTCTTCTGAATGCTAATATTGCTAATACCTAAGTAAGTCAACGCCTCGTTCCATATCTGCGTTTTTAATTGATAAATTTTATCTGCAACATACGGCGCACCTGTATTCAAACACTTCAAAGCGTTTAAATCGAGGTTCTTATCACCAAAGATAAAAGGAGAATTCCCGTCGTATTCTTTATAGAGATTTAATAATGTAAGGCGTTGTTTTTCTGTTCCTTGTACCAATACAGGTGTTTTTTGAGCGTTGGCATTTACATCAATAATTCTGTCTAGTAAATACAAACGTTTTGAGAACATTTTAATATCTGTAATAGAATTGGTTCTCAGATAGTTATTCCAGATGATAATGCTATTGTCTTCATTTAAATCTCTCTGATAGTTGTTATAACTTGAGTACGCTCTCCTATTTACAGGGTTTCCGTATACATCAAAATTTCCATTTGGTAGACAATCTAAACAAAGATTTCCAACAACATCATCATTGAAATACACCATAGAACCGTTCTGAAATAAGTGCAATTCTATATACCTAGGGTCAACGGTAGGTGGCAAATTCTGCCACTCAAACATAGATATTGCTAACTCTGTAAGCCTGTTGAAATACTGCATATAGGTTATATTGTTTAGCAAGGCGCTTTCCTCAAATAAGCCATTACCTTTTTTTCTCACTTTCTCACCACCTTATATCGTATTATCCAGTGAATAGTTACCGATTTCATCACCGTTTTTCCAGAACGTAACACCAGTGTCATAGATGTTACAAATTTTTCTCATATCATCGGCTGGTACGCTACCTACAATATTACACCCTATTGTCTTTACATAATTCCAGTGTGGTCTACCATTTCTGTTAGGTATTTTTACCCTATTAATAGCATACCCGAACATGGTAAAGTATTCGTCAATCATCCTAGCATAGTACTTTGTTATACTACATCTGCCACCATAAAATGATTGCAACCCGGAAGCCACGTTATTATTACCGTGATTCTGATTACCTTTTGTAACATCCGCTTGAATAGATGCTTGATAACCACTCACAAGCGCATTAGTTGCACTACTTAATAGCGAAGCACCCGCCATAGGCAAGCCGCCCATCACTGCACCTGTAGCACCTTTCACTGTAGCGTTAGCGATAATAGGAATAGCGTTTTGTGCTAACCACGCTCTAAAAGCATCCGTGCTCCAAGAACACATAGGGTAATTAGAAAGTGTCAACGATTCGTTAGGAAAAACACCAGTGCTTCCTTTATAGTTGGTTGGCCTTAAAGTACATTGAATAGGCATCGTAATAGGTACACGAATATTCCATTGCGGTTTTCTTCCATCAAAAAATTCATATCTTAACGCCAAGCTGCTGCCATCGTTGTTTCCGATGGAAAAGAAATTGTATGGATAGGTAAACATTTTTCTGTTCTTTGGCTTGTACCCGTCAATCTCCCATGATCCAATATTTAATGCTTCTGCTTCACCATTAATAGTGTACGCATTAGCTGAGTATTTCATTGTAATACCACCATTCGGTATCGCTTTACCGACACCAATAACAGGTGCCATATACATACCAACAATTGCTTCTGGTTTTTGGTTATAAGTATTAATTAACGTATTAATACCACTTGTATCGTCTATGTTATACACGTGCAAAGTACAACCACCGTATACACCGTCATAAACATTTCCAGAAGATGATTCGTCTGTGTCATTTACAAGAATATAAACAGCCATTGGATTTAAAACAGCTGATAAGTCCTTATAATCATTAAATACATACTCACCCAGTTCCACATTCTCAGGTTCTATATGAAACCCGGCTACATCATCATCCACATGTTCCCTCTCTACAAGGGAGTACTCCATGTTATAATCAAAAAACCAAGTCTGCATAACATCCAGTTCAAATGTAATTTCTGAACACTCATTATTTACAAACTCAACGCTAGTGATAAAAGCATAAAACCATTTTGTCCCATACGCACTGTTCTGAAACATCATGTAATTACAGTCATACAAACTGTCAGCTTTAATACCAACTCTTGAAACACCCTTGTTTACTCTTTGATAGGTGTAATTGGCTAGATTATGCTTCTCTTTCCCAGCAAAATAAGTCTTCTGAGAACTAGCGTTACTAAAGTAAATAGTGTGTGCATAAGTAGTATCTAAAGGCACATCCTTTAAAATTCTTATATTTGTTTGCGGTTGAATATACATTTAATCACCTACACAATCCCAAGAAACGTTTTGATTTTAGTTATCTGTTCACTTGTCAATGGGTCAGAATCCAGACTACCAAAATTAAATCTTTCACCGCTAAGCATAGACACAACAGCGTGTTTTAAATCTTCCGCACTAACATCTAGTGCGTCTGTCATTTTTGCTTTATCTGTATCATCTGTAAACGCACTGATAATAGTGATAGGATCTTTTGCACCTTTTCTAATATTCTCTCCAACTGTAGGGTGCGCGTGTCCTGAACTATCTACTGTATCAGCTAAAAACTGTTCTGTCATAATACCTCGTTTCCGGGGGTAGGTTGTTATCCCTACCCCTTGTAGCTTATTTTTTATTCAGTGTTAAAGTACCATCCACCTGTACTTCTGTAGGGGTAACTGTTGTGGTAGCTTCATACAGCTGTTCTCCGATGTTTGCAACAATTGTCATTGCTGTAGCGGACTGACTTTCTGGAATTAACATACCACCGTATTTCTGAACAGCAATACCAGCTGTAGTAAGTGCATCCGTCTGGACAAAGTTCACTTCGTTAGGTGCAAGTGTAACACCATCTGCGTCTGCGTGCATAGTCAGTGTAATTGCCTTTTCTGTTTCATCTTTCGCATCCCAGTGTAACGTAAGTGTTTCCGGCAATGCAACTTCCGCTGTACTATCCACAAATACAACAGCGTTAGCGAATGGAGAACTACTAATAGTTTTCCATGTGTGGTAAAAATAATTCCAGTACAGACCAGATGAAACGTATTTCTCTGTAAACTTATTCATGTTATCATACACCTGAAACCAGTTTTCGTCTAACAGAACTGCTTTTACCTTTTTCATAAGAGCCAGTTCATCTGCTGTAACCTCTTCCAGTCCATCAGAGTTATCTCTAATAATGTCAAACCGCTCGTTGTCAAAAGTGTCCCACTTGTCAATGATAAACAGTCTGCCGAGGAAGTCAGCTTTTTCCATGTTAAACGCACTAGCCAGTACATTCACATCAAACGATGCATTGAAGTTTGCATCCATGAAAATAACCTGTCTGTCTTTTGGTGTGTTCGTTTTCACACCAGCACTGTTATAATCAGAACTTACAAACGGTAACAGGTTGCTAGTTCCACGGAAAGCAACTGCGCTTGTTTTCAAGTCAGCATCCGCAACGATTGACTGGGTTGCTACTTTCCCGTGTGAAATAGCTTTAATCAGTAGATATTTGAACAACAGGAATTCGTCATACTCAGCGCCGGTGTAAACAGCATCTACGATTTTTGCAATCAGGTTCTGCACACCATCCATGCTAAGAAATGCCTGGTGTAAGTCCATATCTTGAATGGTTACTGGATACATCACACGCCAGTTCATTACATGAAATGCTGACCGTACATCCGGCATGTTTCTTTTAAATTCTCTGCCTCCAGCTTTCTCAGCGGAAAAGTCTACTGCTTTTGCAATGGAAACAAAAATGTCTTCTACTGTTTCACCGAACTCCAAATACCCTTTTTTGAGGATGGAATACGGGTTGTTAAATGTTGCACTCTGCATACGCACGATTGCAATACGGTTTACCAGTGCATTTAAAAACTGGTTAGCAAATGCTGGTGTACCATAGATTACTTCACCAACTCTTGGAATGTCTGTTGCGTTCTGCACAACAGGCACATTCTGCTGATAGTCGTATGTTGCGTTCTGCCGAATCACATTCATAATGTCAATGGTAGACGCGTTCAGTGTACTATTTGCAATTCTTCTAGGCATTTATTATCACTCCTTTACTGTAAATAAATCGTTAAATGATTTCACCGGCTCATTATCCGGATCAACAGGTTCATATAGGGTGTTATTTTGACCACCGTCTTTACTGAAAAAACGGTCTGAATATTTTTTCTTCCATGCTTTGTCGTTCTCTTCATATTTATTTTTCCAGTTTGTAGCATCATTTGTTTTTTCTTCGAAGTCTGTAAAGGTGTCTGTGATATCTTCCAGCATAGCGATATCATCGTCTGTCGGTTCTTCACCAAACCTACCTCTAAGGCTTTCCAAGATTTCTTCCCTTGTTTTAACAGCCATACGTTACTCCTTTCACTCTACCCTTGTCCACTTTTCCGTGTTAAAAAGTTCACTTAATCTCATGGAAAGGGGATGGTCTGGCGATAACATAATCTTACCGTCTTCTGTTACAAGTACGGTGAACCCCTCTTCATGTTTGTATAATCCTTTTTCAAACATTACTGTTCTCCTTTCTTACCTATACCGAATCATCATCCATACAGGCATTTTTTCTTTTTTCTTTGACGGTGTACCGCCACCACCCCCACCAGCACTAAAAAACCTAAAAAGCATTACAGAATTGTTTAGCATTTCTCCTACATTCAAGTACCTGTTACCTGTAATCCACTGCGTAATACTTGAATCGTTGCCATGATCTACAATATACTGATACGCTTCTTTTGCATATGTCACACGGATATCCCACGAGCTATCGTGTATACCCTCCCAACCTATGTTCCAAGCGTGGGTTAAATGTGTAATGTCAGTACTGTCGGATGCAAGGAAGTCAGAAAGTGAAGAGTAGGCACTTGCTTCGCCTGTAGAGTACCACACATTTTCTTCTATAATATACTGACATTGCCCCTCACCACTATCATCAGCATAACCGTGTGTCGACAACCATTCATGTAACTTATAAAGTCTTCCATGTGTATCTCCACCAGTGTTTGTCCACTGCCCTAATCCATACCCATGTTTTAACTCTGTCCATGTTCCCTTTCGTAATCCTTCCCATATTCCCGGATTTACATTTGATTCTTGCCTGAGATTTCCGGCAATAGCTGCGATTACATAGACAGAACATCCGTAACCAGAAGCACCACCTGAGCCGTATCTGAATCTCCTAGGAAAAGAGCGTTCATGGTTTGGATCACCTTTTGAACTTCCGATTGACACCTGATTTGCGAGAGGCGCGTTACTTGTGTGTGCCCCCATGAAAACGCCTTTTCCTGTTCCACCCTTATAGCACATTTCAGTATGACCAGAAGTCCAGCCAATGTCACCCGGAAGATACTCAGGATCACTGGAAACATCGGTAAAACCTAGTGATAACAGAACATTGATTTCTATACTTGTGGTAAACGGGTTGTGGTTTGGTGCATATTGTGGTGTTTCCCAACCGCCAGCTAGCAACGCATAATTAATAAAACTGCTACAGTCATAATAGGTTATACCACCTATAGTTTGTTGATTTCTATACGCTTGAGAATATCCAACATTCGGTGCGTTACAGGTATTGACAGCCCATGAATATGCTTTATTAATGTCCGGCAATTTACATCACCCCCAGCACTTTCCAGCAACTTTCACCAAAGCACCCATCATTTGCACCGTTTGTACCACACTCATAACCGTATGCCCTCATAGTTGTTTGAAACCTATTGATGGCGTACACCGTGTTCGTGCCACACCCACCGTCAATTGTCAGTGGCTTTCCGTCTTTTCCTGTATAATGTAATAAGGAAAGTACTGTCTGCAATACAATCACATCTGTTCCGTATGAACCGCTTTTCACTGTACTGAATTTGTGCATATCATCACTCCTTGCTAACGTGGAACATTTCCATTAATTTGTCTGGTAATAAATCTGGATTGATTTTTGAAATATTTTCCAGAATAGATACCAGTTCAGTAGTACATGAATATAGGACAACTACTGGCAGTATTGCTACGCTAAGATCGAACCCTACGAGATATCCGTAGGTATCAATACCCCATCCAACAGCGTAACATAAAATAAACCCGACTTTTTTAAATAAGCCGTCCCTGAGCCTTGAAGATTTAATCTCTTTATCCTTAATAGCTGAAACAATCCCTGTCAGTAAGTCTAAAAGATTAAAAGCCAAGGCGCAAAAAATGGGGTAAAACTGCTCCATACCTTTCTCCTTTCTTTCTTTACTTCACAAATAATTATAACATAAAACTTTACAAAAGTAAATAGATATGGTATAATAAATATTAATAAGGAGAACTAATATATATATGGGAAAATATTACGATGGAACAAAACTTTTGTCCATGTTGGACTTGAATGGTAAAAAACCAGAGATCTATATGTGTACTACAAACCGTACTGGCGGTAAGACAACCTATTTTGGAAGACTTTGTGTAAACAGGTTTCTTGATAAAGGAGAAAAGTTTGGGCTTATTTATAGATATAATTATGAATTGGATGATGTTGCCGATAAATTCTTTAAGGATTTAAAAGGGCTGTTTTTTCCTGATAAAACCATGACTGCTAAAAAGAGGGCAAAAGGAATTTTCCAAGAGTTGTTTATTAACGACAAAAGTTGTGGTTATGCAATTGCACTGAACAGTTCTGATAGTATTAAAAAATATTCACATTTATTTTCTGATATTACTAGGATGCTATTTGATGAATTTCAGAGTGAAAGTAATCACTACTGTACCGATGAGATTACTAAGTTTTTAAGTGTTCACACAAGTATTGCCCGTGGACAAGGTAAACAGGTAAGGTATGTTCCTGTTTTTATGTTAGCGAACCAAGTTAGTATTATTAACCCTTATTACGTGGCTATGGGTATTTGTAACAGGCTGAATAGTGAAACTAAATTCTTGCGTGGGGATGGATATGTACTAGAACAGGGGTTCATTGAAACTGCCTCAGATAGCCAGAAAGAGAGTGGGTTTAATCGGGCTTTTAAGGAAAATAATTATGTCGCATATAGTAGTGAGAATGTGTATTTAAATGATAACTACAGTTTCATCGAAAAACCTACTGGAAAAAGTCGTTATATCTGCACACTGAAATATAAAGGAAATGATTTTGGTGTAAAGGAATTTGCGGAAAGTGGTTTTATCTATTGTGATGATAAACCAGACAGTACTTTTCCTATGAAAATAACTGTTACTACAGATGATCATTCTATCAATTATGTTATGCTAAAAAGAAATGATTTCTTTTTGAGTAACTTGCGTTATCTCTTTGAACGAGGCTGTTTTAGATTTAAGGATATGAGATGTAAAGAAGCTATTTTAAATGCACTAAGTTATTAAGGTATCTTCTTATGTTATCACAAGTGAGTCATTCAGGTAGCACACTTGAAAGATAGTGCTGGATGATTTGTCGTTTTCGCTGAACGCACTTGCTGTTGCATAAGTTATAGATATAGAAATGACCGGGTAACGAACTATGTTCGCCCCGGTCTTTTTTCATTCTTTCAACTGTCTTCTAAGAACCTTGAAGAAGCCCTCAACTCGATATGGTGATGTGCCAGTATAACAGCAAATATTATATAATTCGCATTTTGAGCAACTCTTTGTTTTACGACAGATCTCCATAGCTTTTTTCAATAACTCTGCATCTTTCATTTATCTTTCTCCCGTACTTCCAAAGCCACCACGATTTTCACCAGATAAGTGTTCTACTTCTGTTATTTTAACAAGTGGCTGATGTTCCTGTATGCGGAATTGACAGATACGTGTGTTTTTAGGAATGACAATATCTTTAGTTGCATATGCTGGAAACATCCATTCATCCTGTTCACCGCAATAGGATTCGTCAATAAGCCCTACACTGTTTGCCTGAATGATACCATATTTTTTAAATGTAGAACTACGAGGGATGAGTAATGCTTCGGTGTTTTCTGGTAACTGGATTGCTACTCCTAAGGGAATCAACTGAAAATCTCCTTTTTTCATAAACACATCAACACCAGTTCGTAAGTCTATCCAGTCGCCATTTTTTATTAGATGTATTCTAATCATGTATTCTCTTAAGTATTTTACTTTAATCTGCTTTGCTTTCATGATATTCCTCCACTTATAACAATGTTCACATTCGTTGTCAAACTTCCAGAAACAATCTTTACAGTTCATAAGTTACCTCATTTCATACGTTGTTTCTACCAGTAAAATCCCGCCTCGTATACGCTTTGGTCTTAACTTCCCTGGTACTTTCAAACCTACTTTAAAATCGTTAAAGGTGCGTATTATTTGGTTACCGTTTTTGTCAAATAAAAACTCTTTTTCTTCATCACTCCATTCTTTATCTTCTATAGATACATCTGAACTCATGGAAAGTTCAAATAAATCCTTGCATCTTTGAGGCATACCAGCACACTTGATGTTGTTGTATGGGTGCTCGATAGGCTCAAGGTTTTCTGCTACAACATGCTCAATATAGGTTTTCTGTCTGGTGAATATTGCTTTATCCCAGCATGATTCCAGTTTCCAACAACAGAAATTTTTATCATGTACTTTGATTCCTTTTATTTTTTCAGGTGGTAAGTCACAATGGATGCTATCAGTATCTGCGTAAATAAACCCCGGTTTATCAACACCGTAATAGTTTTTCTGAGCAGCTCTGATTGTAAAGTTTCTTGCGTAACTTGTGATTGCTGATCCGACAGGAATGTAACCCGGTGTTTTGTTGTTCTCTATTACAGGAACAAAACCTATGGAATTATCTTCTTTCACATATGCATATTTGAATGAACTATCTGTACTACTTGCCATTTTGCCATATAAATTATTTAAGAATAGTTTTGCTAATTCTCGTAAAGCACCAGTGCTTTTCTGTTTCATTTCTTTGTAGGTGTCAATGTATTCATCAAAAATACCTATCATAGAATAAAACCAACACCCATCTAATATTTCAAAATCAACTAACTCATAATGCTCTTTTAACAGTTCGTAATCTGTCATTGTCAATACTAATTCTACTCTAGTATCGCACATATTGCCACCACTATCCCTGTAAAATGGATAATATTTATTAGTATCTTTATCGTAAATATCAGAAGTTTCAAGCGCTTCTGTTCCCTTGTATAAAAACGAGCCTTTTATCTGTATAAAAGGTAGCATATTTTTCTTTATATAAAATCTGGTTTTTATCCTTACAAAATAATATTTGTTTTCTGCTATAGCTTCTGGCGGTATGAAATTACCCATCCAAAACTTTGGTTTACCTACCGGGTATTTATTGCCACTTTCACTATGCATCATACTAGGGTATAGAGAATTTACATCGGCAGTTGTTCCATAGGTATGTAATTTATTTTCTTTTCCTTTTACAAGATAGCACCAACCGCCACGATAACTTTTCCTTATATAATCACCAGCGGTATTATACTTGTGTTCTTCACTTATATGTAACGTGTAAATGTCCGGAAACATTTCATCGTAATCAAGCAATTTCTTTGTAGTGTGCTTACAGATGTTTTTATATTCTTCCAAACAACATGATCCAATAGTTAGTTTATTATGCCCCTCATTAAACATAATTTCAAGTGCTTCTTTTACAACTAAAACGTCATTTGCTATATATTTTTTCTCTTCATCTGTTATAGTGCAACCAGCATATCTAAAACCAGTATATTCCATTTCCAGTTTTTTGTGCTTTGTCTTAAAACTGTTTCCTATTCTTTTTACGCTGAAAGGTAATAATTTTAGTGAATCTCTTATTTCAATAAAATGGTTGTTATCTTTTATTATTATGGTGTACCATTGACCTTTATCAGATACGCTATATTTGAATGTTTTATTTTTCATCTCTTTTTCAGATTGCCATTCTATAGAAAACTCTGATTCTCCAACTTTATTTGTAGCTTGTTTGAAGCCTTTATCTATCAGCAAATAAGACAGCCAGAAAGCACCATCAAATTTTAGGTTGTGATAATACGCTATAACGTTTGAATTTAAAGATAGGAAATAATTATACTGATCGTCTATGCTATGAAATATTTCTACCTTTTCCGTATATAGTTCTACAGATGCCGATGCCCAAACCTCTGTGTTCTCCTGACCTTTATAGACAGTTGTTTCAAAGTCACACATGAAATAACGATATTTTTTAATCCTCAATATTATACCCTAGTTCGTTATATTCAAATGCTTCTACTAATTCTTCTTTGTAAGCATCGGAAGCGTCTGGTAAATATTCTACTAACGAACTAGCGAACTCTTGCATAGCTGAGTTGCTGTCATAACCTGTTTTGTTTAGAATCTCATGAAATTGTAGAGGCATATGTTCCAAGGAGTATGCAACGGAATCTATACCCTGTTCGTTTATCAGCGTGTTTATAAAGGCAATAACCTTGTCAGATATTTCTTTCGGAAAATGCAATATTTGTGATTTGAAATTATTGATTATCACTTGAGAAATACCGTTTTCTAAAACATTATCTGTTTTGCTTTGTGTGACTTCCCTCTCTTTATTTTGTGTAACTACCTGTTTTAGATATTTTGATGTTATTCCTTTTAATTTTCTAGTGAGTTTAGCGAGTTCTTTTCCTTTTACACCTTGCTGTCTTAATTGCCTCTCCGTTGGTATATATAAATCAACATATTGCAATATTTTATGTTTCCTTATATATCGTAAGATACGATTTCTGTTTTTTGTATATTGCGTTGTCCTCTTTGCCATACATACCCTCCTGTTGAAAAAAAGGGAAAGCTGTTATGCCTCCCCTCTCTTATTTTAACTTTTATGCGATTGATTCTACATCTAGAATACAATTGATAAAATCTCTGCCAGCTTTTGTTTTGCCAGATGTTTTGATGATGGTGAACGACTTATCACCCATGATTTTTACAATATCATTGAATGAACGCTTTACCGTTCCGCTCTGTGCGCTGTATACCTTGTTGTCCGGTGTAAGAATTGATAAGATTTCTACGGTTTCACCTGTTTTTTCTTTCACATCCTCAAAAATCATGTATTTCTTTACCGGAATCTTTTTACCATCCGGTAAGTTTTTCATGGATTCGATTGCTGGTGAAATGGTCATAAGGTATTTCTCGATCTCATTATATTCCTGATTTGAGATAATATTAATCATAGTTTTTTCTCCTCTTTCTTATTATTCTGTTTGTTTTTCTGTTTTAGTTGTTCTTTCTGGTAATACTTCTGCATGCTCGATAAAATCCTGCTCACTCATTCCGTACAGAGTTTCAATCTCTGTTTTGTCTACGATGTGAACCGCTTTTACCGTTTCAGTTTCGATGATTGGCTTTACTGTTTTCAGTAAAGAATCATTGTCTTTGTAGGTGCGTGGGACTGTTACTTCCATATTAAAGGGTTCTCTCGCTTCTACATCCACACACATTACATTTGCTTTTGTTGTTGTGATGGTTCTTGTCACCATTGGTACTCTTGCCATAATTTGTACTTCCTTTCTTTTTGTTTTTGTAGCACTATTGTACTAATGAGTGGTGTAGGAGTCGAACCCACATTTTTCAGTGCCAAGCCCGTTTACTTTCTGAATGTCTTTCCCAGCTAGACGAACCACCCTGGAGGTTGGGTGACTGTATTGATAGCCACCCTTTTTTGTATTAAGCAAATATGATCTTCTGACATTATTAATTATATCAAAAAGACTGATTTTTGTCAAGCGTATTTTCAAATTTATTTAATAAAATACTTGTTCAAAATATCTTCCTTGTATTGCGACATTACTATTTTGGTTAGAATTGACACCATTTTTTGATCAGATATTTTAGCTCGTAAAACAGGTATTGTGGTACACCATAAATCTTTTGGTGAATTTTCAATATTCACATAAATATCTGTTCCATTACACATTACATATACTTTACCTTTTACTTCTATTTGAATCTGTTTTTTTAGCTTAAAAACCAAACTGTTTAAAACCATATTCCATTTTACCTCTTTTCCAAGTACTTTCGTGAAATTTTTAACAATGTCCTAATTCTGGGAAAGGGTGGATCAAACACCCTGTTGTTTCCTTGCTGGTAAGACGGTTGCATAGCGGATAAAATCCTCTTCTGTCATTCCAAGTAAAATCTCTTCTACTTTCGATGATTCGATGTGAACCAGCTTAAACTCGTCTGACTCAAATAGTGATTTGCATTTCTTGAGCAAATCTGACTCTGTATAAGTGCCACCTATTGTGTACTCATTAATAGTTGCCTCTGCGGTTGTTACGTTTAAACACATAATCTTTGCTGTTGTCTGAGTTACTGTTCTTGTGACCATTCTTTCTCTTGCCATATTCTTTTTTCTCCTTTTTTATTATTTTTATTCGGTTGTTGCCGGAAAGGTGTTCCAGCGTTGAAACTGGAAAAGTGCCTGTCACTACACCTATAATGTTGCCCCCTTTATTAAATAATCGTTTTGTGATGTACTATAGCGGACACCGTCTTTTGAATCCCAAGCACAGGTGAAACTAAAAGTATTATGTGAACAAATTCTAAAGGTATATGGGTCACCGTTGTTTACAGCTTCACTAAAACATTGATCATAAGCTAATCTTTTTTTATAACTAGCCCTACTATAAACATCTGATAAGGCAAAACCCTCGTTTCTTCTGGCAAGTCTTAATAACTCTTGCCCCGATTTTGTGTACTGGTCAAATTCTTTCATTTTTCGTTCTCCTTTTTTAGTGATTGTTTAATTGTTACGAATACCACTGGCGGAATCGAACCGCCAGGAAAAAGCCTTTCTTTGTGGTAACTATTACCTATTTATATAATCTGAAATTGCTTTATAATGATGTAGAATATTATAACCAGTTTTATTCATGATAGCGTTCCACATTACATCAAAATCAATATCAGGCTCGGTGCCACATATAACTAACACACTCAGCAATTCAGTAGCAACTTTTACATCATATTCCCATGATTGCCCTTTATTATATTTCTTTATTGCTAATTCGACATACTTGCTGATCTTCTTAATAATTTCATCTGTACTAATACTTTCTTTAATTCCTGTCATATCATTTTACCTCTCTTTTTTCTTTATTTTATTGTCTTCCTTGTTTCTATATATATAATACCATATGTACTGTTTTTTGTCAAATAATTTACACTAAAATATTGCACAAGAATTGCACTGAATGTTTGTGTAGATTTTACCTATTGACGGTACGAAGTATGTGTGGTATAAGGGGAAAATGAGAATGGCACTTTTTTATTAAAGGGGCA
>OKRW01001946.1_pt1 | contig 16145 bp, 16 predicted proteins | sample 1601151 | NCBI WGS metagenome assembly OKRW01 (sample SAMEA3541471, study PRJEB24748) | human gut metagenome | biome: human gut; feature: human-associated habitat; material: faeces | place: China | collected 2012 | reverse complement strand
GGCTGGTGGGCGTGAACGCCAGCCGTGCCCTGGCCATCGTTTCCGGCTCGTCCAACAACTCGATCGGGCGGGTGCAGACTCCGACGCTCGCCATGATATGCAGCCGCTACAGGGAGAACCGCAGTTTCGTATCCACACCATACTGGCAGCTGCATGTCACCCTCAATGGCGGCACGTCACACCGCCGCTTCTTCCATCCCGCGACCTTTGACGACAGGCAGAAGGCGGAAGCCGCCTACCGCAGTCTCTCTCCCGATTCTTCGGCGACGGTCACGAAGGTGGAGCGCAGGAAAAGCCTGCAACAGCCGCCGTTGCTCTACGACCTAACGGCACTCCAGAAGGACTGCAACGTGCACCTCGACCTGCCCGCAGCAAAGACGCTGGACATCGCCCAGTCGCTCTACGAGAAGAAGCTCATTTCCTACCCGAGAACGGGAAGCCGGTATATCCCGCACGATGTGATGGCCTGCGTGCCCGGTCTGTTGGAAAGGATAATGGCCATGCCCGAATTCGCCACAAGTGCCGGAATCCTTGACTTTGCGCGTCTCAACACCCGTAGCGTGGACGACCGTAAAGTGACGGACCACCATGCTCTCATCACGACCGGCATCGCACCCGAAGGGCTTTCCGAAGCGGAGGAGGCCGTCTATACGCTGATAGCCGGACGTATGCTGGAGGCGTTCTCGCCCTGCTGCGAGAAGGAACTGATTCTTATGGAATGTCGCCTGGACAACATGGATTTCCGCTCGAAAAGTTCCCTTGTCGTCAGTCCGGGATGGCGCGGCATCTTCTGCAGGAAAGAGGACAGGCAGGACGACGAGCCGGAAACCGACGAGGGTACGGCCGTATTTGCCGAAGGGGACACGGTTCCTGTTTCAGGATTCGGACTGTCCCAGAAGAAGACCGTGCCCAGACCGCCCTATACCGAGGCCACGCTGCTGGCAGCAATGGAGACCTGCGGCAGGGAGATAGCCGACGAACAGGCACGCGAGGCCGTGAAGGAGCTGGGCATCGGCACGCCCGCCACAAGAGCCGCCATCATCACCACACTGTTCAAACGTGACTATATCGCCCGCTCCGGCAAGAGCATCGTCCCCACGGAAAAGGGACTCCATATCTACGATGCGGTGAAGGACATGCTCGTGGCGGATGTTTCCCTGACAGGAAGCTGGGAGAAGACCCTGCTCCAGATAGAGCGGCACACGCTCGGACCGGACACGTTCATGGCATCCATCACGGACTACACCCGCAAGGCTACCCGTGAAATCCTGAACCTCAGCCTTCCGGCGGCAGCCGCCCGCACATTCACCTGTCCCAAATGCAAGACCGGACACATTATCGTCAGGGAAAAGAGTGCCCGTTGCGACAATAAAGGGTGCGGACTGACCGTGTACCGCAGATTCCTGAACAAGGAACTGACGGACCAGCATCTGGAACAGCTTTTCTCCTCCGGTTCCACACGCCTTATCAAGGGATTCAAGGGAAAGAAGGGCGTGGCTTTCGACGCTTCGGTCACCTTTGACGCCGGGTTCACCCTGACACTCTCGTTCCCCAAAAACGGGAACGGCAGGAAAAGGAAATGATGAAGCCATCCCGATTCGCGGGGCAAAGGTCGCAGCCCGCCCGTTTCCACCGGCAAGGTCAGGCCTTACGGTTTCTGGGAAAAATCATCCTCGCCAGAGGCTCCGGTATTTTTCCCGAAAACCCTGCCTTTCCGGAAGCATTTGCCGTTGGGCCCTTGTAGTTCAACGGGCTGCCAAAGCCCGGGTATTCACAGTTAAAAATTAAAGAATATGCAACAAGCGATCATCACAAGACAGTCACCAGCTCCGATAGGGATGCCCGTGACAAGAAGACCGAAAGTACACGTCCCGCAACCGGCAATCAAGCTGCCGCCAAGGGGAACCACAGGTCCCGTTCACATCTCAAAGCTGCTGAACCCCGTTCTGGAAATATGCAGACATCCGGATAGGAACAGGCTGCTGGCTGAATTATTCAGCGAATATTGAAACACATCGTCTAATCATTTAATATCTGAAATTATGTTTTTTACAGCAATCCACCAGATGATGACGGAAAGCGTGGACCTCACGATCGTCATCCGCAAGACAAACGGACAACTGACCGTTTCCACATTGCCCAAATCGAACGGACTCAAGGACGAGGCCCAGAACCACATCGTGCCGCTGACTGTCACGGGCACACCGCAGGAACTTGACACAGGATTCCTGCAGGCAGTCACAAGACCGATACAGAAAGCGTGCGGGCTGATCTCCAACATGGCACAGTTTGAGGCACAGGCGGACAAGGCCGCCGCCAGCAGCAAGGCCGCCAAGGAAGCGAAATCCAAGGAGACGAAGGAAGAACGCGAGAAACGGGAGAAGTACGAGAAACTGATGAAGAAGGCGGAAGAACTGACAGCCGCCAGGAACCATCGGGAAGCCGTCAGCGTGCTTACACAGGCGAAAGCACACGCGAATGCCGCCCAGTTGAAGGAAATCGAGGAGAAGATAAAGGCAGCCGACACGGAAATGAACCGGGGAAGCCTCTTCGACCTGATGGAACAGGAGGCACAGCCGGAACCTTCGGTACAGCAGCAACAGCCACACTCCCAACAGCCGGTATACACACAGACACCGGTACAGAGAAATCCGCAACCGCAACGTCCGCAACAGCCGGTACCGCAGAGACCACAACAGGCATACACGCAGCATCCGCAACAGCCAGGAATATGGCCACCGCAACAACAGCCGCCACAGCCGCAAGCAAGACCGCAGATACAGCCGCACGCGCAATACGTACAGCTGACAGGCGGACAGCAGCCTTCCCAACCTCAATATCCGCCGCAGCCTGAAATTCAGGACTGGCAGGAAGAACGGTTCATGCAGGAGGACGAACAGCAACCGTACCTCTCCGATCAGGAACACCCCGCATACAGTGAGAAGGACTACGAGGAATACATCGATTTCCCGCAGTCCATGCTGGAACCCAAGTATTCACCTTATCAGACAGTTTAAGACATGGCACTCGAAATTAAAGGAATGACACGCTCATTCAGATTCAAGAAAGGAACAGAGTATATTACTCTTCAGGACCCGGATCCGAACATCTCGCCGGACATGGTCATGAACTACTATTCGAACATGTACCCGGAACTGACGACGGCTACCGTTCACGGACCGGTCATCAGGGAGGACATGACAGAATATGAGTTCAAGACAACTATCGGAACAAAAGGATAAAGGATATGGCAAAGGACTACAGAAAAAAGAAGAAATCATGTGTACCATTGGACGGATATCAGGCGGAACAGCTCGCGAGACTTATCATTGCGGAAACCGAAAGGAAGGTGCATTACGGCACGGAAAGGAAGAAACGGATTGCGGCACCCAGCGGTGCCGTAATTCTTTTCTGAACACCACATTCACGCCGATGCCTCCGCCGGAACTGTTCTCGGAAAGTCCTGACGGAAAGCCGTGCAACCTGATCACGCGGGAAAACTACGAGTACCTGCGTGATTCCTTTTTCAGATATGCGAGTCTTATGAAAAAGGAAGCGGTACATGCACCGGGACTCACAATGGCGGAAGGAATAACGAGACTGCATGATGAAATGAGCGACCTTGTCGGCAATGACATGAATGTAAACATCGAGCAGGATGGGGAAAGACTCATTTTCCGTCTCTGGAAATGCCACAGATGGGGAGAACTTACGCTGTATTACTTCCCTGTGAAATTTGTGGAAAATCTCGGGCCGGAACTGAGACGCATATCTGTCACCTTCATCCACAACCTGATGCAGGCAAACGGAATTGACACCATACTGGACGAGGATGACACGGAATATGCGCTTACCTGGCTGGCTGAAGAGAATGACGACGAACAGGACGACAGGAAAAAACGGCTGAAACTGCTGCATTCATACGAGAAAGGCAGGATACACAGTCTGCTCAGGAGAGTGGAACGGAAATCCTACTACAAGGACCTGCCGAAGGCAATCGGACGGTATAAGCCGGCGAACGGATACGAACAGTCCCTGCTCTCCGCCATGAAGGAAGGTCTGGAATTCCTCTCGCCTGAACGCGGCATCATGGAATACGGCTACGACCCGTTTTATGAAGAGGAACCGGACTACCTGCCCATGTATCTCAACAGGCAGATAAGGGTCGTCTATGACTGCAATGATCCCGTGACGGACAACCTCGTGGACTACTACAACTCCTACAGCCGGGAGACATACGACATCATTCCGGTCACCACCTGTGACCTGTCTCCGGAAACGGAGGAACTGTTCCGCATGGACGACTACCCGGAACGCTTCTTCAAATGGGCGGAAAAATTTATCAACATCACAATATAAACCAATCTGAAAGCATATGATAGACAGCAACGAACTGACCAGAAAGATCAAGACACCGCTCAACCCCAGGGCGGCACTGATAGCCTATGCCTCGGAAGGGGACAAGAACTTCTTCCTTGAAATCCGGGGTATTGACGACCGGGGAAACATGACGGAAGGAAGACCGGTGACACTGGAATTCATGAACACCCTCGTGAAGGAATACTCGGAAAGACACGGTACCACTCCATACGGGAAGATACCCGACAACCTGCTGTATTGCGACTCGCGCAAGGGCAGCGAAAGATACGTGTGGTACAATCCACCGCACAAGCGGATGATGTTCTTCAGCACCGCACTCAAAATAGAAAACGCGGAATATTACCTGCCGGGAGTAATCTACGAGGCCGGAGAGCACGGAATGAGAATCTATGCCTACAAGGGGAACGTTCCCAGACCGGATACCGTACTGTATGCCGCACCGTTCTTCAACGTGACAGGTTCCAGCGTATGTCTGGGAAACGCCAGGATAGAGCTGCCGAAGGACCTGACCTATGAAAAGCTGCTGCAGTACTGGGAACGGAAATTCTGGCTGACGGAATTCACCCACCTGGGAGGGAACGGGAACCCGACAAGGTCAAACCTCGTGCTGGTGGCAAAGGCGGCACGGGACAGGGACTTCAACCTCGACGAACTGAAACAACTGAACAACATGAAACTTAAAGACATACTGAAATGAAAAGAGTACACTACATCGACAACTATCTCATAAACCCGCAGCATCCGGTAACGGTAAACCTTATCGGAGCGGGAGGAACAGGCTCACAGGTGCTTACCTGCCTGGCCAGGCTTGACACGGCACTGAGGGGACTCGGACATCCCGGACTGTTCGTGACACTGTATGATTCCGACATCGTGACGGAAGCCAACATCGGGCGGCAGCTCTTCAGCCCTTCGGACATCGGACTGAACAAGGCGCAGTGCCTCGTCACACGCATGAACAACTTCTTCGGCAACGACTGGAAGGCGGTACCGGACATCTATCCGGCAGCCCTGAAGGACGCCAGACGGGATAATCTGGCCAACATAATGATTACCTGCACGGACAACATAAAGTCCCGTCTCGACCTCTGGAACATACTGAAAGCCGTGCCGGTTTCGGAATACAGAAGCCACGAAACACCACTGTACTGGATGGACTTCGGCAACATGCAGAATACGGGACAGGTCATCCTCGGAACCGTACCTAAGAAAATCAGACAGCCGGCATCCAAGCTGTACGAAACGGTGGAATCGCTGAAGGTGATCACACGATATGTCAAATACGCAAGAGTGAAGGAAAAGGATTCCGGACCGAGCTGTTCGCTGGCGGAGGCTCTGGAGAAACAGGACCTGTTCATCAACTCCACACTGGCACAGCTCGGCTGCAACATCCTGTGGAAAATGTTCCGCAACGGTATGATCGAGCATCACGGGCTGTACCTGAATCTCTCCACCATGAAAGTGAATCCGATAACTGTATAATATCAAAGCGTTTCCGTATGATTAAAATATAAAAAAGAACTCAGGAAAATAATCCTGAAAACCAATATTTTTCGTAACTTTGTATCAAAATCAAATAAGCATAACAATGGAACCATCTATATACAGTTTTTCACTTTGTGCCGCACTGCCGTTGATGTTATTCTTCGGCTTTTATTTTTTGTTTGCAAAGACTCCTGAAAAGAAAATTTTCAAGAATTATCTCCGCTCCCGACAGATTATGGGTATAGCTATGCTGCTGCTTTCGGCAAATTATTCGGTACATTTCTTCTTTGGTATTCGATTCAAAAATGCGGATTCTTCCATATTGATGAACATGTCCACATACTTCCTGTGCTATTCTCTGTTCAGTTCGGCATTGATAATGTTGCTTGATCGTTTTTACATTACCAAACGGCGTGTGTGGACACATATCATTTTATGGATTATATTCTCAACTCTTTCCGGAGTTGTGTTGTTCCTGTTGCCAAGCAGAATCATGCAAAAAATCTCTTTATTTGCTTTAGCTGTCTGGTTAATCGTTTTTGGAGTCGTTTTAGCTCGCAGAGTCATAATTGCATATCGTAGAGCCATTCGGATTTTCAATGAAACTCAGGCGGATGATATAGGCACATATATCGAATGGCTTTCCATATTCACTTATTGGGCTGTTATCTTCGGTGTCGGATGCGGATTGCTGACATTTCTGCCAGACAAATATGTTTTTATCTGGATTTTGTCGTCAATACCGTTCTACAGCTATCTTTTCTACAGCTATCAGAACTACCTGCTGTTCTATGAACAGGTGGAAAATGCTTTTGAGCAAGATATACAGTCTGAAGAAGAACTTCTGACAGATACGGAAACAGAACCTGAAATAGTTTCTGAGAAAGAAGTTCCAGTGTCCTATACAGAAATTATAGAGAAAGTGGCCAACTGGATAAAGACAGACGGCTATGTCCAGCAGGGACTTACCATAAAAGAACTGTCCGAAATACTTCATACGAACCGTACCTATCTTTCCGCTTATATCAAGACTACGTATAAAATGACATTCCGCGAATGGATAACCGGTCTCCGGTTGGAGTATGCGAAAAACATACTGAAGGAGCATCCGGAAATCAATATACAGAAGCTGGCTGAGTCTTCCGGTTTTCTTTCCCGCAGTAACTTTATCAAATCATTTACAGAGAAGGAAGGATGTACGCCTGGCAAGTGGAAAAAAGCAAATCTGGAATAATTTGTGTGGTAAAAAGCCGATGAAAAAGGTCTCAGAAGCTCATTTTCAAAAAGTGCTCAAGCGACAAAAAAGTGCTAATTCGACAAAAAAAAGTGCTCAAACGACAATTTGAAAAGTGCTCAAACGACAATTTTTATAAAACGCTGTATTTCAACAGAAAAAGTTTTTGTAATATTTTGGGCGCTGAATGGCATTTATTACCTTTGGAGAAGACAAAGATAATAAATTCAAGTTTATATGAGCAGAAAAATCACTTTTCTCACCCTGTTTCTGTGGCTGATGACGGTAACTTTTCCTGTCATTGCGCAGCAGAAAGCAGACACGACCTACACCTTCCGGTTCGTTCCGCAGAAGGACATGTTCTACGTGCCTTGGAATGGCAATGACACGGAACTTTCCCGCCTGTTAGAATGTATCGAAAACAACAAAGCAACAATTCTTGACGGCAAACTGCCGCTATTGGTTGACGGATACTGCAATTCGCTGGGCGGTGAAGCCGAGAACCTTGCAACAGCGAAGATTCGTGCCAACCGTGTGAAATCAGAACTGATTACACGCGCGGAAATAAAAGAGGAGAATTTCATTACCCGCAACCATGCGACTGAGGGTGATTTTGTTACCGTGCGCCTGACGGTACCGGTAAAGGAAACAGCCGTGACGGATGCGGAAGCGGAAGCACGACGCAAGGCGGAAGCCGAACGACTGGCAGCCGAGAAGCGTGCCGAGCAGGAACGGCTTGCCGAAGAGCAGCGCAAGGCGGAAGAAGCCCGACTTGCCGCTGAAAAGGCAGAAGCCGAGAAAGCCGCTCAACAAAATACACTTGCCGACACGCCGTCGGAAACCAAAATCACAACTGATTATCATCTCTCCCTGCGTGCCAACCTGCTGCGCTGGACTACCTTGACACCAGATTTAGGACTTGAATGGCGCATCTGCCCATCGTGGGGCATTGCCGTAAACGGCTCGTGGACTTCATGGACGTGGAGCGACAAGGACCGCCGCTATGCACTCTGGGAAGTGGCTCCGGAAGTACGTTACTATATGGGTGAGAAGAAAGCCTGGTATCTGGGTGCGATGTTCAAGACCGGACAGTTCAACTACAAGCTTTCTGAAACAGGCAAGCAGGGCGACCTGATGGGTGGCGGCATCACCGCCGGCTATCAGCTGCGGCTGAACAAGGCACTGGCTCTTGATTTCAACCTCGGTTTGGGCTACCTGAATGCCGATTTCGAAAAATATGAAGTCATCGACGGTGTACGTGTACGCCGCGGCAACGAGACAAAAGATTGGTGGGGCCCCATCAATGCCGGTGTGACATTGGTATGGAAGTTATTCTAACACGGAGGAATAGAATATGAAAGCAAGACAATATATAAATATGATGGGAATGGCAGCCGCCGTGCTGCTCTCTTCCTGCGTGAAGGACACGCTTTATGACACGCCGCATCCCGACTACGGGAAGATTGCGGTGACAGCCGACTGGTCGGCCCGCGGTGAGGGTATCGACATACCTGCCACATGGACGGTCACCATGGGTGACTATACGGGTACGGAGACTTCCGCCACCCATACCCCCGACCATCTGTTTGCTCCGGGCAGCTACACCCTTGCGGTGTGGAACCCGGCTGAAGGAATCACGGTGAACGGCACCACAGCCACCATTGCCGCAGCCACGGGAAACCGGGCAGGCACGGATGCCTTTGTGAACAATGCCCCGGGATGGTTCTTCACCTATACGGAACAGGTGAGCATCGAGAAAGACAAGGACTATCCGCTGACCGCCGCAATGAAGCAGCAGGTACGCGAACTGACGCTTGTCGTCAAACCGACGGGTGATGCCGCCGGACGCATCACGGAGATTGTTGCCCATCTGACGGGTGCAGCCAGAACACTCGATTTCGCTACCGATACCTACGGAGCCGCTTCGAACGTCGTGCTGCCCTTCACCAAGATTACCGAAGGTGACGATGCCGGCAAGTGGAAAGCCACGGTGCGGCTACTGGGTGTGACAGGCACGGAACAACTGCTGACGGGTGAAATCCGCTATGCGGACGGCAACCCGACCCCCACGATGCTGAAAAGCGACCTCACGGAAGCCCTCAAGGAGTTCAATACCAGAAAGGGCGCATCGCTGACCCTCGGCGGAACGCTGGTTGAGACTCCCGAAGGCATGGAAGTGGACGGAGCCGAAATCAACGGCTGGGAAGAAGTGAAAGGTGATGATGTAAATGCCGATTTGTAAATAATTAGCAAACCGAACGCAGAAGCAAAGCTTGCTTTGATTTTGCTGAGGTGCAGCAATTATTGAAATGGAATTTAAATAATAAAATTATAGATATAATGAAGACAAGATTTTTTGCACTTGCAGCGCTCGCCCTCGCACTGGTAGCCTGCAACAACGACAACGAGAACCTGAACGGTGACCCCGTGGCCGCCCAGTTTACCGCCGACATCGCCCCCGCCACCCGCGCCAGCGGAACCACCTGGACTGGCGGCGACCGTATCGGCATCACCGACATCGGCAACGATTCCCAGTACGGCAACGTGCCTTTCATCCTGAAAAATGGGAAATTTGAGGCAGAAAAAAAGGTCATCTATATCGAAGATACAAAGACCCATACTTTCCGCGCCTACTATCCGTACAACGCGGCGGGAGGCATCCTCACAGCCACGACCGATGCCACGGCGCAGCAGAACCAGCCTGCCATCGACTTCCTCTTTGCTTCAGGAGCCACGGGAGACAAAAACAACCCGGTAGTAAGCTTCACCGACAAAACCGCCAAAGGCGGTGAAGACAACTCCTTCCACCACCGCATGAGCCAGATAACCCTTACCTTCGAGGCGGGCAACGGTGTGAATTTCAGCGTGGTCAAGCCTGAACGTTACACGCTGGACGGATTGTTACTCACCGGTACGTTCAACACGGCCGACGGTATTGCCACCGCAGACAACGGGGCACAGACCGGAGAACTGGCCATGAATTTGGCAGACGGCGTTCTCACGTCATCGATCATCCTCTTCCCGCAGACAGTTGCATCCCTGCCGTTGGTTGTGAATTACAAAAGTCAGGAATATCATGCCACACTCACCGTGCCCGAAGGCGCACTGCAGGCGGGCAACAACTATACCTATACCGTCAAGGTACGCAACAAAGTCCTTGAAGTCAGCGAAGCCACCATTGCAAAGTGGAACGATATAGACGGTGGAGATGTGGATGCTAACCTGTAGGATTTTAATAATTAATCGATTAGAATGAAGAATTATGAGACATAGATTATTTATCCCCGCAGCCACCGCACTGCTGTTCGCCCTCGCCGCCTGCACACAGGACGAACTTGCTGGCGATAACCGTCTGCCCGAAGGTGAATACCCTGTATTCATCCGTGCCACCGGACTGTCCGTAGAAGCAACGCCGCTGGCAGCCTCTTCCACCCGTGCCGCTGTGGACGGCGACTGGCAGGGCGTCACTTCCGTGGCACTCAAGATGGGCGATGCGGTAAAGGAATACACCGTAACGGCTTCTACCGATTTCAAGAGTGCCACACTCTCACGCGAGAACGACCCGCACTACTGGACCAGCCGCGACCCGATTACCGTATCGGCATGGTGGCCCTTCGATAATGCCGACATCACACAGATGCCTGCCGTGAAGGTGGCCGAAGACCAGAGCAAATTGGCTGACTTTCAGAACAGCGACTTCATCTCTGCCGAAAACCAGACGGTGAAATTTGACAACCCGACACTTGAATTTACCCACCGCACGGCACGCGTGGCAATCGAACTGAAGCCCGGCACGGGATTCACGAGCGTCGCCGGTGCCACGGTGAGCCTCGTAAGCCTGTCTGCCGATAACGGCAACCCGACCGCCATCAAGACCTACAACGCAAGCGGCAACACCTACGAGGCACTGACCGCTCCGCAGACCGTTGTGGCAGGCAAGCCGTTCATCAGGGTGGAACTCGGCAGCGGCACTTTCTACTTCCGGCCGCAGAACAACGTCGTGTTGGCAGCAGGCAGTCGCTATAAATATACCGTTAAGGTGAACGCCACTGGCCTGACATTAGATGGCTGCACTATCGGTGACTGGGCTGACGGTGGCAGCGAGAGCGGTGAGGCTGAGGATTTGGGTTATTCTATACAGAACGACGGCAGTTACACGGTCTATAACGCCGACGGCTTGCTGGCATGGAACAAAGCCGTACAAAAAGATGAATCAATAAATTGCACCCTCACCGCCGACATCGACCTGACGGGTAGGGAATGGACACGGATAGGCACATGGCCAGGTTACTCCGGCATCTTTAATGGGCAGGGACACCGCATTACGGGATTAAACTTTTCAGCAGCGACTACTGAACTTTTTGGGTTATTAAATGAACGTGGAGTGATAAAGAACTTACAACTCATAGATGTGAATCTGTATGGCAATAGTGGATCAGCAGCTGGAATAGTGGAGCAAAATAATGGCCAAATCATTGCCTGCTCTGTGACGGGAAAAATTTCTGCATATGGTAGAACTTGTGGTATAGCCGATTTAAATTATGGCAGAATCACCGCTTGCTGGTTCGACGGCACATTGAAAGAGTATGAATCCGGAGCTATAGTGCGTTATAACTACAAAATTATAACTTCCTGTTATTGGGGAGGCAATGTCGGGCAAGGAGTATTCCGTGATCATGGAGAAAAGGTAGATGCCACGAAGGTGGACGGCGCGACAGTGAAATGGCAGACAGCCGTCGACGGCATGAACACCGCCCTCACCGCTGGCGACTACCAGTGGGTACTCGGCACCGACGGTCTGCCCGTATTGCAAAAGAAACAATAACGAACCCTAAACAACACGCATCATGAAACGAACAATCATCCATACATCTGCAGCCATAGCCCTGCTGCTCGGCATTGCCGCCTGCACGCAGGACGAAGCGGGCTTCCTGCAGGAAGGGGCGGAAGGCACACCCATCGTCTTTACCGCCACGGGGCTGAACCCCGCTGCGACAGCCATCGCCAATACCCGTTCCACCGTGGACGGCGACTGGGAGGGTGTGCAGAGCGTGGCAGTCCTGATGGACGGCACGGTGAAGGCATACGACGTGACGCCCTCCACCGCCGACCCCACCAGCGCCACGCTGACCTCCACCGACCCGTACTACTGGACCAACCACAACGACATCACCGTCACAGCGTGGTGGCCCTACACCGCTGGCGAGACAACCCCACCTGCGGTAAAGGTAAAAGCCAACCAAAGTGCCCAGAAAGACTTTGAGGGCAGCGACCTCATCGTAGCCGACGGACAGACGGTGACCTACGGTAGCCCCACGCTCCGCTTCACCCACCGCACGGCGCGAGTGACCATCGTTCTGACGGACTACACCGAGGGGCTGGCATCCGTGCAGCTGACGGGTCTCTCCACCGAAGGCGACAACCCGGATATAATCGTCCCGTATGACAAGGGTAGCAACACCTACACCGCTCTTGTAGCCCCGCAAAGTGTGGCAGCTGGCACGGCCTTCATTACCTGCACCTTCACTAACGGCAAGACCTTCGTTTATAAGATGAAGAATGCTACCGACTGGCAGGCGGGCGGTGAATATACCTACACCGTCTCCCTCGCTGCGGCAAAAGACCTGGGCTATACCATAGAGAGCGACGGCAGCTACACCGTGACCTCCGCCGATGGCCTGATGAATGTAGCCGAATTAGTGAACGGAGGTAAGACCGACATTAACATTACCCTCGACAAAAACATTGACCTCACAGGCAAAGACTGGACGCCGATAGGCACAAGCTTCGATAACTCATACAAAGGCACTTTCGACGGCGGCGGCCATACCATCACGGGGCTGGCCGTTACGACAAATGACCAATTTGTGGGTCTGTTCGGCTATCTCAATAGAGCTGGTACGGTGAAGAACGTGGTGATGGAAGGCATACAGATAACAAGCAATCACGGGTCGAGCCAGGCCGGTGGCGTGGTAGGATTTAGCCGGGGCACTATTGAAAACTGCTCGGTGTCGGGCAGCGTCAGCGGCACGGTGTACGTCGGCGGTGTGGTGGGTGCTCAATGGGGCGGTTCCATCACCGGATGCAGTTCCTCTGCCACAGTGAAGGGAACGGTCGATGTCGGCGGCGTGGCAGGTCAGACGAATTCGAATGCCACCATGACCGCTTGCTATGCCACGGGCAACGTGACCTTAGAAATAGCCCCCATAAATAATATCGATGTCGGCGGTGCGGTGGGATTCAACGGAGGAAGCCGCATCCTTGCCTGCTATGCCACGGGCAACGTAACCAGTACAGGTAGTAGCACCGTCAATGTGTATATCGGCGGCTTTTGTGGATATAACTCCACCACCGTGACCGCCTGCTACTGGAAGAATAATAAGGAACAAGGCATCGGCTACAATAAGGTAGGCACCGACACCGAAGTCACGAAGGTAGACGGCACTGACGTTACCTGGCAGAAAGCCGTCGATGCCATGAACACCGCCTTGCAGAACGCAGGTTCAGAGTGGCGTTACGAACTCACCGGAGCATTGCCCACCTTGAGGAAGCAGTAAACGTCGGGCGGAAAAAGTTCCGCCCGCAACGGAAAGAACCGAAGTATAACCCCAATAAAGAAAGGAGGACGTGATGGAACACACGGAGAATCCACCATATAGGTTTTGACATCAAGGCATTGTCAATAATAATATAGACTCCAGTGTAAATATGGAAGCTGTAAGCCGGACATTGTCAAGATTGGTGCTCATTAAAGACAACAAATCAAGTAATTAAATTAAAAACATGGGACTTTTTCACAGAGGCAAGAAAAATAATGACGATGAGCCGGACAGTGTTCAAACCAATTCATTCTCTGATATTATGAATGGTTTGCAATACGCCGTAAACTGTGCACAAGATACATTGCAGAATCATCAGATACAAAATCTGACCAGACTTTTTGAAGGAACAAATGCAAATAACGCAAATACGTTCCAATCGAAAAAAAATCATGGTTGGAGACAAGACTATTGATATTCCACTTATAGCCTTGATATCCCATCATTATCTTGCAATGGATAATGTGCAGATAAAGTTCAAGGCGAAGGTCGGAAGCGTGGAATCACAGATCCCGGAAAACAACTTGCTGTTATCCAGTCCGCACAGAGCCAATCTCCAGATGCAGATGAGCAACATAAAACCGGATGCGGATGATGTCATGGAGGTTTGCGTCAATTTTAAGGTTCAGGAGACTCCGGAGAGTATTTCCCGAATCATTGACGATTTTGTAAAAAACATCTAATAACTTTAAAATTCAAATGTTATAGCAGAAGAAATATTAAACCAAGGGCAACAAGAAAATGCGGAAAACTTGAATGAAAATGTAAGCGGACAGGCGAAAGAAATTATCTCCGCTGCATTGGAAGAGACTCAAAACAGAGAAACTTCTCCAGTTCTTAAAGCAGATTCAAACGTGACTGACAAATTCAAGGGGCTTCCCATGCGGGAACTTATTGCAGCTCCACTTATTGCAGCAGCCGAAGCACAACAGGAATTGGCAGCGACAGCATGGAATTTCTACAAGCAAATTGCTTTTGATGACGACGGTAAAACAGCTCGTGTATTGGAATTCGATATTAAAAGACCGATACAGCAGGATGGAGTAATGACAACAATGCCACAAAGTGTCAAGGCTCCGTTTATAGGATTGGTGCCTATTCCTTCTCTGCTTATAGACCGCGTGGATGTAGATTTCCAGATGGAGGTTACTGATACCTCAAATGTAAAAAGCACTATTAATGCCAAAGTAGAAACAAAAGTTTCCGGGAAGAGTTGGTTAATAAGCGCAGAAATCAGCGGCAAAGTAACGACCGCCCGTGAGAACACCCGCATGACCAACCAAACGGCAAAATACCAGATACATGTGACAGCCAGTCAGCAGCCGCAGACCGAAGGTCTGTCTAAACTGATGGATATAATGGCATCATGTATCGAGCCTATAACAAACGAAAGTAACAGTAAGTAAATATATGAATTTGATTCAAGCATTAAGATTGCCAAACAGTCAAGCAGTAATGACAAATATTGCACGGTTTCATTATCAAAATATTTATAATATAAGTTTGAGTTCTCCGATTGTCACGCAAAGTAATTTGACATTTCAAATAAAAGGATATACCCGTAACTATCGTTTTCTTAGATTAGACTATGCCTGTGTCATATATATTGCGGATAGAATAGCAGTCGTTGCTTCAAATGGCATAGATACTTTAAGTTCAGGTTTTTCGGGGTGTTATATGGCCAGTTTTAGGCACAATGGCATTAGGTATGTTGCTCATATTCCAACGCCTAACAATAGTATTAAAACATCATGGAATCAGGCGGTTCAAAATCTAATAATAGATAATGTTGTTCTTTTTAAACCTACTGAAGGATTGGCGAGAATCCCAGGAACAATTGGTATTTGGGGAATTATAACATTTAACGATAGATGTTATCGGCTTGATGTAAATGAAAACGCTCCTCCAAGTCAAGCCATACGTGGCCAAAGAATTTTTAACTCAATCCCGAGAAATCCCATACTAACAGAAATTCCATCTATCGCCGGTGGTCAGATGCCTTAATAATTATAACAATTGTAAATAAGGGAAGAATGGTTGTTTCATTGAGGAGTAGAATTCTATTCGGATATATAATTCTGGTGGCGGTCATAGGCAGCATGGCCGCCATTCTCATCCATGAACCTGCGAAGTTCCACGACCTATATGCGTATTTTAAATAACGGTATTTACACAAACAGCAAATGAGCGAACAATTCGTTACCACTACCAAGCATTTCCGCAAGCTGCTTGCCGCAGGCTATCTGTTGATAGTCCTGCTGGTGGGCGGCATCATCTGCACGTGGCTCGGAGAATGGCGCGACTTGGAGTTGCTGGAACGGGAGAACCGTGAAATCAACCGCTTCCGCAAGGAAACACACGATGCGTATGTGGGTGTGGTGGAGTTGTCTCTTTTGGGCGAGTCGGTGCTGGAATGGGACGATAAGGATGTGGCGGGATACCGGCGG
>OKRW01001934.1_pt1 | contig 16235 bp, 9 predicted proteins | sample 1601151 | NCBI WGS metagenome assembly OKRW01 (sample SAMEA3541471, study PRJEB24748) | human gut metagenome | biome: human gut; feature: human-associated habitat; material: faeces | place: China | collected 2012 | reverse complement strand
TTGTCACAGTTTGCAGATTTACTCATTGTCATTTTGCTGATCGCCGCGCTTATTTCCATGTGTTCCGGAAATGTAGAGAGTACGATTGTAATTGCAGTTGTCCTGGTGATGAATGCAGTTTTGGGAACTGTGCAGCACCAGAAAGCGGAAAAATCACTGGACAGTCTGAAAAATCTGTCTGCACCGTGTGCAAAAGTCATCCGGGAAGGGAAAAAGAAAGAGATCCCTTCGCGGGAACTGGTTCCTGGAGATCTTGTGGAACTGGAAGCTGGTGACATGGTTGTGGCAGATGGAAGGATTCTGGATAATTATTCTCTGCAGGTCAATGAGAGTGCGCTGACCGGAGAATCCACCAATGTAGAAAAGACACAAGGCAGTCTGCCGGAGGATCTGCCGCTGGCAGACCGCAGAAACATGGTATATTCCGGAAGCCTGGTCACTTATGGACGCGCACAGGTTTTGGTTACAGGAACAGGGATGCATACAGAGATCGGAAAGATTGCCGGGATGATGAATGATATCCGGGACCGTAAGACACCACTACAGGTGAGTCTGGATCAGTTCAGCAGAAAGCTGGCAGTTCTGGTTATGGGAATTTCAGCAGTGGTACTGGGGTTATGTTTATACCGTAAAATGCCGCTTCTGGATGCATTGATGTTTGCGGTTGCACTTGCGGTAGCCGCCATTCCGGAAGCACTCAGTTCAATCGTGACCATTGTGCAGGCGATGGGAACACAGAAGATGGTAAAGGAAAATGCCATCGTCAGAAAGCTGAAGGCAGTGGAGAGCCTTGGGTGTGTATCGGTGATCTGTTCGGATAAAACCGGAACGCTGACACAGAATAAGATGACCGTGCAGAAAGTTTATGTGGACGACAGAGAATATCTGCCCGGACAGCTTTCCATGGAAGAGGAGCTGCACAGATATCTGGTCTACGATGCGGTGCTTAGCAATGATGCAACATTGGAGAACGGAAAAGGAATCGGAGATCCGACCGAATATGCCCTGTTGGAAATGTTTCGTAAAATTCCCGCACCGAAAGGGGGAATGATGGGCGAAGGCGGTTACCGGGAAGAAATGCTTCGAAGCTGTATGAAACGTCTCGAAGAGGTTCCGTTTGATTCTGAGCGGAAACGGATGAGCACAAGATATTACCTGCACGGGGTCGGAACCATTCTGACCAAAGGGGCACCGGATGTATTGCTCGAACGCTGTGATTTTGTCCGGAAAAGTACCGGAATTGTTCCACTTGATCCGACGGAGACAGAAAAAATCAAAAAAAAGATTGCGGAATTTTCCGGGCAGGGACTGCGTGTGCTGGCATTTGCGTATAAAGAGAGTGAAGGACCGCTGACCATAGAAAGCGAAGAAAATCTGATCTTTCTCGGGCTGATTGCCATGATGGATCCGCCAAGACCGGAAGCCATTCAGGCGGTTGCCGATGCAAAGAGAGCAGGAATCCGCACGGTCATGATTACAGGGGATCACAAAATTACCGCGCGTGCGATTGCAAAACAGCTTGGAATTTATCAGGAAGGGGATCTGGCTGTGACCGGAAGGGAGTTAGATGCCATGAGTGAGAAGGAATTGCAGGAAAAACTGGAAAAAATCTGTGTATATGCCAGAGTTTCGCCGGAACATAAGATAAGAATTGTAAAGGCATGGCAGAAAAAAGGACGGATTGTTTCCATGACGGGGGATGGTGTCAACGATGCACCGGCATTAAAACGCGCAGATATCGGAGTGGCAATGGGGATTACAGGAACAGAAGTGGCAAAAGATGCGGCAGACATGATTCTTTTAGATGATAATTTTGCGACCATCATTCAGGCGGTGGTGAATGGAAGAAATGTATACCGGAATATAAAGAATGCTATTTTGTTTTTGCTGTCCGGCAATATGGCAGCGATTCTGGCGGTACTGTATACTTCACTTGCAGGACTTCCAGTTCCGTTTGCACCGGTGCATCTGCTTTTTATCAATTTGCTGACGGATTCGCTTCCGGCAATTGCGATTGGCATGGAGCCGGCAGATGCAGCACTTTTAGAGGAAAAACCAAGGGATCCTTCTGCCGGAATACTGACCGGTTCGTTTCTGGGGAAAATTGTGGCAGAGGGAGCGTTGATTGCGTGTCCGGTCATGACTTCTTATTATATAGGGCTGCAGCAGAGTACCGCGCTTGCAGCAACGATGGCTTTTGCAACGCTGACACTGGCACGCCTGTTTCATGGGTTTAACTGCCGGAGCCAAAAGTCCATGGCACGGGTTGGACTTGGGTCCAACAAGTACAGCATGGGAGCATTTTTGGGTGGATGTATTCTTTTGGGACTGGTACTTTGCGTTCCGGTTTTTGAGAGTCTGTTCGATGTGGCGGAAATGGGAGTGCTGATGTATGGGTATATTCTGCTGCTGGCATTTGTGCCGACATTGGTGATTCAGATGGTAAAAATGGTCAGGGAAAAAATGCAGGAAGGTTTGTAATTTACTCCTCTTTACTTTAGCATGATAACATGATAATATGGTAAACATGTAGTAAACAGAAGAATTAATAATTAATGGAGGAACATTATGAAAAAGAAACTTGCAGTATTGCTGGCAGCAGCGCTGACACTTGGTATGACTGCCTGTGGTGCATCCAAAGGAGCGGGAGATACCGGAAAGAGCGAAAAGAGCATGGTATATGCAGTAGAGGCAGGATCTGCCGGAGAAGAAGCTGCAAAAGAAAAGGGATTTCAGTACAATTCCGTTTCATCCCAGGCAGATGCCCTGATGGAAGTTGCTTCCGGTACATCCGATGCAGCAATCATTGACCTTCTGATGGCAGGTGCTATGATTGGTGAGGGCACCAGTTATCCGAATCTGAAGCATACAGACGAACTTACGACCGAGGAGTATGGTGTTGGATGCCGGAAAGGATCGGATCTGGCTTCTTATATCAATCAGGTGTTTGCTTAGTCTCAGCGCGGGTGATCTTCTGGTCGGGCTTGAAAGAACCGTCCTCATAGCCCTTGATCCAGCCGTGGTTGGCGGCGATGCTGATCTCGTCCTTGGCCCAGTGGCTGGACACATCGGAGAAGGTCGCGGGGGTCGTGTCGCCGTCCGGGTCGAACCGGGCCGCAATGGCAGCGAACTCGGCGCGGCTAATCGATGCGTCAGGCTTAAAGGAACCGTCCTCATAGCCCTTGATAATCCCCATCTTGCTCAGGGTAGACACCGCGCAGGTATACCATGCGCCGTCCTTCATGTCGTTGTAGCTGTTGCTCTTGGTCATGTTGGCCTCGCGGGTCTCGTCGGTCAGCAGACGGAAGAAAATCGTCGCCACCTCGGCGCGGGTGATGTTCTTCTGCGGATACACCATGCCGTCGGGATAGCCCACCACATAAGCGTAGTGGTCCTTCCCGTTCAGGCCAGTCGGCACATCGTCGGGAATGGTGACGGTGGGCTTGTGGCTGCCGCCGCTGCCACCGCTACCACCACTCTTCTGATCATAAGTGTAAGTGAAGACGGTATCTCCCGTGATATTAAAGTCAGTGGGGGGAGTCTTGTCCCAACTTCCGGAAGCTTTATACCCACTGCTCGGCTGGTTGCCCACAGCAGGAATCTGGCCTGCGGTCAGCTTTGCCGTGCCATTGGTACTGCTCTTGCCCTCTGCGTTCTTCTTTGTAACGTATGTCACGATGTCCTGGTTGGTATTATTGTTCCAGTTACCATTGACTACCTTGAAGGTGACCTTGCACTGCCAAGCGTCGGGGATCCCGTCGCCCTTGTCGTTTCCGTCTTTGTCCTTCTCACCGACCTTATCTTCCAGGAAGATTGCGGTGTAGGTGTAAGACTTACCCTGCTCAAATGTGTCCTTGGAAAGATCACACTTCTCTTTTTTCAGCTTTTCCGCACTAGTCTCTTTAATAATGTCACCAACGGTTTTCTCAGTCACTGCCACGTTCTGGCCCGTCCAAGTTACAAAGGTATATCCGGTGCCAGCTTTTTTCACAGAACTGCCGTGAATTGCAGTCAGTTCCTTGTTATCCTTAACTGTAACAACTTCAAACTCAGGGGTTACCAACCCGTTGCCTTCCTGGTAAACCTGATACTGAATCAGAATCTGCTTGTAGTCGGGGATACCGTCGCCGGCAGTCAGGCTATCCTTGTCTGTGCTGGTTCCATCCTTATCCGCATCGTTCAAACTATCCAGGTAGTAGTACAAATCAATTACAGTATCCTTTCCTGTAATTTTTTCGTTACCCTCATACTTCTGGTTATTCACGGTTGTATTGTTTGCTTCGTATAGATACATTCTTCCATCGAATTCAACTTGTGTATACGAAGGAATCAGCGTAGAGATTTTAGTGCCAGCCTGCACTTTGTTCAACTCAATATAGTTTTGAGCACCAAGCTTTTGTTTCTCATCCTTCATAAAATGCTGACGGATAGTATAAGTGTAGGCATTCTGAGGAACATCTTTCCAAATGGCATACAGTGTAATTGTATGTCCATCCGTATTAGTCCATTGCTTCAATTGAGCTACAGTCGGACTCATAACGGAAAATGCAACTATCGCATCCGCCTGAGTAGCTGTAGATTTTGCAGCCCATCCAAGGAATTTATCTGTCTCTGTTAGATATTCGCTTACACTAGAGATGCGATCACTCACAGTCAAGTTGTTTTTAACTGCATTCTGGCCATCAATAGTATACTCAGGGATACCATCTGCTTTCCAAGCACCACCGTTAGCATTAAAGATCACAGTATAAAGAACTTCTTCCTTTTCCCATTTTGCCTTATAAGTCGCATTTCCAGTCACAGTTTCTGCTACTGTCGGCTCCCAGCCGGTAAATTTATACCCGTCGCGAGTCGGAGTACCGCTGAAACTAGGCGTGTTATCTCCATTGATCAAATTAGAATACACCTGATCTGCGAATACTTCCTCATTCTCTACACCGTCCGTATAGGTCACAGTATAAGCCTCAGTAAGTACCGGGGTCAGTGTCACATTACGGTCTTTAATCTCAACGGTATCAACAATATTTGTACCATTCTCAGACCAACCTCTAAAGCGATACCACTGGCCATCGGTCCCCTGTACTGCGGTTTCCTTCTGAACGGTCGTATAGTCCACCGTTGCGTTCTGCTCACTGATGTAATACCGGTTGTCAGTCACAGGCGTTGCATTTTCAATGGTATCCCAATCATAAGTCACCTTGTAAGTATCCACAGGAGCCTCAGGAGTCTCTTTCGGGGTGTTTACAACCGTGCTACTCTGATTGCCCTCACCGTAATAAAGGCCCGCACCAGCTTGATTGGTGTCATAGTTTTTTTCTTTCTTCCAGTCGTAACACTTCACATTCGGCTTGACGTTAAAGCTGAGAACCAGCTTGTAACCCTTCCAGCCCGTACCAGTCTTCTTGACTACGCAGTTTTCAGCACTGGAATAGTCAAATCCAGTGACTGTGATCTTGTCACCGACGACTTTCACTGTTACCTCATCCGTAATGTCATCTCCAGTAGCTGCCCACTCAGGCGTATCGCTGTTTCCCTGCGCCGCAACCTTTGTCACCTTCACGCCGCTGGTCACAGTGCCATCATCATTACATTCAATACCATCAAAGACGAAGAAGTTAGAAAGCTCGTCTCTCATCTCAGAAGTTGCCTTGACTTCCACGCTGGCATGGGTGGTATCATGAGCAATGTTGCTAAAGATATTATTCAGCTCACCGGCATTGCCCGTGTGCATGTAATATTTGTCATATTGCGCATCTAACTCTTGACGAGAATAGAATTGTGTATGTTCCTCATTCGTATCATTTGCGTCAGTCTTAGGGGTATACTTTTTCCCGTGTAAGTACCAACCGGAGACATCGTTTATAAGCTGAGCCTCATAATAGTGAACCTTTTTATAGTCATTACCTGATTTAACATAATACTCACCGTTTGTATCCACGTTATAAACAGGGCTATGGGAATATGGACCCTCATAAGCCTGAGCGTCAGGATAGTTAGAAGAAACCTTGCTCAGGAACTTCGTTACCTGATCGCCCGGATCACTGATCAAACCAACCGTATAGACCGTTGCGCCATAGGTATGCTTCGTTTTATAAGCCTGAGCAACTGTAGCGTCAGCAACATCATAGTCAAACCTCCAGCTGTAGTCTCCAGGACTACCATCCGTGAACATAACTACGATCCGTTGACGGGTCCCATTTTCATCCGAATTGGTTCTAAAGATGTTATTCGCCATCGCCATGCCAAGTTCAGGATGTGTACCACCCCAGGCATCAAGGTGAGCAATGGACTGAGTCAGATTTGATTTCCCTGTCTCATCTGTAACCGTTTGAAATGCATCTTTATACTTACCATCTGCTGATCTGCCGTACCCATACTGTTCTGCACCAACGAAAAGTTCTGTGTTGTAATCACTATCTGCAAAGCCAACCACAGCAATTCGATGGTTTACCTTGTGTCTATTAGCATCCTCAGTAATCGTGTTGATAAAATTTGTAGCTGCGGTCTTCAACCCCTGCAAGTTACTGCCTTCCATAGAGCGAGACTGGTCCAGCACCAGGACAATATCCAGGGGGGTAGACTGCGTGGTAGTTGTCACTGTACCGGTAACATAGGCCTCCATGTTGATGGTAGCCTTGCCGTTCCCGTTCTTCTTAGGGGTCGCGGTCTTGATCACCTTGACACCGTTAGTGCCGTCAGATTGCACGGTTCCCACTGGACTGTTTTCGCCCACTGCCAGCGCTGTCGCAGGTACCAAAGAAAGCACCATTGCCAGCGTTAGAACCAGGGCCAAGAACTTCTTTTTCATGGGTCTCCTCCTTTTCATCCTTCCGTTTGTTTTTGAGTCACCCATTGTCGTTGGGTGTTAAGCCAACGACAAAAGGGTATACCCTTTTGTTTTTTGCGATATAAGCATAGATACCGCAAAGATAAGTTTGCCAAAGCACACGCTTCTTTGGCAACGCTTTATGGCAATATTATACCGTATCCTTCCGCCAGATGGCAAGGTTTTCCATGGATATGTTTGGGTACATTTTGTTTTCTTTTAGAGATTCATGCCCTGATTTTATATCTTTCCGACAAAACACCCCCTGTGTCGGGTCCCGGCGGGGAACGGCACAGGGGGCGGCGCTCTTGACAAAGTGGGAAGAGACTGCTATCATAAAGGCAGAAAGAGCGTTGCTACTAGTGGTTAGCTTCGCGGTTTTACATCATTATGAACAATGCTGACCGTTTGGCTGCAACCCAAGCGGTCAGCACGCTTTTATGGAAAGTGCCAGTGCTAAAAACACCACGCACACCAGAAATTTCAAAAAAAATCTGTCCATTCCAGCTTCACCCCCTTCCAACGTGGATTTTGCGAGGGGCTAGCCAACCACTTTTCGTAACAACGCTTCTTTCCGGCCCTTTTGACAGGGCCTTTTTATCTTAGCAGATTTTGTCGAATTTTGCAATATGCGCCTTCGTATACAAAACCCCCTGCGTCGGTTCCCGGTCTGGGACGGCGCAGGGGGTTTGCTTTTGGGTCAGGTGGTCTGGTGGGCTGGGTCGTCCAGGTAGGCGCAGGCGGACAGGGCTGCGACCTGGCCCTCGCCGGCGGCTTTGGCGATCTGGTAGGGGGCGCCGGTGCAGTCCCCTGCGGCGAACACGCCGGGGAGATTGGTGGCCATGCTGCGGTCGACTTGGATGGCCCCGTTGGCGGTGGCCAGGGTCGGCAGCAGGTCCGTGGGGGCCACGGCGGGGCGGAGGATGAAGACCCCCGCGCAGGGGATGGTCTCGCCGTTGGCGGTCAGGCCGGTGACGGTCAGCTGGCCTTGGATCGAGACGGTGCCGGTTGGGACAAAGGGGATGTCTGCTTCCAGCGTCTCCGGGCGCTTGGGGGCAAGGTAAGTCACTTGACAGCCCAGGTTTTTCAGGAAGTTGGCCTCCTCCGGCGCATCGGGGCTGCGGCCGACCACGGCCACGGGCTTGCCCCGGTAGAGCATCCCGTCGCAGGTGGCGCAGTAGCTCACGCCCCGGCCCAGATACTCAGCTTCCCCAGGAAATTTTTTCTGCCGCACCACGCCGGGGGCCAGGATCAAGGCCCCGGCGGAGAGGACTTGGCTGCCCACGCTGACTTGAAAGCCATTCCAAGCCAGGGCCGAGAGGGCGCGGCCCTCTAAACATGCGACGCCTGCTTCTTTCGCGTGGGCGTGAAAGGTCTCCAGCAAGTCTGCCCCGGACTGGTTGGGCAGACCCAGGTAATTGTCTACCCGCTCGGCCCGTGCCAGGGGGCTGTCCTGCCAGCGGTTGCCCACCACGAGGACGGTCTTGTTCCGGGCGCGGGCCGTCAGGGCAGCGGACAGCCCCGCCGGGCCGCTGCCGATCACGATGATGTCATAGTGCATAAAGCGCTCCCTCCTGCTCTGCTGTGTTGGTCCCATCATAGCATATTTGATCTCCCCCGTCTACTCGTCCCCCACGTCCACTCGCAGTCGCACGCTGCTTTTTTTGCACGGCATCTTGACACGGCGTCAGAATTGCGGTATCCTATCCATACTGACACAGCGTCAGAAGTAATTCCTATTGACGATGGAGGAAAAAACATATGTTAGGAAACTTCACTTATTATAACCCCACCAAGCTCTATTTCGGCGGCGGCTCCGTCGCGTCTTTGCGGGACGAGCTGCCCAAATACGGCCCCAATATCGTCCTGGTCTACGGCGGCGGGTCCATCAAAACCAACGGCATCTATGACCAGGTGACCGCCATTCTGAAGGACTGCGGCAAGAACGTGGCGGAAATCTCCGGCGTCATGCCCAACCCCACCCTGCCCAAGGTCCTGGAGGGCGTGGAGATCTGCCGCCGGCACCGGGCCGACTTCCTGCTGGCCGTGGGCGGCGGGTCTGTCTGCGACTACACCAAGGCCGTGGCCGCCTCCGTCCACTGTGAGGAGGACCCCTGGCAGAAGTATTTCGTCCGCTTTGAGGAACCTGCCTGCCCCGTCGTCCCCCTGGGCTGTGTGCTGACCATGGTGGGCACCGGCTCCGAGATGAACGCCGGCAGCGTCATCACGAACCCCGACACCAAGGAGAAGGTGGGCAAGGTCTTTGAGGACGAGGGCGTGATGCCCAAGTTCTCCATCCTGGACCCCAACTACACCCTCACCCTGCCCCGGTACCAGATGGTCTCCGGCATCTATGATATTTTCAACCATATTTGTGAGCAGTATTTCTGCGGCGAGGATGACAACACCAGCGACTACCTCAGCGAGGGCCTCATGCGCTCCGTGATCCATTCCAGCCGCATCGCCGTAAAGAACCCCCAGGATCACGAGGCCCGCAGCAACCTCATGTGGACCGCCACCTGGGCGCTGAACACCCTGGTCGAGTGCGGCAAGACCGGCGACTGGATGGTCCACATGCTGGGCCAGGCCGTCGGCGGCGTGACCAACGCCACCCACGGCATGACCCTGGCCGCCGTGTCTCAGGCGTACTATCACCATGTCCTGCCCTACGGCCTGCCCAAGTTCAAGCGCTTCGCCGAAGCCGTCTGGGGCATCGACCCCGCCGGTAAGACCGAGGAGGAAGTTGCCCTGGCCGGTCTGGACGCCATGAAGGCCTGGATGGAGGAGATCGGCGTGGTCCTGCATCTGACCGAGCTGGGCGTGGACGAGTCCATGCTGGACCAGATCGCCGACCTGACCTTCCACATAGACGGCGGCTACAAAGCCCTGAAGCGGGATGAGATCCTTGCGATCTTCCGCGAAAGCCTGTAAGCGCCATGCCCAAAGCCTCCCAAGCCCGGACCAACGCCCGCAAAGAGGAGATCATCTCCGCCTGCGCCGCCCTCTATGAGACCATGAGCTTCAAGGACATCACCTTGAAAGACATCAGCCAGGCCACGTCCTTCACCCGCACGTCCATCTACAACTATTTTCAGACCAAAGAAGAAATTTTTCTGGCCCTGCTCCAGCGAGAATATGACCTCTGGCGCCAGGACCTCCTGGTCCTGCTGGACACCCATGAGACCATGACGGCGGACGCCTTCGCCGCCGCCCTGGCCCACACCCTGGCCCAGCGGGCACGGATGCTCAAGCTTCTCTCCATGAACCACTATGATATGGAGGCCAACAGCCGCATGGAGAATCTCGTCGCCTTCAAGCGCTCCTACGGCGCCGCGATGCAAGCCGTGACCCGGTGCGTGGAAAAATTCTTTCCCCACATGCCCGCCGAAGCCGTCCAAGGCTTTCTCTACGCCTTCTTCCCCTTCCTCTTCGGCCTCTATCCCTACGCCTACGTCACGGACAAGCAGAAGGCCGCCATGGACCAGGCAGACGTCCCCTACCCCTTCCTTTCCCTCTACGACCTGACCTACCCCTGCGTCCGCAAGCTGCTGGAGGGGTTTCACTGAAACCGCAAAGCCATTGCCGATCTGCAAGCAAATTGACAAGATTGGTACAATCTGGTATACTGGTTGTACTTTTATTTTCTCCAGAAAGTATTTTACGGAATGAGGGGTAGTGTGCTGTGAAAAAAAAGTTGAGTTTTCGAGAATACGTGACCGTGGCCAGTATGCTCTTCGGCATGTTCTTTGGCGCGGGGAACCTGATCTTCCCTGTGTCCATGGGCCAGCAGGCGGGCAGCCAGGTGTGGATCACGACCCTGGGCTTTCTCATCACCGGCGTGGGCCTGCCCCTGCTGGGCGTGGCAGCCCTGGGCATCAGCCAAAGCAACGGCCTGTTTGACCTGTCCAGCAAAGCCGGGCGGCCCTACGGCATGTTCTTCACCTGCGCCCTGTACCTGACCATCGGGCCTTTCTTCGCCATCCCCCGCTGCGCCACCACGTCCTACACCGTGGGTCTGGAGCAGATCTTACCGGAGGGCCACGCCAAGCTTTTCCTGCTGCTGTTCTCGGTGGCCTTCTTCGCCGTAACGCTCTTCTTCTCCCTGCGGCCGGGAAAAATTTTGACCTGGATCGGTAAAGTCCTGAACCCCTGTTTCCTGCTCTTCCTGGGCATCCTGCTGGTCGTTGCTCTGGTCTCCCCCGGCGCGTCCATCTCTTCTGTGGAGCCCATGGGGGACTACGCCACCCAGCCCTTCCTGACGGGCTTTCTGGAGGGCTACAACACCATGGACGCCCTGGCCGGCCTGGCCTTCGGCATCATCGTGGTGCAGGTCATCCAGGGCCTGGGGGTGAAGGAACCGAAGGACGTGGCCGTCAGCACCGTTCGCTCCGGCATTTTCAGCTGCCTGCTCATGGCCGTCATCTATCTGGCCGTCGCCGTCGTGGGGACGCAGAGCCGCGGCCTGTTCCCCGCCGCCGAAAACGGCGGCATCGCCCTGGCCCAGATCGCCCAGCACTACCTGCGCGGCGTGGGTCTGCTGGTCCTGGCCGCCACCGTCACCCTGGCCTGTCTGAAAACCTCCGTGGCCCTCATCACCAGCTGCAGCGAGACCTTCGTCGGCCTCTTCCCCAAGGGGCCCTCTTACCGGGTCTGGGCCATCGTGTTCTGCCTCATGTCCTTCGTCTTTGCCAACCTGGGCCTGAGCACCATCATCAGCTACGCCGTGCCCGTGCTGATGTTCCTCTATCCCCTGGCCATCGCCCTGATCCTGCTGGCCCTCTTCGGCAAGTTCTTTGGCCACAGCCGGGAGGTCTACGTCTCCACCCTGGTCCTGACGCTCGTCGGCGCCGTCTACGACCTGTTCCGCAGCCTCCCCGAAAACCTCCGCGCCCTGCTGCATCTGGACGGTCTGATCGAAGCCGTGGGCAATGTCCTGCCCCTCTCCGGCATCGGCTTCGGCTGGGTCTGCCCGGCGATCATCGGCCTGGCGATCGGCCTCCTCCTCCACTTCTCCCGCCGGAAGAAAGCGACCTAATTTGATAGACCTACTTTTATAAAGAAGAAAAATACACAAACCCTCCCCCTGCTTCCGCACATTGGCTGAGCAGGGGGAGGGTTTTCGTGCTTTTTCCGGTTTTTAGTGGCAGCCGTGGTTCCCGCAGGTGTGGCCCTCGCCGTGGTGACCGCAGGTATGGCCTTCGCCGTGGCCCTGGCCGTGGTGGTCACAGTGGACGTTGGGGTCATAGCCCAGGTTGCCGGACAGCAGCGCGTTCACCGCGGCGTCGGCGTCCCCGCGCACACCGCCGTAGAGGCGGATGCCGGCCCCGGCCAGGGCGACCTGTGCGCCGCCGCCGATGCCCCCGCAGATCAGCGTATCCACGCCGCGCTGCATCAAAAAGCCGGCCAGCGCCCCGTGGCCGCTGCCGTTGGTGTCCACGACCTCCGTCCGGCTGATCTGTCCGTCGGTGATCTCATAGATCTTAAAGGCCTGGGTGTGGCCAAAGTGCTGAAAGATCTGTCCGTTTTCATAAGTCACTGCGATTTTCATGGTGGATTCTCCTTCTTGTTTGTGCGGGTCCGGGGCGTCCTGGCGGACCGGCAAAGGCCCCTGCCGGCACCCCTGGCCGCAGCCGCGCTCCCGGCCGCCGCAGAGGCGGTAGTTCCCGCCGCGGATGACCATGGGCCGCCCATAGACCAGGCAGGCCGCGATCTTTTTCCGGGCGCTCTCATAGATCTCCTGCACGGTGGAGCGGGAAATGTCCATCTGCGCGGCGCACTGCTGGTGCGTGCGCTGCTCGAGATCGACAAGCCGGATGACCTCATACTCATCCAGCGTCAGCAGAATGGGAGCCGCCTCCTCATGTCCCTGCGGGCAGAAGGTGTCGACCTGCGGCGCATCGCAGATCCGCCGGCATCGCGGTGGTCTCGGCATAGCGTCACCTCCAAGGCTGTTATTTTCGGTATATGCCGATTATAATGCCGCTGCGCGCGTTTGTCAACACCTTTGTTCGCGCCGCCGGGCAGCAAAAAAGGAAAGGGCGCTTGCCCTTTCCTTTTTTTCGCGTTTGGCTCAGTGCCGGTCGGCCACGAGGCGCTTGGCCACGTCGGTCAGCATGGAATAATAGCCGAGCTTGTTGACGTGGATGCCGTCACCGCCGCCGCAATCCGGGTTGAGGCCGCCCGTGTCATTGCGCAGGTGCGTCGTGACGTCGATAAACCCATAGCCCGCCTGCTCGACGGCAGCCTTGGCCGCGGCGTTGTAGCGGTCGATCTTATCATTCGAGGCAAAGTTCGACCCGGCATCGATCGGCGTGATCGACGCGACATACAGCTTTGCCGACGGCAGCTCCGCCTGCGTATCGGCAAGGAAGCTGAGGTAATTCTGGCAATAGGTCTCCTCGCTGGTCATGTTGATGTCGTTCATGCCCATGGAGAAGATGACATACTTCGGGTCGATGACCTTCAGCGCCTCAAGCGCGGTATACGTACCGCCGTTGATATCAAATGTATATTCCCGCAGGCTGCGGATGCCGACATTTCCGGTCGCAACGACCATGTCCTTCGGCAGCACATCATAGACGAACAGGCCGCTGCAGATGCTGTCGCCGACAAATGCACAGTCGGACAGCTGCACCAGCTCGTCGTTGTCAAACGAATAGCCGCCATACGGCGGGAGTTCGATCGACGGTGTCGCGCTGACGGTCTCCTCTGCCGGCGGCGCGGTCGGCGTGGGCGTAGTCTCTGCCGGCGTGGGCTGGCTGTGCGATTTCCTGAGCGCCATAATTACCGGGATCGACACCGCCACAAGGACCACACACAGGATGATGATAACATTGCGCGCCGTCTTTTTCTGTTTGCCTTTGCGTTCCACTTGCTGAAAACATCCCTTCCAAACAAACTGTTCTCTTACTATAGCACGCAAAACCGGTTCTGTCGAGGGGTGTCACATATGTTTTCGCGTCACAAAAACGGGATGCGGCAAGCGCGCCGTCGCATGCATCGGGATGCGCCTTTTTCAAATGCGTAATCATTTGCAAGGAGAATCGTTTTGGGGAAAACGACACGACCAACCATTGCGCGTCAACAAAGAAATCCGAGCGATAAGGGGAGGCGCACAGCGGCCTCTTTTCCCTGTGCCGAGACTGGGAGACGAAGGATTTCCCGGCGGCGCATAAAGCCAATCATCCAGCGGCTCAGCGTCCCGGTTCCGGCGAGGACGGCATCCGGCACACGGCGCGCCAAACCGTGGGGGGAGCAAAACGAACATAAACAAGGCGGCATTTTCCCGCTCTCATTGTGATACCATCCGAAATCGCAAAAATGCCTTGAAAAAATATTGTTTTTCTGATCCTTTCGGTCTAATATCACAGTATAAAAACATTCTGCCAAAAAAATCAATTTATCATGGAGGTATTGCTATGCAGAAGCTTGAGAAGCTGTACGAAGGCAAGGCCAAGATGGTCTTTCGCACCGACGACCCCGAACTGCTGATCGTCGAATACAAGGATGATGCCACCGCCTTTAACGGCGAAAAGCGGGGCACCATCGCCGGAAAAGGCGTCATCAACAACCGGGTGACCAACCACCTGATGACGCTGCTGGAAGAGCAGGGCGTGCCCACCCACTTCGTGCGGGAGCTTTCCGACCGGGAGACCCTCGTCAAGAAGGTCACCATCGTCCCCCTCGAGGTCATCGTCCGCAACATCTCCGCCGGCTCCTTCGCCAAGCGGTATGGCGTGGAGGAGGGCATTGTGTTTGACGCCCCCACCATCGAGTTCTCTTATAAAAACGACAGCCTCGGCGACCCGCTCATCAACGCCTACCATGCGCTGGCCCTGAAGCTGGCAACGGCCGAGGAGCTGGAGCAGATCAAGGCGCTGGCCTTCCGGGTCAACGACCTGCTCAAGGGCATCATGAAGGGCATCGGCATCGACCTTGTGGACTTCAAGCTGGAGTTCGGCCGCCTGCCCGACGGCAGCATCGTCCTCGCCGACGAGATCAGCCCCGACACCTGCCGCCTCTGGGACGAGACGACCCACGAAAAGCTGGACAAGGATCGTTTCCGCCGTGACCTCGGCAATGTGGAGGGCGCATATCAGGAGATCCTGCGCCGTATGCTCGGCGCGTAACGGGGCGCGGGCCTATGTTTTCAAAGATTCATGAGGAATGCGGCGTTTTCGGCATTTACAGCAGCGGCGAGACAGATGTTGCCGGGCTGACTTACAGCGCCCTGTTCGCGCTCCAGCACCGGGGACAGGAGAGCTGCGGCATTGCCGTCAACGACGACGGCGTTATATCGGGATATAAGGACCTCGGCCTTGTCGGTGAGGTCTTCCCTCCCGAGCGCCTGCAAAAGCTCGGCGGAGGCCAGCTGGCGGTGGGTCATGTCCGCTACGCCACCACCGGCAGGAAGAGCCGCGAAAACGCCCAGCCCCTGATCATCAATCATATCAAGGGCAGCATGGCGCTCGCCCACAACGGCAACCTGACAAACGCCGCCGAGTTGCGGGAGGCACTGGAGCTCAACGGCGCGATATTCCACACCACCAGCGACACCGAGGTCATTGCCTATACCATCACCAACGAGCGTCTGCGGGCCTCCTCCATTGAGGAGGCGGTCTCTGCCGCCATGGACAGGATCAAGGGCGCGTACTCGCTGGTCATCATGTCGCCCCAGAAGCTGATCGCCGTCCGGGATCCCCACGGTTTCCGGCCGCTCTGCATCGGAAGGCTGGGAGACGGCTGGGTCTTTGCCTCCGAGAGCTGCGCGCTGGACGGCATCGGTGCACAGTTCGTGCGGGACGTGCGCCCCGGCGAGATCGTCATCGCGGACAAGGGCGGCCTGCGCAGCATAACCACCCATTGCGGCCAGTGCCCCCGCTCGCTGTGCGTCTTTGAGTACATCTACTTCGCCCGTCCGGACTCCGTCATAGACGGCAGCTGCGTCCACACCGCGCGGCAGCGCGCCGGGGCATTTCTGGCACTGGAGCACCCCGTTCAGGCGGACGTGGTCATCGGCGTTCCGGACTCCGGCCTGGATGCCGCCCTCGGCTATTCCAAGCAGTCCGGTATCCCGTACGGCGTGGGCTTTATCAAAAACAAGTATATCGCCCGTACCTTTATCCAGCCGGAACAGAGTCAGCGGGAGAAATCCGTCAACATCAAGCTCAACACCATCTCCTCCACCATCCGCGGCAAGCGCGTGGTACTGATCGACGACTCCATCGTCCGCGGCACCACCTGCGCCCACATCGTAAAGCTCGTCCGCGAGGCCGGCGCGACGGAGGTTCATATGCGTGTGTCCGCGCCGCCGTTTCTCAACCCCTGCTATTTCGGGACGGACGTCGACTCCCGCGAGAACCTCATCGCATGCAGCCACACGATCCCGGAGATCGCGCAGATCATCGGC
>OKRW01001924.1_pt1 | contig 16292 bp, 17 predicted proteins | sample 1601151 | NCBI WGS metagenome assembly OKRW01 (sample SAMEA3541471, study PRJEB24748) | human gut metagenome | biome: human gut; feature: human-associated habitat; material: faeces | place: China | collected 2012 | reverse complement strand
TGTAGGCTCGATTTTTGTTATTTCGAGTATCTACTCTATGGGGAGCATATCAGTGATCAGGCGGCTGCGTTCTGCGCGGTTTCGGCGAGGTAGGCGTTCAGACGGGTGGCGACGTTGTCCTGAAGGTTTCTGTAGAAGAACTGGTAGTCGTAGAGGTGGTAGATGCCGTCTGAGAAGATGGAGAGCCCGGCTGGGTAATTCTCTGGCGATACGTCGGGCACTTTCAGTGCGCCGCGCTGGTCGTCGATATAGGCGCCGGTGAGCTGAGGGATCTCTTCGGTGATGTTGCCGTCGTAATCGGTGAAGCAGGCGCCGAGGTTTTGGCTTTTGTCGGCTGGGATGCTGTCGGTGCGCCAATTGAGGGGATTGATGGCTAGGGTTTTGCTGCCGGATGGGATGACGAGAGAATCTGTGATTTCCGGCGCTTCGCTGTTGAACGAGACGATGACGCCGGTGTCTGCTTCGCCTGTCGCAAAGCGCATGTGTGGATGCTCGGCGAGCTGGTCTTCTGTGACGCGCCAGCCGATGGCGTAGCAGGCGACAAGCCGGTCGGCGAGGGCGTCGTCGTCAAAATAATCCTGCAGGAGGCGCAGCACAAGATCGCCGCCCTGGGAAAATCCGGCGAGGATGATCGGCCGGCCGTCGTTATCATTGGCGAGGTAATACTCAAAGGCGTCCTTGATATCCTCGTAGGCGGCGCTCAGCGCTGTTGTACGCTCGTTTTCAGGCAGGCTGTAGGTATAGAGGCTGGCCTGGCGGTAATAGGGCGCAAAAAAACGGCTGTCGGCGTCGTAGATGCCCTTTTCCATGTTGGTGGCGCCGAGAAAATCCGCCTTTGCATCGGCGTCGTCGAGGGGCATGTTTTCTGCATCCTCTGCGCCGGCGTAGACGGTCGGGCAGACGAAGAACACATCGGCTGCGGTGTCTGTGCGCTCCGTTTCGTGATAGGCCCAGTTTTCCGCTGCGGCGTAGTCCACGCTGTCTGTTTCCTGTTGGGCGCAGCCGGCAAAAAGCACGAGGCTGAGCAGGAGCGCTGCCAGGAGAATGTGGTTTTTGTTGTGTCTTTGTTTCATGCGATCACCTTTTTGAAATAGAGTCAGGTTTATTATAACGCAGGATGCGGTCTGCTGCCAGCTGTGGTTTTTCTTTACGGAAGGATATTCCAGAGATGGTGGGCTGTGGTGATGAGGTCTGCACATTCTGCGGAGCTGGCGCGAAATCCTCCCTGAGACGGATGGACAAAGCTGATTATTCTGGTATGATTCTACGTGGAGATTAATAACCTATATGGAAAGGAAGTATCACATCTATGAAAATTCTTGGTATTGTTATGGGGATCCTGCTGACGATCAGCGGCATCTTCTGTCTGACGCAGCCTGTGCTCACGTTTGCAAATCTCAGCTGGGTGATCGGCGCGATTGTGCTGGCCTGCGGGATCTGCGGGCTGGTTGCCTGGTGGCAGGGGCGCAAAAGCGGCAAAAGCAATCTCTGGGACATGGCAGGCGCGCTGCTCACAACGATCGTCGGCGTTCTGATGCTCTGCAATTTCTGGGCGCAGCTTTTCACGGATATGGCGCTGATCATGCTCTTTGGCGTGTGGATCGTGTGCGCAGGCGTGCTGCGCATTGTGGCCTCGGTGCAGCTCAAATTTGCCTGGTGGGGCTTCGGGGTATTCTGGGGCGTGGTGCTGATCCTGGTCGGGATCTATGCGCTGCTGCATCCGGTGGTGTCGCTGATCTCGCTGGGCTGGTGTGTGGCGTTTGTCTTCATCTCCCAGGGGATTAATCTTGTATTCGCAGCGATCTCGACGAAAAGCGAGGACGCTGCCTGAGCATGGAAAAAGCGAGTGCGTGTGTGCACTCGCTTTTTTGTGTGATTACGAACGGAAATTGTTGAACTGCAACGCGATGCCGTAGTCGTTTTCTTTAAGTTTGGCGATGACGGCCTGGAGGTCGTCGATCTTTTTGCCGCTGACACGGATCTTGTTTTCCATGAACTGTGGCTGCACTTTCAGCTTGGTGTCCTTGATGTCCTTGGTGATCTTTTTGCCGAGGTCTTTGTCGATGCCCTGTTTGATGGTGACGACCTGGCGCACTGCGCCGCCGGCGGCGTTTTCGATCTTGCCATATTCGAGATTGTCGATTGGCACCTGGCGCTTGATGAATTTTGACTGGAGCACATCGATGATGCTCTTGAGGTGCATTTCATCGGCGGTGGTGATCTTTACGCTGTCTTTTTCGAGAGCGATCTCGGAAGTCACGCCTTTGAAATCGTAGCGCTGGGTGATCTCGCGCTCGGTCTGGTTGACGGCGTTGGTAACTTCTGCCATGTTGACTTCGGAAACAATATCAAAGGTTGCGTCTTTTGCCATAATTATCTTCTCCTTTAGAATAAAATCGATCCTGGTGTACGTGGAAATGGGATGACGTCGCGGATGTTGGCCATGCCGCTGAGGTACATGAGCAAGCGCTCGAAGCCGACGCCAAAGCCTGCGTGCTGGACACCGCCAAAACGACGTAGATCGAGGTACCAGTCGTAGGCATCGAGCGGCATGCCGAGTTCATTCATACGCGCTTCGAGCAGATCGAGCCGCTCCTCGCGCTGGCTGCCGCCGATGATCTCACCAATGCCAGGCACGAGCAGATCGACGGCGGCAACGGTTTTTCCGTCGTCGTTGGCGCGCATGTAGAAGGCTTTGATGTCCTTCGGATAATCGGTCAAGAAGACGGGGCCTTTCACGATCTCTTCGGTGAGGAAGCGCTCGTGCTCGCTCTGCAGATCGATGCCCCAGCTGACAGGATATTCAAAAGCGTGGCCGCTTTTTTCGAGGAGCGCCACGGCTTCTGTGTAGGTCATACGCACAAACTCAGCCTCTGCGACTGCGTGCAGCCGCTCGGCCAGGCCAGGCTCGATGCGCTCGTCGAAAAATGCCATCTCATCCGGCAGGCGCTCGAAGGCGGCGCGGATCATGTATTTGATGAAATCCTCTGCGAGGTTGATGTCGTCGGTGAGGTCAGCGAAGGCGATCTCCGGCTCGATCATCCAAAACTCGGCGGCATGGCGCGCGGTGTTGGAATTTTCGGCGCGGAAGGTTGGCCCGAAAGTGTAGACATTCTGGAAGGCCAGCGCCATAGCTTCGGCGTTCAGCTGGCCGCTGACAGAAAGGTTCGCCGGCTTGCCGAAGAATTCCTTCTCCTCGCCGGTGGTGACGCGGAACATCTCGCCTGCACCTTCGGCGTCGCTGGCGGTGATGATCGGCGTGGTCGCGTAGATGAAGCCGCGCTCCTGGAAAAACTGATGCACAGCAAAGGCGATCACTGAGCGCAGACGGAACACGGCAGAAAAGGTGTTCGTGCGCGGACGCAGATGCGCCTGGGTGCGCAGATATTCGAAGCTGTGACGCTTTTTCTGCAGCGGATAGTCGCTTGGCGCCTGGTTCAGGATCTCAAGCTCCTCCACGCGGATCTCAAAGGGCTGCTTGCCCCCTTCTGTGAGCACGACTGTGCCTTTTGCCGAGAGCGCGCTGCCGACGGCGAGATGGCCTGCGGCGTCAAAATTCGCCAGGCTGTCGTCGTAGACGAGCTGGACATTTGCCAGCGCGGTGCCGTCGTTCAGCGCAATAAAGCCGAAGCTTTTCTGCTTGCGGTTTGCGCGCACCCAGCCGTTGACAGTGACGCGTTGTTCTGCATACGCTGCGGGATTTGCGATCAGATCTTTAAGCAGCATGCACGTCCCTCCTATTCCAATGTGATGCGACCAATTTTGTTGTCGCGAAAATCTTTGATGATGATGTGGGCGGTCTTGAGATCGTCCACCTTGCCGCCGCGCACAATGGCGCCACGTTTGCGCCCGATGGTCTGCATCAGTTCGTAGGTATCCATGGCGGCGACCTCCTCTGCATCCAGGCTGTAACGCTCGGCGATCAGCGCCGCATAGCGCGCCTGAGCGATCTGCAGAAAACGGAAGGCCACATCCTCCCAGACGAAAACCTCATCACTGATAGCGCCAGTCATCGCCAGCTTGTTGCCGACCTCTTCATCCTCGAACTTGTGCCAGAGAAGCCCCGGCGTGTCGAGAAGCTCGATGTCGTCGGTCAGGCGCACCCACTGCTTGCCCTTAGTCACGCCTGGCTTGTTGCCAGTGGTCGTCATGCCGCGGCCAAGGAGCATGTTGATGAACGTGCTCTTGCCAACGTTGGGAATCCCCACGACCATCACGCGCAGCGTCACGCTCGTCGCGCCCTTGTCGAGAAAGCGCTGGCGCTTCGCCGCCGTCAGCTCGTAAACCGCATCGACGATCGTCTGCTGGAGCTTTTTGCGGCCGCTTGTGGAATTCACCGCCACCGCGAGATTGTGGCCAGCGGTGTATTTCGACAGCCAGTACTGTGTGCGATTTGGATCGGCCAGATCCGCCTTGTTGAGGATGATCAGGCGCGGACGCTTTTTGCCGATGATCTCGCCAAGAAGCGGATTGCGGCTGCTTTCCGGAATGCGCGCATCGACCAGCTCAATGACCACATCGACGAGCTTCAGCTCCTGCTCGATCATACGGCGCGCCTTTGTCATGTGCCCTGGGAACCATTGGATTGTTGCCATCAGCTCAACCCTCCCATGTGACTGAACGGCCAGTAGATAAACTGTGCCTTGGCGACAAGGTATTCATCCTTGACCGTGCCCCAGACGCGGCTGTCTGAGGAATCGTTGCGGTTGTCGCCCATCATGAAATATTCTCCTTCAGGGATCGTCACCGGCCCAAAATCCGGCATACTCGTGCCAGTGTTGAGATAATCCTCCACCAGCGGCGTGCCATCGATAAAGACCGTATTGTTTTTGATCTCCAGCGTTTCGCCTGGCAGACCAATGCAGCGCTTGACGTAGATCACCGTCTCAATCCCCTGTTCTTCATTCACAGGATATTTGAAGACCACCACATCGCCGCGCTCCGGCTCACCAATCTGATAGGTAAACTTCGTCGCCACAACGCGGTCGTTGATCTCCAGCGTCGGGATCATCGATCCGCTCGGCACGTAATACATTCCGATCACAAACATACGCAGCACGACCACGATCGCCAGCGCAATGATGACCGGCAGCAGATAATCCTTGAAATAGCTTGTTTTCTTCTTCTCTTCCTGTTCGCTCAAAAACACACCCTCCATCCTTTTCAATCGCGCCTCTGCGCGGAATAATCTTTAGCGTGGACCAGCGCCCATGCGCCAGGCCCATCTTCATAGTATAGCAGTAATCCAGAGAATTGGGCAATACAAATATCAAAACTGTAATGATATGCTGGCAAAAAAATTGCCACGGAAACGAAATCCGTTCCGTGACGTTGAAATTCTGTCATTCGATGGTTTCAAGGTCGAAGAAAGCTCTCAAGCGCTCGCTGTTTTCCACTGTCCAACTACCACTCCACGCTACTTCTCCACGTGAAAGAAAAACAAAATACTCGCAGCACTCCTGAACAAGCTCCGGATCATGTGTGATGAGAAAAATAGTTTTTCCAAGCGCCGACAGCCTCCGAAGATTTTCTGCGACTTCCAGCATATGCTGTCGATCCAATCCACTCGTTGGCTCGTCAAATATCAGAAGATCTTTCTGTGAAGCAAGTGCGCTGGCCACTGCGACACGCTGTTTTTGTCCACCAGAGAGCGCCAGCGGATGCAATTCTCTAAAGGGCAAGAGATCCATGCTCGCCAGGATCCGCTCAGCCGCCGCTTCCTTTTCGTCCTCACAGCCCGACATGCTGATGAGCACTTCTTCTTCCACACTTTCTGTGAAAAGCTGGTGATTCACATCCTGCATGACAAGAAAGCTTCTTCGCAAACGTTCGCGACGTGAAAGGGATTTTCCTGCCAGCACAAATTTTCCCTTACAGCTTTTTTCTAATCCGCAGAGACAGCGCGCCAGCGTCGTCTTCCCGGAACCGTTTTCACCAAGAATGCCAATGATCGCACCGCACGGAAGAGATAGCTCCGGAATCTGGAGCGTCATTCCCTCTTTGCGGCTGAAACGCAGATCCTGAATATGAAAGCGTTCACGCTCATCTATACATGCTGCTCGACCTTCATGAAACTCGATCATCTTTGTGGTGCGCAGTCCCCGTGCGCAAATATCCACATCCGGAATTTGCCAAAACTGCTCTGCCGGAAGATCCTGAACAATCCTCCCCTCTTCCATATAGATAACGCGATCGGCCACTTTTCTGAGATACGTCAGACGGTGCTCAGCAATCACGATCGTCTTTCCCTGCCGCTTCCACTCGGCTATGACCATCGCCAGCAAACGGATCGCGCCGGGATCGAGATTCGACGCCGGTTCATCCAGCACCATCACCGGCGGATCTGCCATCGACACAGAAGCACAGGCAATTTTTTGTTTTTCGCCACCGGAAAGATGAAAGAGATTTCTGTCCAGAAGCGGCGTAAGTGCAAAAACGCCGACCACTTCCTGCAAACGCGCATCGATCATCTCAAACGACCAGCCCATATTCTCACAGCCGAAAACGATCTCGCTGGTCGAATCCACATTGAAAAACTGCGAGCGCGGATTCTGAAAAACCGAACCCACGCTCTGCGCCGTTTTCGTGATCGGCTGCGCGAGCACATCTTGTCCAGCAACGGTCACACCGCCCATCACATTTCCTTCATAGAAATGTGGAATGAGCCCGTTGATCAGCCGCGTGATCGTCGTCTTTCCGCAGCCGGAACGCCCACACAAAAGCACCACCTCGCCAGGCGCAATATGAAAGCTCACGTGCTTCAGACTCTGCGCCTGCTCACTGTCCTTGTAGCGAAAGGACACATCCTGAAATGTAATCATGACTTTCTCCTTACAATGAAAGATAGAGCACAAGTGCCGCCGTCATCACGATAAATAGGATTCCGTCCCAGATGCCGAAGCCAATGCGACAGTAATGTGTGCGCGGAATGTCCCCGCCAAGCCCACGCGTCACCGCCGCTGCCGACAGCTCGTCACCAATCTTCACAACCGAAACGATGAGCGGCACGAGCCGATACTCGAGTATCGCCACTGGCCCACAGCGCAAGCCGATGCCACGAAGACGCATCGCATCCTGAATAGAACGATATTCCTCAGCGATCGTCGGGAAGAAACGGAACATCACCGCAAAAGGCACCACAATCTTCTGACTCAGATGTAATCGCTCCATGGCAGCGACAAAAGCACTCACCTTTGTCGTCGACAAAATCGCATACGCTACCATGAGCCCCGGCATCATACGCGCAAGGATCACCGTGAAAAAACGCACGAGAAATCCCACTACACTCATTCCTGAAAAATAGCCGAGAACCCATTCGCAATGGCTGGCCAGCACGTAGAGCGCCAGGTAGATCCATGCTATTTTTGTTTTTCCGGCATTCAGCAAGATCAGAAAGGCCAGCGCTGCCAACAGTGTTTTGAGTATCACCGCCATGCTTTCTGTAGCAGAAGAGAACATGATCACATTGAAAAGCAGGAGCATGTAAAGCTTCGTGCGCGGATCGAGAACGACCAGCCGCTCTTCCTGCGCATTATTCGCTGTTCCCAGGCGCATCAGGCGATCCCCGCACGCTTGAAGTGTTTCTTCAGCGTCGCCTTGCCCAGATAAGCACCAACAATTGCTCCAACAGCGATCGCGACAATGACAACAGGGATCATATAATTCGCCAAGAGCATCGACACCGCATCGGCATAATCCTGCCCTTGCGTTTCAACATAGCCTGCCAGATACGCATCTTTGTAAATAAACATGATCATCTGAGAACCCACCGCCCATTCGCTGAACAGGCAGTAGCCGATAAGCATATGTTTCCAGCTTTTGTAGCCGCCAGTACGCATGACCAGATCGGCCAGCGCGCCGCAAATTGCGCCGGTAATCAGTGCATAGGGACCATAGCCCATCAAAAACGTGATAAGTCCCATGAGAATGCCCATCATCGTCACCAGACCGAATTTCTGCGTCTTCGAGAAAAAGAGAATGCACGGAATCCCGCCAAGCACCGCCAACAGCACCGGATAGAACACGGCCATGACCGGGATCAATCCCGTCATTCCGCTGATAAAAAAGAGAACAAAATAGATCGCCGTGAAAAGCCCGAGATTCACCAGATCTTTGATACCAATATTTTTCTTTTCCATGTTGATTCACTCCCATTCATTTCATAATTTCCAGCTAAGCGCCTGTTCACGCACACCGATGAAATCGGCATAAATGCCCGGCTCTTTCATGAGTGTTGCATGGGTGCCGCGCTGGACAATGTGTCCGTTGTCAAGTACGAGGATCTGATCGGCGCTCTGCACGGTTTTCAGACGATGCGCGATCATAACAATCGTCTTGCCGTGTGTGAGCGCTTCAATCGCCTGCTGCAGACGGTCCTCGTTTTCCGGATCGACATTCGCCGTCGCCTCGTCCAAAATGACGATCGGCGCATCCTTGAGCATCGCGCGAGCGATCGAGATCCGCTGGCGCTCACCACCGGAAAGCGTCGCGCCGCCTTCACCAATGACAGTCTGATAGCCATCTGGAAGTTCCGCGATAAAATCGTTACAGCAAGCGGCCTTTGCCGCTGCCACCACCTCCTCGTGCGTCGCCTGCGGCTTGCCGAATTTGATGTTGTTTTCAATCGTATCATTGAAGAGATAAACATTTTGGAACACCATGCTGATATTCGCCATCAGACTGTCCAGCGCATAATCACGCACATCGATGCCACCTACTCTGACAGTGCCCTGGTCCACATCCCAGAACCGCGCCATCAAACTGGTCAGCGTCGTTTTTCCAGAGCCAGACGGGCCAACGATGGCCGTTGTCGTGCGCTCAGGAATCGTAAAACTCACATCGTCAATGATCCTGCGCGCTCCGTACGATAAGCTCACATGATCAAATTTAATGTCGAATGTTTTCGGGGTCTGCACAGAACCGCCTGCGTCCATTTTCGGCGCCCGATCAATCGCTTCAACCCGATCGATAGAGGCATCGATCATCGGCAGCATGAAAAACATCTCTCCGGCAGATTCCAGCTCGCTGTAAACCAGAAACGCAGAGATCACCATCATTAAACAAGTAAACAGCGACATGCTCCCCATCAGAAAAAGCCACACCGAAAGCAGAATCGCCACCATAGAAGTCGCACGCAGCACAATCTGTTCCAGCACATTGTAAGGAATGCGCTTGCGCTCCAGTTTGAAATTTTGGCGCTCTGTCTCAATGATCGTATCGTTCAGCGTCTGTTTCGCAGCGCGCTCGCCGTGAAATGCGCGCACCACGCTCATGCCCTGGATATATTCCAGCACAGCATCCACCAGTTTGGTCTGCGCAGCGAGACGCCTCGGTGAAAGCTGCCGCGATTTTTTCAACAGGCGCGCATTGACCCACAGAAACAGCAACATGCCCAAAAGAAACACCGCGCCGATCCGCCAATCGAAAAAGAAAATCGCCAGTGAAAAGATCGCCGTCCGGATCATGCCGACCATCGTCCGCGCGATCACCGCAAACGACATGCTCTCCAGATCATCCATTGTCGACGTAGCCGCCGCTGTCAGGCTGCCCAGGCTCTGCGCGTTGAAGTAGCCCATTGGCATATACTTCATACGCTCGCCAATGTGAATCCGTTTTTCTGCGCACATCTGATAATTGGCATGGCCCTCGCTGTTGTGCGCCAGATACCAGAATAATGCCGCGCCCGCAACACTGACCGCCATGATACCAAAGGCCAATGCAGCTGTCGCTCCGGACATTTTATTTTCCACCAACGCACGAAAAACCACCAGCAGCGCAAAAAATTGAAACGCTTCAAAAATGCTCCGAACAAATTCAAACGCCATGCCTTTATACCAGGTGCTTTTTTGTGCACCGGCGAAATGGAAAAATCTTTTGTACGCATCAAACATGGCGCTCACCTCCTTCTGCACAAGCCACACCTCGCGAGCGCGTATGCGCTGCCCACATCTGCGCATACAGCGGACAGCACTGCACAAGCTCCGCATGTTTGCCAACTGCCACAATTCGCCCGTCATCCACCACAGCGATCTGATCCGCTTCTGTGATCGTACTCAGCCGATGCGCAATGACGATGAGCGTCTTCCCACGCGTCAAACGGCCGATGGACTCCTGTAGGATCGCTTCATTTTCCGGATCGGTATAAGAGGTTGCTTCATCCAAAATCACGATCGGCGCATTTTTCATCATCGCTCGCGCGATCGCCACACGTTGACGTTCGCCACCGGAGAGATGTCCGCCTGCGCCGCCAACGATCGTGTCATAACCATGTGTCAGGCTCATGATGAAATCGTGACAGCCCGCTGCTTTGGCGACGGCCTCCACGTCTTCATCTGTCGCCTCCGGTCGTCCCATACGAATGTTCTCCCGCACAGAAACGTTAAACAAAAAATTATCCTGCGACACATAGCCGATCAGATCCATCACCTGTTCCGGCGGCAACGTTTTCACATCGATGCCGCCAATCGTAATGCGCCCGCTGCTCACATCCCAGTAAGAAGCAATGAGCTTGGCAATGGTCGATTTTCCGGAACCCGATGGACCTACGAGCGCCGTCCGCGTGCTCGCTTTGATATCGAGACTGACGCCGTTCAACACCTGCACATCTTTGTAAGCAAAATATACATCCTGCAGAGAAATATCGTGCCCTTCCAACTTTTTCTGCGCCTTTGGGCGATCGAGCTCCGGTTCTTCGAGCACCGCCGCGATCTCTCCCGTAATGGTGGCGATCTTTGAAAAATCGTCGGTCAGGAAAATGGCAGCGACCAACGGCCCGATGATGCCGAGTGAAAGGATCGCGATGGTAATAAAATCCGACGCTGAAAGGCTGCCATTCTGATAGAGCAGACACCCCACAGGAAGCACAGCGATCAGAACAGCCGGCCAGAGTGTCATCATCAACGCAGAATAGCCTTGCGTCGATTTCATCCATTCCAGCATGAGCCGCGTGTTCTGTCGGACAGCGTCGGTGAATTATTCATAGGACGCCGCACTCTGATTGAACGCTTTAATCACCTCGATGCCACCCACGTATTCCACAGTGGTAGCGTTCATATGTTTGTTTGCCTGCATGACTGCGGCATATTTTTTTGGATATTCCTTCATCTGTGCCATGTAGCAGAGCATCCCGAGCGGAATCGTCGCGAGCGATGCCAGCGCCATGCGCCAGTCCAACACAAACAGATAGACGACAAGCGCCACAGGCACCAACAAATTCGCTGTCATCTCCGGAATGATGTGAGCCAGTGGCACCTCCATCTGCTCAATGCGTTCCACCATCGTCGTTTTCAGTCTACCGGAAGGCGTTGCCGTCAAATATCCCATCGGAACACGCGTCAGTTTTTCAGCAATGGTCCGCCGCATTTCTGACAAAACGCGAAACGTCGCTTCATGGGAGCATCTCGTAGAAAGTCCATGAAAAACCGACCGAGCAAAATAAGCGATCAGACCGATCAGCCCCCACTGTAAATACACAGAAAAATCCATCTCACCACTGATGAGCAGATTCACAATCTCTGCCACTGCAAAATACGGCACCAATCCGCTCGCCACACTGATGATGGCGAGCACTACAGAAAGCGCAAATCCGCTTCTATGTGGCCGGATGAATGTCATCAAGCACACTTTACCACGCCGCTCTTCCATAAAATCGCTCCCTTCAAAAAATTTTCTGCACAAAATAAAATGCCGATGACCGTGAGGAAAATCCTCGTGATCATCGGCTCTGCGTCTCAGCGTCTGGCTCTACGATAATAATCTGTTTTCTGTTAACATCGACGAGATGCTCCCGCCTGCATTTCGGACAAAACAGTGGAAAATGTTTCAGCACCGTATCTGCATGGATTTTCGTGCGCGTCTTATTTCCACACGTCGGACAATGAATCCATCCGCTGTCGTCCACCCATCCATTCACACAACCTCACCTCCGTCCGCTGAAAAAATCGTCTGCCAGCCAGCGCTGTAGAAGCGCCGCATTCTGCGAATATGCTCCACCGCTTCGCCTTTTGGCATATCATGAACGATCACTTCGAACATGCCGGTGTAAAATGCGCTGGACAAAAGATGATTCAGATCCGGCGTGAGCCGTCCACTCGTCAACGCGTCATTATGCGACACTGCAATGTAATTCGTCGTGCAGGTGGTGTTCAATTCCACAACGCGATGGATAAATTCCTGATACACGCACGTCTCTCCGCTGGTGAAAAGCAGCTTGAAAGCGTCGAAGTGATCATAGAGGTAATCAATAATCGCTGGAAAGCCGTCGTTGGCATAATCAAACATCTGCACCGTCTGCTCGCCTGCGGAAAGCGCGCTGAATCCTGACAAAGATTTTTCCAAAAGTTCGCAGAAACCATTTGCTGCCGGCTCAACGAGTGCGCGATATAAGCTTTCTTTGTCAGGATAGCGGATGTAGATCGCGCCTTTTGTGTAGCCAGCTTTTTCAGCGATGGCGCGCAAGGACGCCCCATCGTAACCCCTGACCAAAAATTCTTGCTGAGCGCAGGCCAGCAGCTTTTCTGTCGCACCCTCGATACGTTTCGCCATCATTCATCTCCAGAAATTCATTCCACCGGTATTAATTCTTACGGTATCAATATACCATTGCTTACCAAAGTTGTCAACAGCTTATTTCCAGGTGGCAACGAACTCTTTGTGTATTAAGGTATCCATCTTCTTTTCAACACTATACACATATCCTGCATGAAAATGCAGCTGCGCCGAAAACATAGAGAATTGTGCGACTATGGGCCGCTGGCATGAAATTATCCGCCGCAAATCTTGACAACCGGCAAAGGTTCTATTAAGCTACTAGTATAATTATTCAAGGAGGCAAAAACATGTCCAAAAAAACCGTTCCTTTTACCAAAGAAGAAATGGAAAAGATCACCGAAACCTATCCAACCCCATTTCACATCTACGATAAAAAAGCCATCGTCGACAACATCCACCGCCTGCAAAACGCATTCAGCTGGGCGCCGGAATTCAAAGAATACTTCGCCGTCAAGGCCACACCAAACCCAAGCCTGTTGAAGATCTTCAAGGAAGAAGGCCTCGGCGCTGACTGCAGCTCTCTGCCAGAGCTCATCCTCTCTGAGCAGGTCGGCATGACTGGCGAAGACATCATGTTCTCCTCGAACAACACGCCGATGGCAGAATATGACTATGCCATCAAACTTGGCGCCATCATCAACCTCGACGACATCAGCCACATCGAATACGTCGAACGCAAACACCAGCTGCCAAAGACCATCTGCTTCCGCTACAATCCTGGCCCACTGCGCGATGGCAACGAGCTCATCGGCAAGCCAGAAGAAGCGAAGTACGGCCTCACCAAAGATCAGATCATCGAAGCCTACGCCATCTGCAAAGAAAAAGGCTGCGAAAAATTCGGTCTCCACACCATGGTCGTTTCCAACGAGCTCAACCCAGAATATTTCGCAGAAACCGCCAAGATGATGTTTGACCTCATCGTCGAAGTGTACGAAAAAACCGGCGTGCGCATTTCCTTCGTCGACCTCGGCGGCGGCATCGGTATCCCATACCGCCCAGAGCAGGAACCAATGGATCTCGAATACGTTTCCAGCCTGATCAAGAAAATGTACGACGAGATCATCGTGCCAGCTGGCCTCGATCCACTCAAGATCATGCTCGAATGCGGCCGCATGGTGACCGGCCCTTACGGCTACCTCGTCACCCGCGCCATCCACCACAAGGACACCTACCGCAACTACATCGGCGTCGACGCCTCCATGGCCAACCTCATGCGCCCAGGCATGTACGGCGCTTACCACCACATCACCGTCCTCGGCAAAGAAGACGCGCCAGCCGATCACGTCTACGACGTCGTCGGCAGCCTCTGCGAAAACTGCGACAAATTTGCCATCCAGCGCGAACTGCCAGCGATCGAAGAAGGCGACCTCCTCGTCATCCACGACGCCGGTGCCCACGGCCACTCCATGGGCTTCAACTACAACGGCAAGCTCCGCAGCGCTGAGCTCCTGCTGAACGAAGACCACAGCGTCACCCGCATCCGCCGCGCCGAAACCGTCGACGACCTCTTCGCAACGCTGAAATTCTAATCGCATAACGAAAAACACAAGTACAAAGGTGATTGTTGTGAAAGATATACTGGCGACGATAACTGCATACCGCGAGGCGCGTGGATGGACGGAATATCAGCTGGCTGAGCGCTCCGGACTGCCTCAGTCAACGATCTCATCATGGTACCGCAAAAACATGGTACCAACAGTTCCTTCGCTGGAAAAAATCTGTCAGGCGTTCGGCATCACGCTGTCACAGCTTTTCGCCGAAGGTGATACGCCAGTAGCGCTGACAGAATCGCAGCGCACGTTGCTCGAACAATGGAACAAACTCAGCGCAGAACAACAAAACGCCCTCTTCGCACTAATCGCCGTCATGTAAAGATCAACTTTCTCCACAAAATCAGCGACGCCATTCTCACAAACGAGAAAGGCGTCGTCTTATTTTTTCTATAGCCCCTTCCGCGCGAAGCGTTTCACCGCAAGGACAAGCGCAAAGAGCGTCAGCGCAACGCTCACGGCAAGCGGCGTGACGAGCTCGCCTGGCGCGATCTCCCCGCTGATGAGCGCTGTGCCGGCGCCGAGCTGCAGCGGGTTCCAGCGTTCCAGCGCAGGCACGAGGTTTGCCAGCGAAAGGAGCGCCACGATCGCGCCAGTGAAAACAATGGCGGTAAATGTCTGCCGAAAGAGCACGCCGCCAAGAATCGTCAGCGCCAGATAAAACAGCCCAAGCGCCCAGAGCGCAGCGGCAGCGAGCGCGGTGTGCGAAAGCTGATTCTCTGGCCAGTAGTACGCAGTGTAGCCGTAAGTGAGGGCGTAACACAGCCAGTAGCACCCGCTCATAATGAGCGCGCTCACCGCATATTTCGCCAGGATCACCACACGCCGCGAAAGTCCCTTGGTGACCAGGAGCACAAGGGTGCCGCGACTGTATTCATTCGCCAGCGTACTGCCGAAGAGTATGATCACAACGCTCATGCCAAGGCTGGAAGCGTTTTTGAAAAACTGCGTCCAGGCGTCGAGAGCGACTGGCGCGACATTTAATGTAAAGCCATCGGCGAGAGCGGCCAGGAGCTCGGGTGTGTATTTCGCAAGCGGCGCATTGGTGATGCCAAAGATCAGAAATAGCGCCGCCAGTATCAGCAATCGGTGGTTGTGGAGATTTTCCAGCCACTCTTTCTTGAAAAATGCGGCAAATCCTTTCATGCGATCACCTCCAGGAAGAGATTTTCCAGCGTCGGCTCCAAAATTTCTACCTTCACCGGCGAAAGCCGCGTTTCTACGAACGCGCCGAAAAACGTGTACTGCACTGCGGCGATGTCGCGGCTTTCAATGATCATCGCCGTCCCCTCTTGTTTGCTGTTGGCCAGGAATGGCATCACAGCTGGTTGTACTGTGAACTGCGCCAGATCCTCCGCGTCGGCAAATTCCACGCGCAGCGCATTCTGCCCATGACGCGCTTTGAGCGCAGCGAGATCGCCACTCACAGCGATCTTCCCCTCGTTCAACAGCGCCACACGGTCGCAGATGCGCTCCACGTCCGAGAGAATGTGGGTCGAAAACAGCACTGTCGTGCGCGCAGAGATCGTGCGCAAAATATCGAGCAATTCCTTGCGGCCGAGAGGGTCGAGGGCGCTCGTCGGCTCATCGCAAATGAGTAGATTCGGCTCGCCCAAAAGCGCCTGCGCCACGCCGAGCCGTTGCTTCATGCCGCGGGAAAACCCGCCGATGCGCTTGCGCGCGTCAGAAAGTCCCACCAGCTCAAGCAACTCTGCGCTGCGGCGCGCACCCTCCGCTCGCGACAAGCCGAGGATCTCCCCACAAAGCGCAAGATAGCGCGGCGCCGTCATATAATCGTAAAACTCCGGCACATCCGGCAGATAGCCGATGAAACGATTCGTTGCCGTCTCGCCAAAGCGCACCCGCTCACCGCAGACGGCGATCTCCCCAGCATCTGGGCGCAAAAGACCGAGCACCATCTTCATCGTCGTCGTTTTGCCCGAGCCATTGCGCCCGATAAATCCGAACACGCTCCCCTCCGGCACCACCAGATCAAGCCCATCGATCACCTGCTGCTTGCCGAAACGTTTTGCCAGGTTGCGAATCTCCAGCACATTCATCACGCGTCCTCCTTTCCAAGCAGGAAATAGAGAAGCGGCCCGATGAATTCCATGCCAACGATCGCCACAACCACCCAGAGTGATATGCTCCCCATAGAGTAGATACTCGAAATAACAAAAATCGAGCCTACAC
>OKRW01001914.1_pt1 | contig 16355 bp, 15 predicted proteins | sample 1601151 | NCBI WGS metagenome assembly OKRW01 (sample SAMEA3541471, study PRJEB24748) | human gut metagenome | biome: human gut; feature: human-associated habitat; material: faeces | place: China | collected 2012 | reverse complement strand
GAACATTGCTCATGACCGTGTAATTCCGATTCTTCTCTACGCGAAAAACAGCCACCGTAAAATCCTCCGTTTCATGAAATGGTCATAATAAGAAAACGTCAAAGCACTAAGCCATTTGCGCTACATTCGTGATATTCTCCATGAGCACTGTGTTATTGATCCTATGATCTCCTATGCTGCCAGCAGATCATATCTTCTGTCAAGGCAATTACAAGAGTATAGAAAAAAGGCGCTCATTTCTGAACGCCTTCGGGAACTCCATTCATTTGCCTCAGAGTATATCCTCAGCTAATCGTCTCGCGCTTGTGCAGCGTTCTCTGCTACACCCCTGCTAATCAGGTGTATGTGGTGCCATCGGACTTACGCTGACCCATAGTGCAGACAAATTTATTATTTCTTAGAAACATGAAAAATCATCTTACCAATGAGCGTATAGAGAGGGCTGTATAGCAATCCTACCATGGCTTTGGTAAGGATGAGGTCGCCGGTTCGAATCCGGCCATCAGCTCCACGAAATGTCACCTTGATATGTACCCCCAATACTGGACATCCGGTATTGGGGGTATTTTTATGCGATACAGTTATGAATACAAGAAGATGTGCGTCGAATTATATCGACAAGGAAAATGGGTCGAGACACCAGAAGGAGTAAAAGAAAAGAACTTTCGGAATATGATTCAAATCTGGGCAAGAACAGAAGAATCATGTGGTGTAGAAGCACTAAGGCACAAAAATCAAAACAAAGTGTGGACGGCAGAAGAAAAATACGAGCTAGTGGCTAAGGTGTTGGCAGGAAAATCCAACAGAACAACAGCAATAGCAGCGGGAATCGACAAGGGACTCTTGTACAGTTGGGTCAGATGCTATAAAATGAAAGGGTATCAGGGATTGGTCGCACAACGACAAGGACGGCCGCCCAAGGAGCCTGACATGAGGAAGAAAATAGAACCGGCAGAACTGACCCCTTCTGAGCGAGAAGAGATGATTCGGCTCAGAGCTGAAAACGAACGTTTGAGAGCGGAGATTGCCGTCGTAAAAAAAGAGATTGCCTTGAGAGAAGAGCGATGCGCAGCGCAACTCAAGGCGAAAAAGCTGCGATCGTCCAAGAGCTCCACAAAGAAGGACATAAACTGAATGATCTGCTGGGTGTAATTGGTTTGTCCAGATCAACGTATTATTACGAACTTTGCAGAACGGATAAAGTCAAAGAGAGAAATGCCGAGTTATCGTCTGAAATTTCCACTATTTTCAACGAGAACAGAAAAAGATACGGCGTGAGACGGGTACACCATGAACTTCTGAACCGTGGGTTTCAGGTAAATCACAAGCGTGTTCAACGAATTATGAACCAGCTTGCATTGTTTGGCAAACGTCCAAAAGAGAAGTACCATTCTTACAAAGGCGACGTTGGTAAAGTTGCGGACAATATCATCAATCGGGATTTCAGTACCGAAAAGCCGCTGCAAAAGTGGACAACAGATGTATCGCAGTTCAATCTTCCTTGGGGCAAATGCTACATTTCACCGATTCTGGATATGAATACAAATGAGATCATTTCTTACAATCTCTCGACCAGTCCCAACATGGAGCAGATAAGAGATATGCTGAACAAAGCATTTGAACGCTTTCCTTCTGTACAAGGTCTGGTCATGCACTCGGATCAGGGCTGGCAGTACCAGCATGCATTCTACCGTGGTGAACTTCAGAAGCACGGAATCATTCAATCCATGTCCCGAAAGTGCAACTGCTATGACAATTGCATGATGGAAACCTTCTTCGGCAGACTGAAAAATGAAATGTTCTATGGATTTGAGAAGAATTATCACTCCTTTGAAGCCTTTTCAAAGGCCATTGCCGAGTATATTGACTATTATAATAACAGCAGAATCCAAGCTAAAACAAAATGGATGCCTCCCTCCAAGTTCAGGGAAGCATCCATGATGGAATCTTAATTATTCAATTTTGAACCGGTGTCCAGAAAACTGGGTACATATCATGTCTTTATAAAAGAAAAACGATCTTTCCAATAGGCGTTCATAGTATCTTCAATGCCAATATTACCGCCATCCAAATCAAGCTGTTCAACAATGGAATCCGATGTGTTTAATATAGCGCTGACATCTGGCTCAGCCATATTTTCTTCAAGAGAATTCCATAATACTTTTTTCAACTCTTCTTTCCATATTTTTACATTCACATAAGGATCAGATTCATCTATTTGAGGAAATCCATACAGGGTCTCAAATTCTACTAAAAAATCCCAATCACGTTTTTCTAGGAAAGAACGAAAATCCCAATAAGCCGTTGGCAATCCATGTGCTAGATCAAAACCATTTCCAATGACATAGAGTTTTTTCACCAAATTCACCGTATCCTTTTCTCAAACATAAAATGGCTTGTTACATTTTTATTGTATATGGATTGCACACGCATTTCAAGCCTCTTTGTAGAATTAGATGACGCAAATTATTTCCATACATACACTACTGCAATACAATGCCTCATGATCGAAAAGGAGTCCTATCTATCGCTGTCACTCGAATTATCCCCATGCACATCAGCAAAGGCAAAACCGCCTTGCAGTCTCTCTCAGCTCGTCTAGACTATGCGATCAACCCAAGCAAAACAAAAAACGGTGAACTCATCACCGCGTATGCCTGCGATCCGCATACCGCCGACGCAGAATTTGCGCTATCGCGCCGCCAATATCAGACCTACACCGGGCGAACGCAAAAGCACGAGGTCATCGCTTATCAGGTGCGCCAATCCTTCAAGCCGGGCGAGGTTACGCCGGAGGAAGCAAACGCTATCGGCTACGAATTTGCCAGCCGTTTTTTGAAAGGCAATCACGCTTTTATTGTAGCAACTCATATAGACCGTTCCTGTGTACATAATCACATAGAGTGGAATGCCGTTTCTCTGGACGCGCACCACAAATTCAAAGACTTCTCGTTTTCAGCTCGTGCGGTTGCCCGCCTTTCGGATATGATCTGTCTGGAACACAAGCTGTCCGTCATCAAGCACCCGCAGCATACCGGCAAGACCTACGATAAGTGGCTTGGAGATCGAGCCGTTCCCACGCATCGCGATATTCTGCACGCCGATATAGATCGAGTGCTGGAACAAGGACCCAAAAACATGGACGCACTGCTCGATGGTTTGAAAACGATGGGCTATGAAATCAAGCACGGCAAACAGCTTTCCTTCCGAAAAGCAGGGCAGAAGCGGTTTATCCGCATGGACACATTGGGCGACGCATACAGCTATGACGCGCTTTCCGCTGTGCTTGCCGGTTCGCAGAAGCACCGCCCGAAAACAAAGCCCATTCAGCAGAACGAGCTAATCCCCAAGGCTATCGACGCACGGCGAATGGAAGCCAAGGGAAAGGGCTACACCTATTGGGCAAAAAACTTCAACAGCAAGCAATATGCCAAGTCTATACTGTTTCTAACGGAGAACCATCTTTCCATCGACGATCTGCCACGCGCCGTCGAAGAAGCCTGCACAAAAGCGGATGCTTTAACCGCAGAACTGAAAAAAGTGGAAGCACAAATCGCTTCCACTTCGCAGCTTATCGACCAGATTCGGGTCTATCTGTCGTCTGTTTCTACCTATAAAAAATACAAGGCTTCCGGCTGATCGCGATCTTTCTTCGCGGAACACGAATCCGAAATCCGGCAATACAAGCAGGCGCTCCTCACATTCGACGAAGCTGGCTGCAAAACCGTCCCCAAGTTCAAGGCACTTTACGATACGCTCGGTCAGCTCAAAGTCCAGCGGCGGAAGCTAATTGGGGATTACGCCGCCGCAAAAAAGACCAAGCAGGAGCTTTTAACCGTGCAGACTAACCTCAACGCATTGCTTCCGCAGAACGAAAAAGAGCGCATCCGTTCCGACGCTGAGCGTTCGTAGCTCAAGCATCCGAAGGATGCGCTGTCCGTGGTAAATCAATTAGATCGTCTAAACCTGTCATTATCTAATAAGCGGAGGCACACAGACATTAAGTTCTATGTGAAAGGGATCCTAGGCGACAGCTATCTGAATTACTTTCGGAAAAAGGCGGCTGAGCGACTGAAATCCATGACCTTGAAGGTCATGGAGATTGCAAACATGGCAACAGAAATAATGCCGTATTTTTCAGGCATAGTTTCACAATTGCCGCAGTACCGTCAGAACAAAGATGCAGATAAAACGGAAATCCCGCTGTAGAAGTGCTCTACAACGGGATCAATGATGTACCGAAAAAGCTGAAAAGCCCTATTTCAAGCCATTTTCAGACATTATGGAGGATCAGTTTACAGTAGCGCAGACTCTATATCGGAAAGCATGATATCCAGCGCAGTTACGCCACCCTCAGCAGTATACCAGACAGCCGGATTAGCCAGATACACAACATGCCCTTCCTTGTAAGCGTCCAGACCCATCACAAGTTCGTTTTCCATGATATCGCGTGCAAGCTGTGCGCCTTTCGCGTTGATCGCTGCATCACGGTCGAGTACAAAGATATACTGCGGATTCTGCTTGACGACAAACTCAAAGGAAGCCTCGTTGCCATGCGTCGCCGTGTCAATGTTGGCGTCTACGCCGACATTCTCAAAGCCAATTTCTCTGCCGATGATGGAACAACGGCCATCATTGCCCATCACGTTAAAGCTGCCGCTGGTGCACATGCCGACGATCGCCGTCTTGTCCTTCGCTGCTTCAGCCAGCGTCGCAATGCGCGCATCAAAGCCGCTCATCAGTTCATCCACCTTGTCCTCAAGACCAAACATGGAAGCAACGATGCCCGCGTTTTTCCGCACACTCTCCACGACACCCAGCTCGCTGTCGGTGGAAAGATACACGACAGGAGCGATTTCGCTCAATGCATCATAGTTCTTGGAAAGACGACCGCCAATAAAGATAACATCCGGCTCGCACGCCATGACAGCTTCCAGATCAGCTTCCTTGATCGTACCAAGATTTGCCACGTCCTCGGCATTGACGATATCCGACAAATAAGGCAGTTTCGTGGTCGCGCTGCCCACCACGCGGTCAGATACGCCTAGCGAATTCAGAATATCCAAAGAAGCCATATCCAGAATTGCGATGCGCTTCGGATTCGCAGGCACGGTCAGCTCGATCTCTTCACCTGCTCCATTCAGGCTCTGAATCATCACAGTCTCGCTTTCAGCCATGGCCATTGCACCGACAAGTAACATGGACAGAGCCAGCAGCACAGAAAACAGTTTTTTCATGGTCATACTCCTTTTTAGGTCATTAGGTAATAGAGAAACATATCAATCAATAGTAAATAGACAACGGCTTGCCGTCTATCTCCATGATTTCAAAATCTACATGGTACAGGGAAGAAAGCGTCTCTTTGTTGATGACCTCTTTCACTGAACCAAATTTTGCCACCTTTCCATCCGCAAACGCGCAGATGTAATCCGAATAAAAAGCGGCATAGTTCAGCTCATGCAGCACAAGAATCACGGTCTTACCCAGCTCATCGCACAGGCGGCGGACGATCTTCATCATATTCGTTGCATGATAGATATCCAGATTATTGGTCGGTTCATCCAGCAGGACATATTCCGTATCCTGCGCGATGACCATCGCGATATAGGCGCGCTGGCGCTGACCGCCGGATAGCTCGTCAATAAACTGATCTTCAAATGATTCCAGCTCCATATACGCAATCGCACGGTCAATAATCGCCTGATCTTCCTGCGTCAATCGACTGCCCGAATAGGGAAACCGTCCGAAGGCAACCAGCTCACGCACGGTCAGCTTCATCTGGACATTATTAGTCTGCGTGAGGATCGCCAGCCGCTTGCTTAGCTCGCGGTTTTTCCATTTGGTTATGTCTTTTCCATCAAAATCGACCAGTCCGTTGTCCCGTGCGATAAGCCGAGACAACATACCCATCACCGTTGATTTACCCGCGCCATTCGGTCCGATGAGCGAAAGCACCTTGCCCTTCGGGATTTCAAAGCTGACGTTATCGACGACCGTTTTGCCGTCGTAGCTCTTGCTTACATCTTTGACAAACACATTTAACCCTTTCTCTGACTCAGCAGCAGGTAGAGAAAATAAACGCCGCCGCCTACCGTGATAAACACGCTGACAGGCACAGCATAAACAAACACACGCTCCACCACCAGCTGACCGCCGACAAGCACAATTACGCCGAACAGGGCTGAACCTACAATCCGTTGCGTATGCCGATACGTTTTCAACAGTTGTCGGGAGAGATTCGCAATAATCAAGCCGACAAAAGAAATCGGTCCGACCATGGCTGTCGCCGTCGCAATATACAGCGTTACGCCCAGCAGAAGTCGGCGCACACAGCGGTCATAATCCACGCCGAGATTGACGGCCTGCTCCTTGCCCAGCGTAAGAACATCCAGCAGCGCAAGCTCTTTTCTGAGCACAACGGCAACGGCAATCAGCACTGCGATGCTAATGATGAGGATTTCGGAATTGACGCTGGAAAAACTGGCGACCAGTCGATTCAGTAAAGCGTCGTATTCATTAGGATCCATCATGCGAGTCATCGTGGTCTGTACGCTTGAAAAAAACGAAGTTAAAACCGTACCGATCAGCAGCACATAAAGCACATTGTGGTTGGTCTTGCGAAACAAATATCCGTATATGACTGTCGCGACGACGCCCATCACCAGCAGATCGACCATAAAGAAAGCGTTGGCATGTGTTGCCAGATAACTTGCCGAACCTGCGACAAAAAACACAGCCGTATGGATCAGCGTGTACAGTGCATTCATGCCCAGCAGACAGGGTGTCACAATCGTATTATTGATAATGGACTGGAATACGATGGATGCCGCGCCGATCGCATACGCCGTAGCCAGCATCGCCAGCAGTTTCGGTGTGCGGATACGCATCGCATAGCTCGCCAGCTTGGAATTCGCGAATTTCACACCGATTGTCATGTACCCGACAGCAGCCAAAAGCGCCAGGATCAGGAGACACAATAATTTTTTGCGGTTGATGCTCTGCCTCATGCTGCGTCTCCTTTTTTCCCTAATCGAATCGCTTTTCGTCCATGTTTAAGGCGATACATCAACAGCGCAATAAACAAAATGCTACCCAAGATACCGACGATCAATTCGATCGGCAGTTCATAAGGGGCAATGACGGCCCTGCCGATCATATCGCAGACCAGGACAAAGATCGCTCCAAACAACGCAGTATCCACCAAGGTACCGCGAATCTGATCTCCCTTGAACATGGAAACGACATTCGGTACGATCAACCCGATATAGGAGATTGCCCCGACCACCACAACCACCGAAGCGGTAATCATCGCCGCAATCGTCAATCCCATAAACAATACAAGATTATACGGCACACCGAGGTTCTGCGAAAAATCCCGTCCCATTCCGACGATGTTAAAGTGATTGGCAAACAGAAACGCGATCATCACCAACGGAACCGTAAGCCAGACCAGCTCATATCGTCCACGCAGAACCAGGGAAAAATGTCCGACTGACCACGTCGAAAGCGCCTGTGTCATCTCATATTGATAGGCGATAAAGTTCGTCACGCCGCCGATCACGTTTGAAAACATGATACCGACCAGCGGAACCATCACGGCATCCTTAAACCGAATCCGTTGAATGAAAAAAACGAACACCCACGTTCCCAAGATCGCCATCACAAACGCAAAAAACGCTCTGCCCCACAGGGTCGAATTGGGCATGAACAGCATCGCCATCAAAATTCCAAGCTCTGCGGAAGAAATCGTCGCGCCCGTTGTCGGAGAGACAAATTTATTCATGCAGAGCTGCTGCATAATCAAGCCAGCAACGCTCATACCGATGCCTGTACACAAAATCGCCAGTAGGCGTGGCAGGCGCGAAATCAGCAAGATCCGCAGTTGTTCGCTGTTCCCGTCAAACAATTCGGAAAGCTGCATATCCATCACGCCGATAAACAGCGAAACAACAGACAGGACAGCCAGCAGAAACGCAAGCAGCACAGTAGATCGACTCTTTGAAATAAATCTCACCTCAATTTAGTTAGTATCAACTAACGATAAGGATGTAAAAACGATGTCCATGACATGTAAGACCGCTTTTCTGCAATCGGTCTTACATGTCATGGACATCGCTCATTGCCTTATTATCATAGCTTATCAGTAGGAAAAAAGCAAGTAAAAGATAATTCAAATTTTTTGAGCAATTTGTTAGTCTTATAAAACTTTAAATGCGAGTAAAAGAACTTGGGCGTGCGCAGTCATAATTGAACATCAGACGTTCAGCCGATCATGTTGGCGTAGACTTTTGTCCATTTATCGTTATCGCTCCCTTCCGCCGCCGAGCGTTCGTAACTCAAGCGTCCGAAGGATGCGCTGTCCATCCCGCAGGGATGGCTCAAGGGGATTGGGGGATTTTTCCCTCAACAAGCAGGTTTGTCTATACACAAACACTGCTTGCCAGTATTATCCCGAATCTGGACTCGTAAAAACATGAACGGGCTATTTTCTTGAATTTCGTCCAGGCGTGTGTTATTATAAAATCAGTAAGTTAAAACTAACCGATTGGAGGGATGTGTGTGGACAAACTCAACTTTAATCAAGACTGGTACGGTATGCAGGCCAAAGTGTTATCGCAGAGTGATGATTGTGTAGTCGTTGATTATGGCTGCAATGGCCGTGGTATCGTGAAAAACTATAACCTATTTGAGGGGATACAGCTTTGTTTCCTCGATTTTGAGACGGATGGGGCTATGAAAGCTCAAAAGTTCAATCCAGATATTATCCAGATTACGCATTGTCAAACTGGACGCTATGAATGTGAATTTGCCAATCACACTGTCTCATATTTGCCAGAGGGCTATTTTAGCGTTGCGGCAACAGAGCATTTGCCGGTTTCCTTTTCTTTCCCTTTGGGAAAATATTACAGCGTCAGCCTCGTCATTGACCGTCAGGCGCTTTCAGATGGAACACGCCGGATGATGCAGACAATCCCTATTGACCTTGATAAAATAGGAACAACGCTGGGACTTGAAACACGGTGGTATGTCAGTGATACCCCAGCGCAGTTGAAGCATCTGTTTTCAGAATTATATTCTGCCGCTGAGACGGAGCCAATCGGCTATTTCAAAATCAAAGCTATCGAATTACTATACCACATGGATCAGTTGACACAGATTAACGGGTGCGATTTGAAGTATTTTGATAAGAAACAGATACAGACCACAAAAGCGATACGAGAATACCTCATTTCCCATTTGGATGAAAAAGTGTCTCTGGAGCAGTTGGCAAAGGAAGCACACTTAAACCTCTCTGTTTTTCATTTGATTTTTTCTCATATCTACGGAGACACACCCTATGCATATCTCAAAAAATACAAAATGAATTTAGCAGCCCAGTGGCTCTCGGAAGATAAAATGAAAATCGGGGATATAGCTTTAGAACTCGGATATAGCAATGCCAGCAAATTTGCTAAAGCGTTTCAATCTGTGTATGGGATGTTACCAAAGGACTATCGAAAAAATAAATAGGAAGAACGGGCTATTTTCTGCATCATCTCAAAGGAATGGAGCGGAAAAAAATTGAGGGACTGTGTATAATGGGTTGATATAGTTAGCTTTATCTAACTACATCAACCCATTTTTAGGAGGTGGTGATTTGTGCTTGTTATAGACACACGAATAAAGTTGTTGTTATTCATTCTTATCAACTTTATGGTGTTCGGCTTGAAGGATTTCATTCTTGGCAGCGTGTGTTTTTTCTTTATCTGTATCCTTTCGTGCCTGATGGGGCAGAAAAAGATTGTATTGAAATACCTTATCTTTTATGTGGTGATTGCGGCCATACAGCAGCTTTGCGCCTTCCTTCCCCAGGCCATCGAAACTATTTTGTCGATCTTCACATTGTTTATTCGGGTGATGATACCCGTGGTACTCTTTGCCTCAACCTTTATCGCTACAACGAAAGTCAGCGAATTGATTACGGCCATGTACTCGCTAAAAATTCCTCGGAGCATTACCATTACATTCGCTATGGTATTGCGCTTTTTTCCTACTTTCAGTGAGGAGATCCACAATATCTATGACGCGATGAAGTTAAGAGGCATCGCACTTTCGTGGAAAAATGTATTCACGCGCCCTATGCTCATTCTGGAGGCAATCGCTATCCCCATCGTGATGCGCTCTGCTTCGATTGCAGAAGAATTATCTGCTTCTGCGGTTACACGAGGCATTGATAATCCGGCACAACGAACTTCGTTCATTCAGCTAAAAGTTCATGCTAAAGATTGGATGGTACTGTGCTTCTTTCTTGTTGCCTTCGTTGTGCTGTTTTTCTGCAAATACCAGATATATGGGAGGATATGATGATGATGATTGATATTGACCATGTATCTTTTCAATATTCCGGCGCTGAACAGGAAAATCTGCAAGATTTCAATTTGCAGATTAAAAAGGGGGAGTGTGTTGTTCTCACTGGCGAATCTGGATGTGGAAAGACTTGTGTGACCAGGTTGATAAATACGCTTATTCCCCACTTTTACGAAGGGGAAATGTCCGGGGCGGTTCTCATTGACGGAGTTGATACCCGCACGATCCAACCGCACGATTTGTCAGACAAGATAGGCTCTGTTTTCCAAAATCCGCGCAGTCAATTCTTCAGCCTGGATACGGACAGCGAGATTGTGTTTGGTATGGAAAATAAGGGGATGCCTTATCAAGTGATGTTGAACCGTTACCAACAGACTATCCGGGAATTACATATTGAAAAGTTAAAGGATCGCAACCTGTTTGACTTGTCCGGCGGGCAAAAGCAGACCATAGCCTTTGCCAGCGTTTACGCATTAAATCCTGATATTTTTGTCTTGGACGAGCCTTCCTCAAGCTTGGATCCGGAGGCCATCCAAGAACTACGGCGGCTGCTTTTGCTGATTAAGGCGCAAGGAAAAACGATTGTTGTATCCGAACATCGCCTTTACTTCTTGAATGGGATTGCAGACCGCATTGTCCTTATGGAACATGGTAAGCTGAAACAATCTTGGTCCGCCCGTGATTTTGCTTTACTCAGTACCGAGCAAATCAAGGCGCTGGGACTTAGAAGCTATACGCCTGCAAGGTTAGAACTTCCAGAAACAATGCCATCTCGAAACGATACCCCGGCTGTCGAAGTTAAAGATCTTGCGATAGGATATGAGAAAGGGAAACCCGTGGCGCAGCACCTGAATTTTCGTGTCTACCCAGGAGAAATTGTTGGTGTGGTAGGAAAAAATGGCTGTGGGAAATCAACTTTAGCCCGGACCTTATGTGGCTTGCAGAAGGAACTCCGTGGAGAAGTTCTATACCAAAACAGTATGATCCCAAGCAAACGGCGGATCAGGAAAGCATATCTTGTCATGCAGGACCCGGACTATCAACTGTTTACCGATAGCGTTTACCAGGAACTACTGCTGGCATTATCTGACCAGAAGGATAAAGACGAAAAGAGAATAGACGATATTCTGGATGAGCTGAATTTGACAATTTATAAAGAGCGGCATCCAATGTCCCTATCAGGTGGGCAAAAGCAGCGCACTGCTATCGGCGTTGCGGCTCTCCGGGATGCAGAGGTACTTATTTTTGATGAGCCTACAAGTGGCTTGGACTACAAAAACATGGAGAGTGTTGCAGGAATTTTAAGTGCGCTGTCCAAAAGAGGGAAAGCCATCTTGGTGATTTCCCATGACAATGAACTACTGATGAAGATTTGTTCCCGTGTCATTCGCATGGATGAAAAGACTTCATCTTAGTTATATACCAATAATAGAAAGGGGCTATCTATATGAGTGAACAAGCAAAAGCTGTCGGCGTGTCCGACAAAATGAAGGCAAAGGACTATATTACACTGGGCATTTTTACGGTTCTGTTCTTTGCCGTAGTAATGGTGTGCATCTTTGCCTCCGCAGCTACCGTGGTGACCTTCGCGTTTGGGAGCGCCATTGCTGCAATTCCTGGAGGCATTATCTATATGCTGATGCGCGCTAAAGTGCCAAAGGCCGGGAGCGTTCTCTTGAGCGGTGTGGTGATCGGCCTGATTGAGTTCCTGATTGGCGCAGGATGGGCGGTTGCCGTCGGTTTTATTGCCGGTGCCGTAATTGCGGAGCTTCTGGCCCGTATCGGCCACTACAAGAGCTTCTGGCTGAATACCATTGGCTATTCCGTGTATATGATGTTCTTTGCGCTGGGAACCTATCTCCCTATGGTCATTATGACCGGCTATGTGGATGATATGTCTACGTCGAATGATGTCAGCGCCGAGTATCTGACGGAGCTGCATAGCTTTATGAATGGAACAATGGTAGTCATCATCGCTGTTGTGACCTTCGTTGCAGGCATCGTCGGCGCTTTGATTGCAAAAGGCGTGTTCAAAAAGCATTTCCAGAAGGCAGGCATTGTCTAAGGGAAATGTAGTTGCGACTAACTCCATGGTATCTTTGGGCTATTTTGGGCAGTGGAACAGAGTTATGGAGTAGCAGGCAATTTCAAAGGTTGATAAAATGAGTGGTGAGGTTAGGGATTGCCAACCTCACCACTTTCAATTTTAAGGAGGGTTAATGCTATGTCAAACGCAAAGTCGAAACAGGCAAAACCAAAGACGGGTTTGGCACGATGCATGGAATTGGCTGCTGACAGAAAGGGCCTTGTATTCTTAGCTGCGGTTCTTTCGTCACTGGCGGCCATTGCTTCGTTCATCCCGTACATAGCGGTCTATTTTATGATCCGCTCGATTATCGGTGTTTTCCCGAACTTGGATCAGTTGGATATGGGGATGGTCATGAATTATGGCTGGCTGGCGCTCGCCGGGATCGTGGCGAATATCCTGCTGTACTTTCTGGCTATTTTTAGTTCACACATGGCAGCGTTCGGAACGCTGTACGAGCTGAAGGTTCTCTTTGCAGACCATATTACGAAAATTCCACTTGGGTATCACCTGACGATTGGCAGCGGACGTCTGCGGAAAATCATGGATGAAAACATTGAAAGCGTAGAGGGCTTTATTGCTCATCAGTTCCCGGATTTTGTCGCTTCTATTACAGCTCCCATTGTCATGGTCATCATCCTGCTGGCCGTTGACTGGCGGTTCGGTCTTGCCTCTCTGGTCGGTATCATTCTGGCGTTTGTTGCGGAGTTCATTGGCTTTGGCAGTGGCGAGATGAAAGAGAATATGGGGAAATATCAAAAAGCCCTGGAAGAAATGAACAACGCTTCTGTGGAGTATGTTCGTGGAATGTCGGTTGTAAAGGCGTTCAACCAGACCGCATCCTCTTTCAAAAAGCTCAAAGAAGCGATTACCGGATATACAGAGTGGGTCCTGAAATTTTCCCTGGGCTGGCAGAACTGTATGCCCGCCTTCACCACAATCATCAATAATGTTTATCTGATCCTTGTACCTGTCGGGATTTTGATCGGTTCCAGGTCAGATGATTTTGCCGGGTTTGCCATGACCTTCATTTTCTATCTGCTCTTTGTACCTGCAATTTCCGGCGTACTGAATAAGATCATGTATATCTCCGAGTCGTTCATGCAGATTGATGGGAATGTGGCTCGGATGGATGAAATTCTGAACATCCCTGAAATGCCGGAAACGAGCCATCCCAAGAAACCCACCAATGATGATGTTGCTTTCAAGGATGTCAGCTTTTCCTACACGGGAGACACACACGAAAAGGCGCTGGAGGATGTTTCCTTTGTTGCGAAGCAGGGACAGATCATAGCTATTGTCGGCCCGTCCGGCGGCGGCAAGAGTACGATTGCCAATCTGATTTCTCGGTTTTGGGACGTATCTTCCGGCAGCATTACCATCGGCGGCGTAGATGTGCGCGATATGGCGGAGGATGACCTGATGCGCCATGTCAGCTTTGTGTTCCAGGATATTTTCCTGTTCAAGCAGAGCATCTTGGATAATATCCGTATGGGCAATCCTTCGGCCAGTGAGGAACAAGTGATTGCGGCGGCGAAAGCGGCGCAGTGCCACGAGTTCATCTCCAAACTACCGGGCGGGTATCATACGGTGGTCGGCTCCAAAGGCATCCATCTCTCTGGCGGCGAGCGCCAGCGAATTGCCATTGCGCGGGCCATTATCAAGGACTCGCCCATCATCGTGCTGGATGAGGCAACGGCGTTCAGCGATCCGGAGAATGAATACCTGATCCAGAAAGCTTTTGAAAAGCTGATGCAGGGTAAGACAGTTATCATCATCGCACACCGCCTCTCCACGATCCGCAATGCAGATAAGATTATTGTCATGGAGAAAGGGCACCTGATTGAAGAAGGAAAACATGACGAGCTGGTGGACGCAGGCGGACGCTATGCGCAAATGTGGAACCACTATACAGAAGCGATTGGCTGGAAAATCAGCGGAAAGGCGGTGTAACTATGAGCAGATTACAAAAAGCTCTCTTTTTATCAGACAAAGGTTACGCAGATCTGAAAAAAGCAATCTTCGCCTGCACATTGACGAACTTGGCTATGCTTCTTCCGTTCTGTGTAACTGTTATGATTTTCAGTGAAATTCTGACTCCCTTTGTCAATGGCGGCTCCATTCAGTGGAACCATATCTGGATGCTGTGGGGCGCAGGCATTGTTTCGGCCATTCTGGTATTTCTGGCCGCCAAAAATGATTACCGCAAAACCTATATTGCCTCGTATAAGGAGTCGAACACGACCCGGCTGCGGATTGCGGAGCATCTGCGGAAACTCCCTATGAATTTCTTTAATACCAAGGACCTTTCCGAACTGACCACAAATATGATGGCAGATTGCAGCAGCATGGAATCCCTGCTCAGCAGCACGATCCCTCCACTGATTGCAAATGGCATCACGGTGACCCTGACCTGCATCTTGCTGGCCTTCTTTGACTGGCGGCTCGCTCTGTGCGTATTTATCACAGTCCCGATTGCCTTCCTCATTATCTGGCTCAGCCGGAACCATCAAAAGAAACTGTTTGAAAAACAGGTTGACGCAAAGCTGGCTACTTCTGACCAGGTACAGGAATACTTGGAAGGCATGAAGATCATCAAGTCCTGCGGGCTGTCCGGTTCTCATTTCAGCGCGCTGGATAAAGCTCTGTTAGCAATGAAAAAAATCGCCATCAAAGTGGAGATGGCTGTCGGCGTGTTCATGTCCAGTGCAAGTATGATTTTGCAGGCAGGTATTGGCATTACAATCTTTGTCGGTGCTATCCTCCTGACCAGTGGACAAATTGAACTGCTGCCTTTGCTCATGTTCCTGCTGATGGTCACGCGGATTTATGGCCCTATTTTGGCAATCCTGGCGAATTTGTCCTCGCTGCTGAATTTGAATGTAGTTACAAGTCGTATGCGTACCCTGCTCACCACTCCTGCAATGGACGGTGACGGGAAAACGGTCTCGAACTGCGATATTGAACTTTCCCATGTGACTTTTGCCTACAATCAGGAAGATGTCATCAAAGATGTTTCCTGCAAAATTCCCCAGGGGGCGTGACTGCCCTCGTTGGCCCGTCCGGTTCCGGTAAAAGCACGATTTCCAAACTGATTGCCCGCTTTTGGGATGTTCAGAAGGGCAAGATTACCGTGGGCGGCAAAGACATCAAGAGTATGGAGCCGGAAAGCCTCATGTCTTATATGTCTTTCGTATTCCAGGATGTGACCTTGTTCAATGATACGGTTATGAACAATATCCGGCTGGGCAATCCAAACGCAACAGACGATCAGGTAATTGCCGCGGCCAAAGCCGCCTATTGTGATGAATTTGTCCGGGAAATGCCGGACGGGTATCAGACGGTCCTCGGTGAAAACGGCAACACCCTTTCCGGCGGTGAGCGCCAGCGTATTTCAATCGCCCGCGCATTGCTGAAAAATGCGCCCATCATTCTGCTTGACGAAGCAACAGCATCCCTCGACCCGGAGAATGAAGTTCTGGTTCAAAAGGCGATTGCCAGACTGGTGGAAGGTAAGACGGTTATTATGATCGCTCACCGCCTCCGTACAGTTGTAGATGCAGACCAAATCCTCGTCCTTGACAATGGACGGTTGGTAGAGCATGGAACCCACGATGAGCTGATGAAGAAGAACGGTCTGTATCATAAGCTGTTCCATATTCAGCAGGAAAGCCTTGGCTGGGCCGTGTAATCATGAAACTTCATGTGCCCAGAGAGGAACATTTAGAAAGCATCTATTAGAAAGGGGGCGTACTATATTTTTTTCTTTAATTGTCCGTGAAGCGATTGCGGAAATGCAAAAAAAGCAGGAACAGGAACGAAAAGAGTTTGTGAAGCCAGTAATAACTCCGTCCGGGGAGGACTACCTGGAGACGGTAGTACTGCTTTCCCACAAAAAGCCAGACGGACATATCAACGTAAA
>OKRW01001911.1_pt1 | contig 16362 bp, 18 predicted proteins | sample 1601151 | NCBI WGS metagenome assembly OKRW01 (sample SAMEA3541471, study PRJEB24748) | human gut metagenome | biome: human gut; feature: human-associated habitat; material: faeces | place: China | collected 2012 | reverse complement strand
CCTCTTCTGGATTCTGAAGGAAAAGTCATAGTTACTAAGTAAAATTAAAGTTTGTAGAATTAAGAAAATCGGAATTGTGCGCCCAGATAAGGGCGAGTAGTCTAGCAGGTGGAATGCCTGTCTGGTAAGGTCTAACCAACCGCCAGTAGCGAGTCTTGGGTCTTCCACAGTCTGCGTCATACCAGCGTTTATGAAGAAAAAATCAAAAGCTCTTGACTTGGAGTTAACTTCAAGTAGTATGCTAATCGAAACAGGAGGTAAAAAGATGAAGAAATTACTGATTATATATTATTCATGGTCAAATGGAAACACGGAAAGAATTGCAAAAATGCTGCAGAGTGAGACTGATAGCGATATTCTAAAAATAGATACCGTAGTTCCATATTCTGGCAGTTATGATGATGTGGTAAATCAGGGACAGAATGAAGTGCAGCGCGGATACGAACCTGAAATTAAACCGCTGGATATCAATATTGCAGATTATGATGTCATCGCAGTTGGGACACCTACATGGTGGTACACAATGGCTCCGGCTGTAAAAACATTTCTGCACCAACAGGATTTTACCGGAAAGACAGTAGTACCTTTTATGACAAATGGTGGCTGGCCAGGGCATGTAATAAAGGATATGAAAGCAGCCTGCAAAGGCGCAAATGTGGTTTGCGATATGCAGATACAGTTTGATTCTACAGGTGGAAGTAATCTGGAGACACCTCAGGAACAAATTAATGAATGGATACAGAGTGTGAAAAATCTTCTTTAAATTGTGGAGGAAGAATATGACAATAAAAGAAGTGTCAGAAAAATATGGTATTTCACAGGATACCCTCCGTTATTATGAGAGGGTTAATGTGATTCCTAAAGTTACAAGAACATCCGGAGGAATTCGGGATTACCAGGAAGAAGATCTTAGATGGGTTGAGCTTGCAGTATGTATGAGAAATGCAGGACTTCCCATAGAAAGTCTGATTGAATATCAAAGGCTATTTAGGGCGGGAGATTCTACAATACCTGCGAGACTTGAGTTGTTGAATGAGCAGATGGATATTCTTCAGAAGCAAAAAGAGCAGATAGAGGAAACTATGGACAGGCTTTCTTATAAGATATCACGGTATGAAGAAGCAGTGAAAACAGGAAAACTGGTATGGACAAAGGAGGAATAGTACAAATGGCAAAGCTGGTAGCATTTTATTCAAGAGCAGATGAAAATTATTTTGGCGGTTCCATGAAATATATTCAGATTGGCAATACTGAGAAAGCTGCAAAAATGATAGCTGATATGACAGGAGCAGACCTTTTCAAAATCGAGCAAAAGATTCCCTATGCCGCTGATTATAATACCTGCATTGCACAGGCAAAAGAGGATAAACAGACAGGAAAACGACCAGAGATACTAAATCTGCCACAGGACATAGATCAATATGACGAGATTTATCTTGGATACCCGAATTACTGGGGAACCATGCCAATGGCTGTATATACTTTTCTGGAAAGTTATGATTTTACAGGAAAGAAAATTCATCCATTCTGTACGCATGAAGGAAGCGGATTGTCAAATACGGAGAGTGATATTAAAAAAAGTGCAAAAGGTGCAGTGATTGAGAAAGGCATTGCGATACATGGAAGCAGCGTAGATCAAGCGAAAGATGTACTTGAAAGATGGATACAGAAATAGAGGTTAGAAAAATGGAATGCAAGGAAATACATGTTGATGTAAGAACTGCGTCAATAAAAGAAAGTACAGAAGGGCAACGTCAGACAAAAATATTATTTCAGATTAATCATACAATGCCTTTTACTGATGAATATAATCATGATCCATATGATTTGTGTACTCTGACTTGTAAGCCTGTTCTGATAAGAGAATATGCCTGGGTAGGAGCTGGAGCTACGATACTTCCGGGAGTATGTATCGGAAGACACGCAATTGTGGGAGCTGGATCTGTAGTGACAAAGGATGTATCGGATTATGCAGTAGCAGTTGGAAATCCGGCAAAAGTAATAAAAATGCTTGATAAAGAAAAATTTCAGGAGGACTAAAAAGATGGAAAATATGAAGTTGAATAACAATTTGGAATGTCCAATGCTTGGACTAGGAACTTTTATGTTATCACCAGAGGATGCCTACACAAGTACATTAGAGGCATTAAAAATGGGATATTCCCTAATTGATACAGCAAATGCTTATGTAAATGAGCGTGCAGTTGGAAGAGCAATCAAGGATAGTGGAATTGACAGAAAAAATATATTTCTATCAACAAAAATATGGGCTAGTGAATATGAAAATGAGAATACTGTAGAAGAAACTCTAGAAAGACTTGGTGTTGATTATGTGGATTTACTTTATATACACCAGCCTGCAGGCAACTGTCTTGCCGGATACAGAATGCTTGAAAAAGCGTATAGAGAGGGCAAAGCAAAATCCATTGGTATCTCGAATTTTGAAGGAAAATATATGGAAGAGTTGGAAACAAAGTGGGAAATTGTACCTCAGTTTATTCAGGTGGAAGCACATCCATATTTCACACAGAAAGAACTTCGTGTAACTTTAGACAAATATGGAATTAAGCTTATGAGCTGGTATCCGCTGGGACATGGAGATACAGCATTAATGAATGAGTTGGTATTTGCAGGACTTGGCAAAAAATATGGAAAAACACCTGCACAGGTTATTCTCCGTTGGCATACTCAGATGGGATTTGTTGTAATTCCTGGAAGTAAAAATGCAGAACACATTAAGGACAATATGGATATCTTTGATTTTGCATTAACAGATGAAGAAATGGAACAGATTGCAAAGCTGGACAAGAATGAAAGATATTATCACCGCACGGATGAACAGCTTGTACAGTTTGCAAACTGGAAACCAGAGTTTGAAAAATAATATGGAGAAAATAGTATGAGCAAAAATGATGTCAACTGAGTGAACTAGTACAGAATGGGATAGTGGCAGAGGATAATGTGCGTGTCGCCGTCGTCGATCTCGTTGAAGTCGGTGACGGTTTCAAAATAGCGGTACAGCTCCCCGGCGTTTTCAAAGCCGGTGTCGTGGTTGCCCCGGATCAGGTGCTTATGGCCCCGGAGCCGGGACAGGGCGTCCCCGGGCACCAGGCCCCGGTTATAGCCCACGTCCCCCACCACATACACGGTGTCCTCCTCCGAAACGGCCTCGTTCCACCGGTGGATGAGCTGGCGGTCCATGTCCTCCACGGTGTCGAAGGGCCGGGAGGGCAGAAAGGGTTCATAGTGAAAATGCAGGTCGGCGGTATAGAAGATCATGGCGTCCTCCCTATCGATATTCCCAATTAAGGATAACGGTGGCCAAAAAAATTCAGCACACCAAACTAATTTTCATTCAGTATAGCAAATCCCCCGGCGAATGTCAATACGAGGTGTTGAAAAATCGCCCCCGGCGCATCGCGCCGGGGGCAGTGAAGGTTCAGGTATTCAGATACGGGTCGTCCAGGCGGCCCAGGCGGCGCAGCATGGTCTTTTTCACGGCCTTGAAGATGTTCTCATATCCGGTGCAGCGGCACAGATGGCCGGACAGCAGCTTGCGCAGCTGGTCGTCGGTATAGTACACGCCCCGGTCCAGGATCTCCACCGCCGTCATGATAAATCCCGGGGTGCAGAAGCCGCACTGGATGGCGGTTTCCTCCATAAAGGCCTGCTGAATGTCGGACAGCTCACCGTTGGGGCCCATAAGCCCCTCCAGGGTGGTGATGTGCTTGCCCTCGGCCCACACGGCCAGGTACAGGCAGGAGTTGTAGCACTCGCCGTCGATGAGGACGTTGCAGGCGCCGCATTCGCCCACCTCGCAGCCCTTCTTCACGGAGGTCATGGAGAAGTCGTTGCGGAGCATATCCGTCAGAGATGCCCGGACGTCCACCATTTTCTCCACTTCCTTGCCGTTGAGGAAGAACGTCACCAGCTGATACTGATTCTTTGCCATTACAGCTCACCTCCTGCCAGCTTCACGGACTCCATCAGGCAGCGCTTGGCGCTCTCCACGGCGATGTGGGACCGGAAAGCCTTGCTGGCACGCCAGGAATCCCGGGGGTGGATATCCTCCAGCACCGTGCGGCCGAACTGCTCAATATTCTCCAGGGTGACTTCCCTGCCGTTGATGAAGGCCTCGGCGTTCAGCGCCCGCAGAGGCACGGGGCCCGCCACGCCGAAGGCGATGCGCACCCGCTCAAAGGTTTTTTTGTCCGGGCTCAGCCGGGCGTTGACGGAGGTGCCCAGGGTGGCAATGTCCATGGCATTGCGCATGGCATACTTGATATAGTGACCGAAGGTCCGGTCATAGGACGCCTTGGGGATGAGAATGGCGGTCTGAATTTCGCCCTCCTCCGCCCGCAGGTCCACGGTGCCGGCCTTGAGATAGAACTCCTTGATGGGCACCCGGCGGACGCCGTTTTTGCCGGTGATCTCGATGATGGCCTCCCAGGCGTGGAGGGTGGAGGCAGAGTCGGCGGAGGTGACGCCGTTGCAGGTGTTGCCGCCGATGGTGCCGGCGTTGCGGATCTGGGGGCCGCCCACCATGTCCACCGCCTCGCCCAGGACGTTGATGTACCGCTGGATCAGGGGATCGGCGGTGATGTGGCTGAAGGTGGTGAGGCTGCCGATGCGGAGATTTTCCTGGTCATCCAGGGACACGCCCCGCATTTCCCGGCAGCCCTGGATGCTGATCAGGGCCTTTCCGGCCCGCTTGCCCTCCCGCATCTGCACCAGCACGTCGGTGCCTCCGGCGATGATCTGGGCCTCGGGATGCTCCAGCCGCAGGCGGATGGCGTCCTGGACGCTTTGGGCCTGGTAGAGCGCTGACATATCATACATAGCGGTATTTCCTCCTTAGTCCCGGATCAGGCCCTCTTCCGTGAAGCGCCGGAAAAGGACGTGGGGGGTGATGGGATCCTGGTCGATGGCCACGCCGGTGGCATTGTAGATGGCGTTGCGAATGGCGGGGGCGCCGGAGCAGGCCGGGGGCTCGCCCAGAGCCTTGGTGCCGAAGGCGCTGGTGGGCTCGGCATTTTCCACGAACTGCGCCTCCAGATGGGGGTGGTCCATGATGGTGGAGAGCTTATAGTCCAGCAGGTTGTTGTTCAGGGGACGGCCGGTCTTTTCGTCGAACAGCAGCTGCTCGGACAGACCGTAGCCGATGGCCATGGACATACCGCCGTGGACCTGGGCCTCCGCCAGGGCCGGATTCACCAGCTTGCCGCAGTCGTGGACATTGATGATGTCCTTCAGCGTCACCTTGCACATGGGGATGTCCACCTCCACCTCGGCGAAGGTGCAGCCGAAGGAATAGGCGTTGTTGCGGATGGTATAGGTGCTCTCGGCGGTGATATGCTGGGAGTCGTTGGGGTTATACTGGGCGTGCATGGCCAGCTCCGACAGGCTCATCAGCACCTTGCCGTCGGTGGTGCGGACGATGCTGCCGTCCACGATGTCCATGTTGTACACCGCCTGGCGGGTGAGCTTTCCGGCGTAGTCCAGAATTTTCTCCTTCAGCAGCAGGCCCGTCTGGCGGATGGAGAAGCCCGCCACATAGGTCTGCCGGGAGGCGTAGGCGCCCAAGCCCGTGGGGGTGATGTCCGTGTCCTGGCAGGACACCACGTGGACCCTGCGATAGTCCCCCAGGCCCACCACATCAGCGGCCATCTGGGCATAGACGGTGTCGGCACCCTGGCCGATCTCCGTCTCGCCGCACTGCATGGTGACGCTGCCGTCCAGGTTCAGCTGCATCCGGTTGGAGGACGTCTCCAGAGAGATGGGATACACGGCGGTGTTGTACCAGAAGGTGGCCACACCGATGCCCCGGCGGACGGGGCCGGTGTCCTTGGCAAATTCCGCCAGCTTCCTGTCGTAGTCGATGTACTTCTTGCCTGCCTCCAGACACTGGCGGAAGGAATCGTCATAGTTCACGTTGTGGGAGAAGCCGTCCTCGTACCCCTGGGGCATGATGTTCTGCATCCGGAAGGCCAGGGGGTCCATGCCCACGGCCTTGGCGCAGTCGTCCACGTTGGACTCATCGGCAAAGGAGGCCTGGGGCATACCGTAGCCCCGCATGGCGCCGGCGGCGGGCCGGTTGGTGAACACGGTCCAGGCGTCGCACTCCATGTTGTCGCAGGGATAGTGCTGGGGGAAGGAGCCCATGGCCTTGGCCACGATGCTGTGTCCGTGGGAGGCGTAGGCCCCCTGGTTGGAGAACAGCTCCACCTTTCGGGCGGCAAAGGTGCCGTCCGGTCGGAGCCAGGACACAATGTGGAACCGGATGGCGTGGCGCACCCGGTTGGAGACGAAGGTTTCCTCCCGGGAGCAGTCGATGCGGACGCAGCGGCCCTGGACCTGGGTGGAGCACCAGGCGCACAGGGGCTCATACAGGGCGTCCTGCTTGTTGCCGAAGCCGCCGCCGATATAGGGCTTTACCACCCGGATATCGCTCCAGGGGCGGCCCAGGGCCTGGCCCACCACCCGGCGGATGATGTGGGGGATCTGGGTGGAGGCCACCACGGTGATGCGGCCGTTTTCCTCATAGGCGAAGCACCCGTGATTCTCAATGTGGCAGTGCTGCACCGTGGGGGTATCGTACCAGCCCTCTACCCGGATGAGGCCCGGCTCCCGGATGGCGGCCTGATAGTCGCCCTTTTTCATGTCGGTGTGCTTGAGGACATTGTCGGGATAGTCATCGTGAAGCCGGGGTGCGCCGGGCTTCATGGCCTCCTGGGCGTCCAGCACCAGGGGCAGCTCCTCATACTCCACCTGCAAGGCCCGGACGCCCTGCATGGCGGCCACCTCGTTTTCCGCGATGACCACGGCCACGTCGTCGCCGTAGTAGCGGACATGGCGGTTGAGCAGATGACGGTCCGCCACGTCCTGGTGGTCCGGGTCCATGGACCAGGGGTGACCGGCGGTGGGGAAGGGGTGCTCCGGCACGTCGAAGCAGGTCAGGACCTTCACCACGCCGGGGATCGCCTCCGCAGCGGTGGTGTCCACAGACTTCACGAAGCCGTGGGCAATGGTGGAGTGCTTGATGCGCACATACAGCGCGTCCCGGGGCATCAGATCCTCGTAATACTTGGTGCGTCCGGTGGCCTTGTCAAAGGCGTCCACCCGGACCTCCCGTTTTCCAACCTCAGCCATGAATGGTGTCCTCCTCAGCAAAATAAGAAGTCGCGATATCTGGCATAAGCCCTCGTAATTCTTCTTTGTTAAATTGTATCATAGCATATCCCGCCGGATTTGAAAAGCGGTTTTCGTGATTTTAGTTGGAGAATAGCGCCATGACAGAAAAAGCCCCGGCGGACAAGCTCCGCCGGGGCAGGGGAGATGCGGTGTCAGCGAAAGGAGATCGCTTAGATGGCCTTGCGCTTCTTGGAGGTGACCACCACGGCAGCGCCGGCTGCCATGACCGCCACCAGGCCGTACACCACCACGCCGGTATCGGCGGTCTTGGGGCTTTCGGGCTTGGTGGGAGTGGTGGGAGTAGTGGGCTCCTCGGCGGGCAGGGTGATGGTCATGCGGCCCTGGGGCTGGGCATACTGTTCACCCACCACGCCCTTGAGCTCGGTGGTGATGTAGTCCATCAGCACCTCGTCCAGAGGCAGACCGGTGTCGAACTGGCTGGAGGCGGCAGCAAAGGCATAGTAGGTGTCGCCGCCGGCGGCGCAGAAGTTGTTGGTGACCACGGCATAGGTCTTGTTGGGGTCAAAGGCCTTGCCGTTGACGCTGTTGATGGTGACGCGGTTGATGGAAGCGGGACCATAGTAGGTGGCCTTACCGCTGCCGCTGGGATAGGGAGTGGTCTGCGGATCGTATTTCTTGGTGGCGTCAATGGAGATGTTCATGCCGGCGATCTGGGGGAAGCCGCCCAGGGAGTCGGGCAGAGCAAAGGTAGAAGCCTCCAGGGCCTCCAGCAGCTCGGCGCCGGTGACGTACACCACGGCCACGGTGTTGCCGAAGGGCAGCACGGTGTTCACGTCCAGCTTGGAGATGTCGCCCTTGTGGATCCAGGCCCGGATGCCGCCGCCGTTGGTGATGGCCACCACGTTCTCGGCGGGAACGGTGAGCTCAGCGTCCTTGCGGATGGCCCACAGCATGGAGTCGGTGATCAGGTCGCCCAGGTTGGTCTCCTGGGTGCGGTTGCCGGGATCCTTGTCGCCGTTGAGCTCCACGTCGGTTCTGGCAAAAACCTTGCCGTACTCGGCGTTGATGTCGCTGATGATCTTGTCGGCGGCAGCCTTCACGGTGGCGTCCTCCTTGGTGTAGGCGGACAGGTCGATGAGGCCGTTGCTCTCGATGCTCTTGGTGGCGTTGTCAATGACGATGGCGCCCACATAGGCAAGGCCCGTGCCGGTGGACTGGACCATGCTGTTGTCCTTGCTGGCGGTCATCACCGTGTGGGAGTGGCCGTCGATGAACAGGTCGATGCCCTTGACGTTCTGCATCACATTATAGGAGCAGTTGGGCTCGGAGGACTTATCCACGCCCAGGTGGCCCAGAGCGATGACGATATCGGCATTGCCCTCGCTGCGGGCCATGTCCACATCCTCCTGGGTGACCTTGTACAGATCCTTGCCGCTGATGAAGCTCAGGCCCTTCATCAGGGCGGGGTTGGCCTTGGTCTGGGTCTCGGGAGTGGCCATGCCCACAATGGCGATGCGGAACAGCTCGGTCTCATAGGTGTCGTCGGCATAGATGGGAGCGGTGCCGCCGGGGGCGAAGAGCAGCTCACCCTCGTCGTCCACCAGGTTGTTGCAGGCGACCATGAAATCGCCCTGGTGCTTTTTCAGGTTCTCCATCAGCTGGGGGAAGCCATAGTCAAACTCGTGGTTGCCCAGGGTGATGACGTCATAGCCCACCAGGGCCATCATGTCCAGGGCGGTTGCGCCCTTGCTGAGGCTGACGTAGGGAGAGCCCTGGCTGTAGTCACCGGCGTCCAGCAGGATCACCTGGTGAGCACCCTTGTCGTAGCACTCGTCCCGCAGAGCAGCCACCTTGGCGTACTTGTCGATAGCGCCGTGGACGTCGTTGGTGTGCAGGATGACGGTCTTGCCCTCCAGGGAGTCAGGGAGCTGATACGTCTCCTTGTTCTCGCCCCAGGAAGCCGGGACCATCAGCGCCAGCGTCATGACCAGCGCCAGCAGAGTCGCTAAGAATTTCCGCATGGTATTCTTTCCTCCTTCAATTTTCAGAGCGCGGTGCGCGTTCTGTTGTACCTTTATCATACATGATTTCTCCGGAAAAGGAAATTCTTTTTCCTTCTGCAAGGTATACAAAAATTTCATTCTCATTTTGTTGAAATTGCGTGGGTATAAACCCGGGAAAATGGGATGGATTTTTGCGCATTTCATGATATAATAAAGAATCATGCAATCAACCTGGAAAAGGAGGGCATTTTCCATGAAATATCTGTTTCGCGGGGGCACAGTGGTGTCCGGACGGGGCACCCGCCGGGCGGACGTGCTGGTGGAGGACGAGAAGATCCTCCGGGTGGCCCGCAGCATCTCCGCGCCGGAGGCCACGGTCATCGACGTGGAGGGACAGCTGCTGCTGCCGGGCTTCATCGACGCCCATACCCATTTCGACCTGGACGTGTGCAGCACCACCACGGTGGACGACTTTTTCTCCGGCAGCCGGGCGGCTCTGCGGGGCGGCACCACCACGGTGGTGGATTTTGCCTGCCCGAATAAGGGAGAGACCCTGCATCAGGGACTGGAGCTGTGGCACAGGAAGGCAGACGGAAGCTGCTGCTGCGACTACGGCTTCCATATGACCATCGACGAATGGAATCCCGGCATCGAGGCGGAGATCGACGACATGTACGCCGCCGGGATCTCCTCGTTCAAAATGTACATGACCTATCCGGCCATGATGATCGGCGACGAGGCCATGTATCACGCCCTGAAAAAGCTCAGGGAAAAGGGAGGCATCTGCGGCGTTCACTGCGAAAACAGCGGCGTCATTGACGCGCTGATCGCCGAGAAGAAGGCCGCAGGGGAGATGGGCGTGGGCTCCCATCCCCGGACCCGGCCCGATTTCCTGGAGGCGGAGGCCGTGTCCCGGCTGCTGCGCATCGCTCAGGCGGTGGATATCCCGGTGGTCATCGTGCATCTGACCAACGCCGCCGCCCTGCGGGAGGTGGAGGCCGCCCGCAAACGGGGCCAGCGGGTGTATGTGGAGACCTGCCCCCAGTATCTGCTGCTGGACGACAGCGTGTATGACGACCCCGACTATTCCATGGCCGCCCGGTATGTCTGCGCCCCGCCCATCCGGAAGGAGCGGGACCAGCAGGCCCTTTGGACGGCCCTGCGCAAGGGGGAGATCCAGACCGTGTCCACGGACCACTGCAGCTTCACCCTGGAGCAGAAGGACGCCGGACGGGGGGACTTCACCAAGATTCCCGGCGGTCTGCCGGGGGTGGAGAACCGGGGCGAGCTGCTGTATACCTACGGCGTCACCACCCGGAAGATCAGCCTGGCCACCATGTGCCGGGTGCTGGCGGAAAATCCCGCCAAGCTCTACGGGATGTTCCCCCGGAAGGGCGTGCTCCAGGACGGGGCCGACGCGGACATCGTGGTGTACGATCCCCAGGCGGACCATGTGCTCCGGGCCGAGGATATGGCCAGCCTGGCCGGTTATTCCCCCTATGAGGGCTTCGCCATCCGGGGCGGCATCCACCAGGTGTGGCTGCGGGGCCGTCTGGCGGTGGAGGACGGCTTTGTCCTGGCCGGGCCTGACGGGAAATATATCCCCCGGGGCAAGTGCAGCCTGTAACCGGGAAATGAGAAAGAAGGCAGCCGTATGAGCGTTCTGTATTGTCAGTCCCCGGCGCTGTTCTGGTGCGCCCTGGCGCTGATCGTGTGTTTCTTTGTGCGCCGGGGGGCCCATCGGGTCCGGGCGGTGCTGGACCTGGTGCTGGGGCTTCTGTGCATCGTGGGCGGCGTGGCCCTGTACTATCTGGGCATGTACAACGACGCCTTCACCATCCGGGATTTCTGGCACATCCGCACCGCAGGCTGGATCGGCCTGGCGGCGGTGGTGCTGCTGACGGCGTGGCAGGTCATCAAGGCCATCCGCCGCAGCGTGTCGGCCCGCCGGTCCGCCCGCCAGGCAGAGCGGGACGAAAAGACCCGGCAGAAGGAACTGGAGGATGCTAGGACCCGGGCCTATGCCGCCGGCCAGGAGGACGCCAAGGCCGCCGCCCGGGTGGCTGAAAATGTGTCCGTCGCCGACAGCCGGGAAAACCCCTGACAGCCCGTTTCCATGAACAAAAAAAGTGCCCCCGGCGGGGGCACTTTTTTATTCCGTATCAGTCGTTCCGGGAGCACTTCTCCGCGTCGATGGCCAGCACCACCATCAGGGCATACAGGGCGTCCCCCGGGTCCGCCACGTCGATGGTATAGGTGTCTGTCCAGTTAAACAGCTCCTTGCTGATAGAAGCCACCGTCCGGGGCCCGTCCTGGATGGTATAGTCCCACTCCATGAAGCTGCCCTCCACCGTCCAGCCGCAGAAATCCATGGTAAAGGACGGGTGGAAAAACGTGAACTCCTTGCGGATGGTGCCGATGCACCGCTCCCCCACATACAGGTCGAATTTCGGCAGAAACGTCAGCACCTGCTGCTTCACTGTGGCAATGTGCTCCCCATAGGGGTCCAGAATGTGCAGGCAATGACCCCAGGCCAGCTTTCCCTCCACGGTATAGGCCACGCTGCCGTCCTCATAATAGATGTCGTAGCTGTCAAACCACGAGAAAAACCGCTGCTTGAAATACAGCTTCATCGGATGCACCTCCCTTTTCCCTCAGTATACCGGATTTGCACCCGGCGCGCAAGAGAAATTCCTCTTTACAAAATAGAAAGTATGTTCTATAATGGTAGCAGTATCTTTGAAGGGAGGGCGATGCCATGCGCGCACGGCCTGTCAGCTGCTGCTTTTCCGGTCACCGTCCGTCCAAGCTCCCCTGGGGGGAAAACGAAGACGATCCCCGGTGCCGGGCCCTGAAGGTCCGGCTTCGGGACGCGCTGGACGCCGCCTATGAGGCGGGATACCGGCACTTCATCTGCGGTATGGCCCAGGGCTGCGACCTGTATTTCTGTGAGCTGGCCCTGGCCCTGCGGCAGCGGCACGGGGACGTCAGCGTGGAGGCGGCCATCCCCTGCCCCACCCAGGCCGACGGCTGGCCCCGGACCCAGCAGGAGCGCTACCGCCGCCTGGTGGCGGCCTGCGACTACGAGACCCTGGTGCAGTCGTCCTACAGTCCCGGCTGCATGCAGCGGCGCAACCGCTATATGGTGGACCACGCCGCCCTGCTGCTGGCGGTCCACAACGGCCAGCCCGGCGGCACCCGCCGCACCATGGAATACGCCATGCGCCGGGGCCTGCAGATCGTGGACATCCCCCCGGTGATGGAACCGTGACATAATCCCGGCCGCCGCCGCATAGGCTTGTCTCAAAGAGGTGAACGCTTTGAAACAGGCAATTTTGCGGCGGGGGCTGGCGCTCTTGCTGGCGGCGGCAGCCCTGGGCACGGTGCTGGCCGGAGCCGGGGCGGACAGCGCCGCCGCCCTGTGGCAGTCCGTGTCCCGCCGCCCCCATCTGTCCCGGGGACTGCTGCGGTGGGAGCTGGGGGACCTTCTGGGGCTGGACGGACTGTCCGCCGCCACGGTGCTGGCCCTGGGCCAGTCGCCGGTGCTGCTGGCGGGCCGGTCCCTTGCGGTGCAGGAGGACGACGCCCCCCAGCCGGACCCGGAACCGGAACCGGAACCGGAAAACCCCGCCCCCGCTCCGTCGGAGGACCCGGCCCCCCAGCCCGGGGCGGACAACGGCGTCCCGGCCCAGACGGTGGACCCCCGCTCCACCGACGGCTACAGCATCATCAACGGGGTGTACATCAAAAACAAATCCAGCCGGACCCTGGACCCGGCGGTGCTGGGGGACCGGCAGTTCGCGGCCTGTCCCCAGCAGGGACCCCAGGTCCTCATCGTCCACAGCCACGCCAGCGAGTCCTATACCATGCCCCCGGGGCAGGAGTACGTCCCCTCCGGCACCTTCCGCACGGCGGACCGCTCCTGCAACATGGTCCGGGTGGGGGACGAGCTGGCGGCGGAGCTGTCGTCCTACGGCATCTCCGTGGTCCACGACCGCACCCTCCACGACGGGGAATCGTACAACGACGCCTATGAAAACAGTCTGGCGTCTATCCAGAGCTACCTGGCCAAGTACCCCTCCATCGTCTATGTGCTGGACCTGCACCGGGACGCGGTGCAGGACGCCAACGGCACCCAGTATAAGCTGGTGACGGCGGAGGACCCCGCCGCCGCCCAGGTGAGCCTGATCATGGGCGTGGCCCACGACGGCTGGCAGGACAACCTGCGCCTGGCCATCGCCGTTCAGGAGAAGCTGGAAAGCCAGTCCCCCACCCTGATGCGGCCCATCACCCTGCTGAACTACCGCTATAACCAGTTTGCCGCCCCGGGCAGCCTGCTGGTGGAGGTAGGGGCCGCCGGGAACTCGCTGGACGAGGCCCTCCGGGCCGCCCGGCTGTTTGCCAAAGGCTTCGCCGAGACCATCCTGGGGCGATAAGAAAATACCGTCTGTAGTTTTCTTGAAGAAAACTACAGACGGTATTTATTATTCCTCCGTGTGGCGGTTCTTTTTGGCCAGCTCCGCGATCTCGCCGAACTTCCCGGTGACATAGCTGTAGCTTTTCCGGCCATGGGGCAGCAGACAGCCGCTGCAATCCTTGATGCCGTCGCCGATATACCGGAAATTGCCGCCGCACCGGTCCCCTAAGGCGTACAGGGGACAGTAGCAGAACAGGCAGTTGAAGTCCTCCGGATGGGCGGTCTCATGGCAGGGGAAAAACTCGCAGGCCGTGTGCTGGAAGAAGGAGTAGCGGCACTCCTCGGGCTTGGTGGACAGGGCTTCACATTTCTCCATGGTGCACCTCCGTAACCGGCTTTCCGGGCCAGTAGATGACATAGCACTCCGCCATCTCGCCCATGTAGAAAAAGACGTTTTCTCCCATTTCGATGTGCTTGCCGAAGGTCAGATCCGGCACGAACAGCCGCCCGCAGGTGCGCTTGGGCCCCTTGATGGTGTAGCCCTCCGGGTTGGGATTGTCCCGCAGGGCCTCCGCCGCCTCCTGCAAGCCCGGGAAGCGCAGGGTCTTTTCCAGCTGGGCCAGCTGGGTCTCGCCGTTGATATAGACCAGGTGGTCCTGGTCCCGGAACCAATTGATGAGCATATGTCGTCCTCCTGATAGATCATACGGATTCTTGATGGAAATATTGATTCGGCCATCCCGTGTGTGCGGCCAATTATCGGAAATCTTCTTGTGGTGTCATTGCGAGCCAGCCGCAGGCTGGTTGTGGGCCCGTAGGGGCGTGGGCTCTGCCTCGCCCGCTATTCCGGCGCTTTCAGGCCGGGTAGAACCCGGCCCCTACAGGCGTTTACCGGCAAATTTCACATAAGGTAAGGGGGCGGGCGGGAGTGGCTGCTCCTGCCCGCCCCCATGGAAAGCTGCGGCAGTGCCGCGCTCAGGCTTGCAAAAAAACCGCGCCAATAGTCAAATTGGCGCGGCCGGTTTCCCGCGATTGAAGCTATCCTCCGCCGTATGGCGCGCAGCGGGGGCAACATGGCGGCAAGCAGGTCTTCTGACTGACGGATCAGCAGCAGGCGCACGGTCTTCCCGGTTTCCCAGTGACGGACTTTCGTCCCTGTGCGCGGCCTCCCCGTATACAGCGGCGGTACCGTTCAGGATTCTCACCTGATTCACTATTCTCCTGTGCCGCCCACCCGGCGGCGCAGGCACTTGCGCAATGTATTCTCTTTTTCTGCTCATAGTGTACCATCCGGCGGCCCATCTGTCAAGAGGGCAGCGAAATTCACGAAAAAAACTTGCCATGGGCCGGGGAATCGTGTATGATAGAGGAAAAAACGAAGGGAGTCCTCCTCATGACCGCCGAACAACGCCGGAGCCGGATCAGCGCCCGGCTCCACGAATCCCATCAGCCCATCAGCGCCACCGCCCTGGCCAGGGAGCTGGGCGTCAGCCGCCAGATCATCGTGGGGGACGTGGCCCTGCTGCGGGCCGCGGGCCAGGCCATCACCGCCACCGCCCGGGGCTATGTGATCCCCGACGCCGGGGAGACGGGTCTGCCGCGCCAGGTGGCCTGCCGCCACGACGGCACCGGCACCCGGGACGAGCTCAACGCCATGGTGGACTGCGGCTGCACCGTTGTGGACGTCATCGTGGACCACCCGGTCTATGGCCAGCTGTCCGCCCCGCTGCACCTGCGCAGCCGCCTGGACGTGGAGCAGTTCATGGCCCGCATGGAGGGGGCCGCCCCCCTGTCCCAGCTGACAGACGGTATCCATCTGCATAGTCTCTCCTGCCCCGATGAGGCATCCTATGAGCATCTGAAGGCCCGCCTGCGGGAGCTGGGCTTCCTGGCGGAGTAAAGTTCCGGTTGACAAACGGAAAAGACGTGATAGAATGTTATACAGGTGTCATGACACCTGTATAACATTCTTTTTACATATGCGAGGTCAAAGCTATGGAAGCAGTTCGCAAGTTCCTGGCCCGGAAAAACATCGTTTTCTCGGCCAAGCGGTATTTCATCGACGCCATGGGCGCTATGGCCCAGGGCCTGTTCTGCACCCTGCTGGTGGGCACCATTCTCAACACCCTGGGCCAGCAGCTGCACATCGGATTCCTGACGGAGGTCATCGTCACCCTGGGCAAGGGCGAGGGCGCCGTGACCTACACCATCGGCGGCCTGTGCTCGGCCATGGTGGGGCCGGGCATGGCGGTGGCCATCGGCCGGGCGCTGGAGGCGCCGCCTCTGGTGCTGTATTCCCTGATTCCCGTGGGCTTCGCCACTAACTTCATGGGCGGGGCCGGAGGGCCTCTGGCGGTGCTGTTTGTGGCGATTCTGGCCAGCGAGATCGGCAAGGCCGTCAGCAAGGAGACGAAGGTCGACATTCTGGTAACGCCCATCGTCACCGTGCTCTCCGGCATCGGCATCGCCGCCCTGATCGCCGCCCCCATCGGCGCGGCGGCCAGCGCCGTGGGCCGGTTCATCATGTGGGCCACGGAGCTGCAGCCCTTCTTCATGGGCATCATCGTATCTGTGGTCATCGGCGTGGCGCTGACACTGCCCATCTCCTCCGCCGCCATCTGCGCGGCCCTGGGGCTGACGGGGCTGGCCGGCGGCGCCGCCGTGGCGGGGTGCTGTGCCCAGATGATCGGCTTCGCGGTGATGAGCTTCCGGGAAAACCGCTGGGGCGGCCTGGTGGCCCAGGGCCTGGGCACCAGTATGCTGCAGATGGGCAACATCGTCCGCAATCCC
>OKRW01001906.1_pt1 | contig 16385 bp, 17 predicted proteins | sample 1601151 | NCBI WGS metagenome assembly OKRW01 (sample SAMEA3541471, study PRJEB24748) | human gut metagenome | biome: human gut; feature: human-associated habitat; material: faeces | place: China | collected 2012 | reverse complement strand
GGCAAAAGCCACCGGTCGATCCGGTGGCTTTTGCCGTTGCCCCATGTCAATATGTGAAAAATGCTGATGGAGTCAACCGTCCTGCTCCGTCGGCAGGGTGACCCAAAAGGTTGTTCCGCAGTCGGAGCTGGATTCCACCGCCACGGAGCCGCCATGCAGAACGGCGATTTCGCGCACGAGCGCAAGCCCCAGCCCCACGCCGCCCATCTTGCGGCTTCTGGATTTATCAATCCGGAAAAACGGCTGAAAGACGCTGTCCCGGTATTCCGGCGATATGCCCATCCCCGTATCGGAGACGTGCAGAACCGCCATGGCCGCCTCCTGATGGATGGAGACGGTGACGGAGCCGCCGGGGCGGTTGTACTTGATGCCGTTTTCAACCAGATTGAATAAGAGACGGTAAATCAGCGCGTCGCTCCCGATGATGCAGACGTCGTCGCATTTCGCGCGGAGCGAAACGCCGTTTTGCTGTGCGAGCGGCGCTAAATCCGCCAGAATCTCATCCGCCAGCGGCGCGAGCGCGATGTGATCCGAGCGGGAAACGGAGAGCAGATTGCTCATCTCCAGCAGGGTGCGCACGAGCGACGTCAGGCGGCCGAGCTGCTCCAGCAGCGCGCCGACCAGCTCCGCCGTTTCGGCGTCCATATCGGGGTGCTCCTCGGCGAACAGCTCCAGCTTGGTTTGCAGGATGGCCAGCGGCGTTCGCAGCTCGTGGGCGGCGTTTCCCGCGAACTGGCGCTGCAAATCAAAGGACTGCGCCAGACGGTCGAGCATCTGGTTGACGGAGCGGCTCAACTGCTGAAACTCCCGAACGGCGTTTTCGTCAAGGCGCAGGGTCGCGATGCTGTCCTGATTGATCTTTTCCGCCTGACGGGAAAACTGGCCAAGCGGCTTCAAGGCGCTGCCGGTGACGAAATAGGCGATGGCCGCGCTGAGCAGGGTCACGACGGAGGTGATGAGCCAGCCCTTGTAGCCGTAAAGCGCCTTGGCGTCGCAGACCTCCTGCGAAAAATGGATGAGGAAATCCGAAATCTGGTCGTCCGGAATTTCGATGGCCAGACCTTCCACGTCCCCCGGCTGATATTGCATGATGTAGCCGCTCAGGGAATCCATGCCGGTTGCGCCCGAACGATACAGCAGCAGATTCAGGCAGATGCAGGCGCAGGCGATCAGCAGGGCGGTCAGGAGCGTCATTCTCCATTGAAGCGACAGGCGTTTCATCGCGATTCTCCTTTGATTTCATATCCTTCGCCGATGCGGTTGCAGATGGGATCGTACCCCAGCGCCGCTCTCAGCTTCTTCCGCAGGGCGGAAATGTGTACGCGGATGGAATTGCTGAAGCAATCGACGCTCCCATCCCAGACGTGCTCCATCAATTCCTCCTGACTGACCGGCCGCCCCTGATGCAGGAGCAGATATTCCAGCACGCCACATTCCTTCCGCGTCAGGGAGAGCGGCTGGCCGTCAGCGGAGGCGACGCGGCTCTTGGTATCAAAGGAAAGCCGCCCGCAGCGCAGGCAGATATCCCGCTGGATGAACTGCCGCCGGGTCAGGCTGCGAACGCGCGCCTCAAGCTCCGCCAGATGGAAGGGCTTGGAGAGATAGTCGTTTGCGCCGGCATCCAGCCCGTCCACCTTATCCGCAATCTCGCTGCGCGCGGAGAGAATCAGCACGCGGGTTTCAAGGTCGCTTTGGCGAAGTGTGCGCAGGACGGTCATGCCGTCCACCTTGGGCAGGTTCAGATCCAGCAGAATCAAATCGTATTGCTCGGACGCTAAAATGTCGAGCGCTTCCTCGCCGTCCTCGCAGGCGTCCACCTCGTACCCGGATAACCGAAGTTTTTTGGCGATTCCCTCGCGCAGGGACTGCTCGTCTTCCACAACTAAAAGGCGCATAGGCTCCTCCATCTTTCTGTTTTGACCTTATTATAACAGATGGCGATAAGTTTTGTGTAAAGTTTTTCTTAGCGGAAATTTTAACTCCCATGGTGTATACTCGTCTCATCAAAGCGACAGGAGGAAAACGATGAAACAAAGAAAAGGGCTGATCCAGTGCGTTTTGCTGGCGGCCGCGGTGCTGATGATCGGCTTCGGCGTTTGGCGTGGGGAAGCCCAAACGGTTTTCTCGAAGGCAATTCGGCTGTGTATGGAGTGTGTTGGCATTGGATAAGAAAAAAACGCATGTTCTCGCCCGGTTTCGCGGATGGATACAGGGCTGTGCCGCGCTGCTGACCAACATCCACCTGCCGAATTTCAAAAAGGGGGCGCTGTATCAGGGCGCGGGGAAATACGTCTGTGTGCCGGGGCTGAACTGCTATTCGTGTCCCGGCGCGGCGGGCGCGTGTCCCATCGGCGCGTTTCAGGCGGTCGTCGGCTCGTCGAAATTCAAATTTTCTTACTATATCACCGGCATCCTGATTCTGATCGGCGTGCTGCTGGGACGCTTTATCTGCGGGTTCCTCTGCCCCTTCGGGTGGTTTCAGGAGCTGCTGCATAAGATTCCCTCGCCCAAGGTTTCGACGAAGAAATTAAAACCGCTGCGCTATCTGAAATACGTCGTTCTGCTGGTGATGGTGGTTTTGCTGCCGATGCTCGTGACCAATCAGCTCGGCATGGGCGACCCGTTCTTCTGCAAATATCTCTGCCCGCAGGGCGTGCTGGAGGGCGCGATTCCGCTGTCCCTGACCAACGCCGGGATCCGCGCCGCGCTGGGCAAACTGTTCACGTGGAAGGCCGGCGTGCTGCTGGCGGTCGTTTTGACCAGCGTGTTCGTGTATCGCCCGTTCTGCAAATGGCTGTGTCCGCTGGGCGCGTTCTATGCGCTACTAAACAAGGTCTCGCTTTTCCAGATGCGCGTGGATACGGGCAAATGCGTATCCTGCGGCGCTTGCGCGAGGGCTTGCAAGATGGACGTGGACATCACAAAATCGCCCAACCATACGGAGTGCATCCGCTGCGGCATGTGCATGAAGGCCTGCCCGACAGACGCAATCCGATATACATTTGGCTTTGGTGACTCATCTCAAAACGAAAACAAAGAAAAGGAGCAAAAACAATGAAAACGAATCGAGTAATCGCGCTGATGATCGGCCTGCTGCTGACCTTCTCCATGACCGCCTGCGGCGAACAAATGTCCGCCATGAACACGGAAGAAAAGATGGAAGAAAAGTCCGCCATGAACACGGAAGAAAAGATGGAAGAAAGCTCCGACATGAACATGATGGAGGGAAAGACGGAAGAGCAGCTTTTGGCGGTTGAAAACGACATTCTCTTCGCCAACAACGCGCTCTGGGAAAAGGTGTTCATGTCCATGGATAAAAACGTGAGCAACGACATGCTCAGCAGCAATTACGGCGACGTGCTGATGAGCGCTGTGGAGGGCGCGAAGGATCAGTTCTCCGCCGAGGAATACGAGACGCTCAAGGCGGACGCGGAGAAGATCCAGGAGATCGAGGAGCAGATCGCGGCGCTCGCCGCCGACAGCCCGGCGACTCAGATGAACGACGAGGAGCAGGGCGACGCTTTCCCGCAGTTTCAGGGAAAGGATCTCGACGGCCACGACGTGGATAACAGCCTGTTTGCCAACAATGCGTTCACCGTTGTGAATTTCTGGTTCAACGGCTGCAAGCCCTGCGTGCAGGAGCTGGATGACCTGAACGCGCTGAACGAGCGCATCAAGGCGCAGGGCGGCGAGGTCGTCGGCATCAACGCGGAAACCCTGAGCGGCAACGAGCAGGGCATTGAATTGGCCAAGCAGATTCTCGAAATGACCGGCGCGAAATACCGCAACATCTACTTCGATGCAAACAGCGAGGCCGGAACGTTTGCGCTGGGGATCATGGCGTTCCCGACCACCTACGTGTTTGACCGCAACGGACGAATCGTGGGCGAACCGCTGCTCGGCGGCATTGACATCGAGCAGAACATGGAAACGCTGCAAAAGCTCATCGATCAGGCCATTGCCGCCGACAAGGGCTGACAGACGGAATGATCCCCTCAGAAGGGAGGAAAACGCCATGTATCGGAGCGTATGGCCGCTTCTGCTTGCCGTGATGCTGCCGCTGAGCGGATGTGCCGCCGGGCAGGAGAACACGCTACGGAAAACGGAACAGAGGGAAATGACCGAACAGCCGTCTCCTATCTCCGGCGAGGCGCGCACACATATGGATACCACAGAAAACGTCATCTATCTGGCGGGCGGCTGCTTTTGGGGCATGGAACAGCTGATGCAGTCCATCCCCGGCGTTCTTGACGCCGAGAGCGGCTACGCCAACGGAACCTGCGAGGCGGACGCCGTCTACCAGACCGTCTGCAAAGGAAACACCGGCTTCCGGGAGACCGTGCGAGTGGAATACGACCCCGAGCAGGTGAGCCTTGACGCGCTGCTGCTGGCTTACTTCTACGTCATCGACCCCACGGTGGAGAACCGGCAGGGAAACGACATCGGAAGCCAATACCAGACCGGCGTTTACTACACCAACGACAGCGCGAGGAAAACGGTGGAACGCATCGCCGAAATCGAGCGGGGACGCCGTGAAAGGTTCTCCGTGGAGATCGGACCGCTGAAAAACTACTATCCCGCCGAGGCGTACCACCAGAACTATCTGGAGAAAAATCCGGGCGGCTACTGCCACATTCCGAGGGCGGAGATGGCGCTGTTCTCCAAGCTGCGCATTGATCCGGGCGACTATCAAAAGCCTGCGGCGGAGGCGATCCGCGACAAGCTGACGCAGGAGCAGTACCGCGTCACCCAGGAGAGCGGCACAGAGCGCCCCTTCAGCAATGCATTCTGGGATCAGTTCGAAAAGGGGATCTATGTGGATGTTGTCACCGGCGAACCGCTCTTTTCCTCCACAGACAAGTTTGAAAGCGGCTGCGGCTGGCCTGCCTTCACCAAGCCCATTGAAGCGCCCGCCGTGGTGGAGCTGGAGGATTTGAGCCATGGAATGCGCCGCACGGAGGTCAGAAGCCGCGCCGGAGATTCTCATCTCGGGCATGTGTTTACCGGCGATCCGGAATCCCCTAACGGCGTGCGATACTGCATCAACAGCGCGTCCCTTCGCTTTGTGCCTTACGCAAAGATGGAGGACGAGGGCTATGGATATCTCCTGTATCTGTTTGAAGACTGATACTAATTCTTGTTAAAATGGCTTAATCCGCGCACCATCTTTTTCGCTCTGACTTTGCCTCGTTCCGTTCAACGTACCTCCAGTACGCCTCACTTCACTTGGCTTCGTCAGAACAAAAAATCTGATGCGCTCTGTTAAGCATTTTAACTGCGAATTAGTATGAGCCCGTAATCATCCGATGAACGCACAAACAGCGCCCCGATCACGACGAATCGGGGCGCTATCGTTTGCATATGATCTTTACGAAAGGGGATTACGCCATCTTCCAGCCTTCGGCCAGATCGGTCTTCTCCCACGGCATATCCTTGGCGTTCTCGCCGAAGTGGCCGTAGCAGGAAACCTTGCTGAACCTCGGGCTGCGCAGGTCAAAGCGCTTGATGATCGCGGCCGGGCGCATATCCACGGTGGAGACGAGCGTCTGAATTTTTTCGCGGTCAACCTTCTCCGTGCCGAAGGTATCGACCAGCACGGAAACCGGCTGCGCCACGCCGATGGCGTAGGAGAGCTGAACCTCGCAGCGGTCGGCCAGACCGGCGGCCACGACGTTCTTGGCGAGGTAGCGCGCCATGTAGGCCGCGCTGCGATCCACCTTGCTGGAATCCTTGCCGGAGAAAGCGCCGCCGCCGTGATGCGCATAGCCGCCGTAGGTATCGACGATCAGCTTGCGCCCGGTCAGGCCGCTGTCGCCCGCGGGGCCGCCGATCAGGAAGCGGCCGGTCGGGTTGACGAAGATGCGCGTGTTCTTGTCGAGCATATCGGCGGGCAGCGCGCGGGCAATCACCTCGTCGATGATCGCGGTGTGCAGCTCGTTCTCGCTGATCGCGTCGGTGTGCTGGGTGGAGACGACAACGGTGTCGATGCGAACCGGCTTGCCCGCTTCGTCGTATTCCACGGAGACCTGCGCCTTGCCGTCCGGCAGGATGTCGGGCAGGATGTGCATCTCGCGCACATAGGCCAGACGCCGGGTCAGCGCGTGCGCCAGCTCGATCGGCAGGGGCATGAGGTTTTCGGTCTCGCGGCAGGCGTAGCCGAACATCATGCCCTGATCGCCCGCGCCCGCGTCCTCTTCGATCTCGCGGGAGACGCCCATGTTGATATCCGGGCTCTGCTCGTGCAGATCGACGGTGATCGCGCAGGTGTCCGCGTCAAAGCCGTGACCCGGCTCGGTGTAGCCGATTTTGCGGATGGTATCGCGGGCAATCTGCTCGTAATTCACCTTTGCGGTGGTGGTGATTTCGCCGAAGATGTGCACCGCGTCGGTGATGGCGGTGACCTCGCAGGCGACGTGGCTCATCGGGTCCTGCGCAAGCAGCGCGTCGAGAATCGCGTCGGCGATCTGGTCGCAGACCTTATCGGGATGCCCCTTGGTGACACTTTCGGAGGTAAACAGCGTATGCATCGTCAGTCCTTCTTTCCGCAGCCCGCGCCGCAGGTCGAGCAATCGTGGCTGCAGGCCCAGAGGCGCTCAGCCGTCGGCTGCCAGTTCTTGGCGTATTCATCGCACTTGGCGCACAGGTGATCGGCGGTCTCCGGGGACTGCGGATCGGTGGAATGGGCGCCGGTCTTCTCGACGATTTCGCGCAGCATCTGCGGGTTCTCCAGCATCGGGCAGGGGCGCAGATGGTTGTCGTTGAACGGCTGGCCGTCGTGATAGGCCATGAAGATCGGGCTCTGCAGCGCCTCGAGCAGCGTGCAGCTGCGGATGTTCGCGTTGGAGTAGTGGATGAACACGCACGGATCGACGTCGCCGTTGGCATTGATGTGCAGGTAGCGGCGGCCGCCGGCGATGCATCCGCCGACATACTCGCCGTCGTTCTGGAAGTCCATGGCGAAGATCGGCTTGGTCGCGCGGATTTTGCGGATGCGGTGATACATGTACTCGCGCTGCTCCGGGTTCGGCAGGAGCTGCGGCGCGGCGTCGTTGCCGACCGGCATATAGTGGAAATACCAGATGAAGCGCGCGCCGAGGCCGCAGATGTAGTCGATATAGGCATCGGAGGCGATGGAATCAATGTTCGCGCTGGTGTAGCAGGCCGAAATGCCGAACGGCAGATGCTTGGCCTGAAGCAGCTTCATGGCGTGGGTCGCCTTTTCAAACACGCCGTTGCCGCGCCGGCCGTCGGTCGCGGCCTCGAAGCCCTCGAGGCTGATGGCCGGAATGAAGTTCTTCACGCGGAGCATTTCGTCGGCAAATTCCTCGTCGATGAGCGTGCCGTTGGTGAAGGAGAGGAACTGGCAGTCGGAGTGCTTGTTGCAGATGGCGATCAAATCCTTCTTGCGAACGAGCGGCTCGCCGCCGGTGTAGATGTACATATATACGCCGAGCTGCTTGCCCTGCGTGACGATGGAATCAATCTCGTCAAACGTCAGGTTCAGCCGGTTGCCGTATTCCGCCGCCCAGCAGCCGGTGCAGTGCAGGTTGCAGGCGGAGGTCGGATCCAGCAGGATCGCCCACGGGATGTTGCAGTTGTACTTCTTGCGGTTTTCCTCCTGCTTCGGCCAGCCGATGATGTTGGCGTTGAGGAAGAAGTTCATAAACGTCGCCTTGAGCACGTCGGGATCGGTGTCCTTCATAATGTCCATGACGAGCTGATGCATGTTGTTGTCTTTATCGTTAATAACGTTGCGGATGGCCGCGCGCTGAGCCGGGAAGCTGTCCGGGCCTTCGCCGGCGAACTTATCGACCCAAGCCATCAGTTTCGGGGCATTTTCCTCCGGGTTCTTGCCAATGTAGCTGAACGCGGTGGAGAAAGCAGCCTTTTTCATCGAATCTGCAATACCCATAAAAACACACACTCCTTTGTTGTTGTGGCCACAGTATAAAACAAAAATCGGCCTAAAGAAAATACCCAAACGCAGCCCCCTGTCCGAATTTGGGATAGGAAAAACGCATTTGGGTAAATTTGACACATCCGGTCGAATCTGTGTAAAGATATCTTAACAGTCGGCTTTGTCGTCCGCGGTGGCCAGAAAACGCTGGACGATGCCCTCCAAGCTGCCGTCGGCGAGGCGATAGAGCTGGCGGATCAGCGGTTCAGGCGGGGCGAGCATGTTTGTGCCGATCCAGCGCAGCAAAAGACCGGCGATGCCCAGCCCATATACGCTGACGATAAAATCCTGATCGGCCTCGCAGAGCCGGTCAAAGCCGGACTGCGCGGAAAAAAGGCGGTGCAGCAGGGGCGAAAGCAGCTTGAAAACCTCGCGTTCCAGCGTGTCGCGCTCTAAAGAATGGAAGGCGTTGAGGATGAGCAGGCGGTTGGCCTGCATATAGGCAAACAGGGCGGCGATGCTCTCCTCCCAGTTATCCAGATCAATTTCGTTGGCGGTCAGGTGGTGGATGTCCTCTTGCAGCGTCCAGTCCAGCAGATCGTAGATATCCTGAAAATGATAGTAAAAGGTCTTACGGCTGACTTCCGCATCGTCCGTGATATCCTGAATGGTGATGCTGTCCAGCGTCGTTTTCGACAGGAGCTTTTTCAGGGACATGGAGAGCATGCGTTTTGTCGTATTGGCCATGGATTCACCCCATTTCTTTCTGTCATTGTACCTTTTTTTCGCAGATTCGTCAATCGAAGAATGGCGCGGGTCGATGACTGGCGATTGCAACCGGGGGATTCTTGAGCGGGCGCGGGGAAGGGCGTATGATCGGAACAGATCAAGGAAAGAGGGGCTGAACGAATGAAGAAACGGGTAACGCCGGAGATGCTGGCCGATATGCTGATGAAGCGGGTGTACGTGCCGTTTTCCGCCGTGGTTTCAGCGGCGGCGGACGGCGAGATTCTGTCCCTGTGCCAGTTTGACACGGCCTTTGCGGGCGAGGCGATGGCCTTTGACGAGCGGGCGGCGGAGGTCTGGCTGCTGAGCCATCACCCGGAGGGGCTTCGGGAGATGACCGCGGAGGACGCGGCCAACCTGAACCGCCTGCGCCGCCGCGCGCCGCACGCGCGCGTCCGTTTTTTCCTCGTCGGGGAGGATACCGGCTGTGTGGAGGTTGAAATCGGGCGGGAGGCGTGATATACTGAAACGCCTTCAAAAAGAGGGCGCTTATCAGCAGCAAAACATGGAAGGAGAAAACCATGACGCAGGAAGAAAAAAACGAGCTGATGGATCGGCTCGGCCCGCAGGATTACGAAGCATATATGGAACTGCGCCGTCAGATGGACGTGCTGGCCGCGGACGAGCGGATGGACGACGCGCAGAAGGCCGCGTTTTACGCCCAGATTCGCGAAGAGCTGATCGTCATGCGCAAGCAGCGCGACCTGCTGACCCGCAGACTGCAGGCGTTCAACGACCTGATCGACGAGGTGGAAACCCGCCTTAAAGAGACGGAAAAATACGACCGCAGAAAGAAAAAGAAGCTGCGGATTCTGCCGCCGCCGCCGACCAACGCGCAGATTGACTACCGCGAAAGGCAGGAGGCGCACTTCGCGCAGGGCATGACGTTTTACAAGCTGTTCTGGGTGTTTTTCATCGGCTGCTTTGCGGGCGTTGTGCTGGAAACGATCTATTGCCTGATTCAGCGCGGCCATTACGAGAGCCGCGTCGGCCTGATTTACGGCCCGTTTAACCTCGTGTACGGCGTCGGCGCGCTCTGCCTGAGCGGCGCGCTCTATCGTTTCCGCAACCGCGGGCGCGTGTTCTCGTTCGTCGGCGGCTTTATCGTCGGCTCGGTGGTGGAATACGCCTGTTCGTGGTTTCAGGAGGTCTGCTTCGGCTCGACCTCGTGGGATTACAGCAGCATGCCCTACAACCTCAACGGCCGAATCTGCCTGCTGTATTCGATTTTCTGGGGCATTTTGGGCATCTTCTGGATCAAGGATATCTATCCGCGCATGGCGAAATGGATTTTGAAAATCCCCAACAAGGTCGGAAAGCCCCTGACGTGGGCGCTGCTGGTGTTCATGGTCTTCAACTCCGTGATGACCCTGTTCACCTCCCTGCGCTGGTCGGCGCGCCGCGCGGGCGTGCCTGCGGGCAATGCGTTCGAGGCGTATCTCGACGAGCATTACCCCGACGAGCGTATGCAGAAGATCTTCGCCAACGCGGAATTTACCGAGGATCGCGAGGCGCGCATGCACGACGAGCAGGAATCGCAGAATAATTTCCAGAAGCTCGAAGAACTGAGCCACGAGCTGGGGCAGAAGACCGCCGAAACCATCGAAGACGCGATTGACACCCTCAAGAGCGACGCGGAAAAATAAGAATCGAAAATGTAAGAAGCAACATCCCCCGACGGCGCGCGCCGTCGGGGGATGCTTATAAAATGCGTTATCCTCAGCGAATATCGCCGTCCATCAGCGGCGAATGGGAATCGAGCGCAAATTCGGCGGATTCGACGCTGCCCGTGGCGGGGCTCAGCGTTACCAGCACATAGGTTTCGCAGGTCGCCGGTTCCGCAGGCGGGGCGGCGAAGCAGAAAACGCGATAGTGCGCAACGCCGTTTTCGTCGGCGCGCTCGGCGTAGAGCATCGGGTAACAGAGCGGCGCATCCGCCGACAGGCCGTTTGCCTCAAAGACGGCTTTGGCGGCCTGCGACGCGATTTGGGCGGCCTGCTCGAACGAGATTTCGTCGCTGCGCGGCTCGCGCAGGGTTGCGCCCTTGTAGCGCCGCGCGTATTCGGTCTGATCGTCGGCAGACCAGCTAAACAGGTTGGAACCGAATTTTTGCGTCCACGTTTTCGCCTCGGCGCTGACCGCGGCGTCGGAGGCGGGCTGCGTGGCCAGATCGACGGGGGAATGTTGGAGGATTTCGCCGGTGAGCGCGTCCACGGTCACGGAGAACGTGCAGCCGTTGCCGTAAATGCTGGTCATCAGCACGAAATAGGCGTCGCCCTGCCGCTCGCAGGAGACGGCGTACTCGTCGAAGGAAAAAACGCTCGTGTCGCAGACGGATTCGAAGCAGGCGCGCGCGGCCTGCAGGGCTTCCTGCTCGGTCAGTGCGCGGAGCGGCGTGGCGGCGGGCGGGGCGCTGGCCGTTGCGGCGACCGTCGCGGCCGGGGAGAGAATGGGATCGCTGCCGGGGGCGGCGATATCCGTCGTGCCCAGACGGCGGCTGTGCAGCGTGAAGGCGGTGACGGGCGCGATGAGCAGCACGAGCAGCCCCATCGCAAAGGCGAAATTCAGGCGGCGGGCGCGCTTTTTGGCTTGAGCGCGGCGGCCGTGGATCGCCGCGAGCACGGCGCGCTCATCCTGCGCGTTGAAGCGGACGGAGCAGAGGCTCTCGTCGATGGCTTCGCGAATGGTCGGGTCTTTTTTCATCGAACTCAGCCCCTTTCTTCCAGTTGAATCCGGAGTTTTTTCTGCGCCTGCTGGAGCCGCCTGGTGGCGGTCGGCGCGGAGATGCCGAGCACCTGCGCACAGGCGCGCAGGCTCATATCCTGATAATAATACAGCAGCACGATTTCGCGGTGCTTGGGTGCAAGCGCCATGATGGCCTGCGTCAGCGCCAGCCGTTCCTCGGCGCAGCTCGCCATCGAGAGCGGGAGCGCCTCGATCTCCTGCCGGTTGTCGATGTGGCGCATCCACGAGGAGCGGAGCGTATCCTTGCAGGTGTTGACGGCGATGCGCATCAGCCATGCCTTGGTGCTTTCAATTTTGCCGGAGAGCAGCTCGTCGATGTGGTCATACGCCTTGATGAAGGTCTCCTGCACCGCGTCTTCGGCCAGCCCCATGTCGCGCAGATAGACGCAGCACAGGCGCTTGAGGCCGTCGCCGTAGACCTCCATCAAATGCCGCAATCGCTGCTCGCGCTCATCTTCCGTAAAGGGCGACATCGTCCATCCACCTCCCTATTGATAAGACGAAGGAAACGCGCCAAAATTTCACAAAAAGGAAAATTTTTTTCAATATATGGCAGTAAATGGGCAAATTCGAGATTTTGCACAAATTCCAATTAACGGGCGCGAGATGCGCGCCCCTACAATGTTGCGAAAAAAAGAAACCGTACATTATGCCGCCGTGCCCGTAGGGGCGCGCATTGCGCGCCCGCATTTTGTGCTGAATTTGCTTTTTGCTCACGTATTGAAATATGGGAAATTGAAAATATAGACTGACTTTTCTTCTTTTTCACATTTCTGCCCTTGATTTCACGAATCCTGTTCTTTACAATAATAGATAACGCGCCGAAAATCAAGGGGCGCGGTCTGAAAAAGAGAATCCGATGAAAAATTCGGTTTTGGAGGCGTTTATGATGAGCAAGGTCATCGGCATTGATTTGGGCACGACGAATAGCTGCGTGGCGGTGCTGGAAGGGGGCGAGCCGGAGATCATCCCCAATTCCGAGGGCGGGCGCACGACGCCCTCCGTCGTCAGCTTTACCAAAGAAGGGGAGCGCGTGGTCGGCGAGGCGGCCAGACGGCAGCAGGCGGTCAACGCGGCGCGGACGGTGCTCTCCATCAAGCGGGAAATGGGCACGGATTACCGCGTGAAGATCGACGGTAAGGCCTATACGCCGCAGGAAATTTCCGCGATGATTCTGCAAAAGCTGCGCCGCGACGCGGAGGCGTTCCTCGGCGAGCCGGTCAGTCGGGCGGTCATCACCGTTCCGGCGTATTTCACGGACAGCCAGCGTCAGGCCACGCGCGACGCGGGGCGCATCGCGGGGCTGGACGTGCTGCGCATCATCAACGAGCCGACGGCGGCGGCGTTTGCCTACGGCCTCGACCACGGGCAGGCGCAGAAGATTCTGGTTTACGACCTCGGCGGCGGCACGTTTGACGTTTCGCTCATCGAGATCGGCGACGGCGTGATCGAGGTGCTGGCGACCAGCGGCGACAACCACCTCGGCGGCGACGACTTCGACGAGCGGCTGGCGGATTATCTGGCCGACGAGTTTAAGCGTACGGAAAAGATCGATTTGAAGCGGGACAAGGCGGCGATGCTCCGCGTTCGCGAGGCGGCGGAAAAGGCCAAGCGCGAATTGAGCGGCCAGATGAGCACACAGGTCACGCTGCCGTTTTTGACGCAGGACGCAAACGGCCCGCATCACCTCGACGTGACCGTCACCCGCGCGCAATTCGAGGGGATGACGCGCGATCTGGTGGAGCGCACCTGCGGCCCGGTCAGTCAGGTGATGACGGATGCGGCGCTGAGCATGAGCGAGCTGGGGCAGGTGCTGCTCGTCGGCGGCAGCACGCGCATGCCCGCCGTGCAGGAGATGGTCAAAAAGCTCACGGGGAAAACCCCGGCGCGCAACGTCAACCCGGATGAATGTGTCGCGATGGGCGCGGCTTTGCAGGGCGGCAAGCTGGCCGCGGGCAACGGCATGACGGTCTCCTCCGCGGCGCAGAGCGTGATTTTGATGGACGTCGCGCCGCTGTCGCTGTCCATCGAGACGGTCGGCGGCGTCGCAACCAAGATTATCGACCGAAACACGACCATCCCGACCCGTCACAGCCAGATTTTCACCACCGCCGCGCCGTTCCAGACCGCCGTGGACATCAAGGTTTTGCAGGGCGAGCGGTATTACGCGCGGGACAACAAGCTGCTGGGCAATTTCCGGCTCAAGGGAATCCGCCGCGCGATGGCGGGCGTGCCGCAGATCGAGGTGACGTTCGCCATTGACGCAAACGGCATCGTGACCGTCTCCGCAAAGGATTTGGGCACGGGCAACCAGCAGGAAATCACGATTTCCTCCACCACGAACATGAGCGAGGATGAAATCCGCCGCGCCATGGAGGACGCGCGCCGCTACGAGGCGCAGGATAAAGCGCGCAAGGAAGCGTCCGGGATTCGAAACGAGGCCGAAAAGCTGATCTACGAAACCGAGCAGGCGCTCGGCAGGGATAAGACGATCAGCCATGAGGACAAGAAGAAGGTCAAGGACGATATTTCCGCCCTGCGCAAGGCCGTGAACAAAACCAGGCCGGAGAGCATCACGACCGAGCAGGCCGCGGAGATCGCCCGTCTGGCCGAGGCGCTTAAACAGAGCGCAAAGGCGATTCGGACAGAGGAATAAACCGTTCGACAACATGACCCAAAAAACAGCGCTTCACGATTCCAAACCAAAGGAACGTGAAGCACTGTTTGCCAATATTTCGCTCATGCTTACGGCTTTCAGCCTTGGCTTGATGATGCGATAAAGAAAGCGCCGCCTAGCAGATAGCAGCTGCAAGGCGGCGGGCTTTCTAAGAAACTTGATCCGCGAAAGAGGCTTTTCACGGAAAGAGGGTCAACCCTCTTGACTACATTTTATAGCTTTTGGGCGCGGTTGTCAAGCACAAGCGCCATAAAATCTGCCGATCCCGCCTTCGACAAGGTCTGCAAAACATCAGGGTTTTGCTCACACGAACGATTTTACACAATTAAAAAAGCGCCGCTTCCGTTTTTTCGGAAGCGGCGTATTTCGTCCTTGTTCAGCGCAGCAGGCTGGAAGCGACATAGGGCAGGATGGCCGTCAGCAGCAGCGCGCAGCAGGCGACAATCGCAACAACGCGCACCATCTTCTGCTTCTGCTCCGCCTTCTTGTTGGTCTTAGAAGCCATTGGAATCATCCTCCAATCGTTGAAATTAAGCATATTATAGCACAAAGTTACGCATCCGCAAAGGGGGGAAACGCAGGAAAATTGGCGGCAGTCGGTTTTCGGGCGATTTGGCGCGCGGAAAAGCTTGACTTCTCCCGACGCGCCGCATATAATAAGGCGTAAAGGCGATGAACGGAAAAGTACCTGTGCAGGGAGCGAAAGAGAGGGCGCGCCGCCGGCTGAAAGCGCGCCTCGCGAAGCGCAGAGGGAAGTGCATCCGCGAGCTTCGGGGCTGAGGCGGCAGCTTAGGCTCTGACATGGGCGCCGTGTTAAGGCGAAACGAGTGGAGCGTGTCTTTAAGATAGGCTTAAACAGAGTGGAATCGCGGCCTCGCCGTCTCTGATGAAGAGACGGCGGGGCTTTTTTTGACGCAGGGGGCGATTCAAATGTTTGACAATCTTCGCGCGGATATCACCGCGGTGATGGAGCCCGACCCGATTCGGGCGCACATCGTCGCGCTGGAGCGCCGGGTGAGCGAGCTGGAAGAACAAATACATAACCATTACGGTACAACCGTATTCAAGGAGGATATTCAAGATGATGCAGATTTATAACACGCAGACGCGCAGGAAAGAGGCGTTCAAGCCCATCGAGCCGGGCAAGGTGCGCATTTACTGCTGCGGCCCGACGGTCTACAACTATTTCCACATCGGCAACGCGCGCCCGTTCATCGTGTTCGACACGCTGCGCCGCTATCTGGAGCACAAGGGCTACGAGGTCAAGTACGTCCAGAATTTCACGGATATCGACGATAAGATGATCCGCCGCGCCAACGAAGAGGGCATCACCGTCAAGGAGCTGGGCGACCGCTTCATCAAGGAATATTACACCGACGCGGACGCGCTGGGCATCGAGCGCGCGACGGTGAACCCGCGCGCGACCGAGCACATCGCGGATATCATCGCGCTGATTGAAAAGCTGATCGACAAGGGGCTGGCCTACGCCTGCGACAACGGCGACGTATACTATAACACGCAGGCGTTTCCCGGCTACGGCAAGCTCTGCGGCCAGAACCTCGAGGATTTGGAGAGCGGCGCGCGCATCGACGTTGACCCGAACAAGCGCCATCCGATGGATTTCGCCGTCTGGAAGGCGAAGAAGCCGGGCGAACCGGCGTGGGAATCCCCGTGGGGCATGGGTCGTCCGGGCTGGCACATCGAGTGCTCCGCGATGAGCATGAAGTACCTCGGCGAGACGCTGGATATCCACTGCGGCGGCAAGGATCTCGTCTTCCCGCATCACGAGAACGAGATCGCGCAGAGCGAGGGCGCGACGGGCAAGCCGTTCGTCCACTACTGGATGCACAACGGCTTCATCAATGTGGATAACCAGAAGATGAGCAAGTCGCTGGGCAATTTCTTCACCGTGCGCGACATCGCCAAGGAGTTTGATCTGGAAGCGGTGCGCATGTTCATGCTCGGCGCGCAGTATCGCAGCCCGATCAACTTCTCCCGCGAGATGATCGAGCAGGCCAAGGCCTCGCTGGATCGCCTGTATACCGCGCGCGACCACTATCTCTTCCTGCTGCAAAACGCGAAGGACGGCGAGCTGGGCGAGAAGGAGCTGGCGCTTATGGAAAAGGTCAAGGCGGCGCGCGAGGGCTTTGACGAGGCGATGGACGACGATCTGAACACCGCCGACGCGATGGGCAAGATGTTTGAGCTGGTGCGCGACGCGAACGTGGCGCTGGATGAGAACAGCCCGAAGCAGGCGATTGCCGCCGTGCTGGATGCGCT
>OKRW01001899.1_pt1 | contig 16416 bp, 15 predicted proteins | sample 1601151 | NCBI WGS metagenome assembly OKRW01 (sample SAMEA3541471, study PRJEB24748) | human gut metagenome | biome: human gut; feature: human-associated habitat; material: faeces | place: China | collected 2012 | reverse complement strand
AGATATCTTTGCCGTGCGTCAGCACGCCTGCAGATATCTTCCTTGTCTTTCGCACTCTGCTGAACTGTCTTAAATGCATTATTTACGAGGATTGCTATAGATATCTTTATCATACGTCAGATAAAATCAGCCGGATGAATAGTAAATATTCATCCGGCTGATTTCTGATATATACTATTTTTGTTTCATCCGTTTGATGACTTTCAGACGGGTAAATTCCTCACGTTCTTTCTCCTCCAGTGCATTCTGGATATCTTTGGTCAGTGCCTCGTACTTCGGAATAGTGATATTCTTCAGAGCATTGGCACGTTTCTGAGTTTTCTTGATATTGGCTGCAAGGCGGATGGCTGCATTTTCCACCATGGACAGGCGGATGGACAGCTCTTTTACCTTTTCAAAGGCAGCCTTGGCTTCGTCCAGAGACATCTTTGTGCTGTAGTAGGCATAGGTGGGAGTGTTAGTGGTTTTGTCATATTCCACCAGAGGAATTTCCGTACCCATAACACTTCGGGTTTTAATGCGTATAGAGTTCTCGACAGGAACCGTACACGCGATCTGCTGGACAAAGGCGATACCAATCTCCATATTGGCTTTCTGCAGTGCTGTATAGGCAGTGCGGAAAGTCACATCAATCTGTGTCTGGATATCCTTTGCCTGATCAATCAGATCCATCATCTCGCGGATCAGGATGTTACGCTTCTTATCCATCAGTTCATAACCCTGACGGGAAAGTTTCAGCGAGTTTTTTGCAAGTATCAGGTTTCCCTTGGTGGGAAAGGTATTCGGATCCATGTAATCACCTCGCTTCTTTTAGCGTACTGTTTCGTGATAGTACTTGTCGAGGATCTTCGTATCAATTCGGTCGAGCTCTTCTTTCGGAAGAAGTCCCAGAAGCTCCCAGCCCTTATCCAGGGTTTCGGTGATGCTTCGGTTCTCGGTTTCGGACTGGCCGACAAATTCACTCTCAAAGGCTTTACCAAATACCAGATAGCGTTTATCCAGCGGGGAAAGCTCATCCTCACCGATAACGGAAGCAAGGGCTCTGGCATCGCCAACCTTTGCATAGCAGGAGAAAAGCTGATTTGCCACGTCCTGATGGTCTGCTCTTGTATAGCCTTCACCGATACCGTCCTTCATCAGACGGGAAAGAGATGGCAGTACGTTAATAGGCGGATAGATTGCCTGTCCATGAAGCTGTCTGTCCAGAACGATCTGACCTTCGGTGATATAACCGGTAAGGTCAGGGATCGGGTGAGTGATATCATCGTTTGGCATGGTCAGGATCGGGATCTGGGTTACGGAACCCGGTTTGCCTTTTACGATACCTGCACGTTCGTACAGGGTTGCAAGCTCGCTGTACAGATAACCCGGATAACCTTTACGGGACGGAATCTCACCTTTGGAGGAGGAAACCTCTCGCATGGCCTCGCAGAAGGATGTGATGTCTGTCAGGATGACCAGGATGTGCATTCCTTTTTCAAAAGCAAGATACTCTGCGGCAGTGAGGGCGATCTTCGGTGTAAGAAGACGTTCAACAACCGGATCATTTGCAAGATTCAGGAACATAACTACATGGTCTGCAGCACCGCTTTCCTCGAAGGTACGGCGGAAAAATTCCGCTACGTCATATTTGACACCCATTGCTGCGAAAACAATGGCAAATTTTTCATCAGAGCCTTCTCCCAGGGATGCCTGCTGTACGATCTGTGCAGCCAGCTTATCGTGTGGAAGACCATTTCCGGAAAAAATCGGAAGCTTCTGACCACGGATCAGCGTGGTCAGTCCGTCAATCGCGGAGATACCGGTGTTGATATAGTTTCGTGGGTATTCGCGGGCTACCGGGTTCAGTGGAAGTCCGTTGATGTTTAATTTGACTTCCGGGGTGATGTCGCCCAGTCCGTCGATTGGCTGGCCGATACCATTGAAGGTTCGTCCCAGGATCTCCGGGGAAAGTCCGATCTCCATTGGGTGTCCGGTCAGTCTTGTGTGGGTATTGCTTAAGGACATGCTGTCTGTTCCCTCGAAAACCTGGATTACAGCTTTGTCCTCGTAAATCTCAATAATACGGCCGATCTTGCGAGTCCCGTCATCCATGTGAAATTCTACGATTTCCTCATAGGAGGCATTCTTGACGCCTTCCAGGACCACCAGAGGTCCGTTTATTTCGCTTAAGCCTAAATATTCAATTGCCATAAACTTCTCCTCTCTGTTACGACTCATAACCGGTTATGGCTATGAATGTAACTGTTCCGGCATCAGCCGTTTTTTTCCATTATGTTATCATAGAAAGTATCAATGTCCTGCTTGTATTGGTCGAATTTATCAAGCTGATTATTTGCCACATCATATTTAATGGAAATAATTTTTTCAAAAATGTTGTTGCCCTCTTTCAGTACGGAAACCGGCATTCCACGGTTGATGAGTGCACGGCATTTTTCATAAAGATAGAGGATCGTTTCCATCATTTTAAACTGTTTTTCCATTGGTACGCAGGTGTCTTCTGCGTGAAAAGCGTTCTGCTGGAGGAAGCCCAGACGGATGACTCTGGCAATTTCCAGCGTCAGTTTCTGGTCATCCGGAAGAACGTCACTTCCGATCAACTTGACGATCTCCATCAGGGAGCTCTCCTGATTCAGGATTGCCATGAGCTGATTTCTGTCTGCTACAAATTTCGGGGAAACATGTTCTCTGTACCATGGAGTCAGGTCTTCCAGATATTCACTGTAGCTGGTGAGCCAGTGAATTGCCGGGAAGTGACGGGCATAGGCAAGGGATTTGTCCAGTCCCCAGAAGCAGCGGACGAAACGTTTGGTGTTTTGTGTGACAGGCTCTGAGAAGTCACCACCCTGTGGAGAAACTGCTCCGATAATGGAGACAGAGCCCTCGGTTCCGTTTAAGTTCTGCATCATTCCTGCACGTTCATAGAATGCGGACAGCTTGGATGCCAGATATGCAGGGAAACCTTCCTCTGCAGGCATTTCCTCCAGACGTCCTGACAGCTCTCGAAGTGCCTCAGCCCAACGGGAAGTGGAGTCTGCCATGATGGCTACGTCGTAGCCCATGTCGCGGTAATATTCCGCGAGGGTAACACCTGTATAAATAGAAGCTTCACGCGCCGCAACCGGCATGTTGGAAGTATTGGCGATCAATGTGGTTCTGTCCATCATCAGGTTTCCGGATTTCGGGTCGATCAGTTTACTGAAATCTTCCAGAACCTGAGTCATCTCGTTTCCACGTTCTCCGCATCCAATGTAGATGATAATGTCTGCATCAGACCATTTTGCAATCTGATGCTGAGTCATGGTCTTACCTGTACCGAAACCTCCCGGAACAGCGGCTGTACCGCCCTTGGCAATCGGGAAAAGAGTGTCCAGGATACGCTGGCCTGTGACAAGCGGGACGCTTGCAGGGAAACGCTTGTGGGTTGGTCTCGGGATACGGATCGGCCATTTCTGTGCAAGTGCCAGATCTTTGGTGGTTCCGTCTGCGAACTGAATGGTTACGATTGGTTCCAGAATGGTGTATGCTCCGTCAGATGCCGCGTGGATAACTGTGGCTTCTGTAAGATTCGGAGGAACCATGGATTTATGGAGAATGGAGTCTGTTTCCTGAGTTTCTGCGATAACAGAGCCGGGACCTACAACATCTCCTTCTTTTACTATGATGTGAGTGTTCCATTTCTTTTCTGTGTCAAGAGAATCAACGCTGACACCTCGTGAAATATATTTGCCTGAGGCTTTGGCAATCTCTTCCAGAGGACGCTGGATACCATCAAAAATATTGTGGATGATTCCAGGTACCAGAAGTACAGAAATGGCATCTCCGGTTCCTGTAACTGTATCGCCCGGTTTCAGTCCTGTAGTCTCCTCGAAAACCTGTACGGTGGTCATGCCTTTCTTCAGGCCGATGATCTCACCTACCAGATGTTCCGGACCTACATAAACCATCTCGGAAATCTTAAATCCGCTGTCGCCCTTCAGATAAATGACGGGGCCGTTGACACCGTAGATAATACCTGTATTACTCATGTTCTGGTCCTCCGTCAAACTTGAATTCTTTGTATGCTGCCTCAAAATTTCCTGCAAAAGAGTGATCGATCAGGATGTTTTTCTGAGGAATCGTAGCGCGGATACCGCCAAGAAAAGAGTCCTTTGCAAGCTGGATAGCAGTACCTGTTGTATGCTGAAGTTTCTCTGCAAGAGATCTGTCCTCCGGAGAGAGATAGATGGTAATCTCATCATTTCCTGCGAAATCCAGAGCTTCTTTGATCTTAGCAGTTAAATAGTTCTCATACTCCGGAGTTTTGGTAAAGGATTCCAGAAGTCCTTTTACTTCGGAGAAAATTTTCTCTTTTAATTCGTTTTGTTTTCTGGTCCAGTCACGCTTGATCGTGAGCTGTTCTGCGGAGAGAGCCTTGTTTATTTCACGTCGGGCGCTGGCAGTTTCCGCTTTGATCTGTGTCTGGGCGTTTTCTTCACTGAGAGTTTTGTGTTCTTCTGCCATTTTCTCCAGAGCCGCTTTATGCTCATCGAGAATGGCGGCAGCTTTTTCGTGGGCTTCCTCTACAGTGATATCATAAAAATGGCTGAGTTTTTCATCAATTGTCATGTTAACACCTGCCTGTAATATTTAGATTGTAACTGTTCACTCCGTTCACAGTAACATTAGATTTACTATTGGTAACTGTTTTACAGTTTTAAACCAATAGCTTCATTCACATATGAAGTGATAAAATCCGGTTTGCGTCCAGTACCGTGCCTGTCGGGGATTTCGATGATCAGAGGGGTCTTGTGATGAAGCTTTACATCATCAATAATTTCAGGAAACTCCCGGCCGAATTTCTCGGTCAGGAGTATGATTCCGATTTCTTTATTGGAAATAGCTTTCTGTAAAGCATCTTTTAATTCATCATGTGTGTGTACGACCACGCCCTCCACACCTGCCAGTCTCATCCCTGTGTAGGTATCGATATTGTCGCTGATCAAAAACATCTGCATCTTATAACTGTCCCAGAATCATGAAGGAGATGATCAGTCCGTAAAGGGCAACACCTTCTGCAAGACCTACGAAGATAAGGGATTTACCAAGGATACTCTGATCCTCGCTGATAGCACCTAAGGCTGCGCTTGCCGCACTGGCAACGGCAATACCACCACCGATACAGGAAAGTCCGGTTACAAGAGCTGCTGCGATATAACCCATACCTGTTGCAAGTGTGCCTTCAGAGCCTGCAGCGGCCTGTACGGAAGAAGCACCTGTGAACATAACTGCAATGGCGATAAGCATAGTTCCAAAGAAGAAGAATGCGTTTACACCGAGAGCTGTTTTGTAACGTCCGCGGTTTTTTTCACCGATGAGATAGTAGCCAAATGGAAGAATGATGCTGAGTACCAGTGCGATTGCTAAAATGATCTGTGCGATTGTTGTCATAATTAAATCTCCTCTTAGTTCTTGATTTTGCTGTTCATATATATCATATTTATTCGGCTTCGAATATCTGGCTGACCGACAGATATGGGTTTCCCGAGGATGATATATAAATGAAAATAGTATAATTTCTGATGATCTTTCTGTCTATTTTACAGAGCGGAACGGCTCAAATTTACGTCCTGTACCTTTGTAGAAGCGGCTGAACATTTCATAATATTCCAGACGAAGCACCTGGATACCGACGATCAGGCCCTCCATACCACATACAAAAAGGTTTCCCAGAACTACTACTATCCAGTTCAGGTTTCCGCTTTCTGCGCCTGCAAGCATGAGAACGACTTCCATCATCGCTGCATGGCTGACTGCGAAAGCTCCGATACGGACGAAAGAAAGGGTATTGGAGAAGTAGCTTAACAGGACTTCAAACATTTCAAAAAGTCCCTGTACAATGAACATTCCTTTTTCCTTCGGCATAACTTCTGATTTCTTTTCGATAAGGGCTGTGAGAGGCTCTTTCAGGAAAATCAGGATTAGCGGCACACCAAACATGATAAACAGTACGATTCCTCCCGGAAGTGTATGACCGGTCAGGATCAGTGCGATGGAAACAACTGCGGATCCGTAGAATACCAGACCTGCTACGGAGTTTGTATCGAACCAGATATGCTCGATATCTCCGGCTTTCCATGCGTTTAAGATGTTAAATACCATACATAAAAGGATGATTCCCATACCAAAACCAATGGCAATGATAAATACAGTATTCAGTTTTCCGATAAACGGAACAGACATCATATTGTTCATCGGACGCAGCCACAAGGCAGGTATCACATCTTCAAATCCGAAGATACTTCCGAACATAAATCCGAAGATTGTGGAGAACACACCTGCACAACTGATAATGCCTGCCAGTGTGATATGTTTGAATTTATAAAGCAGGAAACCACCGATAAAGAGCAGCAATCCCTGCCCCACATCACCGAACATTGCACCGAAAATAAAGGAATAAGTCAGTGCTACAAACCATGTGGGATCCATCTCGTTATAGGCCGGAAGACCATACATCTTAATGTACATTTCAAATGGTTTAAACAGTTTCGGGTTCTTCAGTTTCGTTGGCGGCTGCTGGTGGATGCCTGGCTTCAGATGTTCGTCCTCTTCACCGTCAATAATGCAGAAAATGCGGCTGTCGTCTTTGATATCATTCTGGAAAGAATGGGCATCTTTCTCTGTCATCCATCCACATAAGATATAGAAAACGTCCTTATCCCCATGTGTACATGCTGCAAGTCTGCGCACATCAAAGTTACCGGAAAGCTGTGCGATAGCATTGCGTGATGCAACGATATCTTTCTGATTTCTAAGAAGAAAATCTGCTTTTTTCTGATCGGCAGATGCCAGATCAGCAGCAGCTCTGTTGCGTGTTTCAGTCAGTTGTTCGAAAGCTTCTTTTGCTGTTCCCTCATACGTATCTGGCATATAAATACGCTCGAAGTGCATGGAAGAATAGACGGCTTTTACTTTCTGGGCTTCGTGCTCCGGGACAAAATACAGACCCCAGACATACTGGTCATCTTCATCACATTTAATGAAAATTGTGTCCAGATTTTCGTAAATATACTTTTCAAATTTCTGGTAATATTCCTTCTCAATCCTTCCGAAACGGAAGTGGATGAACTGGAATTTCAGGATTGAGGAAATATTGTAATTAATATTTCTGAACGGGCGGATCACTCGCAGAGATTCATCCAGAGCTGCAAGCTGACTCTCCAGATCAGCACGTTTATTGCTTAGTTCCTGATAATCAGACTGAATCCGGCGGATTGTATTTAAAGCCTGTTCAGTATCCATGGGTTTGGCAGAAATCTTCTCCGGATCTGCCAGTTCATCATAGAAACTGTTGGCAGTAGAGAGTGCTTCCTTATATGGATTGATTTCCATAAACGGAGAAAGACTCTCTACTGCGGTCAGCTCGGAAAGGGCATTTTCCAGATGAATTTCGTACTTGGAAAGATAGGTGTTTACCACTCTGTCAATATCGGTTTTCGGACCGGTAATGCTCAGAAACTTCATTTTCTCAATCATAAATTCACCTCCTGGTTAATGTTCTTTAAACTGCGAAGCAGTTATTCAGTTATGCGCCATATAGAAATCAACTGTTGCAAATATAACGCATGGCTTCATCATGCTGCACACCGTAACGTACGCATTCAATGGCGATAGTCAGGCGGTTTACTTCGTGTTCCTTGTTATACAGATAAGAATAGATCACTGCTACAGAATATGGATTTCTGTGGGATTCCTTCTCAAGGATCGAGCGGTGGATGTGGTTGTAGAATTCTTCCAGATTGGCTACGGTAAGCTGTTCATATTTGTTTCCGTACCATGTTTTCTGGAAAATTCTTCGACCTTCTTCGTATGAAGGTGCTTCCACCAAAGCTGTGATCTCTTCTTTCTTTAACTTATAATTTACAGGGATCAGCAGGGCATAAATACTTGCCGGATCCATGTTGTAATACCTTTTGGAACGCTGGATAAACTGCAGGTTCAGCATATCAAATTTCTCACCGTAAGTGCAGGTAATCTCTTCCAGATCTTTACCTTTAAACAGCTTCTTACGGATGTTCCAGATCTGGGTAAAATAGTACAGATCCAGTGCCATACCATAGTCGAAGAGAAGTGCTGTTTCATGCTCCTGGATCTTCGAAAGCGGGATATAAAATTCGTTTCCTTTGAGGCAGGAGATCAGTTCCTCCATGGTGGAACAGGTAGTGATCCGGTCTACATCAATATTGGAATGCAGACGGAAAAATTCACGGTACGGAGAAACATCTACAGGATCTGTGTCACGGTGATCGAAGATATTTGTCATGACTTCCTTCAGTACACGGATTTCATATCGCTTGGAATACAGATCCAGAAATTTACGCTGCTCCGGGTTGGCAAAGTGATAAATTCTGGAGAAATTCTGGAATATGGATTTCTTCAGAAGCTTCTCAATCTGGCCACGGTGCAGGGTATTTTCATCCAGTGCATCCCACCTGGAAGAGTATTCCGGCATTCGCTTCAGATAGGCAGCTACCTGCGTGACATCGGAGAGCTGGAGGATTTCCTCGAACTGCTCCATGGTAGTAAGCCTGCTCTGCATTGCGCGGATTTTCGTGGAAAGTCCGCTGTAGGAGAGTACGCCTCCCATTGTTTTTCACTTCCTTTCCTGATGTCATTTAGCGTTTGAGACAGATCTTTACATAGCCAGTATTTTCTCAAACAATTCTCTGGAAAGTTGTGAGTGCTGCTGTTCGTAATGAGCATCCAGTGAAGAAAAGGTAGCGTCTGTATCTGCACGTAACTGTGCTAGGCGGGAATCTTTTTCTTCTTCCAGTTGCTGACGGATCCGTCGAATCTGCTCTGCTGTCCGGGACTCCAGCTGCTCGTCATAATTTTTACATTTCTGTTCTGCCTCTTCAGAAAGCTGTTGCTTTTGCCGGTCGCAGTCTTCCATGATGCGTTGGGCTGTAAGCTCGATTTCAGATAATTTGTTAAGTATCTGCTCCATCTTCAACCTCCTTAGTTGTCAAATTTTTACAAAAAAATCAGATTTACTATGTGTAAAATAGTAATATCTGTTAGATATAATACACCCTTTTGTTGAAAAAAACCATCTAAATTTTCTTTAGAGAGAAAAACTTGTTATTTTTTAAACAAGGCGGGGAAATGGATGTTATTGGGTGAATGGGTGTGGTATAATGACTTATCGCAATTGTTCAGTGCATTAACAGTTACGTTTTATGTATAATTAATTCAGGAGGGATAAAATGGCGGATTTTGTATGTCATGGAGATATTTTATATTCGGAAAGTATAGAGAAACTGAAAGTATTTGAGGACAGCTATCTGGTAGTGCAGGATGGTTTCGTTGAGGGAATTTATGAAACTCTTCCTGAGAAATTTCAGGGAGTGGAGGTAAAAGATTATGGCAGAGGTCTGATCATACCGGCATTCTCTGACCTGCATATTCATGCTTCCCAGTTTGTGCAGCGTGGAGTCGGAATGGACAAGCTGCTTTTTGACTGGCTTAATGATTATACATTTCCGCAGGAAGCCCGTTTCGCATCCATGGATTACGCAAAGAATGTGTATGATCAGGTAGTGACAGAACTGCTCAGACAAGGAACGTTTCATGCGAGTCTTTTTACGACGATTCATTATGATGCGTCAGATTACCTGTTCAGGGCGCTGGCTGATAAGGGAATGTATGCGTATGTGGGTAAAGTGAATATGGACATGAATTCTCCTGAGTATCTGTGTGAGACGACAGAAGAATCCCTGAAAGAGACAGAGCGCTTCCTTGCAGAACATCAGGGAAAAGGAACTGTGCAGCCGATTCTGACACCGAGATTTGCACCGACCTGTTCTGAGCCGTTAATGAAAGGACTGGGCGAACTGGCTGCAAAATATCATTGCGGATTGCAGACTCATCTGGTAGAATCTCAGGCAGAGGTGAAATGGACGTTGGAATTATTTCCAGATTATGGTTCGGATGCAGAGATTTATGAGAGAAATGGACTGCTGGAACATGGACCGTCTATTTTTGCACATTATATTTTTCCATCTCAGGCAGATCTGGATATTATCCGCAAAGCTGGCAGCGTAACAGTGCATTGCCCGGATGCAACTACCAATATTATAGCAGGAATTATGCCGGCGAAAGCATTAAGTGAGAAAGGCGTTCCGATCGCCATGGGCTGTGATATCGGAGGCGGACAGCATGCGGCTGTTTACAGACAGGTTGCAAGAGCAGTACAGCTTTCGAAACTGAAAGAGTTTTATGAACCGGAAGGAAATGGAAGCATAACGTTTGCACAGGCATTTCATATGGCAACCAAGGCTGGCGGAAGCGTATTTGACCGCGCAGGTTCTCTGGAGAAAGGCTATCGGTTTAATGCGCTGGTGCTTGACGGACTGGAGGATGAAGGCTTTACCCTGAGCCCGGAGGAAAGAGCGGAGAGATTCTGCTATGCGGGAGATGACAGGAATATAATAGGAAGATTTATTGATGGCAAGGAGATAATTTTGCCGTAATATCAAAGAAAATAGAGATGGAATTGCTATAGTTTATATTGTCTGATATAAAGAGACAGAGGTTGGACGATTAACGTTTTACTAATAAAATATATAAGGAGAGACTATGAGATTAGGAAATATCCCTGGGGCACAGGATTCGATTCTGGAGAGCCCTTATGTGGTGCAGGAACCACAGACAAAGAAAGGACACTGGGGGGAGGTTTTTGTGAAAAAGCAGCCTCTTCATATTGAAGTAGGGATGGGAAAAGGAAGATTTCTTATGGATCTGGCCCGTCTGCATCCGGATATCAATTATATAGGAATCGAGATGTATGACAGCGTTCTTCTTCGCGCATTGCAGAAGAGAGAAGAACTTGAGGAGAATGGAGAGGTTTATTCTAATTTATTTTTTATGAGAGTGGATGCCAGACTTCTGCCGGAAATCTTTGAGAAAGGTGAAGTAGATAAGATTTACTTGAACTTTTCCGATCCATGGCCAAAAGACCGCCATGCAAAGAGAAGACTGACATCCACAAGATTTTTAGAACGATACAATAATATCCTGACACCAGAAGGAAGAGTGATGTTTAAGACAGATAACAAAGACTTATTTGACTTCTCCTTAGAGCAGGTAGAAGAAGCAGGATGGATCCTGGAAAATCACACATACGATCTTCATCACAGCGAATATAATGAAGGAAATGTCATGACAGAATACGAGGAGAAATTTTCAGTTAAAGGAAATCCAATCTGTCGTTTAGTCGCATATCGTCATGCCAAGTAAAAGGATTGCATAAAATAAACAAAAAGTGGTAATATAATCATGAGACAAGGAAAGTTTCGATGCAAGATCCAGTTGTTTCTGTATTTGCATCCATGCATGAACAGATGGGTCTGTCAATTTTTTCAGTCACTAGACGAAGCAAAACGATGTTTAAATAAATAGCAAAGGATAGGTGAATTATTATGGAATATACATTTACAAGTGATAATTTTGAAGAAGAAGTATTAAAAAGTGATGTGCCAGTATTAGTAGATATGTTTGCAACATGGTGCGGACCTTGTAAGATGATGGCACCAGTGGTAGCACAATTAGCTGAAGAATATGAAGGAACTGTAAAAGTCGGAAAACTTGATATCGATCAGAATGTTGATATCGTAGCACAGTACAAGATCATGTCAGTTCCAACATTTTTAGTGATCAAAGATGGAGAGGTTAAGGCAAAACTGATCGGAGCAGTATCCAAAGAAGAATTAGTTGAAGCAATCGATCAGGCAAAGTAGTAAGATGAATATATTAAATATTGAACATATCAGCAAAATTTATGGAGAGAAAGTCATTTTTGATGACGTATCTCTTGGAATCCACAGTGGCGATAAGATCGGTGTGATCGGGGTCAATGGTACAGGAAAGACTACATTATTAAAGATCATTGCCAAGATCAACGAGCCAGACAAAGGCCAGATCATCTGTGGAAATGGGATCCGTGTATCTTATCTTCCACAGAATCCAGAATTTCCGAAGAAACAAAGTATTCTGGAATATGTGATGGATGGAAAAGAACATCAGGACTGGAAGACGGAGAGTGAAGCAAAGACGATCCTTACAAAACTTGGAATCTATGATTTTGATGAAGGATGCGATCATTTATCTGGAGGCCAGAAGAAGAGAGTTGCACTCGCAAGAACTTTAGTAGATCCAACCGAAGTACTGATCCTTGACGAGCCAACCAACCACTTAGATAACGATATGGTTCTATGGCTGGAAGAATTCTTAAACAGCTTTAGAGGCGTATTGATCATGGTAACCCATGACCGTTATTTCTTAGATCGTGTAACGAATAAGATCGTAGAGATCGACAAAGGAAAACTTTACGAATACGATACCAACTATTCTGGATTTGTAGAGTTAAAAGTCCAGCGCGAAGAGATGGAATTAGCGACAGAACGTAAGCGCCAGAGCTTGCTTCGCGTGGAAATGGAATGGATGAAACAGGGGATCAAGGCAAGAGGAACAAGACAGAGAGCCAGAACGGAACGTTTTGAAGAACTTAAGAATGCCAAAGGTCCATCCATGCAGCAAAATGTTGAGATGGATTCGATCAGCAGTCGTCTTGGAAAGACAACGATCGAGTTAGAACACATTTCCAAAGGATTTGGAGATAAACAACTGATCAATGATTTTTCTTACATCGTATTAAGAGATGACAGGATTGGATTTATCGGTCCAAATGGATGCGGAAAATCTACGCTTATGAAGATGATCATGGGAATTCTTCAGCCAGACGAAGGAAATATCACGATCGGTGATACTGTAAAGATCGGATATTTTGCACAGGAAAATGAAGATATGACAGGTGATATCCGTGTTATTGATTATATTAGAAATGTTGCAGAATATATTCAGACAACAAAAGGGCAGGCAAGTGCATCCCAGATGTTAGACCGTTTCCTGTTCCCGCCAGAACTTCAATACACACCGCTTGATAAACTTTCTGGAGGAGAACAGAGACGTCTCTACTTATTAAAAGTATTGATGGAAGCACCAAATGTTCTGATCCTCGATGAGCCGACCAACGACCTTGACATCCAGACATTAACAATCTTAGAAGATTATCTGGATACGTTCGCAGGAATCGTGATCACGGTATCACATGACCGATATTTTCTTGATCGTATTGTAAACAGGATCTTTGCGTTTGAAGAAGGCGGGCATTTAAAACAGTACGAAGGCGGTTATACGGATTATCTGGAGAAAGTAAAGCCAATTGCGAAACAAGAAAAGAGCAAACCAGAGAAAAAAGAAAATAATGGAAAGAAATTCCAGAAAGAACACCAAAAGAAGCTCAAATTTACATACAAAGAACAAAAAGAATTTGAAACGATCGATGATGATATCGCAAAACTGGAGGAAAAAATAGAACAGTTAGATGAAGAGATCATGGAAAATGCAACGAATTCTGGTAAATTAGCAGAGCTTACGCAGCAAAAAGAAGAGACAGAAGAAGCTTTGAATGAAAAAATGGACCGCTGGGTATATTTAAATGATCTGGCAGAACAGATAGCGAATCAATAACAATAAAAGAGGATTGACTCACAAAATATCATATGAGTCAATCCTCTTATTATGTTAAGCTTCTTTTTCTAACTTAATATTCTTCTTATACAACCGATAATCTACCCAATTTCCGATCAAAAATTGAACTGTAGCAAAAAACGGAACTCCAAGGAACATTCCAAGTGGACCGAAATAAGCGCCACCGACAGTGATGGAAAATAAAATCAGTAGTGGACGAACTCCGGTAGATTCTCCAAGGATTTTAGGTCCAAGGATCAGACCGTCAAACTGCTGTAGGACAAAAACCATGATAATAAAGATCAGGCACTTCGTCGGACTTACGATAAAAAGAATAAAAGCGCCAGGAACTGCACCAATGATCGGTCCAAAATAAGGAATCATATTTGTGACGCCGATAATAACACTGATCAATACGGTATAAGGAAGTTTTAAAATAGTCATCGCAACAAAAGCCAGTAAACCAATGATCAGAGAATCAATGGATTTTCCGATAATGAAACCAGAAAAAATATTATGACAATCTTTTAAAGTGCGAAGTACACGATAAGAGAAATTTTCATTAAAGATTGCAAGAACCAATCGTTTTCCAGCATTTTTTAAAATAAATTTATCGATCGTCATATAAATAGAAACAATAAATGCGATAAAAAGGTTAAATAATCCCTTGGCAAAAGACATGGAAGCCTCATAAAGCATAGGGACGATATTGGTCAGAAGATTGTTGGTCAGTTCAAAAAGCTTTGGTAATGTCTTTGTCTCGATCATATCGGCAATCTGACCAGGAAACATATCTGTGCTGTTCTCACGATAATGTTCAAAGATAGACATGATCGATTTATAAATATCAGGAATCATCAGGGATAGTTCACGAATACTGTCATATAACTGTGGAATGATAAATCGTAGACAGACAATGATAAAACCAACCATAACGAGATAACTGATCAAAATGGCAAGTCCACGCTGTGCATTGGCAGATTTCTTTTTTAAAAGTTTCATGGATACATTTCTTTGAAAGAAAGCTACGACAGGATTTAAAATATAGGCGATCAGAAATCCCATGAAAAATGGAAATAAGATGCCCCACAATTGAGAGATTAGTTTGCTTGTATTAGACCATTGTGTTATAAAACGGAAGATCACACATCCGATCAGGATAACAGCAATGGTATAGATAGAAATCGTAAAATACTTTTTATTCGATTCGAATTTGTGGTTACTTGACATTTGAGACTCCTCTTAGAATGATAGTTAATCAGTAATATCATCTATTATAGACGTTTCCAAGATCAGTTACAAGACAATATAAGATTTAAATAAAAGAAAAACACCATCCCCGGCTACAATATCAACCAAAAACAGTGCTTTAGTACGCGATGAGGGGTTCGAACCCTCGACACCCTGATTAAGAGTCAGGTGCTCTACCAACTGAGCTAATCACGCTTAAATTATGTTGTTTTTACTGCGCTTCCTTAACGCAAGATTTATTATATACGAATGTTTTAAGAAATGCAAGCATTATTTTTAATTTTTTTTATTTTTTTTTACAAAAAATTTAAAGAAAGTTAATAACGGTACAAAAAAAGCCCGAAATATGGTATTCTAGAGACTGGAAAGGGGATAAAATTTCATGGATAAAATAGCGGTCGCACAGACAACATCTTCCGGAAACTGGAGAGAAAATGTAGAAAAAGCAAAACAATATATAAAGAAAGCAAAAGAAGAAGAGGCAGTTATGATTATTTTTCCAGAATATTTCATGAATTATTATCCGGATGCTGAACACAACTATACAAAAAAGGCACAAAGCTTGCATGGCGAATTTGTACAGGCGATGAAGATGCTTGCAAAAGAGTTTAAGATGTGGATTATTTTTGGGATGAATGAGCAGACTGTGGATGAAACAAAGAACTATAATACAATAGTAATCCTGAATGATCAGGGAGAACTTATGTCTGATTATAAAAAGACTCATTTGTTTAATGCATACAAATGGAAAGAATCAATGAATACGCTTAAGGGGGATTGTTTGTTTACACCGATTAAGACGCCAGCAGGTATGATCGGACTTGGAATCTGTTATGATCTCAGATTTCCGGAACTTGCAAGATATGAAGCATTATCTGGAGCTCAGATCATGTTGTATCCAGCGGCATGGGTTAAGGGTGAAGGGAAATTTATGCAGTGGGAGACACTTCTTCGGGCAAGAGCGATAGAAAATGAGATGTATGTTTTAGGATGTTGTCATTACAGCAAGGAACATTACATGGGAAGAAGTACTGGATTTGCACCAGATGGAACCAGATTGTATTTAGGAGAAGAAAAGGAAGAGCTACTCTATGCACAGATAGATAAAGAACAGATTCAAAATATAAGAACAGCCAACCCTGTTTTTGAAAACAGGAGAAGTGATCTCTATGATTAAAATAAGACAGATCAGGGTAGGAATCAGAAAGAGGTAGTATCATATGGAAGAGAGAAGAAGTATAGCTAAGAAGGCAGCAATAGGAGTCGCACTGGTAATCGCAGCTGCGGGAGCTGTATTGTTTTACAAGAATAATATTGCGATGAATCCAGGTGACACATTATTAAAATATATGTCATATGCAGAAGATGGAAAGTATGAAAAGATGTACGAAATGATCGATGCAAAGGCTTCGGGAAACATCTCTCTTGAAGATTTTACCAGACGCAACCAGGCAATCTATGAAGGCATTGAAATGCAGGATATGAAAATCTCAGATATAGACTGCTCGGAAAAGGAAAAGACGGTAAAATATACAGCCTCCTTTGACACTGCTGCAGGAAAAGTCAGCTTTGAGAATGAGGCATCCTTCACCAGGG
>OKRW01001895.1_pt1 | contig 16434 bp, 19 predicted proteins | sample 1601151 | NCBI WGS metagenome assembly OKRW01 (sample SAMEA3541471, study PRJEB24748) | human gut metagenome | biome: human gut; feature: human-associated habitat; material: faeces | place: China | collected 2012 | reverse complement strand
ACCTGTCTGAATTCTTCCGGAAATGACAATCTTTGTACCCTGTTTCAAGTATTTCTCAGCAAATTCTCCCTGTTTACCAAAAGCAACACAGTTGATAAAATCTGCATCCTGTTCACCTTCTCTGTGAAATCTTCTGTTTACAGCCAAAGTATATTTTGCTACACATGTTGCTTTCTCACCCTGAGAATATCTGACTTCCGGGTTCCTTGTTAAACGGCCCATTAAAATTACTTTGTTCAACATTATTTTTCCTCCTTTATATTGAAAGTATTTTATGTACGATTATAATATGTGGAAGATTGTAATTTTTAATTTTGTTCTAATTTCTAGTTTTAGTCCAGAAATACTCATTTTTCAAAAAAAAAAGACCCCGAAGGGTCTTTTTTATAGTGCAAACTTTTCTTTTTTTTCTTCCGCCATATTTGTTGCAATTTTAAGCGCTTTTGGTCCAGCAATTGCTTCAAAAATACGGATATTCGATTCAATCAGATGTATCAGCCAATTCCATTCATCTAAAGAAAAATGGAATTCATTCGCCGTACTATTTTTTTTCTCTTTTGCTTGTACGTTTAAAAGACCTTGTTCTGTCTGTATAACAGGTGCATAAAAATTTTCAATTTCTAACCGTACTGGATTACTCTCTCCGAAATTCCAAGTCAGTCTTATCTGGTAAACAAATGTCAATCCATCTTTTTTTTCTCTTCTTGTAAGAGGGCGGAATCCAGATTCATACAAAAGATAAGATGGAATAACAGTCCTTTCTGATTTCTGCAGTTTACCTTCTTTGTAAAGCCGAGCAGCATCGGTGATTGCATCTAACTGCTTTTTATTTTTAGGATATTTCGGAAGATTTTCTTTCAAAAACGTATATTGTTCATTTAATTTTTTCGAATTTTCCGGATCTTTTAAAAGAACTTCTGCTGGTGTCATTCCTCGCATATCACCGGAGGTAAATCGAACGGTGTAAGCAGGAGAAGAAAATTCCTCATTATGTGGCGTGCATGCCTGTTTTATTTCCATATCATGTAATGTTTTTGATTTCATAATGATATTCAACATTTCATTAACAGGAATATTAGCTGTTGCAGGGCGGTTATTTTCATTAATAATTACGACAGGGAAACGGCTGAATTTACTATGTAAATTTAACGGTTCATTTTTATTTTCACATTTGGCAATATCTAACTCATTTTGGATGGCAAAAACAATCGCTTTTCCTTTTCCCCGGCTGTGAGTTAACCCGGCAATCTGTTTTGGGTTATTTAATATCTTGCTCATATCTTTTTCTCCTTCTTATTTTATTGATGTATTCTATGAAAAAGAACTCGATTCCACCAAGATATTTCATATCTACCTTTTCTTGTCTGCATATTTTTATCCTCCTTATTTTGAAAAATTTCTTTTACCTTATTAATCTGAATATTTTTATAATTTTTCTTTTTAATCCAAAAAAAAGAAAGCCCTATTTGGACTTTCTTTCTCACTAACCATGAATCCATTTTACAAAAATTATAAGAAAAATTTCTCCATTTTAGCAGTGGGCAGTTTCTTATAGTTCTTCGAATACATAAAGGCTTCTTCGAGTTTTTATTGTGTAAATCTTTGGATTATTCCCTTGAACACTGATTTTTTGAGGAATTATCTTAAATCCCTCTCCAGATGATAAGCGAAAAATCATTTGAGTTGCCAAGTTAGGCAAATCAACGGATATTAACGGATGGATAAATTCAACAATTTTGTTCGTACTTATCGATCTTCCCTGTGTTGAACCATATTTTTCCATAATATCCTCATTGCTTGTGAAAGTTAATTTGAAATTCATAGAACTTCCTCCTTGTTTGAAATTTTTATATAACTAATTTGTATATTTTTAATATTTTTCTTTTTCGATTTTCGCCAACTGGCTACAAAAAGAATTCGATTCTTTTCAAAAAAAGGAACCAGAAATTTTCTGATTCCTTTTCGAGTAAATATTATGATAGGATTTATTTTTCCAGATCACTAAGATTCTTCTTCGCAGTTTTAACGCTATGTTTTAGGCTTTTAACAATCTTTTTGCGGAAAATCTCTCTTCTCTTTTCATGTAAATCAATTACTTTTCCGTACTTCATAAAAGTTCTCCTTTTTAGTATTAGTATTGCTCATGTTCGGTATTAGGCTCTTTAGCCTTTATGTAACAAACATCGTACTTTGCTCTTTCGAAACTTTTTTTATCACAAATTTCGAGGTCGCAATCAGAATCATATTCGCATTCAATATAAAAGTAAGAATCCACTTCGTCTGAACCTGTAGTATCTATTCCAGATTCATAAAAACGTTTCATGTTATTAAATGTGTCTTTGGAAAAAAGTCTACTAAAACATTTTCCACATTTACATCGAAATCTATATTTTTTTATAAATATCCTTTTTGCTACAGCATAATCATTAAATTTCTCCTGTTCTTCACGGTTTAAATCAGCTGCAGAGTAAAAAGGTTTATATATAAAATCACCTTTTCTCCATTTTGTGCCCAATAGTGTATCTATCGTCTTGATTTTCTTTAAAGATAGAAAATCAATCTGATTTAATTCTGGATAATATACAGCTTTTTTTAATTCTGGATATTTTTCTTCCCGTATTCTACGGTAAACCATCTGAACACTCTCTGGCAGATAAAATTCAAGAGCATGAAAGAACTCTTTAAGTTCAGTGTAATCTAGCGTTTTTAAATACTCTGGATCTAAGGATTCACAATATTTTTTTATATTATTGTATAAATGGATTCTTTTCTTATCTAAATCATCTAGCTGTTCTTTTAATGACAGAATTGTATAAATATCCATTGTATTCTCCTTTTGCTTTACTCTTTACGCATAATAAGCATAACTGTAATTGCCGATCCGCTCATCCCACGGAAATTTTTCCGGAAGATAACTTTCTAATTTCCCTTTAAATTCTTTTAAAATATCTTCATAATCATGATATTTTGGGTGACGGATGAACTCCAAGGTATCCTCAACTATATGAAAGATTCCATTTTCATTACTTCTTTTAAAAGCATACTCTTCTATTCTTACCTCTTCTTGTTCTTCTTCTGTCAAATCTGGATGCTTTGTAAAATAAGACGTTAAAAAATTCTTGAATTCTTCGACAGATAAAACACATCCAATTCCATAATAACCAGCATAATAACTACTCATAAATTTATCCTCCTTATTTTGAAATAATTGTTTACTTTTTTAATATGAAGGAATACACAAAATTTTTTTTACTTACATGAAAAAGAAAACAAACACCATAGATAAAATACAAAAACCGCCTCATATAAGGCGGTTTTTGCTGTTTTGCTATGAAATTATGAATATTGTACTCGGATATGGCTACCACTTCCTGTATTTTGTGACGGTTCAATCAATAATTTTACAGGAACACGCTCTTTTAGGTTTTCAACATGAGAAATAATACCAATACTTCTCCGGTCTGTCTTTATCTTTTCTAAACTGTCCATAACAATATTTAACAATTCGTCATCGAGGCTTCCAAATCCTTCGTCAAGGAAGAATAATTCCAATGGAGCGGAGCCATTTAACTGTATTGACGATGATAAAGCCAATGCTAATGACAAGGATGTTATAAAGATTTCACCGCCGGATAAAGTATCTGCTGCTCGGAGGACTCCTCCATTTTTGTTATCTCTGATAACAAACTCTGTTGCATCATTTACATCCAGTGTATAATTTCCATTAGAAATATGAGACAAGATAGACGATGCTTCCTTTGCAATATATCGAAGACGAGATTCTGCAACATACTCAATGAAAGCATTTCCTTTGAAAAGCTCCTCTAATTCACGGATAATACTACGTCTGTGGATGATCTGCTGATATTTTGCATTAATCTCATCTTTCTGTGCTAAGCGCTTTTGGATGTCTGTACTTTGTGATTCATATACTGCTATTTTTTTCCGGTAATTTAACAAAGACTCTTTAGAAGTACTCAATGCTTCTATTAAATCTTTCCATTCTTTTTCATCAAAAGTCTGGTCTTTTATTTTTCCTTTAAGATAAGTTTTTTGAGTATCTATATCCTTCAAACTTTCTTTATAGCTGTTCACTTTCTCTAAAAGGGATTGCTTTTTATCCTCTTCCATAAGATTCTTTTCTACATCAAAATCAGGGGACAGTCCTAATCTTTCCAGTTCTTTTAAATATACAGCATATGCTTCACGCTGTTTTTCCTGTGAAGATTTTAAACAGTTTTCCTGTGTTTGCAAGGAACCTGATACTTTTTGTAAGGATGCTTGAACTTCCTGTTCAGATTTCTTCCAATTTTCATATTTTTCTGTCAATATGTTTTTCTCAGATTCTGTTGTTTTAAGAGCTGATTGATAATCTTCCCTCTCATTAAAATCGTCTGGAAACTGCTCACATAGAGATTTTTTTTCATCCACTCTCTGCTTCTCCTCTGCTTGACACTTTGTAAGCTCCAGTAAAAGTGAATTCTTCCGCTTATTAATATCTTCTTTGCTCTTTTCTAACTCACTAATCTTCAATCGCATTGCTTTAATCTGCTCTTCATACTCTTCTCGCTTCTTTTCTTTCCCTACGATCAAATCAAACTCCTTAGTAAAGTCAGCAATATCATACTCTTTTCTAAGCGTTTTTATATTGTCTAACAAAGACTTTAGAACCTTATAAAACTCAGTCACTTCATCTTCTGCTTTTTTAAACTGATCTTTTACTTCTTTCATTGAAGCTTTTAAAGAAGTACATTTTAAGCATTGCTCGGAAAAAGCAGTTAGCATATCGGACAAATTTGCTTTTTTATCCTCTATCCAAGTATCTATATCTGCTGGTAAGCTAGTTTCTATTATCTCATCAGACGACAATTCTTTTTCCTTGCCGCTTAAAGAAGCCTGCAGCAACAGAACAGTCTGTGATACATACTGTTGCTTTTCTTTCAGAGCGTTTAATTCATTTGTTTTATCTTTTAAAGATGCTCCAAGAGCTTCCTCTTTATTAAAGAAAACATAGGATGGATGGATATTGCCACATAAAGGGCATTTTTCTCCATCTTTTATGTAATGACTAAGTTCTTCTAGCAAATATTCTTTTTTTTGCTTAGTGATTCCCTCATTGCATTGATTGATTTCTGATTCCAATTGTTTTCCAATACTTTCTGCTTCTGCACAGATAGTTAAGAGTTCTTTTATCTGCTGCTGGAAGAGAAGGCTCTCCTGTGTGAACTGTTGTTCTTTAGCTGACAGCATTTGTCTGCAAGTCTCAAGTTTCCCTTTCTCTTCAGCATAATAATCTCTCTTGGTACGGTAAGTGTTTTCTGCTAATCGGCCATCTTCAATACATTGACGGTATCTCGAATCAACGACACATTTTTGCTGTTGCAGCAAGAGAGAATCCAATTCTTCGTTTTTCTTTATGAGTTCTTTTTCGTACAACAAAGAATCTCTCTTTAAAGAATCCGATTCCTTTTGTTTATCAGATAATTTTTCCTGTGTCACAAGGATTTCTTTTTGAATATCATCTAACTTCTCTTTTAAGGATGCTGACTGTTGTAAGGTATCTTCTTTTTCTGCAAGCTTCTTAATTGCTTTAGGATACTGATTATCTTCCATCTCTTGCTCTAAACAACTCTGCCGTTGTTTTAGTTTTTTCGCATTGGATAATAGAAAATCAATATCTTTTTGTCCTTGTTCGCTCTCATTTAATCTAGCCTTATAGTCTTTATACAGAAGATAAATACTTTCAGCTTGTTTTACAGATACAAGGGAGGATTCAATATCCTCTATCTGTTTTTTTGAAGAAAGCACTTCCGTTTCCTTACGACAAAGATTATCATATTCCGATTTCAATCCTTTCAATTCACTCAAAAGCTGGTATTTTGCGGATAATTCTTTTTCAGTTAGTTCTTCTTTTTCTAATTTTCCTTTCAACTCTGTAAGTTCACTTGATATATTATCTAAAATTTCTTTAGATATATCATCATAAGCCTGTAATTTTCCTTCGGAAGAAGAAACCTCTATATCCATTCTTTGTCTTGCTGCTGCTACCTTTCTTGTAAGTTCAATACCGTACCTCTCTAAATGAAATATTCTTTGTAACATGCCCCTTCTTTCCTGATTTTTTAACTTTAAAAAATCGCTAAACTGTCCTTGCGGTAGAACAACAGTACGAAGAAAATCATCACTCGACAGACCAAGTAAGTCTGTACAAGACCGTGTCACATCCGTTGGCTTATCTGCAAGTACATCTATATCCGTTTCAGATAATAAAGATAATCTTGCTGTTGTATTTCGTGCTGTAGAAGTGCGATCTTTACCAGGATAGCGGAAGCTTCTTTCCACTAAATATTCCTTCGTCTCTGTAGTTGTAATAGAAAAGCGGAACGAAACACTGGCAGAAGATTCATTAATATTAATAAAATTTTTGCTGCCACGAGGTAGTTTTGCATATAAAGCTAATGTTATAGCATCAAGTATCGTTGATTTACCGCTTCCTGTTGGACCAAAGATACCAAAAAATCCCTGAGAAGTAAGTTGGCTAAAATTGATTACCTGTTCTTCCCTATAACTATTAATTCCTTTTATTTTAAGTTCAATAGGTCTCATTACTTATCCTCCTTATCTTCACCAAGAATTTCCATAAGCACACTTTTTGTTTCTTCGGACATTCCTGTACCTATTTTCTTTTTATAATAATTCTCTACCATCGTTTCGAAAGGAATATCCTTATTAGGTTCTATTATCTCATCATCATTTTCAATGGATCGATAGATGGGCATGATAGACAAAATATCATTTTTTAATGATTTCATTGTTTTGATATCATCTTCCCTTATAAAATCATCCGTACTAATTTCAAGATATACCCAACATTCTTTTTCAGCATTTTCTGCACATTTTGCGATTGCTTCTTCTACGCTATCACATTTCCATGTTTCTACTGGTTTATATGCTGGCAATGAAACAGGTTCTACAGATGCATCTTTTCCGGCAGATACAGAAACAAAGAGAACCTGCTTTGTGATATTAGCTTCTCTTTGATTATATTGAATTGGAGATCCACTGTACCTTGCTTTATGAAGTCCCGGTACAACCTGTGGTTTGTGGACATGCCCAAGTGCGATATAATCTGCGTTATTTGGAAAGACTTTTGCACTTACTAAATAACTGCCTCCAAGCTGTACACTTCTTTCAGAACCTTCCTCTACGCTACCCATAACAAAAATATGTGAAGCTATTAGATGAACACCGTCTTTTCGAAAGCATTTTGCCCTCTTAGCAAACCAATCTTTGATATAAACTTCAAATTCTTTTGCTCTTGTTATTTCATCAGCTGCTAGAGACAGGATAGAGTGCCCCATTCTTCTTTCACTAGGGAATGGTAACAAAATCATATCAAATCGCTCGTCATGAACTTTACCTTGTATATATCCTGACCCACTTCGGAATATAAAATTATTTCCATATTTTCCGATTGGCAATGTAGTATTAGGCTGCCCTGCGATAACTACAGAGTGTCTTGCTAACACTGATGCTGCTGCAGTAAGCCGTTCCGGATTGTCATGATTGCCTGCGATCACAATAACCATACAATCTCCATTTCTGGACAACTTTTTCACAGCTGAGTAAAAAAGCTGTTCTGCAGCTGCTGGTGGGTTAAAATTATCATAGATATCCCCGGCAATAATAATCATATCGGGTTGTTTTTCTTCACAAATAGAAACAAGGTCATTTAAGAACAATTCCTGCTCTGGAAGTCTCGAATGCCCTTCTATTGTCTTTCCCAGATGCCAATCTCCTGTGTGCATAATATTCATATGTATTCCTCCTTTTTTTGAAATATTTGCATTATTAATATGTTTTTATCGGTACTTAACATTTTAAAAAAAGCAGGACATAATGTCCTGCTTTTATAAGAAAAGTTTACTTCTTAAATAAGAAAAAATTAGTTGTTAAAAAGCTTTCGAAAAACATCCTTTGTCATTGGGCAAGCATCGTCAGCTGGGATTCCATTTACACGGAAAAATGAATACATTTCCGCAAAATATTCACCAGCTGTTGCCGTATTTACTGTCAAAAGATCATATGCATCGGTGGTCTCCATCCACTCATTTTTATGAGCTTTTTTAAAGACTTTTGTTTTTGATGTATCCTTTGTATTATCAACAAAATGGGCAAATTCATGCCATACTACTCTATCATCTACATTTAATATGTATAGGCATTTCATCAATGGATTACACTGCCCTACAATTTTTGTATTAGCTTTTTTATTTTCACCAAGCTTCTTATCTGTCAATACGAAGTGCCAGCCCGTATTTACAAATATCCTATACATCTCTGGATCTGTACTTTTTATCTCAGAAACGATAGATTCTAATTTGTGAATCCGATTAGCATCACCTGTTCCATCAACCCATATGTAAAATGGAACATCATATAGTTTCGTGTTGTGTTTTAAGTAGATTCTTTCTGAAACCGCTGCTGCCTGTTGTTCTCTGCTTTCGACTCTGACATCTCTGATCGCAAAAGCTTCAGCAACCAGTATCATCAGCAATACCGCAATAATGAGGTATTCGATTTTTTCTTTTTTTGTTACACTTTTCATTTTCTTTTTCCTCCTTATTTGAAACGATTACATTTTCAATATGGAGAATCTGGCATATAAAAATTTTCAGTAATACACCGGAATTGATTTTTTCATAAAAAAAGCCCCTGAATAGGAGCTTTTAATACTTTTTCAAAAATATCGTTATTCATACTTTTTATAAATAATCATGCAACCAGTTTGTAATACCCATTTCCAAGAGGAGTAAATGTCTTGGTATACTGTCTCAGCGTTTGCCTTGCTTTTGCTTCGATATTGTTATTTTTCTCGCTTTTTTTATACCCTTTTACAGCTTCAGCAATTTCCTTGTAGTGAGCTTTTCCACCTATATTATAAAGGACATATCGGAATACATCCCGCCATGTTGCGGACACACTGTTCCTGATATCGATTTGATATTCTCGTGGCAACATATAGCCAATATAAAAAGTCTTTTCAAATGGTTTCTGTAAGATAACTAGATTTTCATGGACAATTGGCACAAAGTTTTTTCGCGCATAAGTTCGACCGTTAGAAACACAGTTATGCTGCATCTTCACAATATTTTGTATCACTTCGCCTGGTAATGCAAGTGAGAGCATCATATCGTGATATTTTCCTTTTTTACGAACATTTCCGCATAAGATTCCCATCTTAGCTCCGGGAGCCATTACATTGTAAAGCTTCATGGTCACCTTATTGTTTGCCATCATCCCCCGCTTAAAGTCCATTTGTCCAATATCCTGTGTTTTTAATTTTTCTTCTGGATCGGCATACTCACTACCGGCATATTTGATTCCTATTTCCGGGTATGGCATATGCTGAAAGATAAAATCTGCTTCCGAAAATTCTTCCGGGATTTCATCGGTAAAAGCGTTACAGACAAAGATATTCGGTCTTACAGGATGTGGGTTTAAGTCACATCCAACATATCTTACACCCATATCTTTACACACATCATACCCTGTGCCACCTCCAGCATACATTTCCGCCATAAAATCAACATTGTATTGATCAATTAAGAATGCATGAATATAACCGCTGCAATTTCCACGATATTGGTTATTTCCCCAAGGTCCCCTGTCAGGGAAACTAAGGACAGTTCCTTCATTTGAGCGAACAACTTCTAATATTTCTTCTTTCTTCATGTTTTTCCTCCTAGATTTTGAAAATTTATATCATCAATATGAGGAAAATTGAAATTTTAAAATTTATGAAAGAAAGAATCCGATTCCAACAAAAGACTGAGATCATCTCAGCCTTTTGTTAAATTATTGTATTTCTGCAACTATTATTTTACTGTTTCTTGTCTTGTTCCTGCTTATTTAGATTGTTCTAAATTCCATATCCATTCATAAGCATTACGAAAAGCTGTAATATCTTTGTCTGAAATAGAATTTACTATATTGTTAATGTAGCTGTATGTCTTTGGACGCTGTTGTTTTAATACAGATGGGTTTTCTGTGTAATCGCGAAAAGATTCTGCAAAATACTCGCCGGTATCCTGTGTTATATACGTTTTATTATTTCCTCGATACAAAGATTTTTCTGTATTAAATATACTTATAAAGTCATTAGATTTATCAATATAGTCTCCTTTTCCTTTTAAAAGGGATAAAAAGTGTCCCAATTCATGATAAAGATAGGAAGATCGTCCGGTTTTTAGTTGAATATTGTGTTGTCGCACACTAAACATGCCGGTTGATGATAGTGATGGATTGATTTTAAATTGAAAACCAAGAGTTGTGAACGCATTATAAATCTTTGTATTTACATGACCTTTAATATCCGTAAATTTTGAAATAGAAAAATCACTTCCAACTGTAGTTCCATTCGCTGGCGAAGAAGTGGTTTTTCTGGTTGTCTTAACCATTGTCGCGATTGTGGTTTTTATCGTTTTTATTTTAGATTTCTTTTTTGTTGATGTTTTAACTGTTGTTACAACTGTAGTATCTGTTATGATCGTAACAGCCCCTGTCTTTTTAGTAGACTTTTTTTTCGATGTCGTTTTCTTTGTTGTGGATACTGTTTTTGTAGCAGCCTTTTTCATTGTTTTTTTCTTTACTATTACTTTTTTGGTTGTACTTACTCCTGCTTTTGATGTGGAATATATAACAACTGATACTTTATTTTTCTTTTTTTTATTCTTTTTTTTCTTGCTTATTGTCGTTGAAGCTGTCTTTTTACCTGTTGCTGCATATACAGTAGTAATTTGTGTAGTTTGCCCACAGAGACATAAGCTCAGTAAAAAAAGCATAAAAATATGAATCACTTTTTTCATAAATACCTCCTTCTCTGACAGAAATACATTATTAATTTGGATAAAGAAAAAGAAATACATTTTGCAGATTAATAATGTAAAAAAAATCAAAATAAGGAGGATTTAAAATGAAAGAGTTAGTAAACAAGTTAAATGAAGCAAGAAAAGCGTATTATTTTGGGGAACAATCCCCTTTGTCAGACAGGGAATATGATGCCTTATATGACAGGCTTGTTAGTATGGAAGTTGAGACAGGGATTATACTGCCAGGCAGCCCGACACAGGAAGTAGGATATACTGTTGTATCAGAACTTTCAAAAGTTAAACATGAACAAAAAGCATTATCTCTGGACAAAACAAAAGATGTACATTTTTTAGAGACATGGCTTGGGACTCAAGACGGAGTTTTATCATGGAAAATGGATGGAATGACTGTTGTAGCTACATACGAGAATGGACAGCTGATTATGGCTGCTACTCGTGGCAATGGAGAGATCGGGGAAAATGTAACGCATAATGCCCGCTGTATTAAGGGACTCCCTATGAAAATCAGAGAAACAGGCAAGGTTATTGTCCGAGGGGAGTGTATTCTATCATATAATGATTTCGAGAAAATCAAAGAAAGTGAAAATGGAGAGTACAAAAATCCAAGAAATCTGGCAAACGCAAGCCTACGTTTATATGACTCAAAAAAAGCATCTACTAGACATCTACAGTTCAAAGCCTTTACTTTAGTCGAATGTCCAAAAATGCCAAAAACAGTCGAAGAAAGTTTCCACTGGATGGAAAAGCAGGGATTTACAGTAGTTGAATACAAAAAAGTTACTGCTTTTACGATAAAAGAAACTTTAATACAATTAATTTAGTCAACTATTTACATAATCAAAATATAAATATTAAATCAGAATTTAATGAATTAATTTCAGAAGATAAGAAAACACTTGTTATTGGATTTGCAGAAACAGCAACTGGATTAGGAATGAGTTTAGCTACTTCAATTAGAAACTGTACATATGTAACAACAACAAGAGAACATATTCTTGATAAAAATACAGTATTTACATTTGAAGAAGAACATTCTCATGCAACTACTAATAAATTATATTTTTCTGATTTTGATAAATTTAATCAAGTATTTTTAGTTGATGATGAAATTACCACTGGTAAATCAATGTTAAATATTATAACTGCAATTAAAAATGTCTCAAATATTAACGATTTCTCTATTTTTTCTTTATTAGATTGGAGAAACAAAGAAAATAAGAAACAATATGAAGAGTTACAAGAGAAATTAAATATTTCTATTCATAATTATTCCTTGATTGCAGGTACAATTTGTGAAGAAACAAAAGAAACATTACCTAAAGATAAATTTAGTTCATTATTGAAAGATGATACATTTTTATTTATTCCTTGTACTCTTCGAGATTATTCTCAAATAATGAGAATTTTATTTATTTAAAAATATCTTCCAAAATATATGATTTGTGATAATGGAGCAAGAATTTATGTGAATGGGAATGCAAGAACTAGAAAAAATACAAGAAATATTTAATAAGTATGATAAATATTTATTAAATATTAGAGTTGGAGCTACAGATTTTTCATCTTTATTTGGTTTAAGAAGAAATAAATATACAACTATTTATGATTTAAAAATTATTTCTGATTGTTTAACAGATATACTTAATTTTTTCTTAAGAAAATCAAAAGATTATGTAATTTCTGGACCCGTATGGGAGTATTTTTTTTGGAATGAAAATTCTATTGAAAATATTACCTTTAAAAAAGAATTACTTTTAGATATTCAAAATGGATTTCAAGGAAAAACTATTATTCATCCATCTCAGATTAATCTTGTAAATAAATCTTATATTGTTAGTTATTCAGATTATAAAGATGCTTGTAACATTCTCAACACAGATGGAACTGGTGGAGTTTTTAAGAGTAAAGATGGAAATAGAATGAATGAAGTAAAACCACATACAACATGGGCAAAAAGAATTTTAGCTAGAGCAGAAATTTTTGGAGTTGCTGATAAAACTGCAGAAAGGAATTTAAAGTGTGCGAATTAAGAAAAATTAAATACAAAGGAATTTATCATTTATATAATTATGCATTTCAAACCGATTGTGAAATTAAAATTCCATTAAAAGGCAAACATTTAACAACTCAATCAGTTGTTCAAGAATTATCGGAAATTACGTGTCCAAAATGTTTAAAAACATTAGAAAGGAATAAATATGATTAAATTTGAAATAGTAAAAAATCCATATCAATTAGATCTTTATGATTTAATTTCTGTGGGAAAAAGAGTTAATAATTCAAAGAGAAAATTTTCTATTTATTAGCAAAGTATTAGGTAAGCATCTTGAAGTTAAACCTGATATTGTAAAAGCTACTGGAAAATTATTATTATCTACAAAATATAACGATAACTGATTATTTTGAAAAAGAAGTGGAATCTTATACATTCCCTACAGATGGGTTAGTCTTGTGTATGGATGATATTGCATATGGTGTTAGTCTGGGAGTTACAAATAAGTTTCCAAGAAATTCTATTGCTTTTAAATGGCAGGATGATAGCGTGGAAACGACATTAACTGATGTAATATGGTCACCTTCTCGAACTGGACTTATCAATCCAATTGCACTATTTAAACCCGTTGAGATTGAAGGCACAATGGTAACAAAAGCAAGTCTGCACAATTTAAGTTACTTATCTCTATTACAACTTGGTTATGGAGATACTATCACCATCTACAAAGCGAATAAAATCATTCCGCAGGTAGACGAAAATCTCACAATGAACGGGAACTATATAAAAATCCCAGCGAAATGTCCAGCATGTAAACAGGCGGTTACTAGACGTTTCAACGCAGATAAGTCTTCGGAATTTTTATATTGCGAAAATCCGAAATGTCCAGCAAAACATATTGGAAAATATACTCGTCTTGTGGAAAGAGATGCATTAAATGTAACCGGTATCGCAAAATCAGCAATCGAAACATTTGTAAAAAATGGATTTTTAATGACCTTTGCAGACCTCTATCATTTAGACACTTACAAAGAGCAAATTGTCGCAATGGATGGTTTTGGAGAAAAGTCATATAACAACATGATAAAGGCGATTGAACAGAGCCGAAATACTACTTTCCGTCAGCTGTTTTATGCACTTGGTATTCCCGGTGTTGGACAAGATGTTGCAAAAATCCTCCAGAAAGAACTGGCAGAACCCGTTGCAGAAACTCTTGTAAATCTTGTTTTTTCCGAAAACGCTTTAGAAAAATTAATGGCGATGAACGGCATTGGAAAAGTGAATGCTTCTTCCATCATTAACTGGTTTAAGAAAAATATCAAAGAATATACAGATTTATGTGCGGAATTAAATATTCAGCTTGAAAAAGAGAATGCATCAGATGAAACAGATCTCTCTGGAAAGATTTTTGTAATCACTGGCACTCTCACAGGGTATCCTAACAGAAAAGCTTTAAAAGAAGAAATTGAAAGACGTGGAGGAAAAGTGGCTGGAAGCATATCTTCTAAGACAACTTATCTCATTAACAATGATATTTTATCCACATCTAGTAAAAACAATAAAGCTAAAGAACTTGGAATTCCTATTATCTCAGAAGAAATATTTAAAACTCTTTAAAAAAAAGGATGGTACTTGCCATCCTTTTTTTTGAATTCGATTCTTTTTACTTTTCTTCCTTAAAAATACTCAATAACATTCGTATCATATTTATTTCCGATTTATCTTTACTTATTATATAGATATCAGGATATTTTTGTCGGAATACCATGTATGGATAATCTTTATCAAAAAAATCGTTATTGCAAATGATATTTTTTTCTCCCTTTTTTAAAAACAAGATATTTTCATCTGGACAATTTGGAATGATACGAGAGCGATCTCTTGTTACATAAAAGCTTCCATATTTCCACAGATATAAATCTGTGTTTTCTGCATTATATACAATCTGTATTTTTTCATTTTCAACAGACAAAACGATATACTTTTCTAAATCAATCTTTTTCATTTCTTTTTTCCTCCTAATATATAAATTGTAGGGATCAATCCACTTAATAAGTAGTTAGAGATTTCCCTTCTCAATGTTTAAGCTGTATGAATATCGGTCTGATTATTATTTTTTGCTCTCATTAATTGTTTATCAGTCAGCTTATCATATACAGCCTTTGGTTTATGTAGGTAGGACTGCCTTGTGTAAATTCGATTGATATCACATTTGATTGAATGTGCTAGGGAATGCTAAATACTATACAAATTCAATCTGTAGAAGAATCGTTAATACACAATGCAGTTAATATAATGCTTCTTTTTAAAATATACCGTACAGACCAGAAAGAAACAATCCAAGATTCGTATTTTTTCTTAATTATACCTCAAAAAATTAACATATTAAAAATAAGCGAAAAAAAATCAGGAGGTTTTTATAATGGAAAATAACGATATCATTTTACGAAAAGCAGTGCTACATATACTGGATAATTGCAACAAAGGTATGGTACTGTCCAACTCCCCATTGGATCTCATTGGAGATCAACTTGATTTTCTACGTAATATATTAAAGAAAATACATAAAAATGACAGTTCCATGTATGGGCAGTTTTATCCGGATAACAGTCATGTTTACGACCTACTTTCCAAATTAAATGAAAGTGACATGACGAGTTTTATGGAAACAAGTAAAGAAATCGCACATACTTTATTTCAGATCATGACGAAAGGGGAGGATATCCCACCAGCAGACCTTATATGCGCTTCTTTCCAGGAATCAGGTACAATATACCTAGCTTTGGTAAAATTAAATTATCGCTCTAGTTACATACGAAAGATCAGCAAAGAGAATGCCGGCACAGTGACCAGATTAACAGAAATTCTGTCTCTTCTTCCTTCTGCAACAACAAAACCATCGGAAGCGGCAATCATTAATTTAACAGACAAGAGTATCCGTCTGACAGAAAAACGATATAATATCAATGGAGAAAAGATGAATTATTTTTCAGAATTATTTCTTTGTTGTAACACATCAAAATCTCCCAAAAAAAAGTTAGATATTGTAAACCACACAATCACAAATATTTGTAAAAGCTATGACGGAACAGATATCAAACCGCAGATGGATGCAAAAGCTTCTTTGCTAAAAAGATATATAGATGAAAAAGAATTAGATATCGAATCTATTGGATCAGAATTGTTTGGAAGTAGTCCAGATAAAAAAGCTGCTTTTGACGAAAAGATGGAAAATTATGATATGCAGTACGACAAAATAAAGATTGAAAATGAATCAACAGTAAAAAAACTTGAAAAACAAGTTATTGTAACAGATAGCGGTATCGAAATTTCTATCCCAATGGATGTTTATAATCGATCCGATATAGAAATAAAGCATAATTTATATGGAGAAGATGAAATCATCATACATAATGTCAACAGTATGTCACTGAAAAATCTCCGCTAAGAACAGTTTATCCTGTTAGTGACATGCCCCCACCACTTAAATCATAGATTTTGAAGTGGGGGCTTCTTGCTCAATGGCTCTACTGAGCCAAGTATCTACAA
>OKRW01001892.1_pt1 | contig 16445 bp, 15 predicted proteins | sample 1601151 | NCBI WGS metagenome assembly OKRW01 (sample SAMEA3541471, study PRJEB24748) | human gut metagenome | biome: human gut; feature: human-associated habitat; material: faeces | place: China | collected 2012 | reverse complement strand
AAAACGCACAGCCGACTCGTTTGAGTCTCTGTGCGTTTAATGATAATGGATGGCTCGACAGTCTCAAGCCCTCGAAAATCTATACAAACCCGGATTTTTGTGGTATACTGTTCTATCCGGTGTGTCTGAATTTACAGAAAGTTCAGGAAAGTCCCGGCCGGGGCGGTATAATAAAGAAAAACACCAACGATACTCACAAGTGGGAGGCAAAGCGCATGGCACGCAACATTCTGGTGGTCGAGGACGACCGCAATATCTCCGACCTGATCCGCATGTACCTGGAAAAAGAGGGGTTCGACGTCCGCATCGCCTACGACGGCGGCAAGGCCGTGGAGGAATTTGACCGGGAGGCCCCGGACATGGTGCTGCTGGACATCATGCTGCCGGTGATGGACGGCTGGGCCGTGTGCGCCCACATCCGGGAAAAGGCCAAGACCCCCATCATCATGCTCACCGCCAAAAGCGAGGTCAACGACCGGATCACCGGCCTGGAAATGGGGGCCGACGACTATCTGGTGAAGCCCTTCGAGATGAAGGAGCTGATGGCCCGCATCAACGCGGTGCTCCGCCGCAGCGAAATTCCCGACGACACCAAAAAGCGCCTGACCTTCGACAAGCTGGTCATCGACCTGGACAGCTATGAGCTGCTGGTGGACGGCAGGAAGATCGACACGCCCCCCAAGGAGCTGGAGCTTCTGTATCACCTGGCCTCCACCCCCAACCGGGTGTATACCCGCAACCAGCTGCTGGACGAGGTGTGGGGCTTCGACTATTTCGGCGACTCCCGCACCGTGGACGTGCACATCAAGCGCCTGCGGGAAAAGGTGGAGGGTGTGTCCGACCAGTGGGAGCTGAAAACCGTGTGGGGCGTGGGCTATAAGTTTGAAGTGAAATGAGCCAGGAAAAGATCATCCGGTTCCGCCGCCGGTTCGACAGTCTCTATTGGCAGCAGTTCCTGCTGACGGCGGGCATGGTGCTGCTGACGCTTTTGCTGCTGGGCGTGTCGTTTTACGCCCTGAGCTATAACGACACCGTGTCCGAGCGGCGCAGCGAAATGCGCCAGCACGCGGAGCTGATTGCCAACATGTCCGGGGACTATCTGGCCTCCGGCGGGCAGACCGCCAGCCCCAGCCTGCAGAATCTCATCGCCCTGGCCGCCGGGCTTACCAAGGCGGACTTTCTCCTGTGCAACGACCAGGGCTACGCCCTGCTGACCTCCGACCAGCGGCTGGGAGGCCAGGTGGTGTCCGTACCCCAGGAGATTCAGGACGCCGTTTTCGGGGACAAGGGCTTTTACCAGGGCCGCAGCAGCATCGGCGGCGCATACGACATCCGGCAGTTCGTGGTGGCGGTGCCCGTCACCCAGGAGGACGGCGGCACCGTGGGCATGGTCCTGGCGGTGATGGACGCCCGGTCCCTGATGAGCATGTGGCGCTCCTTCATCGGCCTGTTCTTCATGACCTCGGCCATCATCCTGCTGATCTCCTTTGTGGCCAGCTCCCTGACCTCCATGCGCCAGATTCAGCCCATCCGGGAGATGGTCCAGGCCACCCGGTCCTATGCCGCCGGAAACTTCGACGTGCGCATGCAGGACACCGGCCGCAGCGACGAGATCGGCGAGCTGGCGGCGTCCTTCAACAACATGGCCGACTCCCTGGCGGAAACCGAGCGCCAGCGAAGCGAGTTCATCGCCAACATCTCCCACGAGCTGAAAACCCCCATGACCACCATCGCCGGATATACCGACGGCATCCTGGACGGCACCATTCCCCCGGAGAAGGAGCGGAAATATCTCCAGATCATCTCCGACGAGAGCCGCCGCCTCAGCCGCCTGGTCCGCCGGATGCTGGATATCTCCCAGATTCAGTCCCAGCAGGACATGAAGAAGGAGGACTTCGACCTGTGCGAGAGCATGCGCCTGGCCCTGCTGTCCATGGAGCAGAAGATCACCGACCGGGGCCTGGACGTGGAGGCGGACATCCCGGAGGATTCCGTCATGGTCCAGGGGGTCAACGACCTGATCACCCAGGTGATCTATAATCTGCTGGAAAACGCCGCCAAGTTCGCCGCCCCCGGGTCCACCCTGTACCTGGGGCTGACGGAGACCGGCGGCGACAAGGCGGTGGTCACCGTGCGCAACACCGGCCACACCATTCCGGCGGAGGAGATTCCCCTGCTGTTCGAGCGCTTCCACAAATCCGACAAATCCCGCAGCGAGGACAAGGACGGCTACGGGCTGGGCCTGTACGTGGTGAAAACCATCCTGTCCCAGCATAAGGAGAAGATCACCGTCACCAGCGAAAACGGCGTCACCTCCTTCAGCTTCACCGTGCAGCTGGCCCACCCCATGCGCAATACATGAGAGGAACTTTTGCTATGACAGACGAAAACAAGGATATCTGCCCGGAAACTCCGGAAAATCCGGACCTGCCGGAGACCCCGGAAGCGGCCCCGGAGGAACCGAAGGAGGTAGTCTCCTGGTACATTCCCCAGGAGCCCCAGGGCCGGGAGGTGGTCAGCTACTATGTCCAGCGGGACCCCATGCCCCAGAACGTCTGGCAGCAGGCCGCCAAAAAGGAGAAGCGCCGCAGCCGTCTGTGGCTGTGGATCTCCCTGGCCGTGCTGGCGGTGACGGTGGCGGCGGTGGTGCTGGCGGCCATACTGGGCGGCAGCAGCGGCAGCGGCCAGCATCGGCCCCTGCCCGACGGCGACGGCGACAACCCCAGCAGCATTGTGGACATTTTCGGCAGCAAGGCCACCAGCATTCCCCGGATTCAGGGAGACCCCGGCGTGCGCCTGGCCTGCCGGGACCCCCAGGGCCAGCCCCTGACGGCCCAGGAGGTATATGCCAAGGTGAATCCCTCCGTGGTCACCGTGGTGTCCGAGCAGTCGGAGGGGGCCTCCATCGGCACCGGCGTCATCATGACCTCCGACGGGTATATCATCACCAACGCCCATGTGATCTCCGGCGGCAAGAGCTGCTGGGTGGCCCTGGACACCGGCGTCACCTATGAGGTGAACCTGGTGGGCTTTGACGAGGAGGAGGACCTGGCCGTGCTGAAGGCCGATCCCCAGAATCCCCTGCCCGCCGCCGAGTTCGGCAACTCCGACCTGGTGCAGGTGGGCGACACCGCCTATGCCATCGGCAACCCCCTGGGGGTGGAGCTGCGGGGCACCATGACCAACGGCATCATCTCCGCCGTCAACCGCGCCGTGGAGGTGGACGGCAAGACCATGACCCTGCTGCAGACCAGCGCCGCCCTGAACAACGGCAACTCCGGCGGTCCCCTGATCAACGAGTACGGCCAGGTCATCGGCATCAACACCCTGAAAATGAGCACCACCGACAGCACCGAGGCCACGGTGGAGGGCCTGGGCTTCGCCCTGCCCATCAGCTCCGTCAGCTTCGTGGTCAACGACCTCATCGCCAATGGCCACTACCGGGGCGCCCCCTCCCTGGGCATCACCGTCACCACCGTGGAAAGGGACGGCGGCGGCACCCAGGTCCAGGTCATGGAGGTCAGCGCCGGCTCCGGCGCGGCCGACGCGGGCATCCAGGCCGGGGACGTGATCCTGGCGGCAGACGGCCAGGCCGTGTCCGTTACCTCCGACCTGCTGACGGCCCGGCGCAGCCACATCATCGGCGACACCGTGACCCTGACCATCCTCCGGGACGGCCAGCAGTTCGACGTGGAGGTGACCCTCCGCTCCAACCGCAGCTTCGGCTGAGCATCCGACCCCTTCACCCCGGCGGGAAAATCCCGCCGGGGTTTTGTTCTGCCGGTGGGGGCCTGTGCATATGCTGGAGAAAAAGCCACAGGAGGGATGGACATGCGTTACTGGGCGGCGGGGCTTTTGCTGACGGTGCTGCTGTTCGGCGGGGGATGGCTGAGCAGCGGAGCTGCGCCGGACGTGTCCCGCTCCGTCCCGGGGGCTGACCCGGGACAGACCGGCGAAAATGCGGGACAACCCGCCGCCGATGCGAACACTTTGCTGCGGGTATGGGACGGGGAGCAGGTGGTGGAGATGACCATGGCGGAGTATCTGCCCGGGGTGGTCCGGGGGGAGATGCCCGCCGCCTTCCACCAGCAGGCCCTGGACGCCCAGGCCGTGGCGGAGCGGACCTTCATCTATTACCACATGGCCTCCGGCCGGAAGGCCGCCCACCCGGACGCCGACGTGTGCATGGATTACCGCTGCTGCAATGCCTACACCTCCGCCCAGGCGGCAGCGGAAAAGTGGGGGGACCACGCCGCCGAATACGAGGCCAAGGTCCAGCAGACCGTACGGGACACCGACGGCCAGGTGATCCTCTACAACGGCCAGCCCATTCTGGCGGCCTTCCACTCCTCCTCCGCCGGGGTCACCGCCAACTCCGGGGACGTGTGGGTGTCCACCCTGCCGTATCTGCACAGCGTGGAAAGCCCCGAGGGGGAGGACACCGTGCCCAATTACTACAGCGTCAAGGAAATCCCGGCGGCAGAGTTTCAGCAGACCTTCCTGGCGGCCTATCCGGAGGCGTCCTTCGCCGGAGGGCCGGAAACCTGGATCACCGGCCGGGTGGAAAACGCCTCCGGCCGGGTGGAGAGCATCTGCATCGGCGGCGTCACGGTGGAGGGCACCCAGGTCCGGAGCCTGTTGGGCCTGCGGTCGGCGTGCTTCACGGCGGAGGCCGCGGCGGACAGGGTCACATTCCACGTCACCGGCTTCGGCCACGGGGTGGGCATGAGCCAGTACGGCGCCAACCGCCTGGCCCAGGAGGGGAAGTCCTGGCAGGAGATCCTCCACTGGTACTACACCGGCGTCACCATCGCCCCCTACGGCGGATAGGACTTGACGAAAGGCGGAATTTATACTACAATTTTCTTCAGAAACATCACGGAAGGAGACTTGCTTCGTGACAAGAGACGAGCTTTGCCAGGCCGCCGTGGCCATGCTGGACCGGGCCTATATCCCCTATTCCCACTTTCCGGTGGGGGCGGCGCTGGAGTGCGCCGACGGCACGGTTTTCACCGGCTGCAACATTGAAAACGCCGCCTACGGCTGCACCATCTGCGCCGAGCGCACCGCCATCTTCAAGGCCGTCAGCGAGGGGCACCGGGACTTTGTGCGCATCGTCATCGCCGGGAAAAGCGAGGACTACTGCGTGCCCTGCGGCTCCTGCCGCCAGGTGATGATGGAATTCGCCCCGGAGATGGAGGTCATCTGCCTCAACGGTCAGGGGCAGGCCAAGAGCTTCCGCCTGCGGGAGCTGCTGCCCTACGGCTTCGACCAGAGCTGGCTGTGAGACATGTGCCGCCGGTCTGCATTTTTCGCGGACCGGCGGCGCTTTGCGCCCGCTCCTGTGGCCTTCCGGCATTTTTGGTGGTTTTCCTTGTTGACATAATGCTGTGGAAAACCCGGTGGAAAATGTGCAAAACCCTTGCGGCGCATGCTATCCCGCCGGTTGCCGGTTTGTTATGGCGGCCCCGCCGCCTGCAACTTTTTGCCCCGGAAAAACATTTTTTCCCCATCCCCGTCCGGCTCTTGCCAGACGGAAATTTTTGCGTTAAAATAGGATTTGTATATTGGAGAATTGGCGGCTTCGGCCGCCGGAGGAAGGATATGGCCAAGAAAAAAGCATACGACAACGACAGCATTTCCAGCCTGAAGGGAGCGGACCGGGTCCGGAAACGGCCCGGCGTCATTTTCGGCTCCGACGGACTGGAGGGCTGCGAGCACGCGGTGTTCGAGATCCTCTCCAACGCCATTGACGAGGCCCGGGCAGGCTTCGGACGGGTGATCACCGTCACCCGGTTCCAGGACCGGTCCATCCAGGTGGAGGACCAGGGCCGGGGCTGTCCCGTGGACTGGAACGAAAAGGAGGGACGGTACAACTGGGAGCTGGTGTTCTGCGAGATGTACGCCGGAGGCAAGTACGACCCCACCGGGGAAAACTATGAGTTCTCCCTGGGCCTGAACGGTCTGGGCTCCTGCGCCACCCAGTACGCCAGCCGCTATATGGACGTTACCGTCTGCCGGGACGGCAATGAGTATAAGCTCCACTTCCAGCGGGGCGAGATCGTGGGCCAGATGGAGGTCACCCCCCTGGCCCGGAAGAAAACCGGCACCACCATCCGCTGGCTGCCGGACCTGGAGGTGTTCACCGACATCGACATCCCCCTGGACTATTACCAGGACGTGATGAAGCGGCAGGCGGTGGTCAACGCCGGGGTGACCTTCCGGCTGCGGGATGAGGTGTCCCCCGGGAGGTTCGAGGCCCAGGACTTCCTGTATGAAAACGGCATCCGGGACTATCTGGCCGAGCTGGCCGGGGACGACCCCATCACCCGGCCCGTGTGCTGGGAGGCGGAGCGCCAGGGCCGGGACCGGGCGGACAAGCCCGAATACAAGGTGAAGCTGAACATCGCCTGGTGCTTTTCCAACCAGGTGCACCTGATGGAGCACTATCACAACTCCAGCTTCCTGGAGCACGGCGGCAGCCCCGACAAGGCCACCCGCCTGGCCTTTGTGGCGGCGCTGGACAAATATCTGCGGGAGAACAACAAATACACCAAGGGCGAAAGCAAGATCACCTTCCCCGACGTGCAGGAGTGCCTGCTGCTGGTGAGCAGCAACTTCTCCACCCAGACCAGCTATGAAAACCAGACCAAAAAGGCCATCACCAACAAGTTCATCCAGGACGCCATGTCCGAGTTCCTGCGCCAGCAGCTGCAGGTATTTTTCATCGAGAACCACGACGACGCCGAGCGCATGGCCGCCCAGGTGCTGATCAACAAGCGCAGCCGGGAGACGGCGGAGCGCACCCGCCTGGGCACCAAGAAGAAGCTGTCGGAGAAGATCGACATCGCCAACCGGGTGCAGAAGTTTGTGGACTGCCGCACCAAGGAGGTGGACCGGCGGGAGATCTATATCGTGGAGGGCGACTCGGCTCTGGGCGCCTGCAAGCAGTCCCGGGACGCGGAGTTCCAGGGGCTGATGCCCGTCCGGGGCAAGATCCTCAACTGCCTGAAGGCCGACTATCCCCGGATCTTCAAAAGCGACGTGATCACGGACCTGATGAAGGTGCTGGGCTGCGGCGTGGAGGTTCAGGGCAAGGCCGCCAAGGAGCTGAGCCAGTTTGACCTGAACAACCTCCGGTGGAGCAAGGTGGTCATCTGCACCGATGGCGACGTGGACGGGTTCCAGATCCGGACCCTGATCCTGACCATGCTGTACCGGCTGTGCCCCACCCTGATCCGGGAGGGCTATGTGTATATCGCCGAGACCCCGCTGTTTGAGATCACCTATCGGGAGAAAAACGCCGACAAGACCTGGTTTGCCTACTCCGAAAAGGAGAAGGCCGACATCGTCCGCCAGCTGGAGGGGAAGAAGTTCACTGTCCAGCGGTCCAAGGGACTGGGCGAAAACGACCCGGAGATGATGTGGCTGACCACCATGAACCCGGAGACCCGGCGGCTGGTGCGTGTGCTGCCCGATGAGGCGGAGGAGACCGCCCGGGTGTTCGACCTGCTGCTGGGGGACAACCTGGCCGGGCGGAAGGACTATATCGCCGAAAACGGCCACCTGTACCTGGATATGATCGACGTAAGCTGAATTTGCCAAATGACCGCTTGAACGAAAGGAATTTGCCCCATGGCAAAAAAGAAAACAGAACCGAAAACCGTCCACCGGCCGGCGGACCCCAATGTGATGGGCCTGCGGGGCACGGTGGTGGAGCAGCCCATCACCCGGACGCTGGACGAGAACTATATGCCCTATGCCATGAGCGTCATCGTCTCCCGGGCCATTCCGGAGATCGACGGCTTCAAGCCCTCCCACCGGAAGCTGCTGTATACCATGTATAAAATGGGCCTGCTTACAGGCAGCCGCACCAAATCCGCCAACATCGTGGGCCAGACCATGCGCCTGAACCCCCACGGCGACCAGGCCATCTATGAGACCATGGTGCGCCTGGCCAAGGGCAACGAGTCCCTGCTGCACCCCTTTGTGGACAGCAAGGGCAACTTCGGCAAGGTGTACTCCCGGGACATGGCCTATGCCGCCAGCCGGTACACCGAGGCGAAGCTGGCCCCCATCTGCGCGGAGCTGTTCCGGGACCTGGACTGCGACGCCGTGGACTTTGTGGATAACTACGACAACTCCATGAAGGAGCCGTCTCTGCTGCCCACCACCTTCCCCAACGTGCTGGTGTCCGCCAACCAGGGCATCGCCGTGGGCATGGCCTCCCAGATCTGCGGCTTCAACCTGGGGGAGGTGTGCGACACCACCGTGGCCCTGCTGAAAAATCCGGACCACGACATCGCCTCCACCCTGCTGGCCCCGGACTTCCCCACCGGGGGGCAGATCATCTGCGACCCGGCGGAGCTGCGGGAGCTGTACCGCACCGGCCGGGGCGGCGTGAAGGTCCGCTCCCGGTGGCGCTATGACAAGCAGGCAAATCTCATCGAAATTTACGAAATCCCCTATTCCACCTCCATCGAGGCCATACTGGACAAGGTGGCGGAGCTCATCAAGGCCGGGAAAATCAGCGAGATCAGCGACATGCGGGACGAGACGGACCTGTCCGGTCTGAAGCTGGCCATCGACCTGAAGCGCAGCGTGGACCCGGAGAAGCTGATGACCAAGCTGTTCCGCCTGACGCCCCTGCAGGACACGGTCAGCTGCAACTTCAACATCCTCATCGCCGGGATGCCCCGGGTCATGGGGGTGGGCGAGATCCTGGGCGAGTGGACCGCCTGGCGCACGGAGTGCGTGCGGCGGCGGGTGTATTTCGTGCTCAGCCGCAAAAAGGACAAGCTGCACCTGCTGCTGGGCCTGAAGCGCATTCTGCTGGACATCGACAAGGCCATCGCCATCATCCGGGAAACCGAGGAGGAGGCCGAGGTGATCCCCAACCTGATGATCGGCTTCGGCATCGACCAGGTCCAGGCGGAGTATGTGGCGGAGATCAAGCTGCGCAACATCAACAAGGAGTACATCCTCAAGCGGGTTCGGGAAACCGAGGACCTGCAGAAGGAGATCGCCGACCTGGAGGACACGTTGGCCAAGCCCGCCCGGATCCGGAAGATCATCGTGGACGAGCTGGAGCAGGTCCGGAAGAAATACGCCATGCCCCGGCGCACGGAGATCGTATACGGCCACGAGGTGGAGGAATATGTGGAGGACAGCCAGCCCGAGGATTACCCCGTGACGGTGTTCCTGTCCCGGGAGGGGTACTTCAAGAAGATCACCCCCAAGTCCCTGCGCATGAGCGGGGAGCAGAAGTTCAAGGAGGGCGACAGCCTCCTCCAGCAGATGGAAACCTCCAACAACGCCGAGGTCATGTTCTTCACCGACCGGTGCCAGGTGTACAAGACCCGGGTGTCGGAGTTCGGCGACGGCAAGGCCAGCGCCCTGGGCGACTATCTGCCGGGCCGTCTGGCCATGGACGAGGGCGAGCGGGTCATCTTCATGGTGCTGCCCGGGGACTACAGCGGCTGTCTGCTGTTCTTCTATGAAAACGGCAAGGCCGCCCGGGTGGAGCTGTCCGCCTATGCCACGGTGTCCAACCGCCGGAAGCTCACCGGCGCTTATTCCGACAAGAGCCCCCTGGTGTGCATCCTGCCTCTGCCGGAGGACCGGGAGCTGGCCCTGGTATCCACGGAGCCCCGGGCCCTGCTGGTGCACACCTCCCTGCTGACCCCCAAGACCACCCGGAACGTCCAGGGGGTGGCGGTGATGACCCTGAAGCCCAAGTATCATCTGGACCGGGTGGTCCCGGCGGAGGACAGCGGCATCGTGAACCTGCCCCGCTACCGCACCCGCACCATCCCCGCCGCCGGAGCCATCCTCAAGCCCGAGGACCGGGGCGAGGAACAGCTGACCTTGTTATAAAGACCCGTTTTCCCCCACACATACGAAAAGAGAGGTGCCTATTATGCCCGCTGCCAAAACTCTGAAGCGCTACGGACTGATCACCGTGGCCTGTGCCCTGTATGCCCTGGGCTTCAACTGGTTCTTCGTGCCCAATCACTTCACCGTGGGCGGCTTCACCGGCGTTGCCCAGATCATCAATCACTTCCTGCCCATGCTGCCGGTGGGTACCATCGCCCTGGTGCTGAACATCCCCCTGTTCATCCTGGGCTGGCAGAAGATCGGCCGGGATCTGCTGATCTCGTCCCTGTACGCCACCGCCGTCAGCTCCCTGATGATCGACGTGCTGTCCTCGATCCACACCTTCTCGCCCATGGACCCCATTCTGGCCTGTATCTACGGCGGCATCGTGTCGGGCATCGGCTGCGGCCTGCTGCTGCACGAAAGCGCCACCACCGGCGGCACGGAAATGGCCGCCCGGCTGCTGAAGCTGAAGTTCCAGGGGCTGTCCATCGGCAGCCTCTGTCTGGGCCTGGACGTGGCCGTGACCATCGGGTACGCCCTGTGCTTCCGGGATATGACCCGGGCCATGTACGGCGTGGTGGCCCTGTATATCCTGTCCCTGCTTATCGACCGGGTGGTGTACGGTCCCAACGCCTCCAAGGTGGCCTATATCATCAGCGAGCAGTATGAGGCCATTACCCAGAAGCTGCTGCAGCTGGACCGGGGCGTCACCCTGCTGGACGGTAAGGGGGCCTGGAGCGGCCAGGAAAAGCGGATCATCCTGTGCGCCTTCGGCCGGCGGCACTTCATCCCCATCAAGAAGCTGGTGCAGAGCATCGACCCGGACGCCTTCGTCATCGTGTGCGACGCCCATGAGGTGCTGGGCGAGGGCTTCGGCCAATATGACCCCACGGGCCTGTAACGGAGGCGCGGCCATGAAAAAAGCCTTGCTGGCCGCCCTTCTGGCGGCGCTGATGCTGGTATGCACCGGGTGTGCCTCGTTTCTGGAGCGGGATTACAGCGTGGTCCAGCCCCACAGCTCCACCTATTACGAAAGCGAGGACCGGTCCGTCCTCCGGGCGGAGAGCTATCAGGACCTGGTGAACGACCTGATGCTGCTGCTGACCGGCGGCGCCCGGGAGGGCACCATCTGGCTCTATGCCGGGACGGAGCCTTTGGACGCCTCCGCCGCGGCGGAGCGGGCCTGCAAGGAGGTGCAGCAGGAGACGCCCCTGGGGGCCTACGCCGTGAAGTACCTCACCTACACCATCGACGACAGCGCCCGGAACTACACCGCCATTCATCTGACCATCGGCTATCGCCGCACCCAGGAGCAGATCGCCTCCATGGTGTATACCACCAGCGTCTCCGCCCTGGGGGAGCTGCTGACCGCCGCCGCCCGCAGAGGAAGCGGTGAGCTGGTGGTGCAGGTGGGCTACTTTGACAACCAGGAGGAGGAGGTCCGCTCCATCGTGGACCAGGTCCAGGCCATGGAGGCCCCGGAGCAGAAGGAGCCCTGGACCGTGAATTTCTATCCCGAAGGCGGCGACGTGGGCATCATCGAAATTCTTTTGAAAAAAAGTTGAAAAAAGTGGAACGCAGGGGTTGACAAATCCGGGATTCGCGGGTATAATTAATCTTGCGTTTGCGGGCGTAGCTCATCTGGTAGAGCGCGACCTTGCCAAGGTCGAGGTAGCGAGTTCGAGCCTCGTCGCCCGCTCCAAACAGAGAAACGGCCCCCAAAAGCCGTTTCTCTTGTATGGTGACATAGCCAAGTGGTAAGGCAAGGGTCTGCAAAACCCTCATTCCCCAGTTCAAATCTGGGTGTCACCTCCAAATGTAAGGATTCTGAGCAGAAATGCTTGGAATCCTTTCTTTTTTGCGCTGACTTTGTGAACCAATACGATAAAAGGGAGAGCGTGATCGCTCTCCCTTTTCCTATATCGGCATCAACTTTCCGGCTGGTTGGAAATGATGAAGTAGGGCTGCGGGCTCTGTCCGTCCGGCGTGGGGCGCAGGGTGATACAGCCGCCGGAATAGTACAGCTTTAGCAGACCATCGTCCGTGCGCTCACCGCCGGTCAGCGTCACCGTATTCAGGCCCGTATCCGTGTGGGCGGCGTACCAGGCGTCGGCCTCTTCCCAATAGAGCAGGCTATCCAGCCCCATTTTCCGGGTATCGTCCAGGGAAATGTCAAAATACTGCCGGAGAATGTCATCCATGGCCGCCCGGGGCGCCCGGAAAATGCCGTAATTCTCTGCCGCAGGTTCCTGCTCCAGCACCCAGTCCCGCTCCCGATCGGTCACATAGCACTGTCCATAGACCAGTCCCGCGTAGCCGATGCCATCGTAGAACAGACGGCCCAGATCCACGGCCTCCGCCGCTTCATAGTAGCTGGTGCAGGCCTGGGCATACCAACTTCCCGGGGCGAACAGCTCCTGGAGCTCCTGAAGCTCCGCCTCCGTCAGTTTGTTGGATTCCGGCTCCGCATGGGTCGTACAACCCATCAGCATCACCATACATAGCAGGGCCGCAAGCAGGGGAAATAAACGCTTTTTCATCCTCATTTACCTTCCTTTCTGATCTCGGTTCTGTTTTTGATTTTTCAAATGAATGGTCTTGATATTGGCTCTATGTTGGTTAATCACAAGCAATCCATCCAATCTCTTTATAATATATCACATGTAATATAGCGAAGTCAACTGCAAAACAGTTCGCAAATTTCAGGAAGAAATTCTGCATTTTCTTATTTTTCCTCAGATACGCTGAAGAGCCAATCATATGATTGACAGCAGCTCCGAATTTACAGAAAAGCTCCGGCACAATCTTGACAGGGGAAGGAATCCTTGCTACTATATGACCAAAATAATTCAAGTGGTCAAAATTTCGGGAACCATTTGCATAAGCGGAAATGCCGCAGGGATGCGGTTTTTTAAGGGATGCTGGTTAGTCAACACTAACCACTCTTTTATCCCTGGGGGTTAGAGAAATTTAACATCTCGCTGTGAGGTCAAAACCATGAGAAAAAGTCAGAATTTCTGGGACAAAAACGCCGGGCGGTACGACCGCTTCATGCGCAAGGACGCCGCGGCTTATGAGCGGCTATATGAGCTGCTGCGGCCTGTGGTGCGGCACAGAACCGTGCTGGAGCTGGCCGCCGGCACGGGACTGATCGCCAAAAACATCGTAAACAGCGCCGCTCATATCGAGGCCACGGACGCATCGCCGGAGATGATCGCGGAGGCGAAGCGGGACAACCGATCCGCCAAGCTGCATTTCTCCGTGCAGGACATGTTTCACCTGCCCTACGCCGACGGCAGCTTTGAGGTGATCATCGTGGCCAACGCCCTGCATATCGTTCCGGAGCCGGAGAAGGCCCTCTCCGAGATCCGCCGGGTGCTGAAGGACGACGGCGTGTTGGTGGCGCCCACCTTTACCCATGCGGATAACGTTTTCTTTGGGAATGGTAAAGGCTGGACGGGAAGCGGAACACGCCGGTGTGCTGCCGCCGGAGATCCAGCTTCATGTCTCCGGCCCCGGTATAGGCCACGGCGTTTTCCCCGGCGGCGTATTCCATGCGCCCTTCCCGGCAGTGGTCGATGGCAAACAGCGGCCGTCCGGCCACATAGTCACTTTTATAATAGGCTATGTGAAAGTCGTTGAAGCTGAGCATAACGCCGGGGAACACATCATAGACGGTCATGGTCCCTTCGCCGCTCTTGTTTTGGAACTGCCACACGGCGCAGCCGTCCTTCTCGGCCAGAAGCTGCACCCCCTGCGCCGGGAACGCGCCGCCACCCAAGCGCGGACCGGATTCTTTCATACGGACCGTCTCCTTTCGCTCACTATACCATGCGGTTAGAGTACATTAACCACATGGTACTATACCACATTCCTCGTGACCTGTCTGCACCATCCGGACAAAAATGCTCTGGTTGGACAAAATTTTTTGACAGTACATAAAGAAAAAGCGTTCCATCAGGGGTACCCCTGATGGAACGCTTTCTGGGCACCAAAGTGGCCCCCGGCGCTGATGATCTTGCCCTCCATGTGCTCCTTGGCGGTGTTTTAGCCCGCAAGATATTTAAGCACAAAATACAATCCAACAAGTGCCGCAACGATCCATAACACAACCCACCCAGCGGCTTTCTTCTTTGAATTAATCGCCTGCACAGAATGTGTATGCTGCGGCGGAGAAGATTGTTCTGGCTTTGATGCCCTTCGATACATTGCGAGCGGGTCGGTTTGATTCATTATGCGTGAATAAAAAACATCGATCCACACAACATCACTCGGCTCACACATATTCTCCTCACTGCAATCGAGTTCATGCGCTATTTGGTTTCTGATCCAGCGGTAATGCTTCAGCCGCTTTAAGTCATCATCCCAACCTCTGACGAGATAAGCACCGCGGGGGAGGCTTATCATTTCGTCGATGTAAGCAGATATGCGTCTGTCATCATTCAGCAGATCGCCGCAAAGCCTTTCAAGACGCTTATATGATTCAATAAACCCCATCTTTGCACCTCCATGCGTCCATCTCGCTGATTTTGAATTTCCGAGGGCGTTCGCTCCGCAATCTCGCAGAGCCTCATTCCGCCCTCCCTCAGGCAGTCTCCGGCCGGTAGAGCCGGGCAGCCTGGATGGCCTTCGTCCGCATTTTTTCCATTCTATCAGAGTTCCGCCGGAAATGCCAGCTCCCGGTGGAAAAAGCGCCGGGAGGACTTGTAGGACTACAACAAGCGGAGGTCCGGCGGCAGCGCGGCTCTTGTGTTTTCCTGCCCTATGTGGTAAAATGGCCAAAAAGAGCGAAAAGGAGATGAGGACGTGACGGATCATCCCGCTTCCCTGCTGCCGGAGCGCGGCAGCTGCACCGGCTGCGGCGCCTGCGCCAGCGGCTGCCCCAAGGGGGCCATTCATATGCTGCCGGACCGGGAGGGCTTCCTGTACCCCACCGTCACCGACGCCTGCATCCAGTGCGGCCACTGCGCCCATATCTGCCCGGTGCGCAAGCAGCGGGAGCCCCGGCCGGAACCGGCGGTGTTCGCCGCCTGGAACCCGGACGCCGCCGTGCGGCAGGCCTCCACCGCAGGCGGGGTGTTCCCCCTGCTGGCGGAGTACATCCTGGACGAGGGCGGCGTGGTGTTCGGCGCGGCCCTGGATGAGGAGCTGCAGGTGCGGCACATCGCCGTAAAGGACAAGGCGGAGCTGTCCCGGCTCCGGGGGGCCAAGCCGGTGCAGAGCGACCTGGGCGACAGCTTCCGCCGGGTGCGGCACTATCTGGACCAGGGGCGGCGGGTGCTGTTTTCCGGCACCCCTTGTCAGGTGGACGGACTTTACCACTTCCTGGGGGAGCACCCGGAGCGGCTGCTGACCTGCGACGTGGTGTGCAGCGGGGTGTCGTCCCCGGGGGTGTGGAGCCAGCTGGTGCGGTCCATGGCCTATATCAAGCGGCAGCCGCCGGTGGCCGTGAGCTTCTGCGGCAAGCTGCCGGGGGAAAAGGAGCGGCGGTTCCATGTGCGCTTCGACGGCGGGGCCCAGTATGACGCCCCCTTCGGCAAGTCCGACTTCGGCCGGGGCCTGCGGCAGCGGCTGTTTCTGCGGCCGGTGTGCCACCGGTGCCCCTATGCCAGCACCGACCGCCCGGCGGACCTGACCCTGGGTATGTATCAGCCGCCCCGGGACTTTCACCCGGAGGTGCCACGATACAGCATCTCCCTGCTGCTGGTGAACAGCGCCAAGGGCGCCCACTATTTCGACACCCTGCCCCTGAAGCGGGAGAAGCTGACGCTGGAGCAGGCGGTGGCCTGCAACGGGGCGCTGGCGGCCCCCACGGCCCCCTCCGTCCAGCGGGAGGACTTTTTCGCCGCCTTTGCCCAGCAGCCCTTCCAGCAGGTGCGCAACCGGTTCCTGTCCGCCGCCCCCTTGCCCCGGCCTCTGGAGAAGCTGCGGAGGATGCTGAAAAAGCGTAAGGAGTAAGCCATGGAAACATTGATGCACACCTGCTGCGCACCGTGCTCTGTGTCCTGCATTCGGCAGCTGCGGGAGGAGGGCATCGAACCGGTAAGCTTCTGGTACAACCCCAATATCCACCCCTATCAGGAGTACAAGGCCCGGCGGGACACGCTGATGGCCTATGCCCCCGCCATCGGCATGAAGCTCATCGTCCGGGAGGACTATGGCCTGCGGGACTTCTGCCGGGCGGTGTGCGGCGACATCGACCACCGGTGCGGCCGCTGCTATCACATCCGCCTGTGGGAGACCGCCCGGTATGCGGCAGAGCACGGATACGGCAGCTTCACCAGCACCCTGTTCGTCAGCCCCTACCAGAACCACGAGCTGCTGCGGCAGACGGCGGAGGAGGCGGCCGAAGCCTATGGCGTGGCGTTTCTGTACCGGGATTTCCGGCCCGGGTTCCGGGCGGGCCAGCAGGAGGCCCGGGAGCGGGGATTTTATATGCAGAAATACTGCGGCTGCGTGTTCAGCGAGGAGGACCGCTACCGCAAGCAAATCGACCGGGACCTGAAGCAGCCGGAGAAGATCATCCAGGGCTGAGCTATCAAAAGCGTGCTGCGGCAGTCTGCCGC
>OKRW01001867.1_pt1 | contig 16604 bp, 9 predicted proteins | sample 1601151 | NCBI WGS metagenome assembly OKRW01 (sample SAMEA3541471, study PRJEB24748) | human gut metagenome | biome: human gut; feature: human-associated habitat; material: faeces | place: China | collected 2012 | reverse complement strand
ACAATGCGTTGTTTCTTTTTTCGCAACGTTGTAAGGGCGCGCATTGCGCGCCCGCGTTATATAAAAAGCGCCCTCCCGTTTTTCGGGAAAGCGCCGTGTATTCGCTTTTACAGCATACTCGCCAGAAACGCCTTGAGCCTTTCGGTCTTCGGCGCGCCGAGCACGTCCTTGGGGTCGCCGTGCTCGCAGATCACGCCCTGATCCATGAACACGACCTCGCTGGCCACCGCGCGGGCAAAGCCCATCTCGTGGGTGACGACCAGCATCGTCAGCCCCTCCTGCGCGAGCTTCTGCATGACGGAGAGCACCTCGCCGACCATCTCCGGGTCAAGCGCGCTCGTCGGCTCGTCGAAAAGGATGACCTCCGGGTCCATCGCCAGCGCGCGGGCGATGGCGACGCGCTGCTTCTGCCCGCCGGAGAGCTGGCGCGGCTTGGCGTTGATGTAGGCGGCCATGCCGACCTTTTCGAGGTACTTCATCGCGTTTTCAACGCTCTCCTCGCGGGTGCGGTGCAGCACCTTCATCTGGCCGGTGACGCAGTTGTTCAGCACATCCATGTTGCCGAACAGGTTGAACTGCTGAAAGACCATGCCGACCTTGGCGTGGTAGCGCGGCATGTTGACCGCGCCGGAGAGAATATCCTCGCCGTGGTAGAGAATCTGCCCCTCGTCCGGCGTTTCGAGCAGGTTGATGCAGCGCAGCAGCGTCGATTTGCCCGAGCCGGATGAGCCGATGATGCAGGTCACCTCGCCCTTGTTGGCGGCAAAATCCACGCCCCGCAGCACCTCGTGGTCGCCGAAGGCCTTTTTGATGCCCCTGACCTCAATCACACGTTCCATCTCTTGACGGCCTCCTTTTCGTTTTCGACGGATACCTTGATATTCGCGCGGCTGTCGCTCTGCGAGCCGTGAATGACGTAATTATCCGGGCCGTCCATCTTCTTTTCCACCGCGCGCAGGATGGCGCTGACGCTCAGCGTCAGGATGAGGTAGATCACTGCGATGATGAAATAGACCTCGAAGTAGCGGTAATACGTGCCCGCGGCGCTCTTCGCCTGGAAGAACAGCTCGGAGACGGAGATGACGTTGAGCACGCTGGAATCCTTGATGTTGACGATCAGCTCGTTGCCCACGGAGGGGAGGATGTTGCGGATGGCCTGCGGCAGAACCACCGTCGTCATGGTCTGCCAGTGGGTCATGCCGATGGCGTGCGCCGCCTCGAACTGCCCCTTATCGACGGAGACGATGCCGCCGCGGATGATTTCGGCCATATACGCGCCGGTGTTGATGGAGATGATGAAGATGGCCGCGAAGGTCGTATCCATGAACACGCCCGCGTACTGCGCGCCGTAGTAGATCACGACGGCCTGCACGATCATCGGCGTGCCGCGAAACACCTGAATGTAGACGTTCATCAGCAGCTGCGCCAGCCTGAGCAGCCCGCGCCGGAGGGTCACGCCGACGTTCGAGCCGGTTTTCTTCTTTTCCGGCAGGGCGATGGTGCGGATGATGGCCACCAGCAGGCCGAGCGCGAAGCCCAGCGCCGTGCCCGTCAGCGCAATCAGCAGGGTCATGCCCGTTCCGCGCAGGAACAGCATCCCGTATTTTTCCAGCAAAAAGGCCACCCAGCCAAAGAAGGATGTAGAAGCGTTCGGCATTTTGTTCTCCTTTGGGGTACGTCGGCTCGCCGCCCCGAACCCCGGCAGGGAACTGAGTTCCCTGCACCTTCCATTACCATCTGCTTCGCAGATGGTTTATTTAATCAGAAACTTCATTTCCTCCGTTTATCGCGCAACGATAAACAAAGTGGGAAATCCAAGAACCTCAGGTTCTTGGCAGGGCTTGGGGCAGCGCCCCAACGTTCTCACCCCATGGCGCATAAAAGGCTGTCGGCTGACCGACAGTCCTTTATTCCCTTCGGTTACTCGCTCAGCGGCTGATCGAGCACAACCGCGTCCATGATGGCGTTGCGTTCCTCAGCGGAAATCCCGGCGAGGATTTCGTTGATCTGCGCCTTCAGCGGGCTGCCCTGCTTCACGCCGACGGCAATCTGCGCGTCGTCCGGGGAGACGGTGAAGCCCTGCCCCTCGCCAAAGGTGATGTACGTCAGATCCGCGTTCGCGGAGGTCGCGGAGACCGCGCCGGGGCGGTCGGCCACATAGCCGTCAATCGCGCCGGAGGAAACCGCGACGATCATCGTCGGGAAGGTCTCCATCGCGGGCATCTTCACCGCGCCCTCGATCTGGTCGATCATGTCATAGTGGAACGTGCTCATCTGGCCGGTGATCTTCGCGCCCGCCAGATCGGCCAGACGCTTCGCGCCGGCAAACGCGCTGTCCTTGCGAACCACGACGGTCAGCTCCGTGTCGTAGTAGGACTCCGTAAAGTCAATGGTCATCCGGCGCTCGGCGGTCGGGCTCATGCCGGCGATAATCACGTCGATGTTGCCGGAGAGCAGCGCCGGGGTCAGGCCGTCCCACTCGGTCTTGACGATTTCCAGCTCCATGCCGAGCTGATCGGCGATGATCTTCGCGATGCGCACATCGTAGCCGTCCGCGTAGCCGCCCGCCGCAATCGCCACGGCGTTTTCGCCCGCGTCGCTCTGCGTCCAGTTATACGGCGCGTAGTTGCACTCCATGCCCACGCGCAGGGTTTCGCAAACGCCCGCCGCCGCGAGCAGAACCATCGCCATCGTCATGGCCAAAATCAGCATTTTCTTCATTGCGCTGTCCTCCCGACCCCATCGGGTCTATCCTCAGGTTGTTCGTTGGAATGAGGATATCTTACACCTGACCCGCCGGATAGTCAACGAAATTACAATAATTTCGCTCTATCTTTGTATTTTTTACAAAACAAATGCGCGGCAAAGCGTTTTTCATCGTCCAAAAACCGATATTTTTATTCTTCCTTGACGCGCACGTTTTCCCGTCCGAACATATCGAATACCTTGTTCAGGCTGTTTTCCGCCTGCTTTCTGGCTTCCTCCTGCGCGCTGAGGATCGCCTTATCCGATTCCTGCACCGTGCCCTCGATCGCCGCGCGGAACGTGCACGGGTAGCCCGCCGCCTGCGTCAGGTAGCCCGCCACCTCCTCGTTCTTCTCCGGGATGCTCAGCATCTTCACATAGGCCGCGCCCATCGCCTTGGGATAGACCACGGTGAACAGCCCGTTCTCGCCGGAGACGAGCCGCCCGAATTTGAGCATGCCGAAGAGCTGCGGCTTCTGCTTGGCCTGCCGCATGGCCTCCTGCCAGATGCGTTCCGCGTCCGGCGCGGGGCCTTTCGGCGCTTCCTTCGCGGAGGGCGGCGCGGCCTCTCCCTGCGCGGCCTCCGTCGCGTCGGCCGCCGGTGCGGCGGCTTCCTGCTTCCGGGCGGGCGCAGCCACCGCCACGCCCTCGCGCAGCTTGCGCTCCAGCTCGTCCACGCGGGCGACGAGCGCCTCCACCTGCATGCTCTCCTCCGGCGCGCAGGCGCGAAGCGCGGCCGTTTCCAGTGCAAAGCGCGGCTGAGCCGCCCACTTCATATCCGTTTCGCTCGCCAGAAAGAGATCGAGCATCCGCATCAGCCGCGTATGCGACGTGCGTCTGGCCTGCGCGACGTATTCCGCCGCGTCCTCCCGCGTGACCTCCAAAAGGCCGCTGAGCTGTTCCTCACCGCAGATATCCGCCAGCATCAGCGCGCGCAGATGGGCGCTCACGTCGCGCACAAACACCTGCACCTCGCGCCCCTTGCGCATCATCTCGTCAATCAGCGCCAGCGCGCCCGCCGCGTCCGAATCGATCAGCCGATCCGCGAACGCGAACAGAAAGCTCTTATCCGCCGCGCCGAGCACCCGAAGCACAAGCGCCTCCGTCAGCCCGCCGTCCTCCTCCTGCGCGTAGGAAAGGCACATGTCCATGATCGACCATGCGTCGCGCATGCCGCCCTCCGCCGCGCGGGCGATGCGGGAAAGCGCCGCGTCCTCGGCCTGAATATGGCCTTCCTCCAGCGCGACGCGCAGCCGCCCGATGATCTGGTGCGCGGGAATCCGCCCGAAATCGAACCGCTGACAGCGGGAAAGGATCGTCGCCGGGAGCTTCTGCGGCTCCGTCGTCGCCAAAATGAACACGACGTAGGCGGGCGGTTCTTCCAGCGTCTTGAGCAGCGCGTTGAACGCGCCCTGCGAGAGCATATGCACCTCGTCGATGATATACACGCGATAGCGCCCCGTCTGCGGCGGGTATTTCACCTTTTCGCGCAAATCGCGGATCTCGTCCACGCCGTTGTTGCTGGCCGCGTCGATTTCCAGAATATCGAGGCTGTTTTCCTCCGCCAGCGCCCGGCAGGTGCCGCACGTGCCGCAGGGATCGCCGTTCTCCGGGTGTTCGCAGTTGACCGCGCGCGCGAACACCTTCGCCGTCGAGGTTTTGCCCGTGCCGCGCGTGCCGCAGAACAGGTACGCATGCGCGATGCGCCCGCTCGTGATCTGGCTGCGCAGCGTTTTGATCACCGCTTCCTGCCCCACAAAATCCTCGAACCGCGCCGGACGATAGCGGCGATACAGCGCCTGATAGCCCATTTTGTTGCCTCCACAATCCAATCAAGAATATAAAATAGAATATCACAAAAAGAAAAACTTTACAACCGTTCCGGACGGGTGTACAATAAGCGGCGCAGCCGAAGGCTGCTTTCTTTCCGCCGCATGTCTGCGGTTTTTCTTTTCAGCGCACGCGACCCGACTGCGCATTTTTTCACTCAAAAACACGGAGGAATATTCTATGGCTGTTTCCGGCATCATTTTCCAAATGATTACGTTGTTCATCATGATGTTTGCGGGCTATGTTTCCGCACGGGCGGGGCTGATTTCGCCGTCCTTCCGGCGCGGGCTCTCCTCGCTGGTGCTGAGCACGGCGTTCCCCTGCTGCATCGTTTCGTCGGTGCTGCAAAGCGGCGGCGCGCCCGGCAGCATGCTCGTCGCCCTCGGCGTGAGCGTCGCGTTTTTCGCGCTGATGATCGCGCTGGCGGCGGTGCTCGTGCGCATCGTGCCCACGCCGAAGGAAGAGCGCAACCTCGATCAGCTTCTGCTCGTGTTCACCAATCTGGCGTTCATGGGCATCCCGATCATTCAGGCGCTCTACGGCGTGGAGGGCGTGGCGATGCTCTCGATGTTCCTGCTGGTGTTCAACTTTCTCGTGTTCACCTACGGCGTCATGCTGCTCGATGGCAGCGGCGACATCAACCTTCGGCAGTTGGTCAACCCCGGCGTGATCTCCGCGCTGATTGCGCTGTTCTTCGGTCTGACCGGCTGGCGGCTGCCCGACCCGGTGGAAAGCGCGCTGGCCTCCATCGGCTCCATCAACACCCCGATGGCGATGATGATTATTGGCGCTTCCCTCGCGCACAGCGATATCCGCGCCGCGTTTGCCAATCCGCGCCTGTACCGCGTCTCCTTCCTGCGCCTGATCGTCATGCCGCTGGTGTTCATCGGTCTGGCGTTCGTCATACCGATCAACCGCATGCTCGCGGGCTTGTGCGTCATCGTCGCCGCGATGCCGATTGCCGGAAATTGCAGCATGCTTTCCGATATCTATACGCCCGATGACATGACCTCCTCCCACGCGACCATCGTTTCCACCCTGATCAGCGGCGTGACCCTCCCGCTGCTCGTGCTGGTGATGAGCATGGTGGGGCTGGGGTAACCGCTTCCCCGCGATACAAGCCGCCCGGTTTTTGATGGCCGGGCGGCTTTCGCTTTTCCCCAAAACCTGCTATAATACATCTATCAATCATAAAGGAGAGCGATTTTCATGCGCGCTTACGAACGTCTGCTCAAATATGTTTCGGTCTACACCACCTCCGACCCGGACAGCGCCACCGTCCCCAGCTCCATGCGCCAGTACGATCTGGCGAACATCCTCGTCGATGAGCTGAAAGCCCTCGGCCTTGAAAACGTCCACGTTGACGAAAACGGCGTCGTCTACGGCTGGCTGTCCGCGACGGCGGGCTGCGAGCAGAAGCCCACACTCGGCTTCATCGCCCACCTCGACACCGCGCCGGATTGCTCCGGCGAAAACGTGAAGCCGCAGATCATCGAGCATTACGACGGCGGCGACGTGCTTCTGGCCGGAAGCGGCGAGACGCTCAGCCCCGCGGCGTTCCCCGGCCTGAAAAAGCTGGCCGGCATGACGCTCATCACCACGGACGGCACCACCCTGCTCGGCGCGGACGACAAGGCCGGCATCGCGGAAATTATGACCGCGCTGGAAAACATCCTCGCCGCCAATGCCCCGCACGGCAAGCTCTGCATCGCCTTCACCCCGGATGAGGAGATCGGCGCGGGCGTTGACCACTTCGACGTGGCCAAGTTCGGCGCGGACTGCGCCTACACGCTGGATGGCGGCGAAGAGGGGGAAATCGCTTACGAGACGTTCAACGCCTGTTCGGCGGAGCTGCATTTCGACGGCCTGAGCGTACACCCCGGTTCTTCCAAGGATACGATGATTAACGCGGCGCTGGTCGCCATGGAATACAACGCGCTGCTCCCCGCCGGGGACATTCCCCGCCTGACGGAGGGCTACGAGGGCTTCTTCCACCTGTGCGATATGAAGGGCGACGTGGAGCACGCCGAGCTGCACTACATCGTCCGCGACCACGACCGCGCGACGTTCGAGGCGCGCAAGAAGCTGATGGAGCACGCCGTAAAGGTCATCAATGAAAAATACGGCCGCAGCGTCGTCACCCTCCGGCTCAAGGACAGCTATTATAACATGGCCGAAAAGCTGACCGACCACATGGAGCTGATTGAAAACGCCAAGCGCGCCTGCGAAGCGGCGGGCATGAAGCCGTTTATCGAGGCGGTGCGCGGCGGCACGGACGGCTGCCGCCTGTCCTACATGGGGCTGCCCACGCCGAACCTCTGCACCGGCGGCTTCGCCTTCCACGGCCCGTATGAGCATATCGCGGCAGAGAGCATGGATCGCTGCACGAAGATGGTCGAGCTGCTGATGATCGGGGAATGAGAAAACGCCGGGGCTTTGCCCCAATCCCCACCCGAAACCTGAGGTTTCCGGGCTTCCCGCCTTTCATTTTCAAAAATTTCATAAAATTCTGAAATTTTCCTCTCTGTATATCGTCTTATAAGTATAGACAACATGCAGGGGGGTTTTTTCATGCTGACAAAACGGCGTTTTTTCGCCTCCGCGCTGCTCGCCCTGGTGCTTCTTTCCGCTGCGGCCTGCGCGCAGATCGACCTTGCGCCCTACGAAATTCCGAATTCCGCCATGGCGCAGATCACGCTCATTCAACCCGGTTTGTTTCTCATTCGCCACGACAGCACGATGAACGACGGAACCGTTCCAACCTCCGTCATTCTGTATCAAAACGGCCAGCCCATATTCAACCGACAGTTTGACGACGACGGCGATTGGCGGTTGTCCTCGACATTCCTGATGAGCGAAGCCTGTTACGGCTATGTGCTGGCCGATCACGGCGACCCGACGCTCGGCCGCCTGTTCGTCCGCCTGACCGGAAGCGGGCCGTCTCCGCTGCTCCAACTGATGGATCATCGCCATTCCGTCCGGTTGATGAATTTCGGAATCGCCTTTCTCTATGAAACGGACACGGCCTGCGCCCTCCAGCTTTTGGATTGGCAGGAGCGTTTGAAGGTGGATTACGCGCTCGATCCCGCTCTGCGCTATTCGATGCTTGGCAGCGCCCTTTTGGCGGACGGCACATTGCGCGCCCTCACGGTTGACCGGCCTCGCGCGGATAGCGGCGAAAGCGCACGCATGATTCTGCGCACCTTTTCAAACGCGGGCGCGCTGCGCTCCGAACAGGCCGTTCAATCGCCCTATATCGGCGGGTTTAACGATACCGTCGCGTTTGATTCGGACGGCGGCCTCGTCGTCTGCACCGCGCCGCTTGCGGATTACAAAATTCAGCAGATCATCCGCATGGATGCGCGGAACAACGTGCTCTATCAGAAGACGCTCAGCGCGCCCAAAACCGTCGTGGACATTTCGGGCGCTCAGCCTTCCCCGGATGGTTCGGTCACGCTGTACGGCGCGGCGATGGCCAACTCCCGCGGATTGTTCACCGTCTTCCGGCTGAATCTCGACGCGCAGGGCAACGTCGCCGCGCTGGATGTCCGCGATTTCACCACCCGCGCCACATATCTGTACAGCGTCAGGCTCGATCCGCTCGGCAACGCATACGCGGTCGCTCAAGATTACAAGCACCCCATCGCCGTCGTCCCCTTTGACGCTCTGCCCGTTTGCGACAATCCGGGGCTGACGCTGACCAACGGCGGAATATAGCTTTTTCCGCGTACTCAAAACAGGGCGTTCCGATTGCTCGGAACGCCCTGCCTTTTTTATGCAATTTCAGCGCTTATACTAATTCGCAGTTAAAATGCTTAACAGAGCGCATCAGATTTTTTGTTCTGACGAAGCCAAGTGAAGTGAGGCGTACTGGAGGTACGTTGAACGGAACGAGGCAAAGTCAGAGCGAAAAAGATGGTGCGCGGATTAAGCCATTTTAACAAGAATTAGTATTAGTACATTTCCTTGACTTCGACATCCTTGTAGCGCGGCATACCCGTGCCGGCCGGGATGAGCTTGCCGAGGATGACGTTCTCCTTGAGGCCGACGAGCGGATCTTCCTTGCCCTTGATCGCGGCTTCGGTGAGCACGCGGGTCGTCTCCTGGAAGGAGGCGGCGGAGAGGAAGGACTCGGTGGCCAGCGCGGCCTTGGTGATGCCCAGCAGGATGCGCTTGGCAACCGCCGGACGGCCGCCGTTCATAATGGTCTTCTCGTTCTCCTTCTCGAAGTGGAAGATATCCACCATCGAGCCGGGCAGCATGCTGGTGTCGCCCGCGTCCTCGACGCGAACCTTGCGCAGCATCTGGTGAACGATGACCTCGATGTGCTTGTCGCCGATGCCAACACCCTGGAGGCGGTAAACCATCAGAACTTCCTTGAGCAGGTGCTCCTGAACGGCCTTCACGCCAAGGATGCGCAGCAGATCGTGCGGGTTGATCTGGCCTTCGGTCAGCTCGTCGCCCGCCACAACGCGGTCGCCCTCTTTCACCTTGAGGCGGCTGCCGTAGGCAATCGGATATGCCTTCATGCTGCCGTCGTCGCTGGTAATAATCATCTCGCGCTTCTTCTTGTTTTCGCCCAGCGAGATCGTGCCGGAGATTTCCGCCAGCATGGCCTCGCGCTTCGGCTTGCGCGCCTCGAACAGCTCCTCAACACGCGGAAGACCCTGCGTGATATCCTTTTCGGAAGCAACGCCGCCGGTGTGGAAGGTACGCATCGTCAACTGGGTGCCCGGCTCGCCGATGGCCTGCGCGGCAACAATGCCGACGGCCTCGCCGATGTTGACATAGCCGCCGTGCGCCAGATCCTGACCGTAGCACTTCACGCAGACGCCGGTTTCGTTGCGGCAGGTCAGCACAGAACGAATCTGCACGGCCTTGATGCCGCAGTTGATGATCTCGTTGCCCTTTTCGAAGGAGATCATCTCGTTGCACGGCACGATGACCTCGCCCGTCAGCGGGTTGATGACATCTTCGGCCGCCACACGGCCGACGATGCGGTCGATCAGCTTCTCGATCGGGTCGCGCTCGGAGCCGATCGCGGTCACGGTGATGCCGCGGATCTTCTCGTGGCGGCTGGCGAAGCAGTCCTGCTCGCGGATGATGACTTCCTGAGAAACGTCCACCAGACGGCGGGTCAGGTAGCCGGAGTCCGCCGTGCGCAGCGCGGTATCGGACAGCGCCTTGCGGCTGCCATGAGAGCTCTGGAAGAATTCAAGAACGGTCAGGCCTTCGCGGAAGTTCGCCTTAACGGGCATTTCCAGCGGTCGGCCGGTCGGGGACGCCATCATGCCGCGCATGCCGGCGAGCTGAGAGACCTGGGAAATGGAACCGCGCGCGCCGGAATCCGTCATCATGCGGATCGGGTTGAACTCGTCCATGTAATCCATGATCTTGCTCTTGACGTCGTCCGTCGTCTTGCTCCAAACCTCGACGACGCGCTCGTAGCGCTCCTCGTCGGTGAGCAGGCCGCGCTTGAACTGCTTTTCAATCGAGCGAACCTTCTTTTCGGAGGCTTCCAGAATCGGCTTCTTCTCCGGCGGCACGATAACGTCGGCCACGGCCACGGTGACGGCGCCGATGGTGGAATACTTGTAGCCCATCGCCTTCACGTTGTCCAGCACGCGGGCGGTCTCGGATACGCCGTGCTTGCGGAAGCACATATCGACGATCTGGCCGAGCTGCTTCTTGCCAACCTTCATGTCGATTTCCAGCTCGAACATGTCGTTGAGCGTGTTGCGCGGCTTGAAGCCCATGTCCTGCGGCACGTTGCTGTTGAGAATCAGGCGGCCGAGGCAGGTCTCGATGCGCTTGTAGTAGATGTGATCGCGGTTGCCGCCGGTGATGTGGTTTTCAGCCATGTACTCCGGCGTCACCTCGCCGTCCCACTTGCGCGCGATGCGCACGGTGATGCGGCTCTGGAGGTCAATCTGCCCGCAGAGGTAGGCCATCATGGCCTCGTCCTCGTTGGCGAAGCAGCGACCCTCGCCCTTCGCGCCCGGACGGATGCAGCTCAGGTAGTAGCAGCCGATGACCATATCCTGCGACGGGGAGATAACCGGCTTGCCGTCCTGCGGCTTCAGAATATTGTTGGCGCACAGCATCAGGAAGCGGGCTTCCGCCTGCGCCTCCATGGAGAGCGGAACGTGCACGGCCATCTGGTCGCCGTCAAAGTCCGCGTTGAACGCGGTACAGGCGAGCGGATGGAGCTTCATGGCCTTGCCCTCGACGAGGATCGGCTCGAACGCCTGAATACCCAGACGGTGCAGCGTCGGCGCGCGGTTCAGCAGAACCGGATGCTCCTTGATGACGCTCTCGAGGATATCCCACACGCGGGTCTCGCCGCGATCCACCATGCGCTTGGCGCTCTTGACATTGTGCACGATGCCGGTGTTGACCAGCCGCTCCATGACGAACGGCTTGAACAGCTCCAGCGCCATGCCCTTGGGCAGGCCGCACTGATGCAGCTTGAGCTCCGGGCCGACGACGATAACGGAACGGCCGGAGTAGTCCACGCGCTTGCCCAGCAGGTTCTGGCGGAAACGGCCCTGCTTGCCGCGCAGGAAATCCGAAAGGGACTTGAGCGCGCGGTTGCCGGGGCCCGTCACCGGGCGGCCGCGGCGGCCGTTGTCAATCAGCGCGTCCACCGCTTCCTGAAGCATGCGCTTCTCGTTGCGGACGATGATATCCGGCGCGCCCAGCTCGAGCAGGCGCTTGAGGCGGTTGTTGCGGTTGATGACGCGGCGATACAGGTCGTTCAGGTCGGAGGTCGCAAAGCGGCCGCCGTCCAGCTGAACCATCGGGCGCAGATCCGGCGGCATGACCGGGATGACTTCCAGAATCATCCACTCCGGCTTGTTGCCGCTGGAACGGAAGGCCTCGACGACCTCCAGACGCTTGATCGCCTTGGCGCGCTTCTGGCCTTCGGTCTCGCGCTCGCGTTCCTTCTCGGTCAGCTCCGCGATTTCGGTGCGGAGCTGCTGGCTGAGCTGGTCGAGGTCGAGCTTCTGAAGCAGCTCGCGCACGGCCTCCGCGCCCATGCCCACGCGCAGCGGCGCCTTGCCCATCGCCACGTCGGCGGTGTAGCTCGGCGCGGTGATCTGCTGACGGTATTCCGTCTCGGTCAGGATGGCGTTCGGGCGCAGCGCGGTGCAGCCGGGGTCAAGCACGATGTAAGAGGCAAAGTACAGCACCTTTTCCAGCGCGCGCGGGCTGATGTCCAGCAGCGTGCCCATGCGGCTCGGGATGCCCTTGAAATACCAGATATGGCTCACCGGCGCGGCCAGCTCGATGTGACCCATGCGCTCGCGGCGCACCTTGGAGCGCGTCACCTCAACGCCGCACTTGTCGCAGACGATGCCCTTGTTGCGCACGCGCTTGTACTTGCCGCAGTTACATTCCCAGTCCTTGGTCGGGCCAAAGATGCGCTCGCAGTACAGGCCGTCGCGCTCCGGCTTGAGGGTGCGGTAGTTAATCGTTTCCGGCTTGGTGACCTCGCCGTGGGACCACGCGCGGATCTGATCCGGGGAGGCCATGGAAATTTGAATGGAAGACAGGTTTGTCAATTCCGACAAAGGGGTACACTCCCTTCTCTACTTATATCAGGCCGCCGCCGCGCCCGAAGCGCGGCGGGGCATTGTTGCGTTTATGTCCCGGAAGAAACAATTACTTGTCATCCAGGTCGTCCAGGGAGATATCCTCGAAGCTGGGCACGTCGTCAAAGTCAAACACATCGTCGTCGGTGTCGAAGTCGTCTCCGGCCTCTTCCTCCTCGACGTCGTCCGCGTCGGCCTCCTTGCCGTCGGTCGGGAGCGCGGCGCGTTCGTCCTCGCTCTCCTCGCTCTGGCTGCGGTCGAAGCCTTCCTCTTCGTCCTCAAGCTCTTTGATGACGATTTCGTTGTGGTCGCTGTCCAGCGCCTTCACGTCCAGACAGAGGCTCTCAAGCTCCTTGATGAGGACCTTGAAGGACTCCGGAACGCCCGGCGTCGGGATGTTCTTGCCCTTGACGATGGCCTCGTAGGCCTTCACGCGACCCACGATATCGTCGGACTTGACCGTCAGAATCTCCTGAAGCGTGTTGGCCGCGCCGTAAGCCTCGAGCGCCCAGACCTCCATCTCGCCGAAGCGCTGGCCGCCGAACTGCGCCTTGCCGCCCAGCGGCTGCTGGGTCACGAGGCTGTACGGGCCGGTGGAACGGGCGTGCATCTTGTCGTCAACGAGGTGATGCAGCTTGAGGTAGTACATGTAGCCAACGGTGACGGGGTTATCGAACTGATCGCCCGTGCGGCCATCGTAGAGGATGGTCTTGCCGTCGCGGCGCTTGCCGCCGGCCTCGAGGGCGTTCTGGATTTGCTCAAAGGACGCGCCGTCAAAGTCAGGCGTCGCCACGCGCCAGCCGAGCGCCTTGGCCGCCATGCCCAGGTGCATCTCCAAAACCTGACCCAGGTTCATACGGGACGGAACGCCCAGCGGGTTCAGCACGATCTGGAGCGGCGTGCCGTCCGGCAGGAACGGCATGTCCTCCTGACGGAGCACGCGGGAAACAACGCCCTTGTTGCCGTGGCGGCCTGCCATCTTATCGCCGACGGAGATCTTGCGCTTCTGGGCGATGTAGACGCGAACCATGCGGTTGACGCCCGGCGCCAGCTCGGCGTGATCCTTGCGGTCAAACACCTTCACATCGACGATGATGCCTTCCTCGCCGTGCGGCACCTTGAGCGAGGTATCGCGAACCTCGCGCGCCTTTTCGCCGAAGATCGCGCGCAGCAGGCGCTCCTCGGCGGTCAGCTCGGTTTCGCCCTTCGGGGTCACCTTGCCGACGAGGATATCGCCCGGATGCACCTCCGCGCCGACGCGGATGATGCCCTCGGCGTCCAGATCGCGCAGCGCGTCGTCGCCGACGTTCGGCAGGTCGCGGGTGATTTCCTCCGCGCCCAGCTTGGTGTCGCGCGCCTCGCACTCGTATTTTTCAAGGTGGATGGAGGTGAATACGTCGTTGCGAACCAGCTCCTCGGAGAGCAGAACCGCATCCTCGTAGTTGTAGCCTTCCCACGTCATAAAGCCGATCAGGATGTTGCGGCCCAGCGCGATTTCGCCGTGGTCGGTGGACGGGCCGTCCGCAATCACGTCACCCTTCAGAACCTTTTCACCGGCGGAAACGATCGGGCGCTGGTTGATGCAGGTGCTCTGGTTGGAGCGCGCAAACTTGATGAGCTTGTAGGTGTGGGTCTCGTGCAGCTCGTCCTCGATGACGATCTGATCGGAGGAGACCTTCTTGACGTAGCCATCCTCGCGGGCGCGCAGGCACACGCCGGAATCCTTGCCCGCCTTGTACTCGATGCCGGTCGCCACGTAGGCGGCTTCCGGACGGAGCAGCGGCACGGCCTGACGCTGCATGTTCGAGCCCATCAGGGCGCGGTTTGCGTCGTCATGGTCGAGGAACGGAATCATGGCCGTCGCGACGGAAATCACCTGACGCGGGGAAACGTCGATGTAATCCACGCGGCTCGGCTCGACGCTCTGAACGTCGGCGCGGACGCGCGCGGTAATGCGGTCGTTGACAAACGTTCCGTCCGGGTTGAGCGGCTCCTTCGCCTGCGCGATGTAGCAGCCGTCCTCCTCGTCCGCGGCGAGGTACACGATCTCGTCGAGCACGCGCGTCTTCTCGCCGCTGTGGTCGATCAGGCGGTACGGCGCCTCGATGAAGCCGTATTCGTTGATGCGGGCATAGGTCGCCAGCGAGCCGATCAGGCCGATGTTCGGGCCTTCAGGCGTCTCAATCGGGCAGATGCGCGCGTAGTGAGAGTAGTGAACGTCTCGAACCTCGAAGGACGCGCGGTCGCGGTTCAGGCCGCCCGGACCCAGCGCGGACAGGCGGCGCTTGTGGGTCAGCTCGGCCAGCGGGTTCGGCTGATCCATGAACTGAGAAAGCTGGGAGGAACCGAAGAACTCCTTGATCGCCGCGGAAACCGGGCGGATGTTGATCAGCTCCTGCGGCTTGACCTCGCTCTGGTTCTGCACGCTCATGCGCTCGCGAACCACGCGCTCCAGACGCGCCAGACCGATGCGGATCTGGTTCTGGAGCAGCTCGCCCACGGAGCGCAGGCGGCGGTTGCCGAGGTGGTCGATGTCGTCGGTCAGACCCACGCCGTAGGGCAGGTTCAGCAGGTAGCTGATGGAGGCCACGATATCGTCAATCAGGATGTGCTTGGGCATCAGCGCGGAGAGATTCTCGTGCAGCAGGCGGATCTTCGCCAGCTCGTCCACGCCCTCCTGCTCGGCGGTCTCCAAGAGCTGCTTGAGGGTCGGCAGGTGAACCATCTCGTTGATGCCGGCCTTTTCAATTTCCTCTTCGCTCAGCCACGCGGCCGCGTCCACGAAATTGTTGCCGATGACGCGAACCACGCGATCCTCCAGACGGAGGTAGATGTCGTTCACGCCCGCATCCTGAATCTTCTTGGCCAGCAGGTCGGTCTTGGCGGCCGGAATCCGCTCGCCCGCCGCGATGATCACCTCGCCCGTGGTCGGGTCGATGATGTCCTGATCGACCACGTGGCCGCGGATGCGCGCCGCAATCGCCAGCTTTTTGTTGTATTTGTAGCGGCCCACGCGCATCATGTCGTAGCGCTTCGGGTCAAAGAAGGTCGCGTGGAGCAGCTTCTCGGCGGAATCGACCGTGCCGACCTCGCCCGGACGCAGGCGGCGATAGATGTCCATCAGGCCGCTTTCCTTGCTCTTGACCTCGTTGCCGCCGCGGGTGCGGCGGGTGCCGTCGTCGCCCCCGTCGCGCTGCATGGTGGCTTCGAGCTTTTCGTCGTTGCCCAGAAGCTGACGAATCTGCTCGTCGCTGCCGTAGCCCAGCGCGCGCAGCAGGCTGGTCACGGGCAGCTTGCGGGCGCGGTCAACGCGCACCCAGATCACGTCGTTGGAGTCGATTTCGTACTCCAGCCACGCGCCGCGGCTCGGGATCACCTGCGTATCAAACAGGTGCTTGCCGGCCTTGTCGATGCTTTCGCGGTAATATACGCCGGGGCTGCGCACGAGCTGGCTGACGATGACGCGCTCGCCGCCGTTGATGATGAACGTGCCGTGTTCGGTCATCAGCGGGAAATCGCCCATGAATACTTCGGATTCCTTCACTTCGCCCGTCTCGTTATTGGTCAGGCGAACGAGCACCTTGAGCGCCGTTGCGTAGGTCATATCGCGCTCGCGACATTCTTCCAGCGAATACTTCGGCGTTTTATCCAGAGAATAATCGACGAACTCCAGCTTCAGATTGCCGTTAAAATCATAAATCGGAGAAACATCGTTGAGAACCTCGCGCAGGTCCTCCTTCAGGAAACGCTCGTAAGAATTCTTTTGAACCTCGATCAGGTCGGGCATCTCCACCACTTCGTCAATGGTGGCAAAGCTCTTGCGAACCCGGCCCTTTCCCATATTGACGTCGTGCACCCCGACGTACTTCATGATCTCAGCTTCCTCGCGCTCGTCGCGGACGGTAACCATGAATGCCATCACCCCTAACTTGTCTAAACCTGCAAAGGATATATGCGGCAACAGGCAAGCGCTTTCAAACTGCCCATTGCCAAACAGCCCAAAGCGTTGTACAATGATGTAGGCGAATGCCCGGTCACGGGCACATCTTTGCCTATTGTGCATACTGATGCAATATAGTATTGTATTCCTTTTTGAAAGGCCTGTCAAGTGTTTCCGGCGATTTTATGCAAATTTCTTTTGATTTGCGTGAATTTTCGTCGGTTTTCTTTTTATTTTGGGCTGAAGAACGCCTTCAAAATTCCTATGACGGGCGCGCAATGCACGCCCTCCGGGCATGGCATAACTTATTGCTTAGACAGCAAATAACCCGCCCAAAGAGCTCCCTCTTCGAGGGAGCTGTCAGCGAAGCTGACTGAAGGAGTTAGGCGCGCGATGCGCGCCCGCGTTTTATGCAAAATTTTTTTAATTACACGCGACAAAAAGAGGGCTCCCTTTCGGAAGTCCTCTTTGCTTGATCGTTTAGACCGGGTATC